>Ga0137366_10004568_pt1 | contig 10852 bp, 9 predicted proteins | sample SagtaG_8_FD_104938 | JGI IMG/M metagenome (GOLD analysis project Ga0137366, IMG submission 104938) | Vadose zone soil microbial communities from Sagehorn Ranch, Mendocino, California, USA - Sage1_L_60_16 metaG | ecosystem: Environmental > Terrestrial > Soil > Vadose zone | place: USA: California... | reverse complement strand
GCGGCTGCGCCGTGCTCCCCGGCATGTTCGACTGCCACGTCCACGTGGTCGTCTCGACCATCGACCTGCTCGTCGACCTGCAACAGCCCTTCAGCTACCAGTTCTTCGCCGCCGCCCGCAATCTCGAGCGCACGCTCGACCGTGGCATCACCACCGTGCGGGACGCGGGCGGCGCCGACCTCGGCGTCAGGCAGGCAGTCGACGACGGCCTGGTCTCCGGGCCGCGCCTGCGGATCGCGGTCGCGGTGCTCGGCCAGACCGGCGGGCACACCGACGGCTGGATGCCGAGCGGGCAGCGGGTGAACCTGTTCACGCCCCATCCCGGGCTGCCCGGCGGCATCGTCGACGGGGTCGAGGAGATGCGCCGCAAGGTGCGCGAGCTCCGCCGCGCAGGCGCCGACGTGATCAAGGTCTGCACCTCCGGCGGGGTGCTCTCGCCGCGCGACAACCCCAGGCACGCCCATTTCAACCTGGAGGAGCTGCGCGCCTGCGTGGCCGAGGCCAGGGCGGGCGGCCTGGAGGTCATGGCGCACGCGCAGGCGACCGACGGCATCAAGAACGCCATCCGGGCCGGCATCCGCTCGATCGAGCACGGCATCTACCTCGACGACGAGGCGATCTCGATGATGCTGGAGACGGGCACCTGGCTGGTGCCGACGCTGGTCGCGCCGCTCGGCGTCCTGGAGGCGGCCGACCGGGGCGCCGCCATGACCGAGGCGGCCGTGCGCAAGGCCCGCGAGGTGGTGGAGACGCACCGGGACTCGTTCCGGCGGGCGGTCGCCGCCGGCGTCAAGGTCGCCATGGGCACCGACAGCGGCGTCACCGCCCACGGCGAGAACCTGCGCGAGCTGGGCCTCATGGCCGACGGCGGCATGAAGCCGGAGGACGTGCTGGCGGCGACCACCTCCTCAGCGGCGGAGCTGCTCGGCGTGGACGGCGAGCTCGGCACCATCGAGCCGGGCAAGCGGGCCGACCTGGTGCTGGTCGACGGCGACCCCTTCGACTTCGCCAGCCTGCCGGGAGCGGTCCGCGAGGTCTGGAAGGACGGCGCCCGCGTGCGCCCGTGGCAGTGTCACTTGGCGTCCGCGTAGCAGGACACCACCGCGCTGTCGAGCGGGAACCGCACCGGCGTGCCGCCGAACACCAGGCGGCGGGCCTCGTCGGCGGCCTCGGCGACGGCGGCGACGACCTCGACCGCGTCCGCCGGCTGACAGTGCACCACGACCTCGTCGTGCTGGAAGAAGACCAGCTCGGGCGCTGCGGGGCGAGAGCTGTCCAGGCGCAGGCGCAGGGCCGCCAGCAGCGCCAGCGCCCAGTCGGCCGCGCTGGCCTGGACGACGAAGTTGCGCGTGAACCGCCCCCGGTCGCGGGCGCTCCGCCGCGCCGCGCGGACCTCCTCGTCGTCCTCCGCGGCCCTGCCGAGCGCGGCGGTGCGCTCCCGCCAGCCCGTCGACGGCGGCGGGCAGGTGCGGCCGAGGCGCGAGCGGACCAGCTGGCCCTCCTCGCCGGCGCGGGCGGCGGCCTCGACGTAGCCGACCGCCTCGGGGAAGCGGCGCCGCAGCACCCCGAGGAGCTGCCCGGCCTCGCCGCTGGTCTGCCCGTAGATCGCCGCGAGCAGCGCCACCTTGGCGCGTGGCCGGTCGCCGCCGAACGCCGCCGCGGCCAGGCCCCCGTAGAGGTCGCCGCCGCGGGCGGCGCGCTCCAGGCCACGGTCGCCCGACAGCGCCGCCAGCACCCTCGGCTCGAGCTGGCCGGCGTCGGCCACCACCAGCGTCCAGTCCGGCTCGGCGACCACCGCCTGGCGGACTGCCCTGGGGATCTGGAGCGCGCCACCGCCGCGGGTCGCCCAGCGGCCAGAGACCACCCCGCCGGGCACGTACTCCGGCCGCATCCTCCCGGCCCGCACCCATGAATCCAGCCACGACCAGCCGTACGCGCTGAACAGGCGCGAGAGCTCCTTGTACTCGAACAGCAGCGGCACGGCCGGGTGGTCGACCTCGCGCAGCACCTGCATGCGGGTGGACGGGACGGTGATCCCGGCGGCGGCGAAGGCTCGCACGACCTGGCCGGGCGAGTCGGGGTTGACCGGCTCGCCGAAGGCCTCGCCGATCCGGACGGCGAGCTCGCGGAGCCGCCGCGGCAGCGTGCCCGGCGCGGGCCTCGGCCCCAGCAGGCCGGTCAGGAGCTGGTCGTGGACGTCCAGCCGCCAGGGCAGGCCGGCCTCGGCCATCTCCACGGCGGCCAGCGCGCCCGCCGACTCGGCGGCGACCAGCAGCCGCAGCCGCTCGGGGTGCTCGGTGACGGCCAGGCGGCGCTGCTGGTCGGCGTAGACCTCGCCGAGCACCGCCACCAGGCCCTCGCCCTCCGGCAGGCCGGAGCGCTCCGGCTCGAACAGGGCCGGCTGGTACCGCGAGACCTGCGGCAGGTCGTCGTCGGGGACCGGCAGCCCGTGCAGCCGCGCCCAGGCGGCGTGCAGCGATTTCGGCTCGCCCCAGCGGCCGGCGTAGGCGAGCAGGATCCCCTCGGTCAGCGCCAGGTCGTGGCAGCGCGCCACGCGGGCGCCGGCTCGCAGGAGGGCCGGATAGGTCTCGGCGGTGGACGCCCACAGCCAGCGGGGCCGCTCGGCCCGCTCGCGCTCCACCACCGCGGCGGCAGCGACGTCCACCCGCTCCAGCGGCCCGGCGGCCGTGCCGTCGTCGGTGAAGGCCTGGAGCAGGCCCCCGCCCTCGCTGTCCACCACCAACCCGATCTGCACGCGGCAATTGTGATGCCGGGCGGTGACACTGGACCTCGACAGGCGTCCACCGAGGGAGGCGGGGCATGGACCGGTGGTTGGAGCTGGCGGGCTGGCGCGAGCAGGTGGCGCGCCTGTACATGGCCGAGCCGCGCGCTGGCGAGGCCGGACTGGAGGCGTTCCGGCGCGGCCGTGACCGGCTGTTCCGCGAGCACCCGCAGTCGCCGCTGACGCCGGAGCAGCGGGCGAGCTTCCAGACCCTGCCCTGGTTCGCGTACTCGCCACAGGCGCGGGTCCAGACCCGCCTGGAGCCGGTCGAGCAGGGCGAGGACCTGCTGATCGACACCGGCGGCGAGGACGGGGTCGTCCGCTACCGCCGCGTCGGCCGGCTGCCGACGCCGTTCGGGGACCTCACCCTGCTGTGGACCCTCGGCTACGGCGGCGGGCTGTTCCTGCCCTTCCGGGACGCCACCGCCGGGGACCGGACCTACGGCGCCGGGCGCTACCTGACCGACACCATCAAGGGCACGTTCGGCCGTGCCCTCCAGGTCGAGGGCGACCGGATAACCCTCGACTTCAACTACGCCTACAACCCCTCGTGCGCCTACGACTCCCGCTGGGCGTGCCCGCTGGCCCCCTTCGAGAACCGCCTGGACGCCCCTATCACCGCCGGCGAGCTGGCCTTCCCGAAGGCGGTGTGAGCCCGGCCGGCCGTCGGCGCCGCCTCAGGTCACCAGGACCGTCGTCAGCCACGCGCCGGCGATCAGCAGGCCGGCGCCCAACTCGATGAGGATGGACAGGCCGACGGCGCGCAGCGCGTGGACGGTCGAGGACCACGCCTGGGGGTGGTCGCCGAGACGCGCCCGCTCGGCCAGGTAGACGCCGAGCACGAACCCGAGGAAGCCGCCGACGATCGGGACCACGAAGAAACCGACGATCCCGAGGACTCCCCCGCCGGCCAGGCTGGTCCACGGCACGCCCGCCGCGCGCATCCGCCGCCCCGGGATCAGGTACTTGACCACCTGGCTCGTTGCCACCAGCAGCGACGCCGCCGCGAGCACGATCCAGGCGGCGGCGGTGCGCTCGACCAGCGCCCAGACCAGCACGGCCGCCCACACCAGCAGCAGCCCGGGCAGCGCCGGGACCAGCACGCCCAGCAGGCCGACCAGCATCGCGAGCCCCACCAGGACCAGACCAGTGGTATCCATAGGCACAATTGTGGGGCAGATCGGCGATTGGAGTATGGGTGGTCGAGACGGCGAGCGCCGAGGGGCTGCGGCTGATCGGGCACCACGACCTCGGCGGCCACGGCGACGGCATGCAGGTGCTCCGCGACGGCGACGCGCTGTTCGTGGGCCACTTCGGCACCAGCGGCATGGGCACCTCGATCCTCGACGTCACCGACCGGACGGCCCCGAAGCTGATGCGCCAGTGGCCGGCGCCGCCGAACACGCACACCCACAAGGTCCAGGTCGCCGACGGCCTGCTGCTGGTCAACCACGAGGTTTTCCCCTACGGCTCGGACCCGCCGCCGGGCGACCGCTCCGCGGGGCTGGCGGTCTACCGGCTCGACGACCCGTTCGCGCCGGCGCTGGCCGGCTTCTGGGAGTCGACCGGGCGCGGGGTGCACCGCATCGTGTGGACCGGCGGTCGCCACGCCTACCTGTCGGCCACCCCGGAGGGCTTCGACGACCGCATCTGGGTGATCGTCGACCTGCACGACCCCGCCAGGCCGGTGGAGGCCGGGCGCTGGTGGTGGCCGGGCCAGCGGCGCGGCGCCGGCGAGCGCCCGACCTGGCCGGCGGGCCGGCGGATCGCGGCCCACCACGCGCTGCTGGACGGCCAGCTCGCCTATCTCGGCTACGACGACGCCAACCTGGTGGTGCTGGACGTCTCCGACCCGGCCCGGCCGAAGCTGGTGAGCAACCTGCGCTGGGACGGCGGCGGCACCCACACCTGCCTGCCGCTGCCGGGCCGGCGCCTGGTCGTGGCCACCGACGAGCAGCTCCACGCCGGCCCTGACGCGCCGGAGCGGCGGATCCGCGTGGTCGACGTCGCCGACCCGGCGCGACCCCAGGTGCTCGCGCGCTGCCCGGCGCCCGACCGGGCCTACCGGCAGGCCGGGCTGCGCTTCGGCCCGCACAACCTGCACGAGAACCGGCCAGGGACCTACACCAGCGAGCGGCTGGTGTTCGCGACCTACTTCAACGCCGGGCTGCGGGTCTACGACCTCGAGGACCCGGCGCGACCGCGCGAGCTGGCCTACTGGGTGCCGCGCCCGGCTCCGGGCCAGGTCGCCGCCCAGTCCAACGACCTGCTGGTCGACGGCGACGGCCTGGTCTACGTCACCGACCGGGTCGGCGGCGGGCTCGCGATCCTGGAGCCGGAGCCGTGGCTCGCCGCGCTCATGGACCGCTCGCGCACCAACCCCTGAGGAGGCAGCATGCCGATGCCGGCGCACCAGGAGACCACCGCCACCGTCGACCACCTCTCGCGGCGCATGTGGCGGGCGCTCGAGCCGTACCACGCGCTGGTCTACTTCATCCCGGAGACGCGGCAGCGAACCGACGCGCTCGGGCTCAAGGGCGGCTGGATGAGCTACTTCGGCACCCGCGCCGCCCCGCTCGGCCCGGTGCCCGCCGAGGTGGTCACCGCGCTCTTCTACCACTTCCACCCCAGCATGGTCCGGCGCGCGATCCCGGACGCCTGGTCGTACGCCAGCCCCGATGCCCTGACGGAGGCGCGGGTGGCGGCCGCCGGCGAGGGGCTGCGGCGCCTGCTCGGCGCGGCCGTCGAAAGCGACGCGATCGCCGAGGCCGCCGAGCTGGCCGCAGCGGCGGCACTGGCCACCAGCACGGCGGGGCGGGCCCTTGGCGCCGCGAACGCGGCCCTACCGTGGCCGGACGAGCCGCACCTGCGGCTGTGGCACGCCGCCACCATCCTGCGCGAGGTACGCGGCGACGGGCACGTGGCGGCGCTGATGGTCGGCGGCCTGTCGCCCTGCGAGGCGCTGGTGACGGCCAGCGCCGCCGGTGGCCCGCCCGCCGAGATGCTCCAGGCCAACCGCAGATGGAGCCAGGACGAGTGGGCGGAGACGGTCGAGCGCCTGTGCTCGCGCGGCTGGCTGGACGAGCGGGGCGCGCTGACCGAGGCCGGCCGGGCCGGCCGCGCCGAGGTCGAGTGGCGCACCGACGAGCTGATGAAGCCAACCTGGGACGCGCTCGGCGCCGAGCGGTGCTCGCGGCTGGAGTCGCTGCTGCTGCCGATCCGCGCCCAGATCCTCGGGGCCGGCGGCTTCCCGGTCCCCAACCCGCTCGGCCTCATCTGATTGACAGCGTGGGACGGACCGGGTACGCAGGCGTCCAGGACCGTCGCCCGGAAGCGGGGAGCGCCATGGCCATTCGACGTCCGGAGGCCGATGACCTCCGCAGGATCGCCCGTGACTTCCACTTCACCATTCCCGACGAGCGCATGCCGGTCGTTCAGGCGCTGGTCGAGGGCCTCCTCGGGCCCTACGACCGGCTCGACGAGCTGGAGGAGCCGCTGCAGGCACCGCGCCACCCCCGCGACGGCGGCTCGCCGCCGAGACCGGAGGAGAACCCGTTCGGCGCCTGGGCGTGGCGGGTCCACATCGCCGGAGCGGCGGCCGGGCCGCTGGCCGGCAGGACCATCGCCATCAAGGACAACGTGGCCGTGGCGGGCGTGCCGATGCACAACGGCACCGCGCTGCTGGACGGCTACGTGCCGGACGAGGACGCCACCGTGGTCGAGCGGGTGCTGGACGCCGGCGGCACCATCCTCGGCAAGGCGGTCTGCGAGAGCCTGTGCTTCTCCGGCGGCAGCCACACCGCCGACAGCGGACCAGTCCGCAACCCCTACGACCCGACCCGCAGCACCGGCGGGTCCTCCAGCGGGTCGGCGGCGCTGGTGGCCTCCGGCGCGGTGGACCTGGCCATCGGCGGCGACCAGGGCGGCTCGGTCCGCATCCCGAGCTGCTGGAGCGGCATCTACGGGCTCAAGCCGACCTGGGGGCTGGTGCCCTACACCGGGGCGTTCCCGATCGAGGCGTCCCTCGACCATCTGGGGCCGATGGCCCGCACCACGCATGACGTGGCGCTGCTGCTGGAGATCATCGCGGGGCCGGACGGCCTGGACCCGCGCCAGCACGCCGGCCTCGGCGGCGGCGACTACCTCGGCGCGCTCGGCGCCGGGGTGGGCGGGCTGCGCCTGGCGGTGGTGCGCGAGGGCTTCGGCATCGAGGGCCTCTCGGAGGACGACGTGGACGGGGCCGTGCGCGAGGCGGCGCGCGCCTTCGCCAAGCTCGGCGCGGAGGTCGAGGAGGTCTCGATCCCCTGGCACCGCGACGCGATGCCGGTCTGGAACGCGGTGGCGCTGGAGGGCGCGACCGCGATCATGGTCGCCGGCGAGAGCATGGCCTACGGGGCCAAGGGCCGCTACGCGACCAGTCTGGTCGACGCCTTCGGCGCCGGGCGGCGCGACCGCGGCGAGCGGCTCTCCGAGACGGTGAAGCTGACCGTGCTGGCCGGCCGCTGGATGGCCGAGGCGCACCACGGCCGCTACTACGCCAAGGCGCAGAACCTGTCGCGGGTCGCCGCGGCCGCCTACGACTCGGTGCTGGCCGACCACGACCTGCTGGTGATGCCGACCCTGCCGCTCAAGGCCACGCTGATCCCGGCACCGGACGCGCCCCTGGAGGAGCAGGTCGCCCGGGCGCTGGAGATGATCCCCAACACCGCGCCGTTCGACGTGACCGGCCATCCGGCCATGAACGTGCCGTGCGCCATGTCGGCGGGGCTGCCGGTGGGGATGATGCTGGTCGGCCGCCATGGCGACGAGCCGACCATCCTCCAGGCCGCCCACGCCTTCGAGACCGAGGTGTGGAACCCGCCTCCACCGTGACCCCAGCGGCGGGCCGGTGACGGCTACTCCCCCGGGAGTAGGGCGATCGCCTTCGACGGAGCGATGACGATACCGCCGCCTGTGCCCTACGCTGCCCTCATGTCCAGCCAAGACGCGTTTGCACGGCCGCCAGGCCGCTGGCACCGCAGTGTGCCGGCCTGGCCGAACTGGCGCATCGACGTTCTGCCTGCGGTGCTGATCGGCGCCTTCCAGGTTGGACTCACCAACGTGGCCGGCCGCCACCAGGTTGGCCACCAGCAGCTCGACCCGCTCGGCGGCACCCTGCTGGCCATCGGCGCGCTGGCCCTGATCGGCCGGCGGCGCTGGCCGGTGGCCACCTTGGGCGTGGCGCTGGCGGCCACCCTGACGTTCGTCGTGCTCGACTATCCGAACGGCCCGATCTGGCTGCCGCTGATCTTCGCGCTGTTCAACGTCATGATCCGCGGCTACCGGCTGGTGGCCTGGGGGACCCTGGTGCTCGGCTACGCCGCCTTCATGTGGCTGCCCTACCTGGTCGGCGCCGAGGCGAAGCCGCCAAGCATCCCCGGGGCGGTCGGCATCGGCGCCTGGCTGCTGGTGCTCGGGAGCGCGGCCGAGATCGCCAGGATCCGTCGCGAGCGGTCGCTGGAGGCCCAGCGCATGCACGCCGAGGAGGCCCGCCGCCGTGCCAGCGAGGAGCGCCTGCGCATCGCCCGCGAGCTGCACGACGTGCTGGCGCACAACATCTCGCTCATCAACGTGCAGGCCGGTGTGGCGCTCCACCTCATCGACGAGCAGCCGGAGCAGGCGCGCACGGCCCTGGCCGCGATCAAGCAGGCCAGCAAGGAGGCGCTCGGCGAGCTGCGCTCGGTGCTGAGCGTGCTGCGGCAGGCCGACGACGCGCCGCCGCCGCGCGCCCCGGCCCCCAGCGTCGCGCGCCTGGACGGGCTGGTGTCGCGCGCCTCGGCCGCCGGGCTGAAGGTCCGCACCGAGGTCTCCGGCACGCCCAGGACCCTGCCCGCGGGGGTCGACCAGGCGGCCTTCCGGATCGTCCAGGAGGCCCTCACCAACGTCGCCAGGCACGCCGGCGCGGCGACCGCCACCATCCGGATCGGGTACGGTGAGCAGGACCTGACCGTGCAGGTCGACGACAATGGCAAAGGCACTGGCCAGCCGAGCACCATGGGCGGAGGCAACGGCATCCCCGGCATGCGGGAGCGGGCCAGCGCGCTCGGCGGCGAGCTGGACGCCGGGCCGCGTCCCGGCGGCGGCTACCGCGTGCTGGCCCGGCTGCCGCTGAACGGCGCCAACCCGGAGGGAGAATCGTGAGCGCGCAGGACGGTGACCGGACCATCCGGGTGCTGCTGGCCGATGACCAGGTCCTGGTCCGTGCCGGGTTCCGCTCGCTGCTGGCCGCCCAGGAGGGCATCGAGGTGGTCGGCGAGGCCAGCGACGGCGAGGAGGCCGTGCGGCTGGCCCGCAGCCTGGTCCCTGACGTGGTGCTCATGGACATCCGCATGCCGGGCGTGGACGGCCTGGAGGCCACCCGCATGATCGCCGGCGACGAGCGGCTCAACTCCGTCCGGATCGTGATCCTCACCACCTTCGACCTGGACGAGTACGTCTTCGAGGCGCTGCGGGTGGGCGCCAGCGGCTTCCTCGTCAAGGACACCGAGCCGGTCGAGCTGATCCACGGCGTCCGCGCGGTCGCCCAGGGCGACGCGCTGCTGTCGCCCGGGGTCACCCGGCGGCTGATCGCCGAATTCGCCGCCCACGCAAAGGAGCCCCTCCCGACCATGGAGCTGGGCTCGCTGACCGACCGGGAGCGCGAGGTCATGGGCCTGGTCGCCGCCGGGCTGTCGAACGAGCAGATCGCCGAGCGCCTGGTGGTCAGCCCCGCGACCGCCAAGACCCACGTCAGCCGGGCAATGGTCAAGCTGAACGCCCGCGACCGCGCCCAGCTCGTGGTGTTCGCCTACGAGTCCGGCCTGGTCCGCCCCGGGTGGCTCGACTGAGCGGCCGCCTACGTCGGGCGTGGTAGCCGGCCGGGCGGACCTGCGCCTCCGGGCCGAGACACGCGTCCGCCCTCCGGACGACGACGCGGACCGCCCGAATCAGGGAGGATCTGGCGCGAACCCGTTCATCACCAACCGAACCGATGGAGGTCGACCAACGTGAGCAGGACCGTCACCGTCGCGAGGGGCCTCGTGCGCCTCACCGCGATCGTTCAGATCGTGCTTGGCGCGCTCTTCTGGACCGACAACGCCACCGGCCTGATCCCCCTGCACCAGTTCTCCGGGATCATCCTGGTGCTGTCGCTGGAGGTCCTCGTGTTCGCGGCGGCACGGGCGGGCGTCGACCGCCGGCTGGTCGCGACCGCCGGCATCTGGGGCGTGGTGGTGGTCGTGCTCGGGTTCGCCCAGGACAGCCTCCTCCAAGGCTCCGCCCACTGGGTCATCGAGGTCCTCCACCTGCTCATCGGCCTCGCCGCCATCGCCCAAGCCGAAGCCCTCGCCACCCGCACCCTCCAGAGCGCGACCCGCGAACCGCGCCTGTCCTGACCGCGGGGCTCGAGGCGGAAATCAAGCGCCGACTCCCGGATCGCCCGGCGGACCGGAGCCTGCCATTTGGGCGTCCTCTCCACCAAGTGACCCGCGCGGAACTGCAAGCCTGGCGTTCTGGAGATCGCGTCGAAGAAGCCACGCTGTTCGGCATAGCCTCGGTGCCGAGGATCATGTTGGCCGTCGTACCAGTAGACGCGCAGGAACCGCTCTCCCGGGAAACTCGACGCGAGATCCTGAAACCACGAGACGACAGCCTCGCTCGCTGGCCAGAGCTTGTTGGTACCGACGCCGAGCGTCCGCCTACCCGCGGCTTTGAGGTACCCGGCGTCCACGAAGCCAATGCAGTTTCCCACTTGCCCTCCCCGTTTCCCACGCTGTCCGCCCAAAAAGAAAGGGCCCCAACGGGGCCCGAAGAAATCCCCTCCCAGAGGGGAGAAGCAAGGAGATGATACGGGCGGTGGGAACGGGCCGTCAAGGGGATTTTCGAACAGACATTCGCCACACTTATGAGGTGGTGGCGGCCCGAGTTCCTTACGCCAGGCGGCAGGCGGCGCGGAGCTGGGAGGCGGTCTCCTCGGGCAGGGTGTCGTTCACGAACGTGCCCGCGCCGAGCTCGACCCCGGCCACGTACTTGAGCCGGTCGGGCCGGCGGTGG
>Ga0137366_10004564_pt1 | contig 10855 bp, 12 predicted proteins | sample SagtaG_8_FD_104938 | JGI IMG/M metagenome (GOLD analysis project Ga0137366, IMG submission 104938) | Vadose zone soil microbial communities from Sagehorn Ranch, Mendocino, California, USA - Sage1_L_60_16 metaG | ecosystem: Environmental > Terrestrial > Soil > Vadose zone | place: USA... | reverse complement strand
TCGCGGCGCAAGTTTGCGTCGCCATCTGAAACCTGGTCCAGAAAGGCAGCACGCTGATCGGGAGCGATCTCTAAGACGGCATGAAACAGTTCCGTCAACCGTTCGTATTGCTGCGGAGTCATACTTCACTTGCCGGACTGAGAGCGCGATGTAACCAACTCTTGGCCATGCTCCAATCGCGCATCACTGTGTCCGGTGAAACTTCCAGGACCGTAGCCGTCTCCTCCACGCTTAATCCACCAAAATAGCGCAATTCCACTACCCGGCTCTGTCGCTTTGAGAGTTTCTCTAACTCTTTCAGCGCATCATCAAAGGCAACCAGTTCAGCAGCCCGTTCCTGGGTCACCAAGGCAGCCTCTTCCAAAGAGATCGGGCGAGCACCTGCGCCGCGCTTGTCAGTATTTCGTGCGCGCGCGTAATCGACCAGAATGTGCCGCATGGCTTTCGCAGCCACGCCAAAGAAGTGGGCGCGGTTCTGAAAGTGTTTCTCTTTCTGTTTGACCAGGCGCAGGTACGCTTCATGGATGAGCGCGGTGGTCTGCAAGGTGTGACCAGGGTTTTGCTGGCTCATGTAACGCCGGGCCATCTTTCGCAATTCCCCGTATATGAGCGGCATCAACTCGTCAAGCGCCTTAGGATCACCACTATTCCACTGCTCCAATAAATAGCTAACTGAATGAGCGGACGACATTCCGATATGCATTAATTAGAGGCTGGAAAACTCTGTGCTGCGGGAAACTATATCACCTTAAAAGGAAACTCCCTAAATCCCTTTCCGACTGTCAGTAATCGAGCGATGGCGGTCATGCGAGTTTTCTTTCGCGAATCTCGTTTATTTAGGTAGAGGCCAGAATCTACTGGATCCGCTTTCGGCGGTTGTGTTCTCGTGGCTGAATGAAGGATTCGTACAAAAGAGGAGACTAGCAATATGAGCAAGCACACTAACAGTTTACGGAAGTCGACCACATCTGCGGCGCCAAACAAAGCGGCGTCCGTTCTCAATGTAAAGCGTGGTTATTACGTCGCTCTGGTTTTGACCGTCGCGTTACTGGTTTCGTCGCCATTGATCCGGTTTGCGACCGCCCAGAAACCGAACGTCGACTCTAATGGCAAGCCGATTCACAATGATGGACCATCACAACCTGTCAATGCGATACATGGCCGCTTCCGCGTGACCCTGAATGGCTTTAAGGTCAACCATCAGACCAACCAGGGCTTGTGGGCTGCATGGGATGCGGTGCGTTTCTATCCAAATATCGCGATGGTTGATGCTGCGGGACAACTGACTCCAGGTAACTGGGATTTTTTCACCAGCACGATTGGATCGAGCCCTGAGCACCAAATACAAGGAGGCTATGCCACCAACAGGGGAGGGTTCAAGACCGGTGACGGTTTCCCAACCCAAGATAATCCGTGGCGGCGAACTTTGCCGTACAGCACGGGCGCGCCCGGAACAATTCCGCCGACCGTTTACTTCGAAGACGAACTCATCCAACACAGGAACGCGGGCGTGATAATTCCAACGATCTGGGAGATCGATGACCGAAGCGAACTCGGTTTGAGCGATAGTTACCATTACCAACTTGAGCACGACATTACTGGTCTGGGTCACGCAGTGGCCAGGCTCATTCTTGGCCCGCAGCCGCTGACACTGAATTCGTACTTACGTCCGGGTGCGGCGATGGGCCTTGGCATTTCAATGAGGCTGGCGCTCGGTGTGCCGCAGAATCGACCCATCGGAATGCAGCCTGAACGGGATCAGTTTGGATTCATCCCTCAGGTGCTGGTGTTAACTTACGACTCCGCTGAGTTTATGTCGCGCACCGACTTTGGCGTGGGCATCGGCGTCGTTCCGGTTCGCTACGTTGACCCTCAGGCATTCGCGGGCGACTACACGCTATATTTTCAAGTTGAGCGGCTAGCTAACTGATAGTAACGAAGGAAGAAGGAACCAAGGAAATCTTTGCGCCCTCTTAAGGAGATGGAGTCATGAAGTCAAAACTTTTGTCATTCGCGATGGTACTCTTTTTGTCGCCGGCATTTGCCGGAGTCTATCCTGCAACGACTAAGGCACAGGAGCAAACACAGGCGCGTTTCCGTGTCACATTGACGGGATTCGTTGTCAATCACGAAACTACCGAGAGCGTCTTATCGATCGATGGGGCGGGCGATGAGGTTTTTGCGCTCGTTAATTTTGCTGAGCTTTGGTCGTCAAACAACATCTTCGGAGCGCTGCAAAGAAGGCAGAGTCTGGTCTATGGTGATACCAACGGACGGCTCACACCCGTGAACCCCACACGGGTTCTCCCGGAGCTCAGTCACCCAGGGTACTTTGGAACTGTCCACGCCGGCTCGATGAGCCCGACAGGCGGATTGAAAACCGGGGATCGTTATCCGCCGGCCAGCGGTCCAGCTATGCGTCCGAGCGCACCTGAGGCCGCGCGTGCGCGTTTGATTCCAATGATTCTTTGGGAAGGAGAGCTGCGTCGCGGCGGACAACACCCCAACGCGGTAGTCATCATCCCGACCCTCTGGGAAAACGACAACGTCCCGGACGTGCTCAATATTTGGAACCGACAGGTGGACAACTGGATCAGGCACTTTGCGACCACCAGCGCGCATTTCTTCCTGCCAAGGTCCAGGCGACCATTGGTCGAGCAGGTTGACACGGTGCTCAGCACGGTTCCGCAGCGCAACGATTTTGATCGGCCCATTGGAATGGATGGAGATGCTTTTAATCCAGGATCAGCCAGCCCGGCGCCTGCCACATTTATCCCAGCCGTGATGCTTCTTACTTTCGATTCAGCGCAGGAAGCGGCCAACAGCATCACGCAAGGTCGCGGTGTTGTCGAGATCACATATAGAGATGGCCAGGCCTTTGGCCCAGGAAGCTACACCATCTTCTTGCGTATCGACCGCCTTCCCTAGTCAAGGCAAAGGCCAGGGAAATTGCGGAGTGTAAAGCAAAATCGCAATCATCCGAAAGTTACGGCCCATGCAACAAGCAAACACCACGCTTTGATCCAGGTTAACGGCGTTTGTTGAGCCCATAAAGAGAGAATGATGCAAGACTACAAAGCAAATCTCACCCTGCCTGGCCGGGCGCGATCAGTTCATTACAAATCGCCCGTATATTACGTTTTGCTGGTTCTGATCGCCGCAATTCTCTTTTCGCGGCTGATGCTTTCAACGAAGGCGCAGAAGCAACAAGTTGCGCAAACTGCGGACAGTCAACAAAACAAGGAGTCTGACGTGTATCGGAAACTACTGCCCGAGCTTTCCGCTGCACAGAAGAAAAACTTTGAGCAGGAGATGGCGAGCCTAAAGTTAATTGCCGAGAAGTTTCAACCGGCAATCACGGCGGCGCAGAAAAAATTAGGATTCGATCCGGAAGCGATGAACGCGGAGCTTCTCGCCATCACCAAAGATACGGATCGCGCTCGTCGCATGCAGCGTCAGAAGGCGTTCGAAGCAAAGTACGAACCCCAAGTGATCAAGCTGACTCAGGCCGCCGGCATTGATGTGGCAGCCCAGCGCCGGCAGATGATTTCATTGCTTGACCTCAAAAACACGCCCGTTGACGACGGCCGGACTCTCGGCATAGTAATCGGAGACGACCAGCGGCAAGTGCCAATGCCGGCTGTAACGCCAATGCCGCGACCGGAAGTAACGCCAACGCCAGGCCCGGAATCGACGCCGACCCCCACGCCTCCGGAGCCCGATGTGATCGAGAGGTCTTATACTGCGCCGTACAGTTACACGAGTACCGGCGGGGCCGAGGTTGAACGCCGAGCAACTTCGAGTGCGAATGCCTCCACGGGCGACATGATTATCGACGTCAGCGCATTAGGCGCCATGTCCCTCTACAAGGAGGCGTCTATCAGCCAAACGATTCCGGTCGAGCGTGGCATACACCGAATTCATGTGTCCGTAACTCTTGATCCCTTCATGTATGCGATCGGGGGGGCTGGAGTGGGTTACGGATCCTCAGAGGCGGTTGTTGCTCTTCGTATAACAGAGGGGTCGCGGGCCGAGCGGATCTTTTGCAGTGATCGTGAGAGTCTGGGTCGCATCATCTGGGCGGTCGTGGGGTATGGGGTTACGCAACAGTGGCGCCCGATCACGCTGCAATGCGAATTCACGCAGCCTGTATCAGAAACTACTAACTATTATAGTCTCGTCGCGGAGATCGAAGGCTGGGCCGGAGCCGGAGGGTTCGCCGCCGCAAGCTCAACCCAGGCAGCCCACATTCGGCAGTTCCAGGTTTCTCTGGATCGTCGCTGACAACCGAGCCAGGGAGGTATCAGGTCGAATTCAGAGAGACGCCCGTCGCCGAGTAGCACGGCAAGGGCAACCTATGAACCAGCAGAACACCGGTAATCGGAGACACCTCAATTTTTACCGACCGGATACAAGGTGGCTCAATGATCTGGGAGTGGGACGGCATTTACGGTCTGTTCCAGGCATGGGAGAGTGCCACGTTGGATCAGTTCTCAGGCGTGGGCGAGCTGATCTCGGATCCCAATCTCACCGATCAGGAACGGGCCAAAGTTGCTCTGCGCGGAGAAGTTGCCGGACAGGTCTGGATGAATGGCCGAGGCGGCGTGGAACCGCAGGACCGTCCGATCGGAATGCGTTCCTACAGTGATGACTATTTGCTTTCGACCCGAAGTGCTAATCCTGACTTATGACGAAGCCCTGCGAATGGCAAACCAGAGTCGAACTAACGGCAAGGCATTTCCCGTGGTCTATGCCGATGCCCCGGAGCTAGGCGGCAACTACGCTCTCTGGGTACAGGTTGAGCAATTGCCATAAACTGACTGCGTCAGCGGTTGAGTTTTCGATTGCGGCCCCGCCCGCCAACATGAGTTTCGTCACAGCTTGTTATTCAAGTTGCATGATATGATCCGCATTTGCTTGTCGCTGATCGAAACTCATTGCTTGCTGATGCCGATGTGCTCGTTTAGGTCAATCGCCTGCACCTGAAGATTTCCAAACGATTGAAGCAAGGCGCGGTTGTGCTCGGCTTCCTGCGGGTCGTGCGTGTGAACAGGTGCGATGGCTCGGCGCAATCGCCTTGACAAAGGTAGAGGGCGCCTTTAAGTTCGAGTCTCTCAGCAATAAAAGATCTTTGTATAGTTAAGTAGAGGCGCGGGGTTCAAGAGTAGCCGGGTCGGAGAACGTGAAGGGTTCAATGATGACTCGGTCGAAAGGGAAAACCGCCGAAGCTTGCCCGCGCGTCTTCGGGCGCGGCGAGTTGGTTGCTGTGGCTAAATCCACAGGACTGTCACTAGAGTAGCATAAACTTTAGTTTGTGATTTCGCGCTGCGAATAACCATCACAGACTAAAGTCTATGCTACTTAGTGGAGAGCTACGACCGTGATGCGCCGATGTTTTATGGCGCGAAAGTTTCTCAAGATTGAGGGGCCAGTCGTATGCTTTGCGGCTGGCCTTTTTTGCGCTCATCTGTGTCCTCTGTGATTGGCTCAAATTCACCACAGAGGACACAGAAAAGATTATTATCGATGTCGACTAAACCGACCATCATGAAATTCGGCGGCACATCGGTGGAAGACGCCGACGCGTTTCGCAGTGTGGCGGCGATTGTGAAATCGCATCTTGACGTGCGTCCAGTCATTGTCGTTTCAGCCGTCGCCGGATTCACCAACGCTCTGCTGGCAAGCGCGGCAAAAGCAATCGAGGGCGATGCGCGCGCCGCGACCAAATCGCTTCACGATTATTTTGGCTGTCATTCTTCGATAGCAGAAGTACTACTGAGCGATGGACCACGCCAGGCGTTCGAGTTAGCCCGGGCAGACACCCGCCGCCAGATTCGCCAGCTTCATAAGATCATCGCCGCACATCCCGTGACCAGCCCGCCACTGCAAGATGAAATTGTCGCTTACGGAGAATATCTCTCTTCACTACTGCTCGCTGCCGTCTTGCGCGAGAACGGTTTGGCGGCGCGCCATGTTGACGGGCGTGAATGCATCAGGACAGATGACAATTACGGAAATGCTGCGCCGCTTTCTGAAACTACGCCGGCGACTCAGGCAAAGTTGTTACCCTTAATCGAGGCTGAGATGATTCCGGTCGTAGGTGGCTTCATCGGGAGCACCAAAGATGGAGCAACGACGACGCTCGGCCGCGGCGGTTCGGATTATTCCGCGGCATTAATTGGCGCAGCTCTGGATGCGCGCGAGATTCAAATCTGGACTGACGTCAGTGGCGTGCTCACCGCTGACCCGCGAGTGGTGACGGCGGCGCGAACAATTCCGGTGTTGTCTTACCAGGAAGCGGCGGAACTCGCTTACTTCGGCGCGAAGGTCTTGCATCCGAAGACGATTCAACCGGCCGTTGACGAAGCGATTCCTGTGCGCGTTTGCAACTCGCGCGCGCCAGAGAACGCCGGCACTTTGATCGTCGCTGAATCGGAAGCGACGCCGCAAACCATCAAAGCAATCGCGCATAAAGATGGCATCACGACCGTCCAGGTGACCTCAGCGCGCATGCTCGGCGCTTATGGTTTTCTGCGCGCGTTGTTTGAAATCTTCGATCGTCATCGCACGGCCGTTGACGTGGTGACGACTTCGGAAGTGAGCGTCTCACTTTCGATCGACGACGCGAGCGCGTTGCCGGAGTTGATTCCCGAGCTGCAGCAGCTGGGAACAGTTGAAGTCGAAGAGGGACGCACGATCGTCTCGATCGTCGGTGATGGCTTACGCCACACGCCGGGCATTGCCGCGCGGCTCTTCTCAGCCATCAGCGACATCAACGTTTCAATGATCTCGTTCGGCTCTTCGAGCGTGAACCTGACTTGCATGGTCGACGAAGCCAACGCGCGCGAAACGATCGAGCGATTGCATCGGGTTTGCTTTGAAGATGCGGCTTCGGAAGACCGAGTCCGTCGTGCAGTCGAGGATGTGTTGGTGTGAAAAATCTTATTGAGGCTGTTTCGATCTGAGAGATGCTTTCTTCCCTCTCCCTCCGGGAGAAGGTTAGGGTGAGGGGTTAGGTGTTCGCCAGTAGCCTCGGCCCTTTCCCAAAGGAAGAGGGAGTTTCCAACGGTCTGGAGGCTTGGGATTGGCAAGTTCAGTCGACGTTTTCAAACTTACGCGCGAGCTGATTGACATACCGTCCGTAACGGGCGACGAGTTTCAGATCGGAACTTCGCTGGCGGAGTTGCTCAACAGATTTGGTTACCAGGTGGATCTCCAGGAAGTCGTCGAGGACCGAGCCAATGTCATCGCAACCTCTGGAACTCCGCCACGCGTCGTGCTGTCGACGCACATGGACACAGTGCCGCCGTACATCGCATCGCGCGAAGACGATGAATTCATTTATGGCCGAGGCGCGTGCGACGCAAAGGGAATTATTGCTTGCCAGATCGCCGCTGCCGAAAAACTGCGCGCGGAAAGCGTAAATGAAATTGGCCTGCTCTTTACCGTGGACGAAGAAGCAACGAGCGCCGGCGCGAAGGCGGCGAACAAGCTGCCGCTTGCGTCATCGTGCCAGTACCTGATTAATGGCGAACCGACAGACAATCGACTGGCCGTCGGCACCAAAGGATCTTTGCAAGTCGCAATCGGAACCGAAGGCCGCGCGGCGCATTCAGCCTATCCTGAGCAGGGTGATTCGGCGATCGAAAAGCTGCTCGACGTGCTTGACGATGTGCGAAAGATCGACTGGCCTTCGGACGAGACGTTCGGCGAAACGACATGCAACATCGGCGTCATTTCTGGTGGCACACGCGCTAACGTGATTCCGGACCAAGCGCAGGCGATTTTGCAGATTCGTCTCGCCACCAAGGCGGAAAAGGCCAGGAGTTTGTTGGAGGGTGCAGTGCGGGAACGTGCATCGCTGGAGTACAAGTCAGTTCACGATCCGCTCCAGTTGCTCGCGCTCGATGGTTTCGAACAAACTATCGTATGCTTCACGACTGACATTCCATATTTGACGAATTGGGGACAGCCGTTACTGATCGGACCAGGCTCGATATTAGTCGCGCACACAGAACATGAACGGGTGGCGAAGAGCGAGTTGTTGCGGGCAGTAGACGTTTATGTTGAATTGGTGCGAAGGCTGCGTGCTCAACTTAAGTAATCGTATCCAGTTAGCGGTCGCTGAGAAGCCTTGCCTTTCAACTAAGACGGGTTTTACTATCGTATCGCATGATAACAATCACATTTCCCAATCGCGAGACTGAGAAACGTGCGCTGGCTTTTCTATTGGGTCGATTCTCTGGCCGGGTACTTCGATCAGGTGAACATCTTGTTCCTGAAGCGGCACTGGAGGCACTCGCTGACCAGAACATCCCATTCTCCGTGATTGGGAGGACCAGATATGAGCAGCAAATGGCGGCGATTCGAGGTCCTGCTCCCACTTCAGTTCAATGACGGAAGGGATGTGTCCGGCGAGTTGCTCGCTGAGGCCGTCCTGGAAATCGTGGATCACTTTGGCGCCGCCAGCTACGAGACGCAAAAGGTCGAAGGACACTTGGCGACACGGCGCTGTAATCGTCCGTGATAACCTTGTGAAGCTTGTTGTCGACGTGCCTGATCTCCCTGGTAATCGTCGTTGGATGAAAGCCTACAAAGAACGCTGGCGTTACCGACTCGAACAAGTCGAACTGTGGATGATTAGTCACGCGGTCGAGGTCGAGTGATGTTCGCTCCGCGTGTATCTATAATTATCGTCGGCATCTTTACGTTACGAGAGTACTTTTTAATGAAACTCGCTCTTATCGGATACGGCGCCATGGGCCAGCTCGTCGCCAAGCTTGCCGCCGAACAGGGTCATGAAGTCTCGGTCACTCTCCGTTCGCGGGATGGCGAGCGCAGCGCTGAAGAGCTAGTCGACTCGCTGCGTGGGTGTGATGTCGCAATTGATTTTTCTGTGGCCGCAGCCGTGACCAGAAACGTCAAGGCCTGCGCCTGGGCCGAGTTACCGCTGGTTGAAGGAACCACCGGTTGGCAAAGTCAACTGGATGAGATGAAGAACGTCGTATCCCAAAATGATGGGGCGCTAGTCTATGGCGCAAACTTCTCCGTCGGCGTGCAGGTTTTCTACCGCATCGCGGCGTCTGCTGCTGAACTCTTCCGAAGTCTGGAATCGTACGATGCGTTCATCGAAGAAGCCCACCACAAGCGCAAACGCGATGCGCCTTCGGGGACGGCGCTGCAACTCGGCGAGATTGTCGCGTCGCACCTGGGCCGCGAAGTGCCGGTTAGTTCTACACGTGCGGGCTACATCCCCGGCACGCATCGCGTAGGCTTTGATTCGCCCTCGGATCAAATCATACTGGAACATACAGCGCGCGGTCGCGAAGGTTTTGCAGCGGGAGCGCTGCTCGCCGCAAGCTGGATCATCAGGCGCAAAGGCGTGTATGAATTCTCTGAAGTGTTTGATGAAATTATTAATGCATGAGCTCCGTTAGGAGCAGCATGTTTATAGATGACGATTGTCTTTATTAACCTAAGCTCCTTTAGGAGCGCGATAGAACATTTCACTCCTAAAGGAGTTCGGACCATAAACGCTGACGTGGTGCTATAAACATTGCACTCCTAACGGAGTTTAAGGAATAAGGAGTCGAAATCATGACGATGAAAGTCGATTGGATGCGCGGATGCGCAACGGCGCTGGTAACGCCCTTCAAAGCCGATGGAGCGATCGATGAAGAGCGGATGCGGGCGCTCGTCGAACGACAAATCAACGGCGGCGTGCATTTGTTGGTTCCCTGCGGCACGACCGGTGAAAGCGCCACGATGACGGAAGCAGAAGATCAACGCGTGATTGGCCTTACGGTAGAAGTTGCTCATGGCCGTGCCAAGGTAATCGCGGGAGCGGGCAGCAACTCGACCGCCGTCGCGATCGAATACTCGCAAAGCGCGCGCGATCTCGGCGCCGACGCCGTGTTGCAAGTGGCGCCCTACTACAACAAGCCGACGCAGGAGGGTCTTTACACTCACTTTCGCGCGATTGCCGAGGCCATTCCTGAGATGCCGATCATGCTTTACAACGTGCCGGGCCGCACTTCTTCTAATATAACGGCGCAGACTGTGCTGCGCCTGGCGCACGACTGCGAGAACATCGTCGCGATAAAAGAGGCGTCGGGTAACCTCTCGCAGATCATGGAGATTCTTCGTGAGCGTCCGGCTGGCTTCAGCGTATTATCCGGCGATGATGCAGTCACGCTGCCCTTGATCGCGCTGGGGGCGGAGGGGATTGTCTCCGTCGCCTCGAATGAAATTCCCGACTTGATGTCGCGGATGACTGAACTGGCACTCGCCGGAAACTGGACCGAAGCGCGCGAGTTGCATTATCGTCTGCTGCCTTTGATGGAAGTTAATTTCATTGAATCAAGCCCCGGCCCGGTAAAAGCCGCGATGGCGATGATGGGTTTGCTCGCGGAACATTTCCGGCTGCCACTGGTGCCAATCACACAAAAGAGTCGCGCCCGCATTCGTGAAGTGATTGGAGAACTCGGTCTGCTTGAGAGTATACATGCTGCGGCGTGAGTCAGAACCGCCTGCGGTAGCGGGCGGTTGAACTTTGACAACAATCGATCTTCGCTGAAACAAAGATCAACCGCCCGCTACCGCAGGCGGTACTGACTTATGCGTGAACAGATTGAGCAGTTGGCGGCGCGCGAAACCGCAAGCTATTCTGATGAAGACTTCGCGCTGTTTGCTGAATTCAAAGAGGCGCTCAATCGCGGCGAGATTCGCGCTGCCGAACGCGACAGCGACGGCAATTGGCACCCGAACGCCTGGGTGAAACGAGGCATCCTGCTCGGCTTTCGCATGGGCGCCATCGTCGACATGTCGCCGGCAGATGGAAGCCTCCGCTTTCTCG
>Ga0137366_10004557_pt1 | contig 10857 bp, 3 predicted proteins | sample SagtaG_8_FD_104938 | JGI IMG/M metagenome (GOLD analysis project Ga0137366, IMG submission 104938) | Vadose zone soil microbial communities from Sagehorn Ranch, Mendocino, California, USA - Sage1_L_60_16 metaG | ecosystem: Environmental > Terrestrial > Soil > Vadose zone | place: USA: California... | reverse complement strand
TGGGGATGGGGGAAAATCTGTGGTTTGACGAACTAAATCAACTTCGCCATAGCTGTGCTACGTTGTGGCTAAATGCAGGTGCGCCAGTGCTGAGTGTGCAGTTCTGCTCGCGCATGAAAAGCCGGACACCACGCTTGGGTACGCCCGGCGGTATGATGGCACGATCGTGGCGGATTACTACCGCGCCATGAGCCAGGTCGAGCGGTTGTTCCACCTGCCTGAGAGCAGACAGGCGCCATTCTACACACCCGCCGAGCTGGTGACATTGGTGGATGAAGCGGACGCTCAACGAGCATCAACGCGAGATAGTGCAAGCATTGCGCGAAGGCATCCTCTCGCTGGCAAATAAGGAGGAAATAGGGATACTACAGATACAAGGTTTTTAATGTACATTGCTCGGCGGTATTGCGTCGTGAAGACCACCGCCGAGCAAGAAGTTTATTTCAAAGATTTATACTTGAATTATCTAATATCTGCCAGATATTTATACCATATGCCATAAGGCATCTTATACATATAATAGTCAGTAAAAGCAGCATACGTAGTAGGTTGAAAATATATTTTCATCAAAACAATACTGTTTACATTAGGGGCAGGTTCACCTTCACCTACATAAGCTGGGGCTGGATTTCTTACAATGAGTTTGCAATCACCATCGGTATTGGTGTTATCTGTATCCAATTTGCATTGCAAGCTATTATCCTGAAAAACTGAACGGTAATTACTTCCAATAGCATCAAGCAGCAATCCACATTCTGACCAAACATAAATCCGGTCGGGACCTGCGTTTATGTCCGCAATACCGGTGATCCAAGGTCTGTAATTATTGTTTGTATAAACCACGTCTACCTGGTTTTCAAGTTGCAGTACAGTGCTATACACCGTTTCAAATTTTCCGGACCTATCCGCTTCGACAATTTCCATCCAATCGATCACTCCGTCAGGTCTAAAAAATATATAATCATGCACATAATCAGCGACTTTCCCGTTATCCACCTTGTACGCATAATAAGATCTATACTGATCATTAAACTTAAACCCTTCTTTTTTCAAAGGTTCTCCCAATTCTTTTACAGTATCACTCAACGTTGACTTTCCTGGAGACAGTCCATGCCAACTCAAACTAGCTCGACATTGTTTGTCTGGCGGAGGAAGATTTACTATATTATTACTCCTGCAAGATGATACGGTTATTAGTACAATCAAAGCAAAAGCTATTAATCTTAATTTGTTATTTATATGGTCCATAGCACATACCCGCAAGTGGATTTAGGGAAGAATTAGATTGAAACCAATCCTTACGCCAATCATGACCCAGAAAGAAAGAAAAATCAAAGGATTTTGGGCTTAATTGGAAGGTCGACGCGGTCATTGCAATCATCTCTTTATTCATACAATCTGCGTCATAAGGAATAGCAGTAACACAGTTCGACTTATTATAATCAAGACCGATAGTAGCTCCTGAACCATGTTTGTCTTGTTCTTGTTTATATGATTGAAGTATTGTCGGGTCTTGATCAATTGCGACATGAGTTAACTCGTGAACAATTGCCCCTTCAAAGTTTTGAAGGTTTGGAAGCCCGCTAGCATTAGTGACATCTGGTTCAATGTAATAAGCAAGGTTGTAGATGGCGATATTGTAGGTGCCATCATCTAATTGTTTAGTTAGTCCTCCTTCTCCAGAACCGCCGAATTCTTGGCGATAAAAGTTTATCGCAGGTGCAGTTGCAATAGCTCCACCAAAACCACGTCCAGATAGCGCTTTTGCCATTGCTAAGAGTTCGTTATATATCCATTTATCTCGACTAAAAACATGAACATTAGTAAACCTCGACTCAATATGAGTGATCATGTTCCAGCAAGATATATCTGGATTCTTGGGGTCGCTTGGGTCTCCACTACAATGACCTGTCGGGTCAGCATAGTTGACAGGGTTCCCCTCGGTGTACATCCAGGCATTTAGAGATAAGGGCCTCTTATAATCGCTCTGCCGTGAATCTTTGGTGGTAAAGCGTCCAGAAGCGGGGTCATACATGCGGGAGCGCAAGTAAATTAACTTAATGTAACTGTCAGCATATTCATTGGTATAACCATAAGCCGAATAGGAACTGCCGCTGGTTGTCGTAACAATACCATAGGGATCATAAGTGCGGGCATAGGTAAGTGCAGCGTTGGCATCTGCCATCTGGCGAACTGACCCAAGCGCATCATCAAGGAAGTATTCGGTCGTACTTCCTTGGGTTTGTGTAATACGATCTAGACCATACACATAATTGTACGTGCCATCGCTGAGGGCTTGAGTCAAGCCAGTGTTTAGATCCATCGTAAATGTATTCGCATTTCCGTTTACCGTTTGCTGGAGTCTATCACCGAGTCCGTTGTAAGAGTAACTGGCATTAACAGAAGCACTTATCATCGTCTTCAAGTGGTTGGCAGAATCGTAAGTATAGGTATTTACACCATCGTTAAGTAGATTGCCGTTAGCATCAAAGGTATATGTCACACCGTTAATGTTGGTCACGCGGTTGGCAATGTCATAACCATAGGTAGTGCTCATGGATAGACCGCTGATTAGCGTATCCTGTGTGAGGCGATTGCCCAGTGCATCATAAGTGTAATGGTAGTAATCTCCGGCCGAATAGTTAGCTTCTGTTAACCGTTTTAATGGATCGTAAACATAGTTGATGGTCACCGGTCCGCTTGGAGTTTGTGTCGGCGTTGGTGTATCTGTAACCGTCGGTGTATAGGTTTCAGTTGCTGTTGGTGTGAAGGTCTCGGTCGGAGTTGAGGTGTGGGTTGGCGTATCTGTCGGCGTATTCGTCAGAGTATTAGTGGGCGTATTGGTTGGTGTGTTAGTAGGCGTATTCGTACGTGTGCTGGTCGGTGTATTCGTTGGGGTATTTGTTGGAGGGGGAGCAATGGTAAATGTTCCAGAACTAGCGAAGGTATGAATAGTATAGCCACCTGCATAAGTAATCGTCCCACCCGAGCCAATTGCACTGCCTGTGAGATAGCGAATGACAACGATACCTGAACCGCCTGCCGCTCCAGTCCTGCCATTACCATCCAGACCGCCACCACCCCCATTGCCAGTGTTAGGGGCTCCAGCCATCGCTGTGTGAGATCCACTACCACCTGCTGCGTATACCACGCTTGTTCCAGTGATGGAAGACGCCAAACCCGGTCCACCATATTGGTACGACCCTGCTCCACCAGCACCACCTCCACCGCCACCATAAGTGGAATAGTAGCTCCAGCCGTTATTTCCTTGACCTGATGTGCCAGCGCCGCCCTGACCGGCGTTCGATCCACCACCGCCACCTGAACCGCCAGGTCTACCGTTTTCATCAGCTCCAGAACTGGCAGCACGCCCAAGACCGCCACCGCCACCGCCGATGGCGGTCAGACCTGCAAAGGATGAGTTACCGCCGTTACCACCATAGTTATTGGAAATACCGACTCCACCAGCGCCCACAACAACTTGATAAGATTGTCCGCCCAGTGTTGTTGTACCTTGGAGTAAACCACCTGCACCTCCTCCTCCGCCATCACGACCTGTTGCGTATGTAGAGCCGCCAGCCCCACCACCAGCTACAATCAAGTATTGAGCTGTAAGGTTCGTTATGCTTTGCGCAGAAAATGCATCTGACACAACCTGGTCCGAATTGGCTTCAGCGTTGCTCGAATCATAAACTCCAGAGGCTACAGGAAGAGACGTTTCTGTCTCGGAGAGTGGAGTAGAGGTCGTCACAAATGTCGGGGTACCAGTCGATGTCGCAGTTGGTGTGCCCGTTGGGCTTGGAGTTGCTGTATCGGTTGCAATAGATGTTTCTGTCGGCTCGCTCTGATACGCGGGTGCGAAGAGCGCTTTATCAGCAAGCTCAGGCTTGGGCTGGATAAAACTTGTAAAAGCAAATGCATTCGAGGGAGCCTGACCATGCGGCAGCGTTGGAGAAACGATGTTTTCAATTACTTGACTTCGATTGCCATCTGGATAATATTGATATTCGTAAGAAGCCAGAGTTTGAGTAGCATCCGAATGAGTTATATCCTGCAACCAGCCATTATCGTAGTAATTGTAAGTTGTATTTACTTGATTTGGTCGCGTTACAGACTTGATATGCCCTGATGCATCATATCCATACTGAACAGGATTGGGTAAACCACCGCCCGAAACCGTAGATAATTGATTCAAATTGTTATAACTGTAGTTTACTACTTGACTTCCGTAACTTAGTTTCGTTCGGTTTCCAAGAGGATCGTAATCATAGGAAACACCAGTCCCAAATGGATCTGTGATGAGGTTAGGAACATCAATATTAGTGTAATTCCATGAAGTGCTGCCTGTTCCATCCGTCATCGATACGCGACGTCCAAGTGCATCGTAGGAAAATATAACATCTACGTCTGGATTAGGATAATCGATCTTCTTGATGCGATTTAGTTCATCATATTCATATCCAACTGTTTTGCCGTTGGCATCTAGGAGGGAGGTTCGGTTACCCATAGCATCATAGTCATAAGTGCTCTGGTGCCCCAAAGCATTTGTTTCTGTTCTTAGCTGACCCAGAGCAGTGTAAGTAAAGACTGTTGGATGACCATTCCCATCGAGAATGCTCAAACGGTTACCATTAGCGTCATACGTATATTCACTGCGGACATTCGTTTCATTATCTGCTGTAATACCTGCGCGGTAATTCTCAATCACTGCCTTCAAATGACCGAATCCATCATATTCATACTTAGTGGACACGCCCTCGGCATCCGTCATCAGGCTGCGGTTGCCATCCGCATCATATTCATAAATCGTAGGATTGAGAAGAGGATCTTGAGTCGTGATGAGGCGACCGAGCGTGTCATAGCTATAGTCGGTTTTCTTCCCCATTTCATCGAGAACATAATCAACAGTCCCATTTCCCAGATAGACTGTATCAGCGCGCACATTTGTTGTGGGACTCGGTGGGTTATAACGCGCGGGTGGGAACGAAGTAGAGAGGTCTTGCCCTGTGAGATTATGTACGACAGCGACTGGTCGTAAGAGGGAATCATAATATGTGCGGGTGATTACATCCTTTGTATCTTTAACAGCGGCTTGATTCCCACGCTCATCATAGAAGTAACTGGTTATCAAGTTAAACTGATTACCGGAGGAAGAATCTTTGTAATTCTGTACCACACCTAATAAGTAATTTTGGGTCACACTTGTCAAGCGGCCCAAATCGTCATAGCCGCTCAAGGTGACTCGACCTAACGTATCAGTGTTCTTATATTGCTTGCATAACGCATCATAGGCATATTCCGTGACAATATTCCACTGGTTCTCGTCGTTTTGGGGCTCCCCACCATTAGCATAGTTGACAGTAGTTTTAATTAGTTGCCCAACTTCATCATAGTCATACTTCGTCGTGTGTCCCAGCGGATCTATTGTAGTATCCTTGCGACCATTTTGATCATAATTAATATCGATACGGATGTTTTCACCAGACTGTCCGCTACCGCGTTCGGGTGGAGTATTGGCATAAATATCACCAATCAGATTTTGAACTGTGGTGTAAGGGCGGCTGGATTGATAATAGGTACGTGTGACCACACCAGTAGGATCAACTGAGGCAATGGTGTTTCCAGCTTGATCATAATAGGTGAAAGAGCAGATATTCGCTTCTGTTCCACAATCCTGTGCAGGATCTGGCAAGGTAGAGTCAGCATAGGATTTCCCAACCAAATTTTTAACAACTGCGACAGATTGATTTAGGGAATCATAATAAGTACGGGTGATAATGCCCTTTGGGTCGATAATCGCGATAGTATTCCCATTGGCGTCATAATAAGTATCGTTTCGGATATTTGAACTAGTCCCGCGCCCTGGAGCATTTGTTTCTGTGATATCTTGCCCGGTCAGATTCTGAACAACAGTTTTAGGGCGATTCAATCCATCATAATAAGTGCGGGTGATGACCCCGAGCGTATCCTTGGTGGCAATTACATTGCCGTTGGCATCGTAGAAATACTCTGTTCGAATATTCTGATCAGGGTAAGTAGGATCATATATACCTGGGTCGACAAAGTTTTGGACTGTGAAGCTGGGACGGTTGGCCGCATCATAGTAAGTTTGTGTTACGATCCCGGCTGGATCAATCGTCTGGAACACATTCCCCGCGGGATCATACACTGTATCGGTCCGGATATTTTCATCAGTGATACCAGTGCCTCGATTGGGAGGTGAGGTTGTCTCGATGGTTCGCCCTGTCAGGTTCTGTACCACTGTGACCGGGCGATTCTCTATATCATAATAAGTGCGGGTGATTATCCCGTAAGTATCGATAACCGCGATCTGATTGCCTTGATTGTCATAGCGATACTCGGTAACCAGGTTATATTTATTTTGATCGTTTTGAGGACGATTCAAATCATAGTTGCGTGTGGTTGTGATCAAACGTCCCGCATCATCATACTCGTTCAGTGTAATTAGACCGGCAGGGTTAGTTGTTTTGGTCAAGTGCCCCGCATCATCATACTCGTTCAGTGTAATTAGACCGGCAGGGTTAGTTGTTTTAACCAAGCGCCCTAAATTATCATATTCATTTACTATGGTTTGTACGCTTGGCGTGCCATAGGCGATATGTACCGTTTCCTTGTAACCGGTATCTGTCAGCGCATACTCAAAGTACGTTTGATGTTCAAGTGCATCCGTAAGAAACTTTATTTTCCCGGCCCAAATTTCACTGGACGGTGGGTAGTATTCATAGCTCGTTTTGCTAATAAGATTGTCACTCGGGTCAAGAACCTTAGTTTGAGTTGGTAAGGTTGGGAAATTCGCATCTTCGTAAAGATAAAGTATCTGATTACCTACTGAATCAACAACTTTTGTTGGATTATTGTAATCGTTATAGTCAATATCTGTTGGGTTATGAAGCGCATCTTCTATATGTGTTAGATTGACTCCATCATCGCTCCAAGTCAGATTTGTCGTGTTACCTAATGAGTCCGTGATCACATCCGGGCGGAAATTAGCATCATAATGTCTTGATTGATTTCCTACTGCACTGTTTGTTTGGTTCGTTATGGTGCCGCGTTCATCGTAAGTATGTGTATTAGGATCGTCCAATCCAGGCTGAACCGTCGTATTGCCGTTTGCGTTATAGGTTAATTCGATTAAGAGCTCGTCCTGTCCATCTCCATTGATATCAGGACCGAACTGACGCCAGGCACGCCCTTGCGAATCATAGTCGGTTTTGACGATATCTTTGCCATTGGGGTCTTGTGCTAGGGTCAGATGGTGATCAGCATTGTACGCATAAGTCCAGGTTCTTCCGAGCACATCTGTAAATGAAGATAGATCCCCAGAAGTGTTATCGTAAGAGTAGATTACCTCTCGATTCGCATAATCTTTTACTGAATTAATACGCCCCTGCGGATCATATCCAATTTGTAAGAAATGAGTGCCATTATCTGCACTAATTTTGATTAGCTTGCCATTAGAATCATAATTGTAATCAATTTCATGTCCCAGCGCATTTTTGCGCAAAGTTAAAACACCATTCTGGTTGAACTGGAAAATAGATTGCTGAGAATCTGTTAGTGTATAGGTAATAGGGGTTGAAGTGGATTTAGTGAGGGAAGCGATGACACCGTGATCTGGCGTAAAGGTTCCATCCGATTCAATCTTAAACAAATATTGATTGCCAAGGACACTCTGGAAGAGTACGTATCCATCCTTTCCGCCGGGGTTGGTTGGGAAAATGAGTTTGGCATCGTGGTTGTGTATCCATCCGTAGCCGAGAACACCAGCAGTGTCCACTGCACCGGAAGAGTATGACCTTTGGAAAACTAAATCGCCTGCTGAAGTTGAAAAGGAGAGATCCGCTAACGTAAACGAAGATACGCCAGTATGTGTATTGATCGGATCTCCGCAACATAATTGTGTATCTATAAGACCACTAATTGTCTTATCAGTTTCAATTGCTGACGAATTATTAAGGGTTTTATTCCCACCAGAGTATCGAATCGAAAGAGGATCAACAGTAGGACTCGGAGTATTGGTGGGCGTGATTGTAGGCGAAGGCGTAGGGGTAAAGGCGCTATCAGAGGGAAAGACTGAAATATGCCAAGATGAATAATACGAATATGCACCATTTGGCGTCATTCTCGCCCAATTCTTCCCCACTTCCGCTAAGAACGTTCGCGATTGGCCAGCAGGTATCATATAGTAAAACGACCATGTTACAGGTCCGAAGCCGAAATAACCTTGCGGGTCAGGAACACCTTCGTTGTAATACTGGTCAGGATCGGTGAAACCGAAATTATTAACTGTTAAATTTCCTGATGCTTCCGAGTATCCATATAAGTAAACTTTCAACGTGGACGTGCTTGTATTCTTAATGGTATAACCGCCCTGCAAATCTTTGAAATCGCCGTCTGGACCAGCTTGACCGACTAACTTACCTGATAAATATATATCGTTAGCATCTGTGCCAACTGACACATTGCTATATGTAGTAACAGTTGCCGAATATCCCCCACCATATTGGTGAAAATCAAGACTTGTAAGTTTTAGTCCGCCCGAATAGGGTGTAGGTGTTTGTGTATTTATTGGTGTTGGTGTGGAAGTATTTTCCCCCTGTGCAGATGCCGAAGGTAAAGCTAACATAAATGCAAGAAGAAGAACTGTGAGCGGTATGAGGATTGTTACCCACCTAATTATGCTGCGTTGTGGTTTCATGGAAATTTCTCCTAGGCGTGGTGTTGTTTTTGCAAAAAGATCTGTGTTATCAGAACTCCATCTCTAATTAAATGCAATAACTTGGGACAATAAAGCCCAAGTGCGAAACATAAATACATTACTTTGAGTTGCTTTTCGACTTAGTGCAAGCATTATTTATCTCGATGCATGCTGGTGGATTGTGGCTTCGATGATACCCCCAGCGGGATACTGCAATGGTTTTGTGCCTATTCAACCGCTCAATATGATACAGGAAATTTTTGAAAAAGCACTGGTTATATGTATTAATCAGTCCATTACTTTCATCCTTCATAACCAACTTTTACTTTGTAATCTCATTATTACAGGCTTATTATTGGCGATATTCAGATACCAAACAATATTATTGAATAGGCATCAATTATTTGCGCTATGCCTTAATCGAACAAGATTAGGCGTTTGGCTAACTTCTTTGTCTCGAATTGAGGAGATCTAGTTCTATGTTTGTTTTCTTTGAGAGATTCCAAGTTGCGATCAGGCTTCTATCTATCTGTCGAGCGTCTGTTCAATATATTCTTGTTCTTTTTCTATGCAAATAAGCTGGCGTCCAAGCTTTATACATGCAACCCCGTAGTTCCTGAGCCGCTAAAGAGAAAAAGAACAGTATCGCCTTGGTTTGTCGAAAGTAGTGACAGCAATTGTATTGTGTATCGGATATCGTAAATCAGTAGACAATTACAGATCAACAGCAACAATCACATCATGTTGGTCAGTATAGCGGCTGGTTACAATATAGCTTTCAGAGAGGCTTAATGCCTTCCTTCGTTGTTTAAGTAACCTGTTATCCTTTTGTGAATAAGATAACTTCGCCTCGACGGCGACAGATCCGTCTAAAATAAAATCAATTTCGCTTTTACCGTCCTTATTAAAATAGGTAATATCGTGAGAACCGCGGAGATTCTGGAAAACACTTTGTTCGAATATTTGTCCTTCCGAAACCTTGCCCAACATGCTTGCAAGTCCCAGATCGCAGAAAAATAATTTCTTGCCACCTGCTGCCTGGCGGTCAATACTTGGCGAGAAACGAGATAGAAGCGATATAAAATAGGTATGCTCCAAAAATGACAAATAGTTATAAACAGTTTCTCGAGATACAGATAAATCGCTTGCAAGTTTTTGGATTTCTATTCGTGACGCCATACGAGGAACCAGAAGTAGGATTAGGTCTCTAAGTTTTGACATATCCTTAAAATCGGAAAGGTTTTTTGCATCTTTCTCAAAATAAGATGTAAATATTTCGCTGAGAAGTGACCGCTTTCTTTCCGGGTTTTGTTCAAGCACGACTGAAGGAAAGCCGCCAAATTCCACATACTCTCGATACAAAGGTTCTAGGTTTGCATAGGAAATTTTATTTTTCTCAGTTGCCATCTCCTTTAGGTTGCCAGCTTCTATCCGTTTGATATTTTTAAACACCAAAAACTCGGCAAAACTTAAGGGATACATCTCAAAAACTATTTTTCTTCCCGCAAGTGACTCCGGAAAGAGGTTTCTTAGATAATAACTGCTGGAACCAGTAAGAACGAATTTTACGTCAAAGTGATCATATAAATACTTTGCCACCCGACTAAGTTCGGGCAAGTTTTGGACCTCGTCAAGAAAAATATATGCCTTTTGGGAATCAGTAATACCGAATTGTTTCAGGTTATTCCAAACGGAATCATAATTCTCTTCTTCGAAAACCTTACGGTTTATGGGATTCTCCAGGTCTAACAAAACCTTATTCTTAGATTCCACTAAATCATATAAGTAACGAAGTGCGGTAGTTTTCCCTACCCTTCGCATTCCGGTAATCACAGTTATTTCTTTGGTCCGGACCTCTTCTTTTAGATTTTTGAAAACCCTCCTAGTAAAAAGCATGTGTCTAGAGTCAGCTTACAAAAGCTAGGGGCAAATGTCAAGTGTCACCTTACATAATCTGGTTATTAGGAGTAAGTATCCTATGCTTCGGCAGAACAACTACAAGTCGGTAACAAGAAATTTTTGACGTCGGCATTGTTTCGTCTCATTTACAGGAAAGAACGTATCATAATATGACGAACGAAATAAAGCACATCTCAAGCAGTTTGACGAACCAAACCCGAAATGCTAGGATGAAAGGG
>Ga0137366_10004555_pt1 | contig 10860 bp, 5 predicted proteins | sample SagtaG_8_FD_104938 | JGI IMG/M metagenome (GOLD analysis project Ga0137366, IMG submission 104938) | Vadose zone soil microbial communities from Sagehorn Ranch, Mendocino, California, USA - Sage1_L_60_16 metaG | ecosystem: Environmental > Terrestrial > Soil > Vadose zone | place: USA: California... | reverse complement strand
TCGACACCAAATCCTTTGGCGATGTGCACCATATTCATGTCCGGGTTGCCCAAATAATCATGCACGAACTGTCCCGTCTGCACCATGCGTCCGCCCGCGACATGCTCGACCGCCCGGCTGTGCGGGCCCGCGTAGGCGTGGTTGTTGTAGACGACGGTGATCACCGGCAGCTCCTGGCGCGCCATATTCCAAAGCGCGGTCGGACCGAAGACGAACGAACCGTCGCCGACCAAGCAAATGACCTGCTGGTTGGGGCGCGCCAACTTGACCCCGGCAGCGGTTCCGACACCCGAACCGAGATGCGCGCCATAATAGAAGAACAGCTCGCGCCCGCCGAGGGGATTGAAGCCAAAGCTGTGCAGACCGATGGAGCCGGCTTCATGCACGATGATCGCATCTTTGTCGGCGAACTGGGCGACCTCGTACGTCAGCCGGTCAGCCAGCAACGGTCGTTCATTCCAGTCCGGATTCTTGTTGATCTGCGCCCGCAGAACCTTAGCTTGTTCGGTAAACTTCCGTACTTCTTCAGAGCGTTCCTGTGCCTTCGTCTTGATCGCCGCGGTCGTAATGCCTTGCACCGCCGCGATCAAGTCATCCAACCCGTAGCCAACATCGGCAACCAAAGGAGCTTCGGTGGTGATGACATTGCCCATGCTCCAGCTATCGTTGCGCAAGTCGATGAACTTCGTCGCGCGCGGCACGATCGGCGCCGGGCTGCCGTGCTGCAGTTTGTTGCCGACGTTGATGACGACGTCTACGTCCTTGGGAAAAGTGAGCGACTCGACCCCTCTCCCGGCGATGCTGCCCACCCAGAGGGAGTGACTCTCGGGGAAATTGCAGAATACTTGTCTCACCTGCGTGACCGGCATACCGATCATCTCCGCCAGCTTCACTGCCTTGTCGACCGCCTTGGCATTGTAAAGCTCATCGCCGACGATCATCAGCGGGCTCTTGGCTTCCACGAGAAGTTTGGCGGCGCGCTCGACTTCCTTGGGATTCGGCCGTATGCGCATGCGCGGGTCAATCTTTTCGTGGCTGATGATCTCGGTGCGCACGGTCTCGTCGATGAAGTCGGTGTGCCAGGAAGCATAGGTCGGGCCGTATGGCGGAGTCCAAGCGGCTTTGAATGCGCGGCGCACGGTTTCCGGGATCATGTCGGCGCGGCGCGCCAACCAGCTGTACTTGGTAAGCGGCTGGACGACTTGCTCTTGATTGGCCACTTCTTCGAAGCCGTCGCGTCCCGAGCGCCGCGTCGCATCCGAGCGATAGGAATAATAGACGACCGGCGTCTGTTCTTTGAAAGCATTGAACATCTGGCCCATCGCGTTGGCCAGACCGACGAAGCCGGCCTGCATCACGAGCGTCGGTTCGCCGGATGCCTTCACGTAGCCGGCGGCCATCGCCGCGCCCGGCCCTTCGTGCGGCGTCAGAATATATTTGAGCTGCGGCCGGTCGACCAAGGCTTCATAAAAACTCGCGTCGGAGCTCGCAGAGTTTCCGAACACGTATTTGACGCCGGATGCGATGAGCTGCTCGGCGAAGGCCGCGCCACCAGTCCCCTGAAAAAGCTTCACGCCTTCAGGCGCAGCACGTCGCGCCTCCTGCGCTTGGACGTGAGGTGTCAGAGATTTTAGGATCGACTCGGCTGCCGCCAGGGAAACACCGGCTTTGGTCAGTCCTTTGAGAAATCCTCGTCGCGAGATCGATTTGCACAGATAGCTTGCAACCAGTTCTCTCATCTCAGTCTCCTTTTAGAACTCTAGGGCGACCGCCGGTCGCCCCTACATCCCTTTTGCGTTCTTTGTGGTTAATTTTCTTCTCTCATTTGGTTGTTGCTGCCTTCTCGCTCTGCGGCCCAAACCCTGTTGCGAGGTAAACCGCCATGGTGTTGATTTCCTCTTCGGTCCACAGGGCGCCGCGGCCGACCATGCGATAAAGCACGCCCTCCCACTTGCGCCGGTCCTGCTTCAGATCTTTCCACATCTTTTCGCCATGGCATTGAAAGCATTTGCTCATGAGCAATTCCTTGCCGGGCGCGTCGACAAAACCGGTGGACGCCTGCTCCGCGCCATTGCTCGCGGATAGAGAAAACAACAGAGATGCAACCAGAAGACTGAAAAGAACCACTCGGGAGAAAATCATGGCCAGAGTTCCTCCGCCGGCGATATTTTGAACTGGGCAAAATTACTGCCGCTCTCAGTTCGTGTCAACAAGAGAAAAAAGTCCGCTATACATGTTGCATATAGACATCGACCAATGCAGGCCGCTTCTCTTCTTTGATAACCTTGATTGCCCGTTCCACCGCCGGGCGAATCTTGTCGGGCTCGGTGATCGGCCCCTCGCCGTAGAGACTGAAGGAGCGGGCCAAATTGGCAAAGTCTACCGGGGGCTTCGCCATTTCCATGCCCACTAACTTATTCTCCACCGGCCGGCCGCGCGTGATCGCAACCTTTTCCTGATGCTCTACGTCGTTATAATAAACACGATTGTTGGTCATCACCGTCAGCAGTGGAACGCCGGTGTTGGCCGCCGTCCACATGGCGCTCGACGTGTAAAGCATCTCGCCGTCGCGCTGCAGGTTGACGCAGATCTTGCCGGTGCCGCGGTAAGGAAGCGAGGCGCCCACGGACGCTGCGGGACCGTAGCCTAACCCGCCGCCCCCGTAACCGCCGAGATAGAGACCGGGCTTGTCCCAAGTCCAGAGCCGGCTCGGCCAGCCGCGAAATCCGCCGGCGACCAAAAGCCAATCTTCTTTTTTGATCGCTTCCCAAACTTCATAGGCGAGACGCGGCGGCGCGATCGGCCGTTCGTCCCAGCGCTTTTTGAGATCGGCTTGCCAACGCGCGTGGACCTCTTCGTGTTGTGCGGCCAACGCTTTGCGGCGATCCTCGACCAAACTTTTGGAAAACTTTGCCTGCTTTCTAATTTCTTCGCTCAAGGCAGGCAAGAAAACTTTCGTATTCGCCACGATCGGCAAATCGACCGGCGCCAGCTCCTGAAAATCGCTAGTCCAGCCGCGCATGGAAATATCTGCGAGCGTCACATGAATGACTTTGCAGCCGGGCTTGGTCGCCGGCACAGTCGCATGCGTGTTGGGATCGGAGCGCACCAGCGCCCCGTAGAGATCAGTCACGTCCAAACCGAGAATGACGTCCGCATTGGCGATTAGCTCGCGATTACGACCGGTGAGGTTAAGCGCATGGGTATTCGGAAAATTCAGCCGCGCGCCGAGATCGATCACCGGGATAGAAAGCAGATCTGCCAGCTCGACGAGACTCAATACCGCGTCGTTATTTCGTCCCACGTAGTCGGCCAGAATCACCGGACTTTGCGCCGATGAGAGCAGCCGCGCCGCTTCTTGAATCGCGCCGGTCTCCGCCTGCAGTGGCGCCGGTGGGCGGAAACGGCTGGGATCGGGTAACGGAATTTCCTTTTCGATCGCCGCCTCCTGATCGGTGACGTCGAAGCAGAGATAAACCGGCCCCGCCGGATCGCTCATGGCAATGCGATAACCGCGCATCATCGAAGATGGGATCGCTTCGATACCGACCGGCTGGTCGTCCCACTTGACGAAGTCGCGCACCAGATTACCCTGCACCAATGCCGTGTGTATCCAGTCAATCCACGGCCGCCGCTTGCTCGAATTCATCGGCCCGGTACCGCCCATGACCATGACCGGCGTACGATCGCACCAGGCGTTGTAAATCGCCATCGAAGCGTGCTGCAGGCCGACGACGTTGTGGACAATAGCAGGCATGATCTTACCCGTTGCTTTTGCATACCCGTGCGCTACTGCGACGGCAATTTCTTCGTGGCAACAGAGAATCATTTCCGGATTGGGCTTTCGTCCACTCTCGTAATTGACCAGGGAATCGTGAATACCGCGAAAGCTCGAGCCCGGATTAAGCGCGACATACTCGATGCCAAGGAGTTTCAGTAGATCGACGACCAGATCCGAACCGTATCGTGCAGGCATAAAAACCTCCTGATATTTGGATTGCTACTTTTTGAATCTAGAACGAAATGACTTCAAGAAAGATTCTCGCGCCAAGACGCCAATGCCAGAAATCCGAATATCGAAATCCGAAACAAACTCAGAGCAAGCAAACCTCAAATCCGGAAAATCCAAAACACCGAATCCGAACGAAGCTGGTTTGGAATTTTGCATAATTTGAACATTTGAATTTGTTTCGAATTTCGGATTTCGTGCTTCGAATTTTTTGTTCTTGCCGAACTTTGCGTCTTTGCGCGAGTCCGCGTGCTTTTCGATCTTGCTGTTCCCTACCGAGAAAAAAATTGGCGCGCGATCAGACTTTGTCTCGTCCGAAAGCGCGCCAATGGTCACACGGCTATATTCGCCGCTCCTACTGGACCGGGTGCGGAATATCGATGTCGTAAAGATTTTTCACATTGGTGTAGACAAGTTTTTTCCGGATGTCCGCCGGCAGATGACCCAGGTCACGATCGATATATTTGCGCGACTCCGGCCAGGTGGAATTGCCGTGCGGATAGTCGTTCGACCACATGCAATTATCCTCTCCCCAATGCTCGAAATTGTGCCCCGCCACCGTGTCTCTAAAAAACGTTCCATAAATCTGATTTTTGAAATACTCGCTGGGATTCTTGGTAATCGGCAGAGGATTCACCTTCTTGAAGCGGTTGTAATAGTAATCCCATTGCTGCAGCATGAAAGGCATCCAGCCGATCTCATTCTCCACGCCCACGAACCTAAGCTTAGGATAGCGCTCGAACACGCCGTAAAAGATCAATTCGAAATAAGCGTCGATGATCTCCTTGAGCTTCAAGTTCACGCTGCCTCGATAAGCCTCAACTCCGGTTCTCTTATTCCCGAACACGGACTCCTTGTGGTAGCCATGACCCGTCAGAATGTGCAGATGCACCGGAATTTCTAAATCCTGTGACGCCGCCCAGAACTTGTTGTAGTGTTCCGAATGAAACGGCAGATCCGGGTGCGGCGCCTGCCAGATGATCGAACCCTTTATACCGGCCTTGGCGCAGCGCTCGAGTTCCTTTACCGCTTCATCGATATCATAGACGGAGATTGCGGCGATTCCGATCAAGCGCTTCGGCGACACTTTACAGTAATCGATCAACCAGTCGTTGTAAGCACGGAAACAGACGGCCTGGAGTTTGCCGTCGTCCATAGCGAAGTGGGGCAACAAATAGGTCGGAAAGAGCACTTCGGCGCTGAGACCGTCGGTTTCCATCTCTTTGATGCGGTGCGTTGGATCCGACCCTCCGGGATGAGTTTGAAAACTGCTGCCGACTTCCAACTGAGGAAAGCGCGGCGCTTGGTCTTTAAAGGAATTCGGCACCCGCTCAACGAGAATCCCCGACGGCTCCATAACGTGGGAGTCCGAAGAAATCAGCACCTCGAAGCCTGCGTTGTCGCCGTTGCCAGCCATAATGTTCTCCTCCTTTGGCCGTGTCGTGTGCGTACGTTAATTCTACGGGCAGGTCTACCACCAGAGCGCGCGCAGCGTCAAGTTAGACCGCGAATGGAGTGTTGGAGTACTGGAGTATTGGAATATTGGGTTTTAAACCCATCACTCCATTACTCCACCACTCCACTACTCCAGTCCTTAGAACAGCCCTTCCTTCTCCAACTTCCGCACCACGCGGTCATCGATGAGGTCTTCGGCTCTGAGCTTGCGAATCTGCTCGTTGCTCTTTCCCAGCAGACGGATCACGTGGCGCAAACCCTCGACATTCGGGTAGATGCGCCGATCGTAAAGGGTCTTCATCATCTCGTAGCCTGGCTCCGCATCTTCAGCCTTTTGCAAGCGCAGCGTGCGCACGAGGCTCCGTATGACCGTGGCTTTGTTCTCTGGATTGTTGATAAATCTTACGGTCTCGACCATTGCCCTTAAAGTTCTCTCAACGACATCCGGCGAGCGGTCGACAAAGCTCCGCCGGCCCATAATCCCCAAACCCTGGAAGGGAATTCCCATCTTGAGAAGGTCCCCTAATACACGGAATCCCTGCCGTTCCAACTGAGGCCCAAAGGTATAGCCAAGATATGCACCGTCGATGATACCCCCGGTCGCGAGCGCTTGCGCCGTTACCGACTGATCGCCAATCACGCGAAATTGAATGTTGTCCCTTTCCGGATTGAGTCCCCAGTGATCAAAAGCCAACATAGCAAACATCCACGCGCCGCCGCCGATGCTTTGCACGCCGATCTTTTTGCCTTTGAGATCCGCAGGGCTCCGTATACTGGGCGCGACAACGAAGAGGCCATCCAATTTGTTGATGAGACCGGCAAGAAAGACCAGATCCAGCCCACTCGCCATCGCACCGATGGAAGCGCCGGTAGCTGAACCCCCGTGAAACTGAGTCTCGCCTGCGGCCAGGGCTGCCATACCTGCCGGTCCACTGCGGACACCGACTACGTCGGCATCAAGTCCGTGCTTTTGGAAGATCCCGGCGTCTTTGGCCACAAAAAGAACCCCGCTCCGTTCGTTTAGGCCGCCAAAGGTGACGACGATCTTCGCAGGCGGCGCTGCGGCGGCGCGCGACGAACAAGGCATCAAAAGGACCAGTGCCAGCGCGCCAAACATTGGCTTGAACCAAATCCGCATAAACTTTCCTCCCGCTTCCTACTTGTAAAGCGCCTCGATGTATCCGCTCTGGTCGAGTTCTTTAACGATAGAAAGATCGATGAACTGCTCAGGGTTCGCCGTTTTCGCCGCTGGATTTCTTTCGCCAATCTCCTCGAGCGCCAGTTGGATTCCCTTTATTGGAGTGTAGGGTTTTTTCAGAAAAGTCTTGGCGACGAAATCGTACCCATTTTCGATTTCTCAGCATCCGTGCTCTTGGTGTAGCGGGCAATCACGTCCATGGAAAATTTTTTATTCGCGGCAAAGAAACTTACGCCCTTGATGATTCCTTTGATGAACCTCTGGACAGTCTCTCTCGACTCCCGGATAAACCTTCGCGTCGTGACGACGTCGCTGTTCAAAGCTTCGACACCGAAATCCATCAGGTTCAATAAAACGTTAAAGCCCATTTTCTTGGCGACCATCATCTCCTCGAAGGTAAGCGCAGTCCCGTCCGCAACGCCGTTGGCTAGGGCCGCCATTCTGACCGGCGAGGAGCCAATCTGAATGATCGCCACGTCTTTGTCCGGGACCAATCCGATTTTCTTGAGAATCACCCTGAGGATAAAATCCGATGACGCGCCCAGCCGGCTCACTGCAAGCTTTTTGCCTTTGAGTTGTGCAGCCTGTGAAATACCTTTCGCAGTGACCAGAAACGCCTGGGCCGGGTCCTTTTTTGTGCTCGCCGCTATGGCGAGGTCCGATCCCGCAAGTTGCGAGTTGATGGCTGTGCTTCCGGACATGATCGCGATCGGCACATCGCCGGCGATCACTGCTTGCGTCACGATGCTCGAGCTGCCGATGAAAATGAGCTGCACGTCGAGCCCATTCTCTTTGAAGAGCCCAGCCTCTTTGGCAACCCAAACAAGCGATTGGCCAACGCCGATAGAAGAATAGCCGACCTTGATTTTCGTAACCTGGGCCGGCGCCATAGAAGCGAAGAAGAAGCCCAGAATTGTAATGAACGCGACGATCAAGCTCGGCCGATATATCATCTTTGCTCTTTATAATCTCTGCGAGGCAATTTCCGCATCTTGCTGTGTACAGTTAATCAGGATCTCAAAAGGTCCGTCATTCCCGAATCCTTCTATCGGGAATCCAGACGACACTGACTAGACCCCCGATTAAAACATTCGGGGGTGACAACTTGGGATAGATTCTCATATAAATTTTTTATTTTTTAGCCCGTCAGAAGTTCAACATGTATCGGCCGACCAAAATCACCCCAACTCCTTCAACTCCGCCTCCGCCCTTTCCAGCCACAGTCCCATCTCCATCTCGCGCATCATTGCAACGCCGTTGGCGAGCTGCGTCTTAGCCTTTTCGTAATCGCCAGTACGCCGATATAGTTTCCCCAGACCGACGTGGCAATGAGCCAGAAGCGGGCGCATCTTAAGTTCATCGCTAATGATGTTGGCTCCGCGAAATGAGCCCTCGGCGTTCTCGAAGGCCACTGGATTCGCCGCCGAAGCAATCTCGCCCTGGACATAAAGTGCTAACGCTTCGCGGCTCCGTTGAGAGTGGCGGCGGGACGATTCGAGTGCACGACTGGCGAGCAAGGCGGCCTCTTGCCGATTGCCAATTAAAAGAAAACCTTGGATCAACTGTGCACCTGTCAAAGAACGCCAAACCATTCCGGCCGCCTTAGCTCGCTCATTCGCCAAGGTCAAAAGAGTCATAGCCTCGCCACGGCGGCCAGCCACTGCATAAGCATAGCCGAGAGCAGCCGCCACACGGGGAACGTTCTGATAAAGGTTCCATAACCGGCAAGTTTCCAGGCTATGCTCGAGCATAGCGATTGCCTTATCGATGACGCCTTTCGTAAGATGGAGATGGCCAACCCCGAAATATGCGGTGCAAAGGCTAAATGGATGATTAGCTATCTCCGCAATATGAATCGCGTCATCCCCATGAACGGCCGCTGCGTTAAACTCGCCGCGCTCCTCCAAAAGGAATACCAACTGACAACGGGACCCCACCGCAGGAAGAAACGCGAGACCGAAACGGTCGTAGATCTGATCGCCTACCAGAGACTCGACATTCCGAGTCAAATGGTTAAACGCACGATCATAGTCGTCGACCGCGAGGTAGGCAGAGCCAAGGAAATGATTCGCTTGGACCTGGAGAATAAAATCTCCTATTGCTGAGGAGATCGAAAGGGCTCGTTGTCCGTTCTCGATCGCCTGGATGGGATCCTCACCCGCCTGGTTAAAGTAACCGCTCAAATAGGCCGAGACTTGCCCCAGTCGACGTTGGTCATTCAACGATTCGGCAAGCCCTTGAGCCTCGCGCATGCGTTCCAAAACTTTTGCTTGTTCCCCAAGCGGTTGGAGTGAACTACGCATCTCGATACGAATATCTATAGCTTGCTCGATCGTTTGACGACTTTCGGGCAGATGCTTGAGCGCCGCTATCGCGCGGTCGAAGTAGCTCACCGCTTCGCGATGCGCTGACCGATCCGCCGCCTTGGCGCCGGCTTGCCGTAAGTAGGTCGTCGCCTTCTCCCACAGCTCACCGTGGAAAGTATGGTGCGCGAGCAACTCAACCTGCTCGGCCAACCGATCGGGATAGAGCCGTTCGATAGCTTCGACGATTCTAGCGTGTAGCGAGTGCCGCCGTTCTTGCAGGACGCCGCCGTAAGCAACTTCGTGGGTCAGCGCATGTTTGAATGTGTATTCAAGATCGGGGAACAAGCGGGTCTCGTAGAGAAACTCGGCCGCCTGGAGATGACCGAGATCGCGCCGCAGTTCTTCTTCCGATAGTTCGGCGATGGCGTGGAGCAGGCCGAACGGTACATCCTTGCCGATCACCGCCGCCGACTGAAGTAGACGCTTCTCTTCGAGCGCAAGCCGGTCGATACGAGCAGCCAACACCGCGTGCACCGTCGCCGGCACCCGCGTGATCTCCAACGATCCGGTAAGACGATACTTGCCTCGTTCGCCTGCCAAAACTTTTGTTTCGACCAGCGTCCGGACGCTCTCTTCCATGAAAAAAGGATTGCCCTCGGTGCGCTCGATCAACAACTGTTTCAGCGACTGCAAACTCGCATCGTCACCCAGAGCAGCCAAGAGTAGTTCTTCCGCAGTCTCGGGCGGCAGCGGATCGATACGCAGCTGTCTATAGTAAGTCTTGCTACCCCAGGCATGCTGATATTCCGGCCGGTAATTAACGAGAAGGAGAAGCGACGCAGTGGGCAGGCTATCGATCATGCTGTCCAAAAAAGCTTGGGTCTCGGAATCGATCCAGTGGAGATCCTCGAATATCAGGACCAATGGTTGAACTTGGCTCTCGCGCAGGAACAAACGCTTGATCGCGTCTAAAGTCTGCTGGCGGCGCTGGAGCGGATCTAAGTTTTGCCATTGCTGATCTTCCGCCGCGACATCTAAGAGCGACAGCAGCGCCGGCAGCGCGGGCTCTAGAGTCTTGTCCAGTGTCAGGAGCTTGCCGGTGACTTTCTCGCGGATGTCGCGCTGATTGTCCCGGTCCTGAATTTTGAAATACGCTTTGAACAGGTCTATCACCGGCAGGTAAGGAGTAGCCTTACCATAAGAGACCGAGCCCGATTCCACGATCAAGCAGCCCTCGATTCGATGCGAGTGCGTGAACTCGTAAAACAACCGAGACTTTCCGACGCCAGGCTCACCGACAACGGCAACAACTTGACCGTGGCCCGACCTCGTTTGTTCTAGTGCTTTGCGAAGTTGTTCAGTCTCAGCATCGCGCCCAACGAATCGAGTGAGGCCGCGCGCCGCGGCGGCTTGCAGTCGAGTTCTCGCAACCCCGGCGCCGGTTACCTCATAAACGTCCACCGGATCGTTCATGCCTTTCACGACTACCGGACCGAGCGACTTCACCTGCACGTAACCTTCGGCTAACCGCAGCGCATCGGCAGTCATGAGAATCGACCCTGGCATCGCCATCTGCTCCATACGGGCTGCAAGGTGCGCGGTCTGACCGATGGCCGTGTAGTCCATGTGGAGATCGTTCCTGATCGTTCCGACAACTACTTCGCCGGAGTTCAACCCGACGCGAATCTGAATCGGGATGCCTTGCGTGCGCTGCACTTCGATTGCGTAGCGCTTCACCGACTCCTGCATTCGCAGTGCCGCATAGCAGGCGCGGACGGCATGATCCTCATGCGCCAACGGCGCACCAAAGAGGGCCATAATTCCGTCGCCCAGAATATGATTCACCGTGCCTTCGTACCGATGCACTTCTTCCATCATGTGCTCGATCACAG
>Ga0137366_10004552_pt1 | contig 10861 bp, 14 predicted proteins | sample SagtaG_8_FD_104938 | JGI IMG/M metagenome (GOLD analysis project Ga0137366, IMG submission 104938) | Vadose zone soil microbial communities from Sagehorn Ranch, Mendocino, California, USA - Sage1_L_60_16 metaG | ecosystem: Environmental > Terrestrial > Soil > Vadose zone | place: USA... | reverse complement strand
CTGGCCGGCCACATCGGTGCCTAGCCGTGTCTTCTCTGGTTTGCGCAGCCCGGACATCAGGCGAAGCGGCCACGGCCCTCGCATCACGCCCGGATCAATAAAATTGAGGGAAGCCGCGTGAACCTTGATCAAGACTTGATCGTCATTCGGAACAGGCTTTTCAACGTCTTCAAACTTGAGAACGTCAGGTGAACCATACTCGCAAAAACGAATGGCTTTCATCGGAACGTTCAGAGGAGCCAGGTGGTCACAGTCGTTAGTCGATCTCCAGTAAGCGATGAACCCCGCCAGGAACGCCACTATTAACGCGAGCAAGATCGCGACCCCAGTCCACTTTGCGATGCGTTTTAGCCTCATTAGCTTAACGAAAACAAGATCAGGCCAGCACTGGCTGAAGCGCGCTTGACGGGGCTGGCACCTTTGCGCCTTTGATCAGCAGCCACAACATGATCGCCAGTTCTCCAAGCAGGACTGGCTGCGCCCATTTGAACGCGGCTTCGTAGTAATCTGGAAAGAATAACGCCGTAACGCTCAGAGCGACATAGCCGAAACAGTTGATCATGAGCCAGACACCGATGAACCGCGGCAGAAAACCGGAGCGAAAGACGAGAAGCCCAAAGGGAAAGAGCCACAACCCCCAAAAGATCTCGTTGATCAAGATCCCTCGACTGTGCAGCCGAACAAACAACATTCCGAGTGCGTCGCGCTGGGGTTTGTCGAAGACAGCGAGGAAATCGGCACCGCGGAAGAGAGTCAGCGCGGCGATATCGTTGAGGGTATTGAGGAACCCTACCGCGGCCGAGACCAGGACAAACGCGACCATTAAGCCAGCCCAGGTCTTATTGACGCTGCTAAGCAATTTATAGAGCGCGATTGCGAGACAGATGAAAATCACCGACCCAATGAGATCGGCCAGAATCGCGAGACGAAACATGGTCTCGTGCGCAAGGATATTGTCGGCCGTGGCGGCGGCGTTTCCGCGCACGATCAGTTTGCTTGGAACATAAATCAGGCTGAAAGGCCCGGTAACGACCATCGATAGATAGATGGCGCCGGCAATGCGTGCTGTTTTTTTGAGTGGGTGCATAGGATTTCTCCTTTGTTGGGTTTGTAGGCGAGCAGATGAAATCACAGCGGTCCGCGATAACGGCGCAGCCGGACTGCCGCGAACAGGAATCCCGCCGCGACGAACAGTCCGATCCAGAGACCTGGGCTGCTCAGATATCTTCCCGGAGTGAGCTGGGCCAGCGAATCGATTGTGGGATGGCTATGGCCTTGAAAGTCGAAAGCGTCGGGCGCGAATCCGAAGAGGCGGTGTTTCACAAGGGAGGCGAAATGCGAAGTGCCGAACGTGATCTTTTCGAAGATTTGGATCACGATCAGCGGCAACACCGCCCAGAGAAATGTCGCTCGGCGTGCCCAGCCTGAGACCAGGAGCAGCCAACCGTAGATCGGCGCATGCCAGAGCGCAATCGCGATCAGACCGTAGAGCAGCACCACCCAATTCTGAAATACCGGGAAGGCGACCCACGTCGTCGCCGGGCTCATACCGTGAAAGATGAGGACTACGCCGGTTTCCAACACCATGACCACCTGCACGCAAACCGTGATCGCGAAGGCGATCAGCGGCAGAACCACCAGCGGAATGGTTACCTTTGAGAGCACCGTCGTGAGATCTGAGACCGGCAGCGACTTCCAGAACAGGATGCTCCGATCGCGACGTTCGCCGTGCAGCGCGTCCAGACAATAAAACACGCCAATGATAAACACGGTGAAGATCATCATCATAGCCGCGAGGTCGTACGGCTGCTCGATTGCGGCCCGCTGGTGTGCCTGGTCAAGCAACAACACAGCGCGCCTGCGGTCAGCCAGACCAATCGTGCTGATCGCGAAGCCGAACACTTGGACGGCGGCGACGATCAGTGGCGCGATATAGATTGAGCGGTTCTCCCACAATTCACGCCAGACCGACCAACAGAACGGCCGCGTCGCACCGATGGCGTGCGACTTGCTGGGAACCTCGGGGGGCGTGTGTTTGTCATCTGTCATTCGAGTCATTCCTTCGTCATTCGTCATTTGGCATTCGTCATTGGCCGTCTTTCGGCCCTCCCCATCACGGCCACGAACACATCAGCGATGCTCGGCCGGCGCACTTCGCCCAGCGCGGCGAGTTGTTGGCGATCGGCCTGATCGAACAGCAGGACGCTGCGGCCGAAAACCGGGCGCTCATGCATCGGCTTGATTGCCCGTGCCGCCGCAAGATGCTCAGGATTCACCATTACCTCGAGATAGCGCGAATCGAATTCTTCCATGCTGCATTCGAGCACGATCCGACCGCGGTCGATGAACATGAGATCGGTGAGAACGTCCTGGATCTCTTCCACCTGATGCGTCGTCACCACGATCGTGCGGCTGCGATCGAAGTAATCGTTCAACAGCGAGTCGTAAAACTGTTTGCGATACAGAATGTCGAGGCCAAGCGTCGGCTCGTCCAGCACCAGCAGTTTCGCGTCAATCGCCATGACCAGAGCGAGGTGCAACTGGGCAACCATGCCCTTCGACAATTGTCGCACTTTGCTCGTCCGTTTGATCGTCGTTTTTGCCAAGAAACCTTCTGCCTTCGCGCGATCGAATTTCGGATGCACACCGGCGACGTAATCGAGCAATTGCGTAACCCGGATCCAGCGTGGCAACACCGCGACATCGGCAATGAACGAGACATCGCGCATGAGCTCTACGCGCGCGTTCCACGGGTCGCGTCCTAACACCGTTAATTTTCCCTCGTAAGAGGTGAGCCCGAGAATCGCATTCAGCGCGGTGGTCTTGCCTGCGCCATTAGGACCGATCAGTCCGAGAATGCGGCCCTCTTCGACACGCAGATCGACGCCGTCCAGCGCGATGGTTGTGCCGAAAACTTTGCGGAGACCGCGTGCTTCTATCGTTGCCATCGCCTCAGCGTTTCTCCTTCCTGGCTTTTGATTTCGCCGCTGCGGCATCGAGTTCTCTTTGGGTCAGACCGAGCCGCTGAATTTTTTCCGCGACCCTGGGCCATTCTTCGGCAAGAAATTTCTGGCGTTCGCCCTTGAGCAAGAGATCGCGCGCGCCGGCTTTAACGAACATCCCGAGCCCGCGCTTCATCTCGACCAAATCCTCGTCAACCAATTGCTGATAAGCTTTCAGCACCGTGAGCGGGTTGACCCGGAATTCGGCCGCGACATTGCGCACCGACGGCAACGGATCGCCTTCTTTGAGCACGCCGTCGAGTATCATGTGGACGCCACGGTCGCGAAGCTGTCGGTAAATTGGCTGACTGTCGTTCCATTCATGCATCCTGTGTCCCACCCGGCCTTAGCTGTAGCCACGGCGCTCTGTCGCCATCGGTATTTTCATTCTTGCCTGTCATGTAGTGATCTAGTTGACTATAACAGAACTCCACAGGCAAGCTTTTTTTTTGATTTTTCGCGCCCGTCAGAATCCTACCGGTCGGCGCCGAAGAATCTTTGAGCCATTAACATGCCGAGCGCCATCGTCGGCACGAAGATCAGCGCTTCGATTCGCAGGGCGCCGAGATTGGCGAGCGATGGTCCGGGACAGAACCCGCCCAAGCCCCAACGGTCATTTATTTGGCAAGCATCGCGGCCATCCACACAATAATAAAGACGATCAAGAGCAGTCCGAGCGCTATCACTTCTCCGCGCGTAATTTTTTTCGGAATAAACGGCTTCTCTTCGCGCTGCGCTGCGGCGCTTGGTACGTCGCGGCCGCAATGCCGACAGACGATTGCCTCGGGTTTGATGTGCTCCGCACAGAAAGGACATTTCCGCAGTTTACCTCGCGAGACGAGTGCGATCAGCCAGCCGATCGGGCCAAGCAAAACGGAGAGAACGATGGCCGTCCCGACGTCGTTCTTTTGCGCGCCGATCACGTAACCGACGATCAAGTTGACGATGAGCCAGAAAACTAACCATTCCATATAGGCCTACTGTGGGAGGTGGGAGCCGGATTAGAACCCTCTCACAGCATGATACGAGATGCATTTTTGCACGTGATTTTATCTAAACTCGACGGCTAAATGGTATCGGCACGACGGCGGCGCCAAATTAAAAATATCGAACGGCTTCGGATGCCGGCTTGCCGCGCTTCACTGCTAGCGTTGTTCGATCTCCAACTTCTCCGCTTCGAACTCGCCGACATTTAGGCGCAGTTCCGCTGTTCCTGCGGCGACACGCATAGCTACTCATGTAGACTCGCGAGGTGTATTTTTGCCTCCACGCATGGCAAGAAGTGATCAAGAAACATCGCTATCCGCGGCTTCATCCAGCCCGGCCTGGAGGCATCTAAGTAGGCAAAAATGCGATTTGCCTGGTTGGGAGAAAGCTTCGGTAGTTCCGATGCCGCTGAACCAAGCTCCGCCCGAAACGACTTGTATTCGGCAAAGCATTCTTCCTTCCGCGCAGCGATTTCGTCAGCAAAGACATCCGGAAAGAGAATAAGCTTATCGTCGTCCCAATCCCTAAATTTGTCTCCTCTATCGGCATCACCGAGGACCGTATCGATAAGTTCCGTCGCGTCTTTTTTGGATAGATTCTCCGGTGCAGGGTGGCCGAGATAGCTTAATAGCGCTAGTTGTTTTGCGGATGCGGGCGAATCATCATGCGCCGAAAATAAAGCGCTCACTTGCGCCTTAGTTGTCAGGTCGTCAAAAGGCAAACCGGCCGCTTTGAGTGCATCTTTTTGTGCGGGCGTCGCCAATGCAGCCTTAGAGATTTCCAAGCTTGACAGCTGTTTCCATTCGGGCATTCCCTCGCACCAGTAGTAGTCATTCATCAACAGAGTGCCACCCAGAAGTCCGTCAAGGATGTCGCGCTCATCGTCAAATTTAGCAATTTCTTCGCCGCATCGCGAAACATGTATGATCGGGATGACGGCATGCACCGGCTTCCATTCGGCCAATTGTTTGTGCCAAGCCCAATCATCGTACGAGACGGTTCCGGAATGGATAGCTTCGCGCAATTCCTTCTTGGTGAAAGGTCCGATTACTTTTTCGTTCTTAGAAACGTAGATAGCGTATTTCAAGTTTTATTTGCGCGCAGCCTCACCGGGTAGCGTTTATAGACCCAACGAGCACAAGACCAGCCGCCTCTAGCGGCGGCGACCGTTGCAAACATCAACAACTGGTTCATAAATCAAATCTGATCACGCCGGCCAGCGTGCCTGCTCGCGAAATCTTTCGGAGTTGGCTGCAGCGCTTAGTTAGGAGTCTTTGGGGAATTCACCCTCATGGTCGGTTTGCGAGCCAGTAAAGAACGACTACGACTACGACAATGCCGATGATAACGACCGCCGTGATCGATTGGGCTCTATTTTTTTCATGCTGCTCCTCTGCGGCATGTCGAGCGAACATCTCTGAGTAGTCCTCCTTAAATCGATCGATAATGTAGGAGGCTTGGTCCCGACCGATGTGACGAATAGCATCAGGATTGTTGCAGCCGAATTTCATTAATAAGTTCTTTTGCTTTAGCGTCGCCGGTGGTTCGTAAACGCCTTTTTCTGGCACTTCAACCAACGTACTAGGTGAGCCATCGGGATGAGTGATCTCGATGTGGCGGAGCTGCGGAGTTTCGGGCGCTGGCGGCGGAGCCACATCGGATGGAAGCTCGTGGAGAATCGAGCGAACTGGAACCCACTGATCACCGAGTCCATCACGCCAGACGTAATCGTCTGGTGTGATTGTCTTCCGAAATAGCTTTGTGCGGATCTGCTGTGCGGTGAAGGGGCCGAGTTGTTTGCCGTCCGCAGAGACGAAGTACTTTGCGCTAGGGGTCGTCATTCGGAGCCTATTAGCTGCATCGGTTAGTTAGATCACGTTCTATCTGTTCGAGGGTTTTGCCGATCTTCTCTAATTCTTCTCCGGGATCTTTCTCGCTGATGGTAAGAAGATTCTCGTAATACTTGAGGTCGATTGTGAATGGCTCATCATACTTTCTCCCGTCGCTATCGCAATACTGGACGCTTCCGGTAAAGCGCATCTCCGGAAACCGCTCCTCGAAACTTTTGAAGTAAGCGAGCGCGGACGTAATTTCTCGTTTAGGAGCGAGTAGCGCGATTGGGTGGTCTAATATCCCAGCGGGCACTTCACGTTCTGAGGGATTTGGGATGCCACTTGTGCCGACGACTGCCTTCAGAGACGGGGTGATAGTAACGCGAACATTGTATGCAGGTGTCGCGCCTAGATTCGCGAGTTTGGCGTGAATGTGAAAATGTAGCGATAGCAGATCGAATAGAACGTACGGCCGGTTACGTTGCTGCTCAAGGTGGCGCATCGTATCGATGTTGCGACTGCTAAGCCTGTTCGCGTGCATCATGATCAGAGCGATCACAATCGTAGCGACGACATAAACTAAAGTTAGCAGTGTCGTAGCGAAGCCTTGATTGTGATTCAGCCATTCGATCATGGTGAAAGCAGATAGTCGCCTAATGACAATTCGACGAAATAAAGTTTCGTCTATTTCGGCATTTATCCTGAGAACGCTCCGGATAAAAGGAATGCACAGCGCAGGCGCTTTTACCGCGAATACAATTCCACGATCAACTGCTCGTTGACGATTGGCTGCATCTCTTCTCGTGACGGGATATGCGCGACTTTGCCGCTGAGTGCGTCGCGATCGGCTGTGAGCCAGTCCGGCACGGGAGCGATCTGGGTGAGATCAAGGTTGCGCAGCACAAGCTGGCGCGATTTCGGTTTATCTTTGATCGTGATTTCGTCGCCCGCTTTCACGTTGTAGGAAGCAATGTTCACACCGCGCCCGTTCACCAGCACGTGCCCATGCGACACCAGCTGGCGAGCGGCGCTGCGCGTATTAGCTAAGCCAAGGCGGTAAACGACGTTGTCGAGTCGCGTCTCCAAAAGTTGAAGAAGTGTTTCGCCGGTTACGCCACGTTTGCGCAGCGCGTTCTCGAAGATGCGCCGGAATTGGCGCTCCAGCAGTCCATATTGATAACGCAGTTTCTGTTTTTCCCCGAGCGCAATCGCGTACTCAGACTGTTTGCGTCGGGAACCTCTCGGGCCGTGCATGCCGGGCGGATAATTTTTCCGCTCCAACGACTTCGAGGGGCCGAAGATCGGCACGCCATAGCGGCGGCTCACTCTGGTTTTTGGTCCGGTGTATCTACCCATTTCAGGAAGTTGATAGTTGATAGTTGAAAGTTGAGAGTTGAGAGCATCAGACGCGGCGTGGTTTGGGCGGGCGACAGCCGTTATGTGGCACGGGAGTAACGTCGCGGATAACAGTGAGATCGAGCCCGATTGCCTGCAAAGCGCGCACCGCCGATTCGCGCCCCGCTCCCGGCCCTTTTACCAGCACTTCCACTTCTTTTAGTCCATGACCCATTGCCTGCCGGGAAGCATCCTGCGCGACCATCTGCGCCGCGTAAGCGGTGCTCTTGCGCGAGCCTTTGAAGCCGACCTTGCCCGCGCTCGACCACCCAATCACGTTGCCGTTGATGTCCGTGATCGTCACGATGGTGTTGTTAAACGTCGAGAGAACGTGCGCGATGCCGGAATGAACGTTCTTGCTGCCTTTAGCTTTGACGATCTTTTGCTTTCCGACCACGTCGGCCGAAAGGGAAAGGTTCTCGGGTGCTGCTGCTGCGACAGGCGCTGACTCTTCTTTTTTCTTTTTGGGCGCTTTTTTGGCCGGTTTGACTTCCTGTTTCGCCTCTGCAGCTGCCGGCTTCGGTCCCGCATCTGGGGAAACCGCGCCGTGAGCCTCTTCTCCGGTTGCTGCCGCGGGCTTGCCTTCCGGGGAATCGATCGGACCGGCTACTGATGCCGGCTCCTCCGTTTCCGGTGTGTCTCCCGCGACTGCGGGATCGGTTGGTTCGTTTGATTCAGCCATTTGAGATTAGTCGCTAAACTTTGCCGGCTTTGGCTTCCGGGTTACGGATCACGCCGACGGTCTTGCGCGGGCCTTTGCGGGTTCGGGCATTTGTCGATGTTCGTTGGCCGCGCACCGGCAACCCTCTCCGGTGCCGGATACCGCGATAAGAATTGATCGCCTGCAGACGTTTCAAATTGCCTTGCACGTCGCGGCGCAGATCGCCCTCGATCTTGAGCTTGTTGTCCGAGATCGCATGAATGATTTCGTTCAATTGCTGCGGAGTAAGGTCCTTCGCGCGCAAGTTGGGATCGATGTTCGTTTGCTCGAGAATGCGTTTGGCCGTGCTCAAGCCGATTCCGTAGACGTAGGTAAGAGACGCCTCGATGCGCTTGTTCGCTGGAATTTCAACTCCGAGTAATCTGGGCATATTAAGAATTGTTGATTGCTGACTGCTGATTTCTGATTACGTAAAACATCGCTTTCGTTTTTCTTAAAATCAGCAATCGGAGATCATAAATCAGAAATGCGACTACCCCTGGCGCTGCTTATGGCGCGGGTTTTTGCAGATCACGCGCACCACGTTCTTGCGCTTCACGATCTTGCAACTGGCACAAAGTCTTTTTACTGATGGTCGTACTTTCATAATCCGCGAAATGGGAAACGCAAAGGGGCCTCCGCGTTGTCACTTATGGCGATACGTAATTCGCCCTTTCGACAAATCGTAGGGTGAAATCTCTAGCATAACTTTGTCTCCTGGCAAGATCCGAATGAAGTGCAGCCGCATTTTCCCGGAAATATGCGCCAGCACGCGATGGCCATTGGCCAGCTCAACCCGAAACATCGTATTGGGCAGCAACTCGACGACTGTGCCCTCTACTTCAATTGCGTCTTTGCGCGCCATGTCAGGATTTCTGGCTCATCCTTCGTGATCAAAACTGTGTGCTCAAAATGCGCCGACGGCAGCCCATCGGCCGTGACCACCGTCCAGCCGTCCTCGAGCAATCGCACGGCAGCCGTGCCCAAATTAATCATTGGCTCGATCGCAAGCGTCATTCCCGCTTTGAGACGCGGACCACTCCCCCGTTTGCCGTAATTTGGGATTTGAGGTTCTTCATGCAGTTTGCGGCCAACGCCGTGGCCGACAAATTCGCGCACAACGGAAAAGCGGTTGCGCCGGGCTTCATCTTCAATCTCTGCACAGATATCGCCGAGGCGAGTGCCTTCGTGTGCGATTCGGATTGCGCGCTCCAGCGCATTCTCCGTCACGCGCATCAGTAAATCGACACGTTCGTCCACCATTCCAACTGCTACGGTCGCGGCGGTATCCCCCACCCAACCGTCGTCGATCACACCGATGTCCAGCTTTACAATATCGCCGTATTGAACGCGGCGTTGACTCGCTATGCCGTGGACCACTTCGTCATTGAGCGAAATGCAAATATAGCCCGGAAAAACACGGTGACCGAGCCGATAACCGAGAAAGGCGCTCTTGACCCTGCCCTCCTGCATGAAAACAGCGGCCGCTTCATCGATTTCTTTGGTTGAGATTCCTGGCCTAACAAGGTCGCTTACACGATCGAGAATCTCGCTCGCGGTGCGGCAGGCATGCCGCATTTTTTCGACTTCTCTGGCGCTTTTGATCGGAATCATGCGGAGCTTTTGTTCTCGATCAACCGGGAGATATCGGCAAACACCGTCTCGCGATCGCGGTTGCCGTCGATCCGATGCAAGATTGACATCTTGCCATAAAAGGATGCGAGCGGTTCGGTCTTGGTGTGGAACTCCTGCAACCGGGTTTGCAACACGTCCAGATCATCGTCGTTGCGGCGCACCAGCGGTCCGTCGCAATAAGGACATACGGGCCGGTTCGCAAACTGCGCGCTCGATGAGCTGGTGGTGAATCCGCAGGCACTGCATTGAAGCCGGCCTGAAATACGATCGCGCACAGTTTGCTCGGATACTTCGAGCCAGATCGCCAGATCGAGCGCAGTCCGCAGCCGGGTCAGGATCGCCATCAAGCTCTCGGCTTGTGGCAGCGTCCGAGGAAAACCGTCAAAAACAAATCCGTGGCCACCGTGCAATCGTAGCCAGTCTTCAATCAGCCGAATGATAATTTCATCTGAGACGAGGCTGCCGTGCTGGATCGCATCGGCGGTTTCCTGTCCCAGAGGCGTCCCGAGGTCTTTTTCCCGGCGCAAAATCGCGCCCGGCGAAGTGACGGGGATACCGAATTGGCGCGTAATCATCTCCGCCTGGGTCCCTTTTCCGGAACCTGGCGCGCCAAGAAGAACGAGTCGCCTTTTCACTCAAGGAGTCTATCGCCCATAAAGGAAAATGGCGACCCCGGCAATCACGAGCACGGCGATCCCGACATAGAACCACATCAGCGTGCTGCTCGCCGCCGCTTCGCCGCGACTATAGGAGGCGCGATCAAACGACCGCCCGCGGATACGGCCCTTGCGCAGGAACCCGTCGTAATGCCGTTGAATTAAATGTGTCTCCACCTGGCGCATGGTATCGAGTATCACGCCGACAATGATCAACAAGCTGGTGCCGCCGAAAAATTGCGCTGTGATGACCGGAACATTCAGTCCCTGGCTGAGCAGACTTGGCAAGACCGCTATTAAAGTAAGAAAGAACGCGCCGGCGAACGTCAGCCGCGTCATGGTAAAATCAAGAAAGTCGGCAGTCGGTTTCCCCGGCCGGACACCGGGGATATAGCCACCATATTTTTTCAGGTCGTCCGCGATCTGAGCGGGTTGAAACTGCGTCGCGACCCAGAAATAACTGAAGAAGAAAATCATTGCCGCGAGAGCGACGTAGTGCGGCCAGCCGTTGGAAAGCTCGGCGGCGATCTTCGCGGCTGTGGGGCTGTTTCTAAATCCGTACTGGACAATCGTCGCTGGAAAGAGAAGCAGAGCCCAGGCGAAGATGATTGGCATCACGCCGGCGTAGTTCACTTTCAAAGGCATGTACTGCGT
>Ga0137366_10004551_pt1 | contig 10863 bp, 12 predicted proteins | sample SagtaG_8_FD_104938 | JGI IMG/M metagenome (GOLD analysis project Ga0137366, IMG submission 104938) | Vadose zone soil microbial communities from Sagehorn Ranch, Mendocino, California, USA - Sage1_L_60_16 metaG | ecosystem: Environmental > Terrestrial > Soil > Vadose zone | place: USA... | reverse complement strand
TAGCCTCTACCATCGAATCAACGGGACGAGTGTGGTGCTGTTGGAACGGCCTGCCGCTCGCGACGGACCCGCGTCTCGGTGGCCGCGCACGAGGAGGCGACAGAGCTGTGTCGACGCTCGACATTTCGCGCTGGCAGTTCGGCATCGTGACCATCTACCACTTCTTCTTCGTGCCGATCACGCTCGCATTGTCGTTCGTGGTGGCCGCGATGCAGACCGCCTACTACCGCACGCATGACGTGAAGTACAAGCGGATGACGAAGTTCTGGGGAAAGTTGTTCCTTATCAACTTCGCCATGGGAGTGGTCACCGGCCTGGTGCAGGAATTCCAGTTCGGGATGAACTGGAGCGCCTACTCGCGCTTTGTCGGCGACATCTTCGGCGCACCACTGGCGATAGAGGGCCTGCTGGCCTTCTTCCTCGAGTCCACGTTCATAGGCCTGTGGATCTTCGGCTGGGACCGGCTGCCGCCGCGGCTGCACCTCGCGTCGATCTGGGCCGTTGCCATCGGCACCTGGCTGTCGGCCTACTTCATCCTCGCCGCGAACTCGTGGATGCAGCACCCGGTCGGGTTCCGCATCAACGAGGCGCGCGGGAGAGCCGAACTGACCTCCATCTGGTCGGTGCTGACCAACAGCACGGCGCTGGTCACGTTCCCGCACACCATCACCGCGGCGATGGTCACCGCAGGTGCGTTCATGATCGGCATTAGCGCGTGGCACCTGAAACGGCGCAGCGAGGTGCCGATCTTCCGCACATCCCTCATCGTCGCGATGTGGGTGACCCTGGTCGGCGGGGTGGGGACCGCGGTCACCGGCGACATCCAGGCCAAGATCATGACCGCTCAGCAACCCATGAAGATGGCGGCGGCCGAGGCGCTTTACGACACCGCCAAGCCGGCGTCGTTCTCGGTGTTCACCATCGGATCACTCAACGGACGCGAGGAGGTCTACTCGGTCCGGGTGCCGAAACTACTGTCGTTTCTGGCTACCGCCGACGTCAACGGTGAGGTCGAGGGCATCAACAACATCCAACGCGACTACGAGCAGCGCTATGGCCCCGGCGACTACCGGCCCATCATCCCGGTCACCTACTGGGGCTTCCGCCTGATGATCGGATTCGGTCTCCTCGCGACCCTGCTGGCCGCCGTCGGCCTGCTGCTGTTCTGGCGGGGCCGGACTCCACGTTCCCGATGGTTCTGGCGGGCCGCGCTGTGGATGATTCCCGCACCGCTACTGGCCAACTCGTTCGGGTGGATCTTCACTGAAATGGGCCGGCAGCCCTGGGTTGTATTCGGCAACATGAGAACCGCTCACGCGGTCTCGGCCAGCGTATCGCCCGGACTCGCGCTGACCTCGGTCATCGTGCTCACCGCGATCTACGGAGCCCTGGCCGTCGTGGAGGTCGGGCTGCTGGTCCGATACACCAAGGCTGGCCCACCATCCGAGGACGAAGAGGGCCTCGAAGCCGAAGCCGAGGGCGAGCGACCGCTGGCCTTCGCGTACTGACCGGAGGATGCCGTGACCCTGGCCGACTTCTGGTTTCTCGTCATCGCGTTCCTGTTCGCGGGCTACTTCTTCCTCGAAGGCTTCGACTTCGGCGTCGGCGCCCTGCTTCCTGTGCTCGGCCGCGACGACGTCGACCGCCGCGTCATGATCAACACGATCGGGCCGGTGTGGGACGCCAACGAGGTATGGGTGGTCGTCGCCGGCGCCGGCATGTTCGCCGCCTTCCCGTACTGGTACGCCACCCTGTTCAGCGGCTTCTACCTACCACTGTTGCTGATCCTGGTGGCGCTCATCGTGCGCGGCGTCGCCTTCGAGTACCGCGGCAAGGTCGACAGCCCGGCGTGGCGCAGGCGCTGGGACGCGGCCATCGTGGTCGGCAGTGTCGTCCCCGCGCTGCTGTGGGGAGTGGCATTCGCCAACATCGTGCGCGGGGTGCCGATCAACAACCGTGGCGACTTCACCGGCAACCTGCTGACCCTGCTCAACCCGTACGCGCTGCTCGGCGGCCTGGTTACTCTCGGGCTGTTCGTGACCCACGGCGCGATCTTCCTCGCGCTCAAGACCCTCGGCCCGATCCGCGGCCGGGCCCGCGTGCTGGCCGGCCGGGTCGGCTCGGCCAGCGCCGTCGCCGCGGTCGCCTTCCTCGCCTGGACCGAGATCTCCTACGGGGACGTGGTGTCGACCGTGGTCGCGGCCCTCGCCGCCGTGAGCCTGCTGGCGGCGCTCATCGCCATTGCCCGGGGCCGGGAGATGCTTGCCTTCGCCGGCACCGGCGCCGCCATCATCCTTGCCGTGTCCGCGCTGTTCATCGCGCTCTACCCGAACGTGCTGCCGTCGACCACCAACGCCACCTTCAGCCTCACCGTCGCCAACGCATCCTCCACCCCGTACACGCTGAAGGTGATGACCTGGGTGGCCGTGCTGGTCGCGCCGTTCGTGCTGCTCTACGAAGGATGGTCCTACTGGGTGTTCCGCAAACGCATCGGCCGCGAGCTGATCCCGACCGAGGTTTCGCACGGCGCCGGGCCGTCACCGCTTCGCCCGGACGCCACCGCCGACGCCGACTCGGGCAGCTCGGGCGCCCCGCACCGGACGCGCCCACCTGAACGCCGGTGAAATCTCGTCGACCTCGGCCGGCTTGCTGCGCAACCAGCGCCAACGGACACCTCGTGGTACTCGAGAGCCCGGGACTTTCGGCCCGTTGTTCCCCGGCCGGACGGCAATGGCTGGCGCACCACGAGGAACCGACACTGACGGCATGACAGAGTCGGCGTGGCTCACCCGGGACAGCGGTACCCCCGGCCGCGCGATGTCCGCGTGCATCCGGGCCGCGATCGCCGCCCCGTCGATTCACAACAGCCAGCCGTGGCTGTTTCGGCCGCACGGCACCGCCGTCGATGTGCTCGTCGACCGTCGGCGCCACCTGAACGTAGCCGACCCGGACGGCCGGGAGATGCATGTCAGCGTGGGTGCGGCCCTGTTCAATCTGCGCATCGCGATGCTCGCCGAGGGCCGGCAGCCACTGGTGCGCCTGCTGGCAGACCCCGACGAACCCGATCTTGCCGCCACTGTCATGGTCGGACCCGCCGTGCGCGCCCCGGCGGATATCCGCGCACTTGCGGAGGCGATCCCCCGCCGGCAGACCAACCGGCGCCCGTTCGGGTCGACGCCCATACCCGAGGCCATCATCGATACCGTCGTAGCCGCCGCCCGCGCTGAAGGAGGCAGCCTCGTTGTGGTTGACCCGGGCACCCGGTCGGCGGTCCTGAGCCTGGCGCGCAATGCCGAGAAGCAGCAACGGTCCGACCCGCGATACCGGACAGAGCTGGCGGAATGGACCGCCCCCGACCCGGGCCGTACCGACGGGGTACCTCCGGAGGCCTTCGGCCCTCGCCCCGAGCTGGCCGCGCTCCCCCTCCGCGACTTCGACCTCGCGCACACGAGCCATCGCCGCGTCGCCCGGTTCGAAGCAGACCCAACTATCGCCCTGCTCTACACGGTCGGTGACCGCCCGAAGGACTGGCTACACGCTGGTCAAGCTCTCGAACGTGTGCTGCTCACAGCGACCGTCCACGGCCTCGCCACCACCCCACTCACCCAAGCCATCGAAGTGCCCCAGTTGAGGCACCTGTTCAGCACGCAGGAGGAGCAGGGCGTCGTGCAGTCCATTGTTCGTCTCGGATACGCAGGCCGCGGCCCGCGGACACCGCGACGTCCCCTCGCCGACGTCCTCGTCCGCAAAGAGGGGGGGCGCTCAGCGGGTACCAGCGGATCCTGAGCATGATGGGCGTCATCGCCAGCCGTCTGGGTGAGCGTGTCCGGGCGGCAGAGATGTTCCGCCGCGCCCACGACATCTTCCTCGAGTGCGACGACCCTAGTGGTGCCGGACTGATGCTGGCCGACGCCGCGGATGACCAAATCGCGACGCGCAGTGCCGCGCGCAGCCCGCTCGCCCGTCGAGCGTATCGACGCGGCGCTTGCCTACCGGCACACTACGGCCCCGGCAGCGGGTTGCCCGCGTACCGCCGGGGTCGTAGGCGCCCCGAAGGGCTGCCCGTCAGTTCCGGTGCAGGACGAGCAGGAACTCGGCCACGCCGTGGTCGGCGAGCGAGCCGAGCATCCCGTACCCCTTGGGTCCGGCGATGCCCCAGTCGGCGAAGGTGACCGGGATTGATCCGGCGACCTCCATGTTGGCCGCGTCGCGTCGCGCGGAGAGTGGCACCGTCACCGTACGCGTGACGCCGTGCAGGGTGAGCTGTCCCGCTGCGGTGACGGTGGTGGTGGCGCCAGATGCGAAGGGGTCGTCGAGAGTCACCGGCCGCGCCAGGCCGACGATGGCGTCCGGGTGGTGTTGTGTGTCGAGGCTGATGCCGAACTGCGGCGCCGGCTTGCCCGCGGACGTGAGGGCGAGGACGTTGATGCGCAGACTGGCCGTGGTGACCTGGCTGCCGGCGATGACGACGGTACCGGTGATGTCGTCGGTCCTACCGACCACGTCGCTGGTCAGTCCGAGGACTGTTTGCTGGATCCGGAAGCCGGCCACCGACCCGGACGTGACCTGCCACGTACCGTCGAGCGGGCCGACCGGCGCGGCGGCAGATGCCGGAAGCGCTAGCGGCGCGGGCGTCGGTTGCAGCTTGATGGCCACCGCGACCGCCGCCACGATGAACACGACGAGCACGGCGATGCCGGCGAGAATCCAACGCAGCCGGTGGTGCTTGCGTCGGGGCCGCTCGGGCGGGCTCGGGGCGGGCATTTGGGGTGGGATCGTGGCGGTCATTTTCCACTCTTCTCCTGGGCGTGGATCGGTTCATGGGCGTGGATCGGGTGCGGCTGCGGTCTCGACGCGGAAGGCGGGGTAATGCGCCGCGATCGCGTCGAAATCGGCCAGGGGTGCGTGCCGGTCGACGGGGATGTGCGGCCGGGCTCCGGGCACCTTCTGCAGGTACCGCTTGAGGATCGGAGCCCGCTCGTCGACCGGTACCTCGACCAGGCGGCAGGCACGGGCGCGCCCGTGCCGGATGGTCGCCAGGCCGCCGGCCGCCCGTACGTTGCGGACCCAGTTGCAGTTCTCGCCCAGCATTGGCACCAGGTACCAGCTGCCCTGCCAGTCGGCCATGCCCAGCGGGAACCGGGTGAGCCGTCCGGTACGGCGTCCGACGACCTCGAGTGTCACCCAGCGCCTGGGGAGCAGGCCGGCACCGAGCACGGCCGCCCAGACGCGCGCGAACCGGCGGGCTGTGGCGTTGGCGCGTCCCCCCGCGTACATGGCGCGAAGGTCGTCATCGGACAAAGGCCAATTTCCCATCGCGTCCTCCTTCGGCTCGCCGCGCCGACCATCCGCGCGGTCCGGCCTATCCTGACTTCAGGATTCGCGATGCTAAACTTGGAATACAGAGTCTAAAGTCCCGTTTGTAGGCTGCCATGAGGGAACGTCCACCCAACCCGACCGGCTTTGCCCGCCGGAACCGCCGCCTCTCCGACGAGGAGACGCGAGACCGGATGCTGCGGGCCGCCATCGCGATGATCAACCGTACCGGCCTGACGGTGAGCCTTGACCACATCAGCTTCGAGGACGTCGTCCGCGACGCGGACGTCTCGCGCAGCACGGCGTACCGGCACTGGCCCTACAAGGACCTATTCTTCAGCGACCTGGTCAAGGAGTTGGCCAGGACCGCCAGTCCGACGATCATCCACGACGAGATCCAGCTGATGAGGCAGGTCCTGACCGAGCATCCGGACTGGCTCCAGACCCCCCAATTGCGCCACAGCTTGATCCTCGAGCTGATCCGCCAACTGGCGTTGCTGGACTTCCGGACCGTCCTCACCTCGCCCGGGTGGCGGACGTACCTCGCCCTGCACGCGACGTTCTCGAGCCTGACCGACGGCGAGCTACGCGACCAGGTCCAGGCCGCGCTCGGTCAGGCCGAGGCCACTCGTACCGCCCAGGTCGCCCAGGCCTGGCAACAACTGGCCGGCCTGTTCGGGTACCGGTTGCGGCCCGAACTCGCCACGAGCTTCGATACCCTCGCGACGCTGCTGAGCGCCACCATGCGCGGCCTCGTCATTACCGCGCTGTCCACCCCCGACATCGCCACCCATCTAACGGTCGCCAGTCCGTTCGGCTCGGCCGGCAAGGACCAGTGGTCGTTGGCGGCCATCGGTATCGCCAGTATCGCGACGGCGTTCATCGAACCAGACCCCACCACCGAGTGGGACGACCAGCGCCTGGCCGAAATCCATCGCGCCCTCGACGCGTGGGAGGCCCCCGACCCGTAACCCGAGCGCCAGGCCGCGCAGGCGGGCACCCCGGCCGAGCAGACCGCTGACGAGCACGTCACATCGGCGCTCGGGCAGGGCCGAGTCGCGGACGCCATGGACACGCGGCATGTGGAGTTCACGGATGCGAGCAGCGTCCGAAGGTTCCTACGGTGGGCAAAACCAGCCAGCAGCCGGAAGGGGCACATCATGCCGACGATCACCACCAAAGATGGCGCGCGCATCTTCTACAAGGACTGGGGCGGCGGGCGGCCGGTCGTGTTCAGCCACTGCTGGCCGCCCGACGCGGACGCCTGGAACCCGCAGGCGAATCTCGTGGCGAGCCACGGATACCGCGGGGTGGCGCACGACCGGGCATGCAGGTCGGCATCAAGGGCGCCTACGACTGCGTCAAGGCCTTCTCGGAGACCGACTTCAACGGCGACCTGCCTAAGATCGACATCCCGGTGCTCGTCGCCCACGGCGACGACGACCAGATCGTCCCCATCCAGGCGGCCGCGCTGAAGACGGTGAAGCTCCTGCCCAACGCAACCCTGAAGGTCTACTCCGGTGCGCCGCACGGTCTCAACGGAGCGTATGAGCGCGAGTTCAACAACGACCTGCTCGCGTTCCTCGCCGATTAACGCCGGCGCGGGCCGAGCGTACCGAGACATCATCTTCAAGCGGGGACAGCTATTGCTCCGCGTGGTTCGTACCGCCCGACCCCCGGTGGTCTGGAGCACCGCCAGCCAGATCGCAAGCTGCGACGAGGAAGACTGGCACCTGGCGTGGAAGGCCACCGCGCAGTTCGACACTCAGCCGCCGATCCCTGGCAAGGCCTGGTAGAGCCTGTTTTGGAACTGGCTAGAGCCACTCGCCGATAGCGGCGATATGGATGCTGGCCGGGTAGCGCACGGCGAGTTGTCGTGGCGGCTGGCCACGCCGCGGTGACGTTTGAGCCGGTTGATGCCGCACTCCACGGCGTGGCGCTGCTGTCCGCTTAGGGAGGAGTGAGAGCAATGAGCAAGATTTGGCACGTCGGCATGGCGGTCCCCGACCTCGACAAGGGCCTGGCCGAGATCGGCGAACTCTTCGACCTGACGTGGCGGCCCGGCGTGGACGGCCGCACCGCGGTGTCCCGTGTCGCCGACGACGTGCCCGCCTGAAGTGACCAACTCCCGGGCCGACCCGAGCCTGTTCCGCGCCCGTACACGTGACACAGGCGCGGGTCGAAGTCTCGGCTACCGGGACCCTCAGTCGTAATGGCTGATGAGCCGCACGTTGAGGGTGACCATCAGCACTCCGAGCACCGCCACGACGCCGAATCCGCGCGCCAGTGTTGCCCACGCGAAGTCCTGCAGGATGAGCGCGCGTAGAGCTTCCATCACGTAGGTGACCGGATTGAAGGTCGCGGCGATCTCCATCGGCCGGGTCAGCAGGTCGCGGGGCACGAAGTTCGGTGTGAGGAACAGCAGTGGAAAGAACACCAGCCCGCCGGAGTTGGTGGCCGCAGCACTTCTGGTCTTGAGTGCGATGAGCTGCATGAAGCCGGCGAAGACTACGGCCCACAGCGAAGTCAGTACGAGCAGCAGCAGGAAGCCTAGCGCCCCGCTCGCGATCGATACTCCGAACGGCAGGGCCAGGACCACCAGGACCGCCGTGATGACGACGCTCTTCACCGCCTCTGCGAGCAGACGCCCGGTCACGAGGGCGCTGCGCGAGACTGGCGCAGCCCGGAGCTTGTCGAAATAGCCGCCCTCGATGTCCTCGACCAAGTAGAGCGCCGCACTGCCGAACGACGCCGCGAGCAGCAGCGAGGCCGGCAGTTGGAAGGCGGCGTAGCTTTGTCCGTGCAGGAACGACGTCGAGCTCGACGGGAAGATCTTGCCGGCCTGCCCGAGGTTGACCACCAGGAAGAACATCGGGATGAACAGCGTCGGAACCAACGACTCGGGTGTGCGCAGCGCCTCCTTCAGCGCTCGCCCGCCCAAGACGTTCGCCTGCTCGCCGGCGCTCATGCCGACACCTCCTGGACCTCGCCGGCGAGCCGCTCACGGGTGCGGCCGGTGGCGTCGAGGAAGACCTCGTCGAGCGTCGGGTCGGCGTCCAGACCGCGGCGTTGCCGCAGTTCGGCCTTCAGCTGCTGCGGTGTCCCCTCCCGCACGATCAACCCTCCGTCGATGATGGCGAGCCGGTCGCAGAGCTGATCGGCCTCCTCGAGGTATTGAGTGGTGAGGAAAACCGTGGTCCCTTGTCCGTTGATGCGCCGCAGCTCGTCCCACAGTGTGAGCCGGCTCGCCGGGTCCAGGCCGGTCGTGGGTTCGTCGAGGAACAGCACTTCAGGCTCGTGTACAAGCGCCGACGCGAGGTCGAGGCGGCGTTTCATCCCACCTGAGTAGCCTTTGATCCGCCGGTCGGCGGCCTCGACCAGGTCGACCAGCTCAAGCAGCTCCTGAGCCCGGCCTGCGGCCTGCGGTCTCGAACTGCCGAACAACCTCGCCTGCAGGACCAGCAGCTCGCGCCCCGTCTGGCGCGGGTCCAGCCCGGCCTCCTGAAGTGCCACGCCGATGCGCCGACGTGCGGCGTCGGGGTCGGCCATCACGTCGATGCCCGCGACGCGCGCCGTGCCCGACGTAATCGACATCAGCGTCGTGAGCATCCGCACCGTCGTGGACTTACCGGCGCCGTTCGGGCCCAAGAACCCGAACACCTCGCCGGCTGCGACTCGCAGGTCCACGCCACGCACGGCGTCGACCGTCCCGGCGCGACCGCGGTACTGCTTCACGAGGCGCTCAGCCTTCACTGCCAACTTCATGCCCGGCACCGTAGCGCCGGCCTCCGACAGTTCCCGCTCCCGCGTGGTCACGCCGCACCCCCCGTCCCCACCCGAATGATGCGAATCCTGCTCTCCTCGGTCATGGCATCCTCCAGCTCGTCGGGGTTCCCCAACTCAGACCGCTGTGCGCCGCCAAACTCATCGGTCATAGATCTCCCGCGCGGTTCGGGCCGCGCTCTCGTGCGGAGCGTCGCTATCCGATTACGGCCGGTGCGCATGACCTGAATCCAGTCCGGGTAGTAGGTCACGTCTGTGTAGACGGCGGGCCCGATACCGCAGGCGGGGGTGGTTTCCCGGCTGGCGCCGAATGGGTCGGCCGCGTCGTGCCCGTCGAGATGCCGGGCCGCACTGTCATCGATGCCATGCCGGCCGACGATCCCTGCGTGTAGGGCTGTTCGCCGGGATGGAGACTCACCAGCGGCGATTCGGCGGGCGGGCGAATTTGCCGCCGACGCCAAGGTGATGAGCATCTACATTTCGCAGGAAACAGGCACGCTCAGCCTGCCACCGGGGCCGCCCGAAGTGGATCCTGACCTGCCCAGACCACGACCCGCGTCAGCCGTCCGCCCACGATGCGGCAAAGCGCACGGACATGCCGAATTGGGGACGTTCCCGTTGTCGCACGGCGGCCTTGGTCGGGTTGGCGGGTCGAGTGGAGGTAACCAAATGGTGGTACTGCTGGACGGTCAGGCCCCACTTGAAGGGCTGGCTACGCTTTGGGAACCATTGCAGTGGCAGAAGGTGGCGGATGCAGACCGAACGCCGTGTTGTCCAGTCGGGCTTCTCGCTGCAATGGATGCTCGCGAACTTCGTCGGCTTCACCGTGGGCGGGGCCATCTTCGGGGCGGTGCAGAGGGCCCGGCTGCAGCCCTATTTCGAGGTCGTGACGTCGGCCGGCGAGGCGGCCCGTATCGAAGCCGCGACGACCGGCATGACATCGACGATGTTCGGCGCTCTGGTCGGAACGGCGCAATGGCTGGTGCTGCGCGGGAAGTTCGGCGCTGGCTGGTGGATGCCAGCGACCTGTCTGGGCTGGGCGCTGGAAGGCGTCACCGGGGGCGTGCTGAGTGGGGTTATGGGCGGGCGGGTGTCGACCATCGGCCCCGATGCCAGCTGGTAGGTCATCATCGTGGTCGGGGTGCCGCTGGGATTGTTGATCGGACTGCTCCCCGGAACGTTTCAGTGGCTGATCCTGCGCCGGCAGGTTGCCGGTGCCGGCTGGTGGCCGTTGGTCAATCTGGGCGGTCTGCTGGTGGGGTTCGCTGGTGGCTTTGCCGTAGTGAGGTGGGGCATGGTGAACGCCGCACATTGGCTACGGCCGGAGGACTTCCCCTCGGCAAAGGCGTTGGTCTTGGTAGGTGCGGTGAGCGGGCCGCTGTATGCAGTCGTGACCTGGCCGCCACTGGCCCGGATGCTGCGCCGAGCCGGCGAGTCGAGCCCGACTGGGCGGTGGGGCCGGTAGGACCTGTTGCCTTTCGCTGCGGTGCCTATCCGCCAGATGACGTGCATGGACCGCCTCAGCGGCCACCGATACCGCCGGCCCGGCTGACTCTGTCCTCATCTCAAACGCCGAGTTCCGCCGCGGCCTCGTGGGCTTGGACCGCCTCGTCGTCGTGGTCCGACGCGCGCATGACGTCCGGGCGGTTCATCCCGCACTTCAGCATCGCTCGGTGGCCGGCCTGGGCGGTGCGGTATCTGACGGGTGCGCAGTATGGCGCGACATGGTCGTCGGCCACGGCGACCGGGTCGCCCCGCAGGACG
>Ga0137366_10004550_pt1 | contig 10866 bp, 3 predicted proteins | sample SagtaG_8_FD_104938 | JGI IMG/M metagenome (GOLD analysis project Ga0137366, IMG submission 104938) | Vadose zone soil microbial communities from Sagehorn Ranch, Mendocino, California, USA - Sage1_L_60_16 metaG | ecosystem: Environmental > Terrestrial > Soil > Vadose zone | place: USA: California... | reverse complement strand
CATGGCCACACAAGAAATGACCATCAGTGGAAGATCATCTCTGAATATCAGCATGGGCAGTAGTTCCACTTCTATGAGCGAAGTAGTTGTGATCGGTTATGGAACCCAAAAACGAAGAGATGTGACGGGCTCAGTTAGTTCAGTAACCGCAAGCCAGATTGAAAAAGTTCCGGTGACCACTTTAGACCAGGCGCTGCAAGGCAGGGCCGCCGGTGTGCAAATAGTCAATAATGACGCATCGCCCGGCGGCAATGTAAGTGTGCTTATAAGAGGTGTTGGTAGTATTGCTCCGGGCGGCAATGCACCGTTATATGTAGTGGATGGTTATCCTACAACCGGGGGTATCAACAATATTAATCCTAATGATATTGCTACCATTGATGTTCTGAAAGATGCCTCTGCCACCGCTATTTATGGCATCCGCGCAGCCAATGGAGTGGTTATAATTACAACGAAGAAAGGCTTAAAAAACAGAATGCAGGTTTCTTTAGACATGTACGCATCAGTTCAAACAACGCCAAAACAATATAATCTATTAAATGCCCAGCAATTTGCCGCCCTTTCCAATGAGGTTGAAGCGGCTGATTCTACACATACTTACCATGGATTACCAATATGGCATACTCCCGAGGCGCTGCATACGGTAGATTGGCAGGACGCTGTGTATCGTTCCGGGCTGACGCAGAATTATACAATTGGCATCCGTGGAGGAAGTGATAGAGTGCAAACGGCCATGTCCCTTGGATACTACAATCAAAAGGGCATCGTGATAGGCTCTTTCTTTAAAAGATATAGCCTGAGCCTTAATCTCGATTACCAGGCCACAAAATGGCTTAAATCAGCCACAAGCGCTAAATATGCTTACCAGGATGCAAATACTCCGCTTGGAACGGGAGGCAACGGGCTCTTTCAGCTGGCTATAAATCCGCCCACACTGGACAGCGGTAATAGGCTCACGAACCAGATCAAAGATGGGAATGGCAATTATGGTTTTTATAATCCGATTAACCCAAATGTGAACAAGTTTAATAACCCTGTTTATACGGTAGAAAGCAACCAGTCTCAAAACATTAGCAATTACATTTTGGCGACTTCATCCTTGGAGGCGACCATTTACGATGGTCTCAGAATTAAAACAAACCTTGGGGCGAATGTGAGTAATTATTCGGGTTTTTATCTCCAGCCATCCGACAACAGAGCTGCCGAGCAATTCCCCGGAACTATCATATCTCCGGCAAATTACCACCAGACAATGAGCCGCACATTTGAATGGTTGTGGGAGAACACCATTTCGTACGACAAAACTTATGGTGCACATACTATTAATTTTGTGGGTGGTATTTCCGCTCAAAAAAATACATGGACAGGGATGGGCGGTGGTGGTATCCCGCCAAATAATCTTACAAGAGATCTGTCTCAGGTTACGAATCTCACGCTCGATCAAAATATCCCGGGCACAAACACAGGAAATGGACAAAACATCTATTCGCTTGCTTCGACATTTGCAAGATTAACTTATCAGTTTGAAGACAAATACATGCTAACTGCTACAGTAAGAAGAGACGGATCGTCAAAATTTGACACTGGGCATAAGTATGGTACATTCCCCTCTGCTGCTGTTGCCTGGAGAATAAAAAATGAATCTTTTTTAGCAAATGTGAATTGGCTTTATGACCTGAAACTCAGGGGCAGTTATGGTGAGGTGGGTAACGAAATTCCTATCGGATTGTTCCAATACCAAGCTCTATATGCGGGAAATTATCCGTCAAATATAAATGGTGGAGGAGCCGACAATCTTGGCTATCCATTTGACAAAATTTATCAGAACGGTATCGCACCGAGCCAACCGGCTAATCCAAAGTTGAAATGGGAAACCGATAAACAAACCGACATAGGAATAGACGGTGCATTTCTGAATGGTGCTTTGACCTTTACTGCTGACTGGTTTAACCGGAACTCAAAAGATTTTCTTTTGAGACTTATAGCGTCTCCGCAAACAGGCTTCAATTCTATAACCCGCAATGTGGGAAGCATGAACAATAAAGGCATTGAGCTTACTGTCAATTACAGGGGTAAGTCAGGAAGGGATTTTCAATATGGCGTTGGTTTAACATGGAGTACTATTAAAAATAAACTCACCAGTATCACAAACGGAACTGATTATGTTCAGAACCTTGGAGGTCTGGTTTTAAATGGGTTCCAGGGATGGGATGACTTTACGCGGTCGTATGTTGGTCGTCCTGTGGGAGAGTTTTATGGTTACCAGGCAATCGGGATTATTCAATCCCAAAAACAAATTGATGAATTGAATGCAGCAGCTCCCGGCGGAGTTTACTACCAGGCTCTCACAGGTCCCGGTGATCGTTTATTTGCAGATCTCAACGGTGACGGCAAGGTGGACGCCGAAGATAGAACACACATAGGAAGTCCTCAAGCCAAGTTCTTTGGTGGACTTAACCTAGATGCCACGTACAAAGCATGGGACATCAACTTATACTTTTATGGTTCTTACGGAAATAAAATATTGAACTACGTTGAAACTAACCTGGAGAGTTTTGGAAAAAGAGGTTCAGAAGGAGCTGATAACGTAAGTGAAAAATATTTCGAGAATCACTGGACGCCAACTAATCCTTCCGATAGATATGCACGGGCGCTGGCAAATGGTGGTGATAACAGTACGCTTAACAATGTTCCTTCCAGCGTATGGGTAGAGGATGGAAGTTTCCTGAAGCTGAAAAATCTTTCCATCGGCTATACCTTGCCAACAAGGTTGTTGAGTCGATTTGCCATATCGAGATTGAGAATATATGTGTCTTCGCAGAACCTCTTCACTATTACTAAATATACAGGGCTTGACCCGGAAATAGGTATGCAGGGAGGTAGCGCTACTCAAAATGGTCTTGACAATGGAACCTATCCTTCATCAAGGTTTTTCACTTTCGGTATTAGTGTAACTTTTTAAAAAGTAAAGAACGAAAATTTAGAGATATGAAACGAATCAAAATAATAATAATCACCAGCATAATGGCCTTCACGTGTGTAGCCATTCCACTGGCATGTAAAAGAAGCTTTTTAAACCAGACCAACACATTTGGAATTCCTGCCGATGCTGCCGCCAATACCCAGGCGAATGTGATAGCGACGGTAAATTCTATTTATGATACGTACCAGAATAGCGATCTCCTTAAAAAATGTATCTGGTACAGGGCTAATTTCGGAACACACGATTTTTTTAACTGGGGTGCCGACGTATTCTGGAATAATTACCAAATTCCCGCGACGTTCCTTGGACTTAATACTTTGTGGAACCAATTTTATATTGGAATAGCGAGAGCCAATTATGCTCTTCCTGTAGTAGCTAAAGCAAAGGCAAGTGGTGTACTGGACGCTGCATTAGCGGACCGTTTAGCCGGCGAAGCTTATTTTCTCCGGGGAACAATGTATTATTACCTGGCGGCTTGTTTTGGAGGCGTACCTCTTGAGCTCGCCACCGGATCTGATGGTTTAGCACCCAGATCATCGAGAGATTCTGTGTTCGCCCAGGTAGTACTCGATATGCAGCAGGCTGAGGCTTTGTTATGGTCAAAAACAGCATTGCCAACTGTCGATTTAGGAAGGGCAACCAAAGGCGCTGCCTATGCGTATGAAGGTGCCGCGCGGATGTGGCTAAAGGATTATGCCGGAGCTTTGGCCGCCTTAAGTAATCCCGAACTAACCAATAACTATCATTTATTGCCAAGTTTTGCGGACGTAAACGAGTACGATCATCAAAACAATGACGAGTCGCTTTTTGAAATTCAGTTTTACAAAAAATCGGGTGATCCGCAGGATTGGGGCGGAAGCTGGCAGCCACCAGGCGCTGAGCTTGGTTGGATTGACAGCTTTAGTTGGCCAAACGAGATAACGCAACAGGGATATGATTACGGTAACCCGGCATTATGGAACTCTTATCAATCGGGAGACCAACGCAAGTTGCTCACCATTGTGGGTCCCGGCGATCAGCTGGTAAGCCCGGGGATCGTTGCTAAATGGGGTGGAATAGCAGGGTATCCTCCTGTCGTGGCAGGTTTTGCTTCAGGTAATGCAATATATAAGGCCGACAATGGTACAATTGTAAATACTGTTGGAACTTTAACCAGGCCCTGGTACGGAGATGATAAAGGTCGTACGGGATATGTTTGCGCAAAAAAATGGAGAGACCCAAATCTCACTGGCAATTATAATAGTCCCGACGACAACACAGCGCATATTTTTGGAGACCAAAATCAGATATTGATGCGTTTCGCTGAAATTTTGCTGAGCAGGGCTGAATGTAAAATCCGCACAGGAGATATTCCAGGGGGATTAGCTGATATTAAACTAGTCAGGGACAGAGCATGGGGTGGTACATCACCTGCCGACATGAAGGACAGCGCTGATTACAAAGGTGACCCGGGTGTGGTAATAACAGACCCTCTGCAAATGGTATTGAGTGAATACAGGCATGAACTAAGCGGTGAGTACTCCACTTTTTTTGATATCTGCAGGGCGGGCACAAATGAAGCTGTAGATTTTATCAATACGGCCAATGGAGCAGTAGCCGGAAGCTATAACCCTATTGTGAATCCGGCTCCCGGTCCAACGCATGATGGACAGAAACATGGTTTATACAATACTGCGATTACAACAGATTGGACTCTCTTGCCAATACCGCAAAGTGCCAGAGCATCGAACCCTAACTTGACCCAAAATCCGGGCTACTAGCCGGCAATAGATTTTATTAAAGGGTTTCTGAAAGGAAACCCTTTTTAATTATGAGTTAGTTCTGATCTTTAAGACTCATATAGATTGCAGATGTCAAATGAGTGAAATTATGTAAAATGGAATGATGACGACTGGTGCGTATGATCTGCATGGCTCATTTAACCGTTTTTAATCCCATATTAAGAGATACAATAATGAACCTGATCAAATTAATTTTTGCGTTTATTCTGGTTGTTTGTGTGTTCTCCTGTAAAAGAGAAATCACATTGTTTGAAAAAATTTCCTCAACACATTCAGGAGTCAGTTTCAATAATAAAATTATAGAAAACGATTCAATCAATCCTTTGGATGTGGTGAATATTTATAACGGCGGCGGTGTTGGCATCGGTGATTTTAATAATGATGGCAAACAGGATATTTTTCTTGCTGGGAATATGGTGTCCTCCAAACTTTATCTTAATCAGGGTGGCTTCAGGTTTAAAGATGTAACCGACAAAGCAAATGTAAATGGGGAAGGAAGATGGGCCAGAGGAGTTTCGGTGATTGATATAAATAGCGACGGCCTGATGGACATTTATATTTGTAATACCATTTTTAAAGATTCTCTGCGCAGAAGAAACATTTTATATGTAAACCAGGGTGTTGATAAAGATGGTATTCCGCATTTCAAGGATCTGGCCGCCGAATACCGCCTGGATATTCATGTACAATCTACGATGGCAAATTTTTTTGATTATGATAACGACGGGGATTTGGACATGTATCTTGTCGTTAACGAGGCTTCTAACGGATACAATTCTTCTGTCTTCGCACGTCGTCATGAGAGTACAAGTGCCGGACCCAACAGGGGTAAGTTGCTGCGAAATGATATGGACTCTAATTTGAAGCACCCGGTTTTTCATGACGTATCTGACGAGGCGGGAATTAAATACAATGGATATGGCCATGCAGCCACCATCTGCGATTTGAATAATGATGGATGGAAAGACATTTACGTTTCGGATGATTTTTTGTCGAACAATATTCTTTATATCAATAATCATGACGGCACATTTTCAAACCGCGTCAAAGACTATTTTAAACATTCTTCCTTCAATTCTATGGGGCAGGATGTAACCGATATTAATAATGACGGCCTCCCTGATGTAATAGAACTGGACATGAACGCTCCGGATAACTATCGTAAAAAAGTGATGTCGGCCACAAGCAATTATATCACGTATCAAAATTTTGATGCTTATGGATATCAATACCAATATGTGCGAAATGTTTTAGCGCTGAACCAGGGCCCGCGCCCGGGCGGGAAGGATTCCGCCGGTGGACCCGTTTTCAGTGATATCGGTTTCATGAGTGGTATTTCTCAGACCGACTGGAGTTGGGACCCGCTAATAACCGATTTTGATAATGACAGTTATCGTGATATCATTATTACAAACGGTTTCCCGAAAGACGTGAGCGATCATGATTTTATGAGTTATCGCAAAAATGCGAGCCCGCTTATTCCGAAGGATGAAATTTTGAAACAAATACCCGAGGTGAAACTTCACAACTATGCTTTTCGCAACAATGGCGATCTCACATTTAAAGACGTAACAAACGAGTGGGGATTCCATCAGCCCACTTTTTCCAATGGCGCTGCTTACGCGGATTTTGACAATGATGGGGACATGGACATAGTAATAAATAATATCAATGACGAGGCACTCGTGTATCGTAATACGACAAGAGACAAAGACACTGTAAATGCCCATTTCCTGCATATTAATTTCAAAGGGGATAATCGAAATGTAAACGGCATTGGAGCAACGGTGACTATTTATTACAATGGGAATAAACTGCAAACATTTGAAAATAATCCTTACAGGGGTTACCTCTCTACTAACCAACTGGGCGCACACTTTGGATTAGGCAAAACGGCCACGATTGATTCTCTTGTAGTCAAATGGAGCCCGGATAAAAAACAAACCATAAAGAATGTAAAAACTGACCAGGCTATAAACGTGAATATTTTGGACGCGCAAGAAAACAGTTCGTATCCATTCTCGTCTGTTTATTCTAATGCCTTGTTTGCTGACGCTACTCAGGCTTTTAACCTGAACTATAAACATAAAGATTTTGATTTCATAGATTTTAATGTTGAATCCATTTTGCCACATAAGTTCTCTGAGTATACTCCCGCACTGGCTTCGGCCGATATAAATAACGATGGTCTTGATGACCTAGTAATCGGAGGTAACTCATCTAACCCTGCTCAAATCTTCCTGCAGCAGAAGAACAGTTCATTCATTCAAAAGGATGCGTATCTGCCTGGAAATTTTAACTACAACTACAACGATGAAGGCATACTGCTTTTTGATGCAAATGGTGATGGTAGACCGGATTTGTACATTTCCAGTGGCGGATTTCAAAATGCCAGCGGAAGTAAAAGTTACCAGGACAGGCTCTATGTCAATGACGGCACGGGTAATTTTTCATTCGATTCGTCCGCATTGCCTCAAAACTACACCAGTAAGCTTTGTGTAAGAGCCTTCGACTTTAATAAGGATGGAAAGCTTGACCTGTTTGTATCCGGGCGGGTTGATCCAGGGCACTACCCCAAACCGGTAAGCAGTTTCATATTGAGAAACGACTCGCGGAACGGACAAGTAAAATTCACGGATGTGACAGACCAGGTGGCGCCGGCACTGAAAAATCTTGGAATGGTGTGTGACGCATTGTTCTCGGATTTTGATGATGATGGTGAAACAGATTTAATTCTGACAGGTGAATGGATGCCGGTTCTTTTTCTTAAAAATAAAAATGGAAGATATGAGAATGTTACGTCGTCATCTGGCGTAAACGATAAACTGGGTTGGTGGAATTCAATCGTTGCCGGTGATTTCCGTCACACCGGCAGGATGGATTACATCGTGGGCAATGTTGGTTTGAACACATTCTACCGGGCCAGTGATCAGTACCCGGTTTTTATTACCGGGGGCGACTTTGGCGCTAACGGTGGGTACGAAGTGATCCCTTCGCTTTTTCTTCCCAATCAGGAGGGACAGTTAAAAGAGTTTCCCGCTAACGGTAGGGACGAAGTAGTAGAGCGCCTGCCGTCGTTAAAGAAACAGTTCCCTGATTATAAATCTTTTGCATCGGCGACTATAGACCAGATCATTCCCGAGGCCAAGAGAAAAAGCGCTATTCGGTTGAAGGCAAACATGCTTCAGTCGTGCTTCCTGAGAAACGATGGCAGTGGCAGGTTTACGATGACCCCGCTACCGAAGGAAGCACAGGTTTCTGTTTTAAACGGAATGCTTGCTGATGATTTCGATGGAGATGGCAACCTCGATGTTCTGATTAATGGAAATGATTTTGGAACGGATATCTCTATAGGCCGCTATGATGCTTTGAATGGGTTATTACTAAGAGGTGATGGCTATGGAGGATTTATTCCCCTTTCTCTTCAACAAAGCGGAGTCTATATCCCGGGTAATGGAAAAGCGCTGGTTAAATTATCAGGAAGTTCAGGGGATTATTTGGTAGCGGCAAGCCAGCATAAGGATGCATTAAAATTGTTCACACTCAAAAGAAAAATAAATATCATAAAAATTAATCCGGAAGATATAAACGCCATGATCAATTTCAAAAATGGCAAAATTCAGAAAGAGGAATTTTATTATGGATCCTCATTTTTGTCTCAATCAGGCAGATTCCTCGCCGTTGATGAAAATGTTTCAGCTGTTCAGCTTACGGATAGCAGGGGAAAGGTCAGGAAAATGTCTTTTAATTAGATTCTATGCAATGTGAATTAAACCCTATTCATGTTGATAAATGTACCTCTGTGTAAATGTTACTTAATTGGATAAAGACCGAATAGGTTGCCGACTAGTTATTAATGTCGCCAAAATATTTCTTGAAACGGTATATTCTGGATACGTCTTTTTCTAGTTTGTTGAATAATGAATATCAAAGATCAAACGAGTATGTAATAAAAAAGAAACTACTGTAAAAAAAATTAACAGGACTCAATGAAAAAAAATATCTTACGCCTGCTACCCGCCACATTTTTTTTGCTGCTGGCAGCAAGCAATCTTTCTGCACTAACTATAAAGGAAAGAAAAATATCTTTTAATTCTGGTTGGAAATTTCTTTTAGGAGATGACCAATCAGCTTCTTCTCCGTCATTCAATGATGCTGCCTGGCGAAGCCTTGATCTTCCCCATGACTGGAGCATTGAACTTCCATTTGATAAAGAAAGCCCGACAGGCACCGGTGGTGGTGCATTACGCGGGGGAATTGGCTGGTATCGTAAAATATTTTCTTTGCCTTCATCTTCAAAAGGCAAAAATTTTTTTATTGATTTTGATGGCGTATACATGAACAGCGAGGTTTGGATCACTGGTCATTCACTCGGCGTTCGTCCGAATGGCTACATTTCTTTTCGGTATGATCTTACGCCATATTTAAAATTCGGCGATGAAAAAAACGTGATTGCCGTAAAAGCAGATAATGCAAAACAACCAAATTCAGGCTGGTATAGCGGTTCGGGAATTTACATGAATGTGTGGCTGGTTACAACAAATGATGTCTTAGTGGATCACTGGGGAACATACATCACTACCCCCCGGCTTAATGATCGGTCAGCAACAGTTGATATAAAGATTAATATCAGGAATACAAATGCGACAAATAAAAATGTTATTGTAAAAACAATAATATATGATGCATCAGATAAACAGGTTGCCACTGGCTATTCAACACTCAATGCGAGACAAACAGCCATAACGGAAACGTCACAGCAAACAAAGATCACCGCACCACATCTATGGTCAATTGATGATCCTTACGAGTATACAGCAAAAACAGAAGTTGTCAATAATGGAAAGACTACTGACGAATACACAACCCGTTTTGGCATTCGGTATTTTAGATTTGAGGTTGAAAAAGGATTCTTTTTGAATGGCAAGGCTGTAAAAATAATTGGAGTTTGTGATCATCATGATCTTGGTTGTTTGGGAACTGCCATTAACACAAGAGCAACTGATCTTGAATCTTTCAAAGCCCCGCAACACAAAGCTTTCAACGGGTTGTGCCTGGGTGTTATTCAATCGACAACAAAAACAGGAACTATTCGGCTAACTGTCTCAGCGGATGGTTTGCTGCCGGCAACTATATTCATTCAAACAAAATAAAACATGCTTGTAAAAAAATCTCTCATTTTAAATATCGTTCTATTTTTCATAATTATAGAAAGATCAACAGCACAAACAGAAGGCAATTATTTAGTAAACGAGCCCGTTGATATCAGCCCGGATTTCAGAAATTTTTCAAATACTTATTTTTTGGCAGATAGCCTCGCCGCGTTTGATCCTGTTACTGTTTCCGGTACAATAAAATGGCAACAGAACCACTATGTTCGTCGCTTGGCTTTTAACAATGAACTGGCAGCGTTGCGGCCCAATGCAGGAATTGTTTTTCCTGAAACGGAATATGCTGTTAACCCCGTGTTGCCTTTCAGTATTCAGTTCATTACCTCACGATCATTTCGGATCAGGATGAATACGGGCTTTACAACACATGAAGAGAGAGATACACTTATGCTGGCGAAAGAACCTGTTACTGATTCTTCCTGGAATTACACAAAAACGAAAGATGGATACTTGTATAGGAGTGATTACGGATCAGTATTTATTAAAAGCTATCCCTGGCATATGGAAATAAGAGATGCAAAGGGCAAACTGCTTACATCCACTAATCATAACAGGGATAATGAAAGCAGTTTCACACCGGTTATTCCTTTTTCATTTGTGCGTCGCGCATCGGATATGTCAAGAAGTGTGGCTGCATCTTTTTCCTTATCGCCGAATGAAAAAATTTTTGGATGCGGTGAATCATTCAGCAGGCTGGATAAGCGCGGGCAAAAAATTATATTATGGGCCGATGATGCCAATGGTGTCGAAAATCCTACCATGTATAAACCCATTCCATTTTTTATGAGTAGCAATGGTTATGGGATGTTCATGCACACTTCATCACCCATTACCTGCGATTTCGGTGCCTCATTCCAGGGCGTAAATACCATGATGATTGGTGACGATGAGTTGGATCTTTTTATTTTCATTGGTTCACCAAAAGAAATAT
>Ga0137366_10004549_pt1 | contig 10868 bp, 13 predicted proteins | sample SagtaG_8_FD_104938 | JGI IMG/M metagenome (GOLD analysis project Ga0137366, IMG submission 104938) | Vadose zone soil microbial communities from Sagehorn Ranch, Mendocino, California, USA - Sage1_L_60_16 metaG | ecosystem: Environmental > Terrestrial > Soil > Vadose zone | place: USA... | reverse complement strand
GCGACGCGCTCGAGCGCTTCATGGTCGACGCGGCCGCGGACGCGCGCCGCAACGAGACGGAAATCATCTACGGCAGCGTCCGCCTGATCGAAGCGGACCGCGAAAGCTTCCTCGCCTGGGCGAAGAAACCCTACGCCTGCGTGACCTTCAACCTGCACGTTGAGCACACGCCCGGGGGCATCCGCCGCGCCTCCAACGCGTTCCGGCGCCTGATCGATCTGGGCATCAAATACGGCGGCAGCTACTACCCGACCTACCACAAGTATGCGACGCGCAAGCAGGTCGAGACCTGCTACCCGCAGTTCGCCGAGTTCCTGAAGCTCAAGCTCAAGCACGATCCCGCGGAAGTCTTCCAGAGCGACTGGTACCGCCACTACCGGAAGATGTTCGCGAGCTGAAGGCGCGATCATCGCCGAGCCGACGACCATGCTCGCCGATTACGCCTCCAACGGCTCGATCAGCTTCTCGCTGTCTTCCTCGGTGCGGTTGATGCCGCGCCCCACGCGGACGAGCTCGAAATCGGTTTGCGCGTGCTCTTCGATCAGCGCGGCCGCCCGGGCCGGATCGGTCTGCGCCGGATCGAGCCATCGCGCGTGCACTTCATCGGGCAGCACGACCGGCATGCGCCCGTGGATCTCGCCCGCGCGCCCCGCGCCCGGACGCGTCAGAACGGCGCAGGTCAGCGTCGGCTCGGATTCGCCGGGTTCCTTCCACCTGGACATGAGCCCGGCGAAGCAGATCAGCCGGCGATCCCCGCGGGTGATGTAGTAGGGCTGATTGACCTTCACGACCTCGCCCGTCGCCTTGTCGATGCGTTCCTCCTCGCGCCATTCGTACCAACCGAGCGCGGGCAGCAGGCAGCGCGCGCGCGACAGCGCCTCGCGCCACATGCCGTTCGCGCCGGCGGTCTCGACCTTCGCGTTGAACCTGCCGAGCGGGGGCTTCGCTTCCTTCCACCAGTACGGCACGAATCCCCAGCGCGCGTGCGCAAGCTCGATCTCCGGGGAAGCGGCGTCGCGCCTGAGCATGATGACGCGCATCGTCGGCGCGACGTTGTAGCGCGGCTTGCCGAACGGCGTCTTCCAGTTGCGGCGGCCGATGTGCCAGGCGCGCTCGACCGCGGCTTCCTCGGGAGAAACGTAACGCCCGCACATGCCGGCATTCTATCGCGCTGAAGCGCGCCTATAATCCCGCAATGACCCTGAGCGGCTGACCGAGCAGATTTCCCACGCAATCATGGATTCGATCGACGCCGTGGGCGTCGGCGTGATGATCGAGGCCCGCCACCTGTGCATGATGATGCGCGGTGTGGAAAAGCAGAACTCCGTCATGATCACTTCATCGGTCGTGGGCACCTTCCGCGATTCCCCCGCGACCCGGGAGGAGTTTCTCGGCCTGATCGGACAGCGCGGGGTGTAGCTCAACGCAGAGCGCGCCACGCGCTCGCGAGCCAGGGCTGTTGCTCGCGCGGCAGGCCTTCGGGCCGGTAGTAGTGCGTCAGCTCGGCGAATCCCGCGGCGGTCATGAAACGCCGCCAGGCTTCCAGGTCGTGGTACGCGCCGTAGCGCCCGCGGTTCCACCCCTCCTCGTTGCCGCCGTGCGGGTTCGAGCTGAACAGCACGCCGCGCGGCTTGAGCGTCGCATGCAGCTCGCGCAGAACCCGCGGCAGCTCCTGGCTCGGCACGTGAAACAGCACCGCGTTGGCAAACACGCCTTCGAAACGCGCATCGGGGAGTTCTAGAGCGAACAAATCCTGCCGCCACACCTCGCAGCCGCTGTGCTCGCGCGCCATGGCCGCGAAGCGCTCCGATCCCTCCAGGCCGACCGCGACATGGCCGAGCCCGGAGAACGCCTTCAAGTCCCGGCCCGGCCCGCAGCCCAGGTCGAGAATCGCGAACGGCGGCTCGCCCTCGATGTATTTGAGCAGCGCCGCGATGTTCTGGCTGACGTCGTGATCGCGCGTGCCCTTCCAGAAGTCCCCGGCACGCTGGTCGTAGTGGTCCAGGGTCCGGGCGGAGATGTCATCCAGATCGCGTCGCGTGAGCGTCATGTTCGGAAGATTCGCCTTCGTAGGTGCGCCGTCTTCCAGAACGCGAACGCGCTCACGCAGCGCTCTCCCTCACCACCGTGGTGATGCGCCAGCGCGCGAACTCCATCTCGAATTCCGGCAGCGTGAGGAATCCCATGCAGGAGTACGCACCCGGCTGCGCGACGCCGCCTTGCGCGAGCTTGCGCGCGAGCAGGATGGCGGCCATGCAGGGAATCTCGGGGCCGTGCTGCGCGTCGGCCGTCAGGTGCCATTCGATGCGCGCGCGGCTTCCGTCGGGCCGCCTGCCGGCGAGGCTCACCAGCATGCCGCCGAGATCGCCGCCGAAGGCGTCCATCCACGAGGCGATCCGGGCCAGGGGCTTCGCCCAGCGCTCGATCGGCAGGGCCATGCCCCGCCGGCGCAGCAGCGCGGCGAGCCATAGCGCGAACTGCTGCGCGCCGACTTCGAGCGAGGCGCGGAACTCCATCGTCCGTACGCCGGGATAGCGCTTCGGAAAAAGCTCGAGGTCCGGAACGTCGCAGGCGGCGGCCCAGCGCCCGCCCAGGCCGTAGAAGCGCAGGCGCTTCAGCTCCTGCCAGCCCCACGCGTCGCGCCATGCGCCGCCGCTCCGCCACTTGAACCGCCGCCCGGCGTAGCCGAGCACCGCCGCGACCGTCGCTTCTCCCCGCGGCGCGCGCTGTCCCGGCGCGATCGCGATCTGGATTTCCTCGATCTGCGCGAGGCGCCCGATCAGGCTGTCGATCACCGCGGAAGAAAGGGCAGGCACGCTGCTCGCGCCCGAGATGGCGACGCGCTGCGCGGCGCGCGCGGCCGAATGCACGTGGTGCGAAAAGCGCGCGACGAACTGCCGGCCGTCGGCGAGATCGAGGTAGTGCGCGCCGGCTGCCATCGCGGCGAGCGCGACCCGGTAGTCCTGAGACTGGAACGGCCCGGCGCAATGGATCACGAGGCCGGGGGCGAGGCGCTTCAGTGCCGCGGGGAAGTCGCGCGCGGAGTGATCCAGCCGCGCGTGCTGCAAGTCCGGAACCAAGAGGCCGCCCCGTCCTGCATCCGGATGGCGGCCCGCTGCAATGACCTCAATTCCCGGCGACCCGGCGAGCCCCCGGCAGACGCGAGCGCCGAAATTGCCGTAACCGCCGATCACGACGACGCGCATGGGTTGTTCCAGTCGAGAGCTGGGCGGGATTCTAACCTCTCATGGAAAGGCCTCCCTCAGCCGCGACTTGAACCGCCAGCGCGCCCCTGGCGCTCCTTCAGCGCACCGACGCCGTGCCCGGATCAGCGCCAGCCCCGGTACCCGCCCCGGCCACCATAGATTCCAATCCCGAGGGACGGACCATAGTAAACCGGTGGACCGTAGTAGGCAGGCGCCGGCGTGTAGTACCCCGGCCCTCCGTAGTAGCCGGGACCGACCGGCACCGCGATGCACCCACCCAACATTCCCACCGCAGACAATACAAGCACCGCTTTGATTGATTTCATGATCGGGTTCTCCATTGCACCAGTATATGAATCTGCAGCGGTGAAAGCCCCCAGGATTGCGTAACAGTGTGTTACGCCGGATACATGTTTTTCGATCGCGACGGTGGGTCTGACATGTGGGCGGCGTCATGCGCGAAGTGGACGACGCGCTCAAGGAAGAAGCGAGGCGGCAGTTGTACAGGATGGAGACGGGGCAGAAGTAACGGAGAGATCGCAAACTTCGATTGACTCAGCGCATCAATTGAAAAAGAGGCCGTTCTTATTGATGACCGTGATATCGACGTACTTCGAGCCATTGTGGTTGGTCGGCGAGTAGCCGACAAAATACTCGCCCAAGTTGAGATCGGCGATTCCTTCCATGGCCTTGATGAACGTGGCGCGGGTCAGGTTCTTTCCGCTTCGCTTCAGCCCTTCCACCAGCACCTTGGTCGAGATAAAGCCTTCCAGGCCGGAAAACGAATATTCGGGCTTGGCGCCTACGGCCACCAGAGCGTTCTGGTACTCGCTCACGATGGGGATCCCCTTCTTGGTGGGCAGGGGCACGACCTGCGCCATGATCACCCCGGCCGCCTCGCCCTTCAGTTCCTTCACGATCGCGCTGCCGACGAACGAGACGCTCAGAAACTGCGAATTGGTGCCCGATTTCCTCATCTGCCGCACGAATTCGGCCAGGGGTTTCACCGCCGCGTTGCAGATCACCGCGTCGGGATTGAGCTTGCTCATGATGCCGAGCGCTTCCTTCACGTCGGGCGAATTGCGGTCGACCGATGCGCTGCCCATCAGCGCAAAGCCGTGCCGCGCGGCGGCCTCCTCGGTCATCTTGAGGTTCGACTTCGTCAGATCGTCCTTGTGGTAGATCATCCCGATCTTCTTCTGGCCGGTGGTCACCAGATAGTTCACCAGGGCCTGCGTTTCCAGCTTGTAGCTGGCGCGCACGTTGAACACGTTCCTGTTGAACACGCCGTGGATGCTCTCGCCTCCGGTGGCGGCCCCGAAAAACGGTATGTTCGCCTTCGTGATGATCGGCAACGCGGCCTCGCTGGTGTTGCGCCCGGTATACCCGAACAACAGGAAGACCTTGTCCTCCGCGATCAATTTCCCGGTATTTTCCTCGCCGCGCTTGGTCTGGCCACCGTCATCAAGCGTGATCAGCTTGATTTTTCTGCCGTTGACGCCGCCCCTGCGGTTGACCAATTCCAAATAAGCCAGCGCGCCGTCGCGCATCTGCTGCCCGGACTCGGCTGCGGTGCCGGTCAGGGACGCCGACTGGCCGATCACTATCTGGTTTGCGGTAACGCCGTTTTCCGCAAACGCGCACGCCCCGTACGCAGCACCCGCTGCGAGAATAAACGCCGCTGAAACTCCGGAGGTACGCATAACGGGCTTCCTCATCGGAAAGACGTCAGCGATGGTAGATCGTTGCCGGCCTGACGTCCAGCGAGCGCCCTATTCCACCCTCCCGTGGAGATTCGACGCGGCGGACCGAACGGCCCCGCATCCCAACCTCGAGCGCACCTCTTGCATTCCATCGCTGTCGTCGCTGCCGTCGGACACCAGATCGCCGAGGTAATCCGGAGAAAGCTTGTCTTTTGCGAGCGCCCGGCGGTAGTAGTCGAGGGACTTCGACAGTGCGGCACAGGCAGCGTGAGTTTCGTTCAGACGGCCACGCGCCACGGCCAGCTGGAAATACGCCCGGCTTACCGACCAATAATCCTGCGACGCCATAAGCGGCGGCAACGCTTTTTCGAGAGAAGACACGGCGCTCGCCACCTGGCCCCGCTGCAGCATTTCGCGGGCATCCGAGAGCGTCTTGCCCGGATCATCGGCCGCCGAGACGAGGGTCGCGCAGAACATGGCGATGCCCAGGAAAGCAGACAATTTTTGACGGATCGTTAGCATGATTTCCCCTTGGGTTTGAATGAAAGAAGGTCTGTTCGTCCTGCGGGTGTTGATGCTGCGTCATAAGTGATCGTCAGTGGCCGGTTTAGGGCTTCCGATGCTGGTTGAACCTTGGGATGAAGCCGTTTCAAAAATGCATGGAAGTAACCAAGCAATGTAGATGCCAGGTGCGCCCTCTTTTCGATGGCGGCTGTACGGCGCCTTGTTTCCAGACTGTTTCCCGCGCGCGCTCCGTGACTTATTCCCGGCGCGCCGCACCGCGGGCGCAAATCCGAGGGGAACCCGCCAGGGCGCGCGAAAACCCGACGAAACACCGCGCCGGGGCGAACCCCTCTACAATCGGCAGGAATTTTCATCACCCGGCGAGCCCATGCCCGACACCAGCGAAGCAAGCCAACCCTCCTCCGCGGCGGTCCCCGGCGCACCGCGCCCCGAGGCCGTGTGGCGCCTCGACAAGGCGCTGCCGCGCGCGCTCGAGCGCATCCTCGCGCTCGACGATTTCGAGGAGCCGGCGCGCCGCTACCTGCCGCGGCCGATGTTCGGCTACGTTTCCGGCGGCGCGGAGACCAACGCGTCGCTGCGCGCGAACCGCGCACAGTTCGACGAGATCGAGCTCAGCCCTCGCGTGCTGGTGGACGTCTCCGCGCGCACGGCAAAGACGACGCTCTTCGGCCGCGGCTACGACGCGCCGTTCGGGTTCGCCCCCATGGGCGGGACTTCCATGGCGGCGTATCGGGGCGACATCGTGCTCGCGCGCGCGGCGGCGGTGGCCAACATCCCGATGATAATGAGCGGCGCGTCGCTTGCGCGCCTGGAGGAGGTGCGCGCGGCCGGTGACACTGCCTGGTTCCAGGCCTACCTGCCGGGCGAAACCGGGCCGATCACGCACCTCCTCGAGCGCGTCGCGCGCTCGGGTTTCGATACGCTCGTCCTCACCGCCGACGTCCCGGTGAGCGCGAACCGCGAGAACAACGTGAGGAGCGGCTTCAGCCGGCCGCTGCGGCCGACGCTGCGCCTCGCGTGGGAGTGCTCGCTCCGCCCGCGCTGGCTCTTCGGGATGTTCCTGCGAACGCTCCTCGTGGACGGCATGCCGCACTTCGAGAACATGGGCGCGCGCATCCCGCTCATCACCCGCGCCTCCCGCGGGGACGGGGAGCGCGACCGCCTCGCGTGGACGCACCTCGAGCTGATGCGCCGGCTGTGGAAGGGGCGCCTCGTGCTGAAAGGCGTGCTCGACCCGGAGGACGCGCGCATCGCCCGCGAGAGCGGCGTCGACGGCGTCATCGTGTCGAACCACGGCGGGCGGCAGCTGGACGGCGCTCTAGCGCCTTTGCGCGCGCTCCCCGCGGTGGTTGCGCAGGCGGGCGGCATGACGGTGATGATGGACGGCGGCATCCGCCGCGGCACCGACGTCCTGAAAGCGCTCGCGCTCGGCGCGCAGTTCGTCTTCGTCGGCCGGCCGTTCCTCTACGCGGCCGCGATCGGCGGGGAAGCCGGCGTGCGCCACGGTATCGGGCTCCTGCGCGAGGAGATCGAGCGGGACATGGCGCTCCTGGGAATTACGACGCTGGCAGAGATGACGCAGGAGCGGATCAGACCGCGGGCCGTTTGAACGGTCTGTGCTAACCCGTTGCCGTCGCCTTTGTCATACGATATTATTATTTGTATGACAAAATACCGCGCACCCCTCTCCGTCCGCCTCGACCCGGCTCTTGCCCAGGCGCTCGATCGCCTGTGCGAGCAGACGGGCGAAACTCGCAGCCGCGTCGTGCAGCAAAGCGTCGCACAGTATCTCGTTGCGCACTCCGGGCCCACGCTCGGCGGCCTCGCCGAGGCGCTGCTGCCGCCGCTTGCTTCGCGGTCCGCCCCCAAGGCGCGCGCGCCGCGCCAGAAACGCTTCCGCGACTACGTCCGTGAGAAGCGTCGTCGTTGATTCGGGCTTCCTGATCGGCCTGTTCGACGAGTCCGACGCGCTCCACGCGCGCTGCCGCGCCTTCCTGCGCGACTATCGCGGACGGTTCCTCACGACCGAGGCGGTGCTCACTGAAACGCTGGCGCTGCTCTCGACCGGCCAGCAGATGCGCTGCCTGGAATGGCTCGGCGATGCCGCGCAAGCGGGGTTGCTCTCCGTGGACCGCGATCCAATCGACTTTCGCGCAGTCGAAAAGCTCGCGCGCAAATATGCCGACCAGCCGATGGACTTCGCCGACGCGTCGGTCGTGCTGCTTGCAACGCGCTCGGGCGTGCGCGAGATCCTGACGGCGGACCGGCGCGACTTTGCGGTGTACCGCCTCGCGGGCCGCGTGCGCTTCGTCGATGTTCTGGCCGGGGAACGGTAGAATGAAAGCCAGAAAAAGGGGGCCACCATGAAACCTTTCTCAACCTTCACCAGGGGGATCATCGCCATGTCGGCACTGGTCAGCACCTCGGCTCTGGCGGGAACGTTCGTCTACGTCTCTCACGCCGAGGACGGCGACATCGGCGCCTGGAGCATGCAGGCGGACGGGGCGCTCGCGCCGCTCGCGCGCGTTCAGGCGGCGAAAGTGGTGATGCCGATGGCGGTGAGCCCGAACCGGCGCCTTCTCTACGCGGCCTCGCGCTCCAAGCCCTTTACCGTGCACGTCTATTCCATCGACCCGGGCTCGGGCGCGTTGAAGCCCTTGTCCACCGCGCCGTTGGCCGAGAGCTTCCCTTACATCTCGCTCGACCGGAACGGGCGCTTCCTCTTCGGCGCCTCCTACGGCGGGCACCTGGTGAGCGTCAACGCGGTCGGCGGCGACGGGCGCGTTTTGGCGGAGCCCTTGCAGGTGATCCCGGTGGGCCGCAACGCCCACTCGATCCTCGTGGACGCGTCGAACCGCTTCGTCTACGTCCCGAACCTCGGCACCGACCAGATCTTCCAGTTCGTCTTCGACGAGAAGTCCGGGCGATTGACTTCGAACACACCCGCGGTCGCCCAGATGAAACAAGGGACGGGCCCGCGCCACTTCATCTTCTCCTCCGACAACAGGTTCGTGTACCTCCTCTCGAAGCTCGTCGCCACGGTGACGACCCTGTCGCTCGATCCGAAGACGGGATTGCTCGCCGAAGTCAGCTCAGCCTCAGCGCTGGCGCCGGATACCAAGCTCCAGCCTGGCTCGCCGCGCCCGCACCCGCGCAACACCGACAACGACATCTGGGCCGCGGACCTGCACCTCACCCCGAGCGGAAAATTTTTGTACGCCTCGGAGCGCACCTCGAACACCCTCGCCGCGTTCAGCGTCGATGCGGCGAGCGGGAAACTCACCTACCTCTCGAGCACGCCGACGGAGAAGCAGCCGCGCGGATTCGCGATCGACCCCAAGGGAAGATTCCTCGTCGCGTCCGGAGAAAAATCGGAAACCATCTCCGTTTATGCGATCGACCCGGCGAGCGGCGCGCTCAAGCTGCTGCAGAAGTATCCGACGGGGAAAGGCTCGAACTGGGTGGAGATCGTCGGCTTCGATTGAAGTCGGGCGCGATACGCAGGGGACAGATCCCCTCATACTCTCCTAAATCAGGGCCGTTTCAATCGTTTTGAAACGGCCTTTCAGAAAATGATGCTGAGTCCGGCAAGAACGCCTTTGCCGCCCGCTTTCACCTTCACGCCGCTCGCGTCTTCGATCGTCGAGGAAACGTACTTGTACTGCATATTGAGGCCGACGTGCTCGAAACGCAGCTCCACGCCCGCCACGCCCTGGTAGGCCGGGCCCGATGCCTTTCCCGTGACGTCGCCGCTGTACCGGGCGGAGGCGAAACCGCCGCCGGCGCCCACGTAAGGATAGAACCAGTCTGCCACGTGCAGGTAATACTTTGCGTTCAACATGAATGCGGCCACTTCCTGCTGGCCGCTCAGAGGTGTTCCGTCGATGACCAGATTGTTCTTGAAGTAGAAGAGCTCGGCGCCCGTGGCAAAACCCGAGCTGCCGCGCCACTCGATCTCGAGGCCGTACACCGGCTTGGAAGCGGCCTCAAAGGTGCTTGGAGAGATCCCGAGCAGCTGTTTGGGCTGAGCCAGCTTGAACCTGCCTCCTTTTGCGATGAGCGCGATTTCCGAGCCGCGGTCCGATTCGGCGGAGGCCGGCACGAAAACGACGCCCGGTTGCAAGGCGCGCGGCTGCGAGGCGCCCGGCGCGGCGGCCGTCGCCGCCGGCACGGCGCCGGCCCAGCGGCTTTGCTCGAGCGAGCTGCGGCCCTCGGCCTCGCTTACCAGGCGCATCTCGGCCTGCACGACGGTCATGCCGTGGACGGCTTCGAGCTGCACGAAATAGCTCTGGTTGGCCGCGGCCTCGAGCCTGAGCGAGGTCAGCACGCGGTCGCCGGCGCGCAGGAAAGTGTGCCCGGGGTCGACGGTCACAGCGAGGAAAGTGCCGTCCGCCAGGTCGCCGGCGCGCTCCGCGTTCACGACCACCGGCACCAGCGCGGCTCTGGGCTCCCGGTCGCTCCGGAAAACGAATATCATCGCCTTGCCGGGCGGCAGGATGGCGCGACGCGGATCCGCCTCGGCGTGCGCGGGCGAGGCGGAAAACGGGCCGCAAAGCGCGAGCAAGAGGACGCCGCTCGCCGTCATTCCTGCGCGCAGACGATTCATGGGTGGACCTCCATCTTTTCTTCGCTCGCATGCGCGAGAGCGCGACGCGAACTATAGCGCCGGCCGGCCTTTCCCGCCTACGGATTGAGCAGCGGAATGCTCTTGTAGTCCGGCGACTTCGGTATCGATTGCAGATAGGCGTGGATGTCGGCGAGATCCCCATCCGAGAGGATCGCCTTCTGATAGGGAGGCATGGCGCCGCTGGTGTTGCGCACGAATGCCGAGAGCGCCTCGGGCGGCATCGGATTCGGCGCGAGCTTCGGGCCGGTCACCCCGCCCTGCCCCATGAAGCCGTGACACTGCCAGCAGCCGTGCTTAACGTAGGCGAGCTTGCCCTTTTCCGCGGACCCGGCGGCTGCGGCAAGCGGAGCGACGAGGAGGCCGGCGACGATGGCCGCGAGCGCGCGCAGACGACGCATGTGCTGATCTCCCTTCTTAACGCGGCTGCGTCCAGACGTTGAGCAGGGCCGGCTGGCCCGCCTGCACCACCTTGACGGCTTCGCGCAGCGCCGGCCCGAGCTGCGCCGGATCCTTGATCGGCCCCTTCGCCCACCAGCCCATCGCTTCGGCGAGCTTGTGATACTCGATGTCCGGGTTCTGGATGCTCGTTCCGACCGGCCCCATGTCGCTGCCCAGGTTCGCGACGCGGTTGCGGAAGTTGGACAGGCGCTGCACGTGCATCACCTCCTGGTGATAGGCGCGGTTGTTGTGCATCACCGCGAGCAGCGGGATCTTGTGCTTGGCCGCGGTCCACAGCACGCCGGGCGCGTACATCAGGTCGCCGTCGGACTGGATGCTCACCGAGAACCGCCCGAGGTCGCGGTTGGC
>Ga0137366_10004548_pt1 | contig 10868 bp, 8 predicted proteins | sample SagtaG_8_FD_104938 | JGI IMG/M metagenome (GOLD analysis project Ga0137366, IMG submission 104938) | Vadose zone soil microbial communities from Sagehorn Ranch, Mendocino, California, USA - Sage1_L_60_16 metaG | ecosystem: Environmental > Terrestrial > Soil > Vadose zone | place: USA: California... | reverse complement strand
GCAGTAATGAAGCGCGGGCATAACTTCGACATGGATTCCTGGCGGCTCGCTGCCAACATCACCGCACATCACGGGAATGTCTATGCCGAGACGTATCGGTACAATTATGGACCGGTCTGGTTCGAGCTGCTGCATGTGCTGGACCGGATTGCGCAGTGGCTACCCAATCCATACCACGCATTCCGGCTTATGATAGTGAGCGTATTGACATTGGCAGATCTGGGCATATGGTATCTGCTGAAGCGGCGCTTTGGGCTGGTGGCTGGCTTCTTGTTTTTCCTAAACCCTATTTCGATTATTATTACGGGCTATCATAACCAATTTGATACATTGGCAATCCTGGCCGCGCTTGCCGCGGTCGTGGTGTACGGTGAGCATGACGGACCGTTGACACGGCGCACATGGTGGGGGCTGGGGCTGCTGGGCGTGTCGCTCACGATCAAACATTTGTTTTTTGCCTTTCCGCTGTGGCTCGCCGTCCGCCAGAAGGGCTGGCGTGCCAAAGCGCTGGTGCTGGTGGTACCGACAGGCATCTTCCTGCTCAGCTTTGTTCCATGGTTGATCGGCGGCGAACATGGTATCGCCCAGAATGTGTTTGGCTATGGTTCATTTAACAACGCGCCGTTTTGGTATGTTTTGGTGCCGCAGGCGGTGCAGACAATTATAAGCTTTAAGCTATTGTTCTTTGGGTCGCTCATCATCTTTGCGTTTATCATGCGCAAACGTCCTGTTACCGAGGCTTTGCTGATATACACACTCGTCTTGGTCGTTTTCTCTCAGGCCATTGCCAACCAGTATCTTGCCATTGTCTGCGCAGTTATCGCTGTGTATCCAAATGTCTTTTTCCTGCTGTATGCGTTTTTTGCGACGCTATTGTTGGCGCTTTCGCCAGCTGGATTGCATAGCGACAAGCTCGTGCACCTGCTGCCGGCGCCACTCCGCGATTCATTGTCTAATAGCTTTCGTGCTTATGACATCCCCATAGTACTGTTGGCGCTCGGGATGTTGTGGCAGTTTCAGCGGGATGTCTTCATCCGGCCGGTTCGGCGCGCGCTGCGCTGGATTCGCCGTGAGGCAACTTTCCAATGGGAGTCACGTTAGGACTTACACTACTTTATCTGTCGCCATAGCCGCGACTTTCTGTCCAATGCGAATGGCATAGTCCTGGCTGCGGTCCTCTGGATAGAACTGGCTGAGTGTGCCGAAGAAGACGCCAGGTAGCTTAGTGGTGTGCGGCGGAATGGATTTGGGATAATCAGGCGTGATAACAGCCTGGGCAAAGGGCGCTTTGCTGAAATGCCACTTGAGGATGTCGCTTTTTTTGAAGTCGGGATTGATCTTTTTGATGTAGGGGACCCATTCGTTTAGCAGCTTTAGCGGGTCCTCAGTATAGCGGCGGTCATTGGTGTCGAGGTAGTTGCCGATGTATACCACGTGGCGGCCTTTGTAGTCTGCGGTAGTTGACAGGCGCGTTTGCTCAACCACCACCAGGAAGGGAAAATCGGTGTCGTTAACGCTCAGCCAATAGTACGGCACCAAGCTTTTTTTGAGCTCCAGCACAAAGCAGCTCGCTGCCAAGTATGTCGGCTGATGCTTTGGCTCTGGAGCGCCGATGAGTTTGTTTAGGATAGGCAGGCTGGTGGTGACGATGGCGCGGTCGAAATGGTGTTTTTTGCCGTCTTCCATGGTGAGTATGACAGGGTCACGGGCGGATTTTTGGCTGATGCTTTTGATGTTTTGCTCGAACAGTATGGTGCCGCCCAGCTGGGTGATTTTATCCGCCAGTGCCTGGTACAGCTGGTCAAAGCCACCTTGCATATAACCAAGCTTGAAGGTGCGGAAATGTACGCGCCCCCACAACCACGCGGCAGAGATGTCATCGGCATATTTACCAAACTTGGCACGGAGCAGCGGTTCCCAGATGACCTCAGTGCTTTTCGGTCCGGCGTACTTACGTGACCACTCAAGCGCATTGAGCGATTCGAGCGGGACGTATTGTTTCAACAGGCGCAGATAGGCGCTGCTCAGGCCGAATTTGATACGATCTAGCAGCGGCACAGGCGGAAAGGTCATCATCTGTAGCGGCGTGCCAAAGTCATACATTTTGCCGCCATAAAATATACCAGTGGTCAGACCTTTATAGAAAAGCCTGTCGCCCAGCCCAAGCTCGGCTGCCAGATTTTGGAGGGCCTTGTCGGTGGCGAACGAATGATGGTAAAAGCGCTCTAGCTTGGTGCCCTGCACTTTCAGCGAGCCCGCCAGCCCGCCAACTTCGCTGGCCCGTTCGAATACCATCACCTCGTGACCCTGCTTGGTCAACTCGTATGCCGCCGTAAGGCCCATGGCGCCGGCACCGATAACAGCGATTTTATAGTTCTTTGATGGTTGCGGCATGATTGGTAGGCTCCTCTTTAAATGACCAGCGTTTGTTCAGTGAGTATTGCAGCAGCAGGACGGGCAGTAGCGAGCCGATCTTGATCAGATTGGCATTGAGGTGCAGTCGGTCGACAAACAGAAAAAACAGCGCATCGGTCAGCAAGATACCACTCAATCCTACTAGGTAAAAGCGCAGGTAGCGTTTGGCTAGCTTATCTTTGACTTTGAAATTAAGGTAGGTATTAAGTAGGAAATTGTTGGTAATGGCGATAGAAATACTGAGGAAGGTCGCCAGATTTTTTTCGACCTGAAACAGGTTGAATAACACCAGAAAGATAACTACATCCAGCGTCACACCGCTGAGCCCAATGATGGCATAGAGAACGAAGTTACGACTGAGTTTTCTCATCTTCATCCGCGATAATGTCCGCCACGATGTAGCGCGGCCGGTTTTGCACTTCAGAATAGATACGCCCGACATAGGTGCCCATCACCCCCAGCGTGATCAGCTGGATGCCGCCCATAAACAAAATGGCTATCATGGTCACTGCCCAGCCCGGCAGTGTCAATTGCGCAAAGAAAATACGTGTGATCAGCACATAGATAATGCCGACTATGCTGAGAAACGAGGAAAAGAACCCGAGCCGTGTGATCAACTGTAGCGGCACGGTCGAGAAGCCGGTAATGCCATCGAGCGCCAGCTTGATCAGTTTTTTGAGCGGATACTGTGTCTCGCCAGCAAAGCGGCCTTGGCGGTCGTATTCGACGGCAGTCTGCCGAAAGCCCAGCCAAGACACCAAACCGCGAATGTAGGGATGTTTTTCGTGCAATGCCCGCAGGTGGTCGGCGATTTTCTTGTCGATCAGGCGAAAGTCGCCCGTGTCCAGTGGTATGTCAATGTTGGCAAGTCTGGCTTGCATGCGGTAGTACACATGAATCGCCGTCTTTTTGATGAACCCATCGATACGCGACCGACGCTTAGCGTACACCACGTCGTAGCCTTTCTCCCATTCGGCGATCAGTTCCATACTAACCTGCGGCGGGTCCTGTAGGTCAGTATCCATAATGATGAGCGCATCGCCCTTCGCATGGTCAATGCCGGCCGTAAGTGCCAGCTGGTGGCCGAAATTGCGTGAGAAACTGACGATCTTTACGCGTTTATCCTTGGCCTGAAAAGCCTTCAATTTCTCCAGCGAATCATCGCGGCTGCCGTCGTTGACGAACACAAACTCGAAACGGTATTTTTTATTCTTGCTGGCAGCTTTCGTCAGCTCTGTGTAGAACTCGCCAATTCCCGCAGACTCGTTAAACACTGGCAGAACGTAGCTAATGGTCTTGGTCATATCAGCTCTCCTCGTTAGGCAACTTTCTGGAGGTTATTATAGCAAGGATGGTGTTATAGGGCTTGCAAGGATTTAAGGGACTCCATAAATAAATGTACCAAGCGGCTTTCTGCCGCCGGGTCATCACTACAGGCTGCCTGTGGTCCTCTATATTGATAGAAATAATTATTTATTTTTGCGAGGGTTTTCCCTGATGCAGGTTCCTCTTGAGCGCTCCGGGTTATCAACCCAAGTACGATGTGTCTGGACGAAGGGCTGCAATCTGGCCAATGCGAGGATAGGTCGGTAGTCGTAAAGGTAAAGGATGTATTGCCAGTGCTTGAATCGGGCTCAAAGTAGATAACATGTGCGAGCCCTTGGGAAAGTTTGAATCGAACTCCCCATTCCTTCAGAGCAACGTAAGTCTGTGTATTGGATACGTTTGATGTCTGCATTGATAGCCAGGCTGTGTACCCAACAGCCACAATGACTAAAATGCCCAAACTGATTAAAACTGTTTTACGAGAAATATGCTTCATCTTTGCCTCCAAAAACCGTATGTTGTCACTAAAAAATACAAAAGGTTCCCCCAAATAACAAGGCAGTTTGTGTCTTTTTATTTTTTTATGGAAAAATCTATTGCCAATGACCCAACATGTGCTATTCTCCTGGCAATCTGTTCAAAGGGAACAGGTAGAACATCCAAAAAAGGTTGGTGGAGTATGATTCGGCAGTGTATCTGGCGAGCATTTCTGGCATTGGCGCTGGTGAGCGGAGCAACACTTGGTGTTGGGATGATGAGCTCTTCGCTGGCGGCAGCAGATGACGGGGGATATCCCTACGCTGCGTATGATGGGCCAGGGAGTGATCCAGCGTCGTATTGGTGGACCGATCCGGCGGGGAATGGCTATTCGCCCTATGGCTATGCCTATCGAAACTGCACTGATTTCGTTGCGTGGAAGCTGAATATAACAAATGACTTCCACAATACGAGCGGTCTAGGCAATGCCTATACATGGGGCGGCCGGGCCACGAGTCACAACGCGGCGGTAGACATGACGCCCGCAGTGGGTGCGGTTGCGTGGTGGGACGCGAACGCCTTTGGCATGAGTGCCTTTGGTCATGTGGCCTGGGTTAGCTCTGTTAATGGAGATCAAGTAACCGTAGAGGAGTACAACAATCCTCCTGTAGGTAAGTGGGGAATCCGAACTTTCCGAAAGGACCAAGTCAGCGGCTACATTCACTTCAAGGATCTACAAACAAATAGCTCTGCTCCTGCTGGAAATACCAGCCAGGACGGTTATTTCCACGGTGCAGCGCCGGATGGCGCAATCATCGAGAACCACGACGGTGGTCTGCATAAGTACGTGGCCATTGGCGGTTCGCTGGTGTGGATTCCGCCGGAGACAATTTGGGGCTATGTGGATCAGATGCATGGCATGATCCCCAGTGGTCAATTCCACGAGATTGTGTGGATGCACGATAGTGACATCCATGCCATCGAATATGGTTGGGGCGGCGACCGGTCGCACGTGCCTGGGGACAATTCGTTTTTCTACGAAGCGGGAAGCCTGCGGCAATATGTGATCCAGTACCGATACGCGTTTTCGGTGGGGAGTAGCGAAGAGGTGGCTTACCTGGGCGGTGTAAATCGAGCGGTTATGGTGCCGCCAGGTTTGGCGAGTAGGCTGAGCGGTGCGCCAACTATCCCCAATGATGTGGTCTTGAAGGCATACAACCAACCTGCATATTACCACGAAGTAAACGGTACAGCATTCTGGGCAGACAATTTCACGGTGATTGATTGTGTGCTGACGGTAAAGCACGGGGCTATTCAGTCCGTGCCAGGCAGTTTGATTGAGACACTCGTTCAGACTGGACGGAGCAGCTCACAGCCGACACACTGTTCGTTTCCGCCTAACTGGGCCCTCTACGGCCCGGGAGGGGCAGAGCGATGGTGGATCGACGGAGCAAATCCCTACACGCGGCACCACTACGACAGTCCACTCAGTTTGCACTGCCGACTAGGCTCGAACCCAATTGAGGTACAGCTACCAGATACTGCCGGCATTAACCAACCGGTAGAAGGCGGCTCATTAAGCTGTCCAAACAACACCTACGTCCGTATTGTCGGGAATGGCGAAGTATTTTTGGTGATCGATAATCTGCTTCACTATGTGTCATCGCCAGCAACGCTGTCCTGCCTGACACATGGGCATGCCGAGGTGGTCATCAATGTCGACGGCGCTGTAGTGGCGACTACCCCTCGAGGTAGCAACGCCTACTGCAGCTTCGAAGGCAAAATGCTCATGACACCGGACGGGCGCGTAGATTATGTGAAGGACGGAGTCCGCCATCACGTGCTCAACTGGGCAATTGTCAATTGCCTGAAGGGCCGGGCCGGCACTGGTGACCCAATTGCCGTAGATAGCGCAACCTTTTCTGGCTATACAGATAGCGGTGTGAACGCGTACTGTCCGTATGAAGGAGAGCCCGGCCTCAACTTTGTGCAGGAACAAGGCAGCCCAACGGTGTGGTTAATGGGTCCGGCGACCGGGACCGGGCCGGGCGTGAAGCGTCATGCCGGCGGTCTATGTGTGAACGACCCCTATACGACACAGCTTAAATCCATGCATGTGTTCATCGTCCCGGCAGGCGAGACAGAAGGACACGTACAAGGAGCTGACTGGTGGCCAAGCACGGCTGGCTGCCAGGCCCTGCCGCAGGGTTAGCGGCGCCCAGACAGATAAGAGTAAATGCGAAGTGGCGGTTGGCCAAATGCTCGTCGCAATGTAGCGGCGGCATTTGGCCAGCACGCCCCCATGGACTCACCCTGCTGGTGGGAGCAGGTTTATTAAACGTGTAAAAAAATGTATGCTCATAGGTAATCATGCAGGTAAAATCCAAGAACTCTCGGACCACATCGGCGAAGAGCCTTGCTCAAACTACCCGTCAGAAGTCGCAGAAGCGTACATCTGCGTGGCGAGTGCACCTATACACGGCAGCCAACGCAGTAAAACAAAATCGTTGGACCGGCCCAGTAGTCCGATCACGCAAAATGCAACTATTTGCCAAATGGTTCCTGGCGCCTGCGCTGCTTTATTTTATTGGCTTTTACCTGTTCAATCCCCATTATTGGGGACAGTTCACGAAGGGCTTTTTCCTCGACCAAGGTGACGGCTACCAGAACGTTTGGAATATTTGGTGGATCGACTGGTCGGTGACGCAGCTGCATCACCACCCGTGGTTTACCCAGTACGTACATTGGCCGAGCGGCATGTCACTGATAGCGCAGACGCTGAATCCATTCAATGGGTTTATGGTGCTGCCCATGCTACACCTGCTGCACCTCAGCCTGGTGCAGGTTACGAACGTGATAGTCCTGTTCTCGTTCGTGATGAGCGGCGTTACTATGTTCTGGCTCGTGTATTATTTGAATCGCTCGTACGTAGTGGCACTGCTGGCTGGTGCAATGTTTACCTTCAGTAGTTACCACTTTGGGCATGCCCTGGGCCACATGCAGCTGATCTCAATGGAATGGATGCCGCTGTTTCTTTTGGCCTGGTGGCGTTTGTGCGAACGGCCCGCGTATAGGCTGGCGATTGGTTCGGGCCTGGCGCTTTTCTTGGTCATGTTGTGTGACTACTACTATTTGTTTTATTCGGTGCTGGCCGCTGGAATCATCGCCGGCTATTTCCTTATCAAGAAAGATCTGGCAGTTACAAAACAAAACGCTCGTGTCTTTGGGATATTTGTGCTGACCTGTCTGGTGACCGTGGTGCCATTTGTGTATAAGCTGTCTCATCTGAATGCGACCGATCCACTGGTCGGTGGGCATGATGCAGTCGCCTTTAGCATGGACCCATTCATGGCAATCATACCCGGTGGTGCGTGGCACTGGTCATCCATAACCTCCACTATCTGGAGCAAATGGCCGTATGCGTCTGAGACGAATCTGTACTTCGGCCTGACACTGATTGTTCCTCTCATGTTGATTTTCTTGTGGCGAAAGCGTTTTACGCTGCCGAAATGGCTCAATGTCTGGTGGATTGTATTCTTTACCTTTGCCATTCTGGCGTTGGGGCCGCGGCTGCGGATTGGCACGCACACGCTCGACAGCGTACCGTTGCCGTATGCAGGGCTTACGCGGCTTATTCCGTCATTGCAGGTATCGGGCATGCCTATTCGTATGGTGGTTATGGCGCTGCTGAGTGGTGTTGTGCTGGCATCGTTTGCGTTCCGTAAGATCAATTTGCAAAGCCGTGGCGGCCGGTGGCTGTTCGCTGTCGTTGCTATGTTGTTCGTGCTAGAGGTCTATCCTATTGCTCTGCCGCTGTCATATCCTTCGCATCCATCGTATGTTGACGTGCTGCGGGATTTGCCGCAACGAAGCGATACCGGCATTATCGATGACGGCGCCGACTCTGCGCCGCTCGCCCTGTATTACCAGACCATTCATCACAAGCCCCTCGCCTTCGGCTACACGACCCGAACCACAACAAGTGTCGACCACCAGGACTTCCATATCTTCGCCGATATCGAACAGGGCAGACAGGGTAACCTATGTTCGGTGTACCACATTCGCTACTTTGTAACGCAGAAGTACTATTCAAGTGGTTTTCCGATCATCTACCAAGCGCCCACTAGTAAAGTCCATATTTACGACGTGAAGGATGGCGATCAGTGCTAAAATCTTACGTACAATCCTTCGAAGCTGTAGCTGCCGGAGTAGCGGATGGATCGGCGCTTAAGCGATGAGCTCATTGGCCCTGTCGTGAAGGCTGTAATTCAGAACCATAAAATATTGACATTAGTATACAAATGTATTACACTCAGCATCGTTGTATAATATCTGCCTACTGATGACCCGACACGCAGAGTGCAGATTACCCGAGGAGGGTTTCTTAGTTGGTCGACGGGTCGACCCTTTGAAACTGCGGATGTGGCCTCAGCCTTCCGCTACCCCTCCTCGGGCCCTACATTTTTATCGATTGAACTTATTTTTTACGTCGCCGAGCTATAGCGTTGTAATACAAAATTTCCCAGATTGCTTTGACGCCATCCTTGAAGCCGATCTTTTTGCCCTCTTCCTTGCTGCGGCCGTAGTAGCTGATGCCAATTTCATATACACGCAGATCTCGTTTGGCAATTCTGGCGGTAACTTCTGGCTCAAAACCAAAGCGCTTGGCGTGCAGCTCGTTGGCAATCTCGCGCGCCACATCGCCGCGAATCATTTTGTAGCAGGTCTCCATGTCAGTCAGGTTCAGGCCGGTAAAGATGTTACTGAGCATGGTTAGGAATTTGTTGGCTACTTGGTTGCGGTAGTAAATAATGCGATGTGGTTCGCCGCCAATAAAACGCGAGCCATACACCACGTCGGCATGACCGCGTTCGATGGGGTAGAGGAGCCGCTTGTATTCCTGAGGGTCGTATTCGAGGTCGGCATCCTGCACGACTACCACGTCGCCAGTCGACTCTTGGATGCCGCGCTTCAGCGCCGCGCCTTTGCCTTGGTTGTGGTCCTGCAGCAGAACTCTGTAGTCGTGGTCCTTCTGAAGCTTTTTGAGGATTTTACGGGTGTTGTCTTTTGAACAATCGTCAACAATGATGACCTCTTTTTTGGTCAGCCCTAAGTTGACTTCATCCACCTCATTGAGGATCTTTTCAATCGTATGTTCCTCGTTATAACAGGGTATCACGATGGATAAGACTTTGGCCTTGGGCATACTTCTCCTTGCGGCAGAGCAGTTTATATGAGTTCTCTCGTATGCTATCATACATTTGTACTTGGCACTAAATTAACCGCCATAGAAAAAGGCGACATGCAGCAACAGCCCGAATCAGCCCAGACCCCCCTCACGAGTTTGCTCAGACACGATTTTATCAGATTTTGTGTAGTAGGCGGCCTGGGGTTTTTGATTAATTTGTTCATGCTGACATTGACCTTCCGGATGCTGCGCTTACCGATTATTCTGGCACAGCTTATCAGCGCCGAGGTGGCGTATGTGTCAAATTTCTTTTTCCATCACACTTGGACCTATGCGCAACGAAGTGATAAGACCAAGCGCCAGCTGCTGGTGCAGTTTCACCTGAGCTCGTGGACAGGACTGCTGCTAAGCACGTTGATTGTCTATGCCATGGTGGAGATACTGCGCCAGAACTATGTCATTGGGCTCGTCATAGCTTCGGTCGTAGTGCTGTTTTGGAATTATTTTTGGACGAAATTTTACATTTGGCGTAACCAGCACGTGCACCAAGCGGCTGTTGATCCCAAGGCCGGGTGATTTTTCGTCATTTACAGGCTGTAAGAAGAGGGGGAACTATGAAGATAGCAGTTATTGGGACTGGCTATGTCGGTCTGGTAACAGGAACGTGTCTGGCGGATGTCGGCCACGACGTGACCTGCGTTGACATAGACGAGCAAAAGGTAGCCAAGCTGCGAGCCGGACAGACGCCGATTTACGAGCCGGGTCTTAGCGAAGTTATTCGGCGGGCCAGTACGGCCAGCCGCCTGCATTTTACGACCAAACTCAGCGATATTGGCCAGCCGGCGGCGATCTTTTTTGCACTGCCGACGCCACCGAATGGTGATGGCAGCGCTGACCTGCGCTATGTGCTGCAGGCCTCGCAGGATGTTGGGAGGGTGTTGAAAGGTTATACCGTTTTGGTCAACAAAAGCACCGTCCCGGTCGGCACTGCTCAGAAGGTCCATGACGTCGTGGCCAAGCATGCCCAGGCCGACTTCGATATCGTCTCCAATCCCGAATTTCTGCGTGAAGGTTTTGCGGTCGAGGACTTTATGCAGCCAGATCGTATCGTGGTAGGGACCAGCTCGCCGCGAGCTCGCGAGGTGATGGAGGAAATTTACAAACCATTTACCGACACTGGCGCGCAGCTGATCGTCATGGACGAGGCCTCGTCCGAGATGACGAAATACGCCGCCAACTCGTTCCTGGCTACAAAGATCACCTTTATGAACGAAATTGCCAATCTGTGCGAACGGGTTGGCGCGAACGTAGACATGGTGCGCCAGGGAATCGGCAGCGACACGCGCATCGGGTCGCGATTTTTGTACGCTGGCATTGGCTACGGCGGCAGCTGCTTTCCCAAGGACGTGTTGGCGCTGCACAAAACCGCGCACGAGCAGCACTATGATTTTAAAATCCTCGG
>Ga0137366_10004547_pt1 | contig 10869 bp, 4 predicted proteins | sample SagtaG_8_FD_104938 | JGI IMG/M metagenome (GOLD analysis project Ga0137366, IMG submission 104938) | Vadose zone soil microbial communities from Sagehorn Ranch, Mendocino, California, USA - Sage1_L_60_16 metaG | ecosystem: Environmental > Terrestrial > Soil > Vadose zone | place: USA: California... | reverse complement strand
TGAAAAAGCCCTCTTCTTCGCGGCAGAATCGGCAATGTCCAGCATGGGTGAACATTCGCTGGATCGGGCGATTGTCCTGTTTGATCAGGTGGTGAGGCAGAACGGCCCGTTGCGATGGGCAGCACGTAATGAACAGGCTGTGATCGAGCGCAAGCTTGGCAAACCCAAGGACGCTCTCGCTCTATACGACGAGGTATTAAAGAGTGATGCCGGTTCCCCCGAAAAGCGCGAGGCGATCTGCGGCAAGGGCGACATTTTCTTTGAGATGGGTACAACCGATCCAAGCAATTATCAGCGCGCGATCGACATGTATGATCAACTCGCCTCTGATAAGGACGAGCCGATTCACTGGCGCAACCAAGCGCTTTTTAAGAAGGGATTATGTTTGGAGAAGAAAAGCGAGCGGGCCACGGCGCTTGCCACGTTTTACAAAATATTGGAGGAAGACGCGCGCCCGGATCGGCGGCGCGAATTATTCTGGTATTACAAGGCTGGGTTTAACGCGGCGCGGCTGTTGGAGGAAGACTCGAAGTGGGAATCTGCTGCTGCCATCTATGACAAACTCGCTGCAGCGGGAGGCAGCCGGAGCGAAGAAGCAAAAGCGCGTCTTACCAATCTTCGTCTGGAGCATTTCCTCTGGACGGATTAATCGCAAGGTGTCTGTGGCCGAAAATCTCGGTTTTTTGTCTCAAATCGACGGCGAATAAGCTTGCGCGAAATTCGAAGCCGCACCAGAATCAGGCTGTGAAAACAGTAGACAGACCAGGTCGCCTGGGCGGCTGGTCGGTCCGATGCGCAAGCGTCGTGCTTGCACTCGCGTTTTGCGCATCGGCATTTGCTGATCCGAGCAAGAACGTCGTGCTTCGGCCACAACCACAGCAGGTCGTCAAGACCTCAAAGAAGATGTGCTACACTGTGGCCGCGGGCTCCCGCATTCCGCAACCTTGCGATCGGCTCGCTGCAATTCCGACCACTCATGGCGCACTGGATATTTTAGGCCACCGTACGGGGCAATAACCAAAGCTCCGACGATTCGCCGGTAATAGGCGTGCTGCCAGCGCGCAGCGCGAACGTAGATTTACATTTTCGCGCGCCAAGCCATCATTCCGCGCAATCGCGCGCCCACCTTTTCGATTGGATGCTTTTCGGCGTCCAGGAGCAATTGCGCGTAGCGCGTGCGGGGAGGTTTCATTTCTCGAATAAATTCACGCGCGAATTGGCCAGAGCGGATTTTCTGCAGCACAGATTTCATCCGCTTTTGTACAGCTCGATCGATGATCTTCGGCCCAACCGTCAGCTCGCCCCATTTGGCGGTATCGGAGATCAATTTACGCATACCAGAAATGCCCGCTTCGTGGATGAGATCAACGATGAACTTCAGTTCGTGGAGGCATTCGAAGTAGGCAAGTTCAGGAGGATAACCGGCGCCAACGAGTGTATCGAAACCGGCCCGAATGAGCGCGCTTGTTCCTCCGCAAAGCACTGCTTGCTCACCAAAAAGGTCCGTCTCCGTCTCCTCACGAAAAGTTGTCTCGATTACGCCGGCATGCGTGCAACCGATTCCCTTTGCCCAGGCCAGGGCGGTTTGCTTCGCATGCCTGCTTTGATTTTGGTGAATTGCAATCAGACCGGGCGCGCCGCGCCCTCTAACAAACTCGCGACGTACCATTGGCCCCAGGCCTTTCGGCGCCACCATGATAACGTCCACATCTCTCCGGGGAACGATAGTGCGATAATGAATCGCGAAGCCATGCGCGAAGAGTAGCGTTTGGCCAGATCGCAAATTCGGCGCGACCTGTTCCGCATAAATTCGCGGCATCTCGTTGTCTGGAAGGGCAAGAAAAATGACGTCTCCGCGCTGCGTCGCTAGAGGGGTGTCCAGAACTTTCAGACCGCTGCGCCTGGCACGGACCCGCGATTTGCTTCCCTGATAGAGGCCGATAATTACGTTAATCCCGCTGTCCCTGAGATTGAGAGCGTGTGCTCGACCTTGTGCGCCGAACCCAATCACTGCGCACGTTTTTCCCTTCAACCAACGGAGATCGGCGTGTTTGTCGGTATAGATACGCGCGGCCAAATTTTACTCGCGAGTGCGTCCGGAGTTAGTTACCTGGCTTACCCAAGATGGAATTCGCTGTCGCAAGCACCGATTTATCGTCGTTATCCGTCAGTCCAGCGAGGAAATGGCGAATCCGGCGAAATGACTGACGCAAAAACAGATCGGCAGCGCACTGGTCCGGAGTCGATGAACTTCCATTTCGTTGCGCAAGCTGAATCTCGGCATCTCGACGGCTGAGCACGCAGGATGACGCTAAAAGATCCATCGCCGCGTTTGCGATCCGCTCCTGGACAAGCTGCATATCGAGTATCGGCTCGCGGTAAGTGATCAGTGCGCGGTTCACGGCTACATTGAAACGGCGGATCAGGCGCCCAAGTTGATTGGCGAACGAACGCAGTTCAGGGCTGCGTACCGGAATCTCGGGAACCCGTACGGTCGCGCCGAGCCGACGCTTGCCAGCTGTCCATGCTTTTGCGAAGCCCCGTTCGCGTGTCGGTTTCATCATCGTGTCGTAAATTTCCTTGAATTCCATGCCCGGTCCGCGCATCCCCACCAACGCGATAAAGGAAGTGAGCACTTCGTTCGCGCCTTCGCCGATCTGGTTAATGCGCGCGTCGCGCATCATTCTTTCCAGCGGACGATCGACAAAATACGCAGAGCCGCCATAAATCTGAAATACATCGTTGATGCACTCCCAAAGCCGCTCTGTGGTGAACACTTTGAGCATCGCCGTCTCGAGCATGTAATCCTCAAGGCCGCGATCAATCAACGCTGCAGTGATCGTGGTCATCGCGTCCATGGCGTAAGCGTCCGCCGCGATGCGCGCAATTTTCTTTTGCACGAGATGAAAATTACCGAGCGTTTTGTTGAATTGTTTCCTCGTGTTTGCGTGTTCGATCGCCAAACGCAAACAAGTCTTGGCCGCGCCCGTGCAGCACGCGCCGAATGTTGTGCGTCCGAAATCGAGAACCGTCAGCGCTACTTTCAGACCTTTGCCGTATGGGCCTAGAATATTTTCCTTCGGAACCTTGACGTCGCGCAACGCGAATCGACCAGTTGCCGTGCCCCGGATTCCCATCTTCGGCATCCGCGCCTCGAGCATTTCGAAGCCGGGCATGTCGGGTGTAACCAGAAAAGCTGTGATCGCGCTCTTATCCGATCCAGGCACTGGCGTTCGCGCCATGACGGTTAGCACATCTGCGATTGCCGCGTTGGTGATGTAGCGCTTTTCACCGTTCATAATGAAGTGCGACCCATCTTCGCTGGGTCGCGCCTGCATTTGCACGTTTGCCGCATCTGATCCGGCTTCCTTTTCGGTCAGCGCAAACGCGCCCAGTTGTTCGCCGGTCGACAACTTTGGTAGCCATCGCTGTTTTTGCTCGTGCGTTCCAAAGAGTAACAACGCGCGAATTCCAATCGAGTGGTGCGCATTCACGAAAACTGATGTCGATGAGCAGCGGCGGCCGATCTCTTCCAGAATCTTGCAATTAGCCATCTGCGAGAATCCACGCCCGCCATATTCCTTCGGCGCAGTCATGCCGAGCACGCCAACTCGGCCAAGACCATCAATCACGCTGCGCGGTATGTCCGCTTTCCGATCGATCTCTGCAGGATCGAGATGTTCGTCCAGAAATTGGCGGAGGTTGGTGAGCGTCTCATCCAGTTCGGGTTGTTGCGCCGCGGGAATGCGCGGATAAGGCATCACCCAATCAGCAACGAAATGCCCTTGGAAAAGGCCTTTGGCAAAACCGAGGGCCTGCGGACCTGCAAAAAGCAGTTCTTCGGCTTGCTGGATTTCTTTCTGTCGCTGCGCGTCGAGCTTATTCATTCAGGTTGTCTTTAGAAAAACGGGCGACGCATTGTAGCCATGCGCGCGCGCGTGTCCAATCGCGCGCCGGCTGGTGCACATAGTCTTCAGAAATCCGCAAGACTCCGATGGTCCGAACCTCAAGGCAGCGGCCTGGGGTTTGCAGCGGCGCAATCTGGAAATTTAGACCTCGTAGAGGCCCAGCGATTAGCCCTTGCCCTCAGCTGCACCCTTGGCTGGTGCCGCATTCCGTGCAAACACCGCAGGCGCCGGCGCGGATGACTTTGTCGCTGCCGCAGACGGAACAGGTGATGCCCATGAAGATGCTGCCGAGCGCTACTGTTACGCGGTCCGGGTTTTTGTCGCCGTTCCCGTTCACTTCAGGGGACTTGCCGCCGTTCGTGCGATTGGATGGATGACTCGTGATCACGTCGATCACTTCCTTTTCGCCGGTGCGCGCCAAATCCGTTACCGGTCGGTTCAGAGCTTTCTTTTCGATCTCCGCGATCTCTTTGAGTGGCAGGTCCGGCTGGGCTCGATTGGGCGAAGTCGCCTCTTTGTAGCCTTTAATAAACTGGCACGCCAGCCAGCGAAATACGTAATCGGTAATACTGGTTGCGTGACGAATATCGGGATTCTTTGTGAACCCACTCGGTTCAAACCGTTGATAGGCGAATTTTTTCACGAGACTTTCGAGCGGGACGCCGTACTGCAGCGCGATCGAGGTAAGCGTACCGACGGTGTCCATTAACCCGCCAATCGTGCTGCCTTCCTTCGACATAGTGATGAAGAGCTCACCGGGTTGACCATCCTCGTACAAACCGACGGTGATGTACCCTTCGTGACCCGCGATCTCGAACTTGTGGGTCAACGATATGCGCGTGTCTGGCATGCGATGCCGGACTGGTTGATCGAGCTGACCACGTAGCGCTGTGAGTTCTTGCTCCAATTCAAGAACACGTTTTTGAAGCGCGTCTGTGCCGGAATCCGCGGAGAGGCCGCTATCGTCGCCAGCGGCTACAGTTCCCATATCTTTTGTTTTTCGAGTGTTCAGAGGCGCTGAACGCTTCGAGGCGTCGCGATAAATCGCTACCGATTTCAACCCGAGCCGCCATCCTTCGACGTAGGTGTTCATAATGTCGTCGACCATGGCGACTTCCGGCATGTTGACCGTCTTCGAAATTGCGCCGCTAAGGAACGGCTGCGCTGCAGCCATCATTCGCAGGTGCGCCATGTAATTGAGACTGCGCTCGCCTTTGAACGGCTTGAACGCGCAATCGAATATTGGCAGGTGCTCCGGTTTCAATCCGGATGAAATTGTCGATCCATCCGTATCCGTGACGTCCTCGATGGTGTCGAAAGCGTCGATGTGCGCGATGATTCCTTCGATCTCATCGGAATTGTAACCGAGTTTCTCCACAGCGGGTTTCACCGTTTGGTTGACAATTTTGAGCATTCCGCCGCCCGCCAGCAGCTTGTATTTCACCAGCGCAATGTCCGGTTCGATTCCAGTCGTATCGCAATCCATCAGGAAACTGATCGTGCCGGTCGGTGCGAGCACGGTGACTTGTGCGTTCCGATAACCATAACGCTTTCCAAGTTCCGCCGCGCTGTCCCAGACCTTCGCGGCTTCCTCTTTCAAATGTGCGAATTCCTTTGCGTCCGAGATTTCGCGCACCGCCTGGCGATGCAGCTCGATCACTTCCAGCATCGACGCGACGTTGTCCTTGGCGACTGGCTTCGGCACGCCGCTGGCGCGTGCGTCGCGGTAACCTGAAAACGGCCCGATCGTCTCTGCCAACCGTGCGCTTTGTTCGTAAGATTCGCCGGTCATGATTGCAGTGATCGCGCCGCAGAGCGCCCGGCCTTCCACACTATCGTAACCGAACCCGTAACTCATGATGAGCGACCCGAGGTTCGCGTAGCCGAGTCCGAGCGTGCGGAAAATATGAGAGTTCTCGGCGATTTCCTTGATCGGGTAACTCGCGTTGTCGACAATGATCTCCTGCGCTGTGATGAAAATGCGCACCGCCGCTTTGAATCGATCAATATCAAAGTCGCCCTCCGGACTTTTAAACTTCATTAAGTTGAGCGAAGCCAGATTGCACGCGGTGTTATCGAGGAAGAGATATTCCGAGCACGGGTTCGTGGAATTTTGGCGGCCTGTGCCTTTGCAGGTATGCCACTTGTGGATCGTGGAATCGAACTGCATTCCAGGATCGCCGCAGATGTAAGTTCCTTCAGCGATCTTGCGCAATAGCGTGCGCGCGTCTTTGCGCTCGCACGGTTTGCCGTCCGTTACACGGCGCGTCCACCATTCACGGCCTTCGTGCGCCGCTTCCATGAATTCATCGCTTACACGCACGCTCACATTTTCGTTCTGATACATGACCGAGCCGTACGCATCGCCGTTGTAGCTGCCGTCGTAGCCCTGCTCGATAAGCGCCCATGCCTTCTTTTCTTCCTTCTGTTTGGCGTCGATGAACTCTTCAATGTCCGGGTGCCAATCTTTGAGCGTGTTCATCTTCGCGGCACGTCGCGTTTTGCCGCCGCTCTTCACCACGTTCGCAACCTGATCGTAAACTTTCAGGAACGAGAGCGGTCCACTGGGTTTGCCGCCGCCGCTCAATTTTTCTCTCGTTGATCTGAGCGAAGAAAGATCGGTGCCGGTGCCGCTGCCGTACTTGAAGAGCATCGCTTCGCTGGTCGCCAGCCGCATGATGTCTTCCATGGTGTCCTCCACACTCTGGATGAAACACGCGCTTCCCTGCGGATATTCGTACTGCGACGCGGCTCGTTCCGCTTTGCCGGTTTCCCGATTGTAGAAATAATTGCCGGCCCCGGCGCCTTTGCCGATGCCATATTGATGATATAAACCGACGTTAAACCAGACCGGCGAATTGAACGCACCGTATTGGTTCAAGCACAGCCAGGTCAGTTCATCGTAAAAAACCTCCGCAGCTTCCGCATCCGTGAAATAGCCATCCGCCAAACCCCAGTCGGCAATCGTGCGCGTGACGCGATGTATCAGCTGCCGCACCGAAGTTTCTCGTCCGCCCTTATATGGATCGGTGCCGTTCGCTATGTCGCCGTAAAAATACTTCGAGACCGCTATTTTGGTCGCGAGGGCAGTCCAGCTTTTCGGGACTTCGATGTCCTCCTGCTTAAAGATGACTTTGCCACTGTCATCGGTGATTTCCGCGGTGCGCCGCTCCCATTCAACTTGATCAAATGGCGCCACAGCGGGATCGCTGAACACGCGCTTAAAACGCAGGCCAGTCTTTTTCTTTTTGTCGCTCCTATTTCTTCGGCGCACAGCCGGTTCAGATGGTCCGTTAAGTGAGGCGGGCGGGATTCCGGGTTTTAGTTGAATCATGGCAATTAGGGAGGGTTGAAGTTCTGAATAAGGTGCGAATACTTGTGAACAGCGGCGCAAACAACTTGTGAATCCTGGTGAACAACAAGTAATAGCGTTGGCTGTCCTTGGGACATACAATATGCAGCCCTCAGTGAGGGCGTGGCAAGCCTAAAATTGTAACATTTTTTGCCTCCGGCAGCATCCCGACCTACCCAACTACCGCGCCGAAGCATCCATATGATGTTCGTCGGTTCCGCAACAGCCACCCAAGACTGGCTAGATCAAACTCTCGCGCGCATGCCAATTCATCCCGCACTCAAATCTGGACGTCGGTCGCCGTCCATCGCATCACCGAAACGCTCGAGCCATGCTTAGCCTTTGCAAACTCAGGGGACGAAAATTGCGTGTGCTGAAATAACACGCACAATATCGAGCGATTGGAAGGGTGGCTGAGTCCGGTTTAAGGCACTCGACTCGAAATCGAGCGTGGGGAAACCCACCGTGGGTTCGAATCCCACCCCTTCCGCCACGCCTCATTTTTCATAGCTGAATCAGTATCGAAAAGCATCGCCGAAATCCGTCGTTCGCTTCGGAATCAAGCCTTGCCCTCAATTCGGTCAATGATGTTGAGCATGTTCAAGGCTGGCGTGCGCCAGAAGTTATTTCGCGCACGATCGCACAACACGGCAATGAAGACGTTGAGTGATTGATATACTCGTTGATATAAAGACGTCGCGCCCACGCCCGAGAGCATCATCCTTGTGCTCGCGCCCAGCAATCTCGGATTGCGAACAACCGAGAGCGGCGGAGAACCGGGAGTGTGGCGGGCTCCGCAAGAGCTGATGGACGCGGGCCTGCGCTTGCGGTCGACGGCGCGCTCGTTATTGCCGATAAGCAGCTTTATGTGAACAGATCAGAAACGATGTGACCCGATTTGCTATTCACGGAGTTTAGTCGGACGCACCTCAAAAACGACGACTATCATCTCAAAGCTTGCGCGACGGGAAGTTTCAGTCGTTCTCAAATGGATATCGACTAAGATCGGATGCGGTTTAGACAAAATCGCCACTTTGCGGCGTCTTCAATATATGATCGTCCGAATGCCGTGCACGGGATGAAATCGCAGTTGCATCCTGTGTGTTCAACGGCAGCTTCCTCACTTCATCTTTTTTCCTATGAACATACTTTTTCGGTTGTTTGCTCTTCTGTGTTTGACTTCATCCGGTCTGATTTCAATCACCGGCGTCTACGCACAGAAGTTCCCGGACACAACGCGCCTGTCGCGTTTCCCGACGACGAACGATACGCAAATCGTCTTCTGCTATGCGGGTGAGATTTATACAGTCGGCAAAGACGGCGGTATTGCGCGACGCCTGACGAGCGGTCCTGGCTACAGCTCGTTCCCGCGTTTCTCGCCAGATGGGAAGCAGATCGCGTTTACTTCGCAATACGACGGCAACACCGAAGTCTATGTTATGCCAGCCGAGGGCGGCGCGCCGAAAAGGCTGACGACTTCGGCCACGCTCGGCCGGGACGACATTTCCGACCGCATGGGGCCTAACAACCTCGTGATGGCATGGGAAAACACCAAGCCACTCGTCGTCTTCCGTTCGCGTATGAAGTCATTCAATGATTTCATCGGCTCACTGTTTACCGTCGGGCTGGACGCAGAATTACCCCGGCAGCTGCCGGTGCCACGCGGCGGTTTCGTTTCGTTTTCGCCGGATGATTCGAAGATGGCTTACAACCGTGTGTTCCGCGAGTTTCGCACCTGGAAACATTATCGCGGCGGCATGGCGGACGACATTTGGATATACGATTTCAAAACCGGCGCGACCGAAAATCTGACGGACAACCCCGCGCAGGACATCTGCCCGATGTGGGGGCCGGACAACAAAATCTATTTTATCTCCGATCGCGACAACCGCATGAACTTGTTCGTTATCGACCTTGCGACCAAGGAGACCAAGCAGCTGACGCACTTCACAGATTTCGACATCAAGTTCCCGTCGATCGGTAAAGACTCAATCGTGTTCGAGCAGGCGGGATATATCTGGCGTTACGATCTGGCGAGCGGTCAGGCCACACCGGTGCCTATCGAGATCAAGGAAGATTTCGCAATTGGCCGCTCCGCGCTTGTCGATGCAGCCAAACATATCGAAACGGTGAACCTCGCGCCGGATGGCGAGCGCTCCATCACAGTCGCGCGCGGCGATCTTTTTTCCGTGCCGGCAAAGAACGGAACGCCGCGTAACCTGACGAAAACTTCAGGCGCGCACGAGCGCGATGCAGTGTGGTCGCCAGACGGAAAATGGATTGCCTACAACTCGGACGTGACGGGGGAAAACGAACTGTACGTTCGTTCCCAGGACGGCAAAGGCGAGCCGCAGCAGATTACAAGTGGCGCCGACACTTATTACTACGCGCCGAAATGGTCGCCCGACAGCAAGAAACTCTTGTGGAGTGATCGGTTGCAGCGATTGCGCTACGTCGATGTTACAAGCAAAGCGATCACGCTGGTCGATCAGGACAAATACGGCGAGATTGAAGGTTACGCCTGGTCGCCGGACAGTCAGTGGGTCACCTGGGCGCGCCCGGAGGAAAATGGGATGTCGCGTGTCTATCTCTCCTCACTCGCGAACAAGCAACAGACCGCTGTCACTGATAGCTGGTATGGCTCTGGCGAAGCAGTCTTCAGTGACGACGGAAAATATTTGTTGCTCAGCTCTGCGCGCGATTTCAAGCCGACCTTTGGCGACGAAGAATTCGCAAACGTGTATCGCGATATGCAGCGCGTTTATCTCGTCACACTGGCCAAAGAGACCGAGAACCCACTCGCTCCGAAGAGCGACGAAGTCGGGAAAGCTGAAGAAAAACGACAAAAGGAAAAAGCAAAGAAAGAGGAAGAGAAAAAACCGGAAGAAAAGGCGACCGGCAAGAAGCCGGAAGAAAAACCAAAGAAGCCAGTGATTGTGAAAGTGGATACTGATGGAATCCAGAACCGGATTCTTGGCTTGGAAATTACGCCTGGAAATTATCGCAACATCCGAATGCTGGATGATGGCCGGATCTTTTATCTGCGTCGCACGGCCGCTGACGATGTTGGCGAAGATGACGAAGAAGGATTCCCCGACAGAGACAGGAAATCACACCTTTGCGTTTACAACGTGGACGATCGCAAGGAGACCGTCCTAGGCGACGCGAATAATTACCAAATCACGTTCGACGGCAAAAAGATGCTGGTGAAAATCAAAAAAGATTACGCCATCATCGATGTGCCGAAGGACAAGCTGGAGACTAAAGACCACGAGCACAAAATCCAAGGCCTCGATACGCAGTTGGATCGACACGCCGAGTGGAACCAAATCTACTTCGAATGCTGGCGGCAAATGCGCGATTTCTTCTTTTCACCCACGATGAACGGCGTCGATTGGAAGGCGATCCGAGACAAATATGCTGCGTTGCTCCCATTCGTGAATCATCGCAATGATCTTACCTACTTGTTAGGCGAGCTCATTGGCGAGTTGAACAACGGCCACACGTACGTCGCCGGAGGTGAGCGCCCCGACACGCCACGGATCAAGCTCGGCCTGCTCGGCGCGGAATTTTCGCGCGATCCAGCCACGCGCGCGTATCGCATCGAAC
>Ga0137366_10004541_pt1 | contig 10878 bp, 9 predicted proteins | sample SagtaG_8_FD_104938 | JGI IMG/M metagenome (GOLD analysis project Ga0137366, IMG submission 104938) | Vadose zone soil microbial communities from Sagehorn Ranch, Mendocino, California, USA - Sage1_L_60_16 metaG | ecosystem: Environmental > Terrestrial > Soil > Vadose zone | place: USA: California... | reverse complement strand
GCACCTCGCCGACGCGGAGCGGGCGTACCGCGAAGCGCTGCTGCTCAAGCCTCACCACCTCCCCGCCAAGTGGAACCTGGAGCTCACGATTCGTGAGCGCCGTGGCGGCGGGCCGTCGCACCCGCCGCCCCAGGGCGGCGGCCAGGCGAGTGGCGCGGGAGCCCCGAGCCCGGCGACCCCACCGCCGCCCTCGGGCGGAAACGCGGGGCAGGTGTCGCCACAACAGGCGACCGAGATCCTGAACTCCATCGGGGAAGAGGAGCTGCGGACGCGCAAGGATCGCACCGGCCGGGCGCGGCAGGCCGCCGAACGGGGAGTCAAGAACTGGTGATCACGGCGCTCGCGCTCCTGGCGCTCGTGCAGGGACCTCCGGACGTCACCGCCGGCGTGGACCGCACGCGCGTGCGCGTCGGCGAGCCCGTCACGCTCACGGTGCGCACGCGGTCCCGCTCCCCGGACCCGCTCGCCATCGTCCTGCCCTCGCTCGCGGGCTTCACCATCGTCGGGTCTCGCGATTTCACCGAAGTCTCCGTCGGCGGCAGCGGTGGGCCGGTACGGACCACGAGCCGGTCGCTGGAACTGCGCGCCGATCGGGCGGGAGCACTGGTGATCGGCGCCGTCACCGTGCGCCAGGGCGTGCGGGCGGTGCGGACCGATCCGGTCACCATCACGGTGGACAGCGCCGCGGGGTCGCCCAACGATCTCGGGCCGATCGCCCGCGCGCTGCTCGAGGCGGCGCCGCTCCCGCCGCCCGGCCGCACCGACCAGGTGAGTGTCGCGGTCGTGGTGCCCGCGGACACCGTGATCGTCGGACAACAGGTGGACGTCGTGGCCGCGGCGTGGTTCCCCCGCGAGCTCAGTCATCGACTGCGCCAGGGACCCGTGCTCACGTTAGAAGCGCCCACCGGCGTCTGGGCGTACCCGCCGACGGCGCCCGACGGCGTCGGCCTGTCGCGCAAGATCCGCGGTCAGTGGATGGACCTGTTCGTGGTGCACCAGATCGTGTTCCCGCTTGCGGCGGGTCGGATCGTGCTGCCGCCGGCGTCGGTGGCCTACGGCGTTCCGGTGACGTTCTCGTTCTTCAGCCGCGAGGAGCGCTACGAGCTGCGCAGCGACTCGATCGCCGTCATCGCGCTGCCGCCGCCGGCTGTGGGCCGTCCGTCGGGTGATCAGGGAGTCGTGGGCCGGGGGCTCACCCTGGCGCTCACCGTCGAGCCGACCGATACGCGGGTGGGGGAGCCGATCGAGGTCTCGGCGGCAGTGGCGGGCGTGGGCAACGTGGCCCTGTGGGCGGATCCCGCCGTGCGGTGGCCTGCGGGGTTCCGCGTCTATCCCGCGCAGACCACCACGCGCCTCACCCCGCTCGGTGGGTTGGTCGCGGGGACCAAGACGTTTCACTACCTCGTCGTCCCCGACTCGGCCGGCTCCTTCCTGCTGCCGGAGGTGCGGTACCCCTACTACGACCTCGGGACGGGCGGCTACGTGGTGGCGCGGGTCGCGCCCCGGACGCTCGCCGTTGCGCCCGGAGCCGAGCCGCGGGCCGCGCGGGCGCTGCCGCCGCTCCTGGCGCGCAGTGCGGAGGCGGGCGGACTCCACGGCGTGCTGGGCGTCCTGCCGCCGTGGAGCTGGCTGCTGGCGTGGATGCTCCCGGGGGCGGTGTGGCTCTGGTGGCGCCGCCCGCGCGCCCGCGCGGCCGAGGCCGCAGCACCGGCACTCGTGCTTTCACGCCTCGGTCGTCTGGAGCGGGAGTTTCAGGGTGTGCTGGCGAACCACGTCGTCGATCCCGAGACGCGTGACGGGGAAGGGCTGGCGCGCGCGCTGCGGGCGGCGGGCGTCGAGCCGGCGGTCGCCGAGCACGTCATGCGGCTGCGCGACCGGTTGCGCGCGGCGCGCTATGGCCCACGGGGCGTGGGCGATGCGGCCGAGCTCGCCGCCGAGCTGGAGCAGGTACTCCGCGTCCTGCGCGGCGGTGGGAGACGCAGTCGCAGACTCACTCTGGTGGGACTCGCCGGGCTGCTGCTGTTCCCCGCGGCCGCCCGCGCCCAACGGCCGAGCGCCGAGGCGTTGTACGAAGCCGGCGCGCTGCGGGCCGCGGCGGATTCGTTCGCCGCGCGTGCCGCGGCCGAGCCGCAGATCGCCGCCCACTGGTACGATCTCGGCGCGACGCTGTACCGCGCCGGGGCCGACGGCAAGGCAACAGCCGCTTGGACCCTCGCCGCCCGCCTGGCGCCACGCAACGCGCTTGTGCGCCGCGCCCGCCGCCTGCTGCCGCCGCCGGACGCCGCCAGCGAGTCCCTGCTGGCGGTGGGCCCCGCGACCCCGGCGGAGTGGTGGCTCGCGGCGACCGTGGTGTGGTGGCTCGCCTGGGGGCTCGTGCTGGCCCGGCGGCGTGCGCGCTGGCCGGCCGCGCTCGCCGTGGTGGCGTTGGTGGCGGCCGGGCTGGGTCTCGTGGAGTGGCGGCAGCGTTCGCGCGCGGTGGCGGTCGTGCTCGCCCCGGCGACGCCCGTGCGGGTCGCGCCGTACGGCAGCGCCAGCGCCGGCGCGTCGCTCGAGGTCGGGGCGGCGGTCCTCATCGAGGACCATTACGGCGCGTGGGTGCGCGTCGCGCGCCGCGACGGCGTGCGCGGCTGGGTTCTGGCCCGGGATGTGGCGACGCTGTGAGTCCCACGATCGCCGTCCTGCCGTCCACGGTGGCCGACCAGATCGCCGCGGGCGAGGTGGTCGAGCGGCCGGCATCGGTCGTCAAGGAATTGGTGGAAAACGCGCTCGACGCGGGCGCCCGCGCCATTCGCGTTGAACTCGAGGATGGCGGCAAGACACTGATCCGGGTGAGCGACGACGGGGAGGGCATGAGCGCGGACGACGCGCGCCTCGCCCTGCAACGCCACGCCACCAGCAAGATCCGCAGCGCGGGGGACCTGATCGGCGTCGGCACCTTCGGCTTCCGCGGCGAGGCGCTTCCCGCGATCGCGTCGGTCTCGCGCTTCGAGCTCGAGACATCGGTCGACGGCCGCGCCGCGACGCGGCTGCGGGTGGTCGGCGGTCGCATCGAAGCGGGGGAGGAGACCGCCCGGCAGCGCGGCACGACCATCGCCGTGCGCGGACTGTTCTTCAATACGCCGGCCCGTCGCAAGTTCCTGCGCGCCACGGCCACGGAAACTCGGGCGGCGAGCGAGGCGCTCTCCCTCCTCGCCCTCGCCCGGCCCGACGTCGCCTTCGCGCTGACCAGCGACGGCCGCGCGCTGTTCGACGCCCCGCCCGCCGAGCGCCTCATCGATCGCGTCCACGCGATGTGGGGGCGTGCTCTCGCGGACACGCTGCTGCCCATCGCATACCGCGAAGGGCCCGTGGAAGTGACGGGGTTCTGCCAGCGGCCGTCGCAGGCCAAGCCGGCCGGCCGCAAGGCGCACGTGTTCGTGCGCGGTCGCCCGATCCACGACCCGTTCCTCGTCCGCGCCGCCGAAGCGGGGTATCGTTCCACCATTCATCCGGGCGACCGGCCCAGCCTGCTGCTGTTCCTCGACGTGGCTGGCGACGCCGTCGACGTGAACGTCCACCCCGCGAAACTGGAAGTCCGCTTCCGCGACAAGTTCCTCGTCGAGAAGGTGGTCGAGGAAGCCGTGCGGGCGGCGCTGGTGCCCTTGGCCGCCGCGGCGCCCCTGGGGGAGGTGTCGGGTTCCGGGTTCCAGGGGTCGGGGGAGGCTTGGGCTGCGGCGGGAGGGAGCGGGATCGCGGTCCCGATGGAGTTGTTCCCCGAGGGCCCCCCGACACCCGGCACCCGACCCTCGGCACCGCCTTTGCTTCAGGTGTTCGACTCCTACATCCTCTTCCAGACCGGGGACGGCGTCGCGATCGTGGACCAGCACTCGGCCCACGAGCGCGTGCTCTACGAGGACGTGATGCGCCAACTCACCGGCGACGGCGCGTCGGCGCAGCGGCTGCTGCTGCCGCTGACGCTCGACTTCACGCCGGCCGAGCTCGACGCCATCGACGCGCATCGCGAGCTGCTGCGGCGCGTGGGGTTCGAGATCGAGCCGTTCGCCGGACGCAGCGTCATCGTCCATACGGCGCCCAACCCGCACCCGCGCTTCGAGGCCGCGCGGTGCCTGCAAGAGCTGGTCGGCGACTTGGCCGGCGGCCGCTTCGGCGGCTGGCAGAACCGCCTCGAGCGCTTCGGCGCTAGTTTCGCCTGCCGGGCGGCGATCAAGGCTGGCCACCATCTCGACCCGCAGGAAATGCGCGAGCTGGTGCTGCGGCTGCTCACGGCGACCCTGCCCGCCCACGACGTGCACGGCCGGCCCACCATCGTGCAGCTGCCCAAGGACGAGCTGGAGCGGCGGTTCGGCAGGACGTGACGCCCGGCCCACCGCTCACGCCCGTCATGGTCGGGCCGACCGCCGTCGGGAAAACCGCCGTGGTGGCGGCCCTCGCCGCTCTCGTTCCTCTTACCGTCCTCTCCGCCGACGCGCGCCAGGTGTATCGGGGCCTCGACGTGGGGACCGCCAAGCCCGAGGCCGAGCTGCGGCGCCGCGTGCCGCACCTCGGGCTCGATCTGATCGCGCCCGGTGAGCGCTACAGCGCGGGCCGGTTCGCGCGGGACGCCGCCGGGTGGTTGGCGGAGACCCGCGCCGCCGGCCGCCTCCCGGTCGTCGTCGGCGGCACGGGCTTTTACATCCGGGCGCTGGCCGAGGGGCTGTTCCGCGAGCCGTCGCTCGAGCCGGAGCGGCGCGAGCGGCTGCGCGCGTGGACAGCCGCGCTCGCGGTGCCGGAGCTCGCGCGCTGGGCGGGACGCCTCGATCGCCGCTACGCGGGCGGTGGACGCCAGCGCGCCGCGCGCGCCGTCGAGGTGGCACTGCTCACGGGCCGGGCGCTCACGTGGTGGCAGCGCGAGGCGCGGGAGACGGGGGCGATGCGGCCGTGGTACATTCACCTCACCGTGCCGCGCGAAACCCTGCACCGTCGCATCGCTGGCCGGGTGGACCGGATGCTCGCATCGGGGCTGGTGGCGGAGGTGGAGCGGGTCCTCGCGGCGGGCGTGGCGGCGGCCGCCCCCGGGCTCGACGGGGTCGGGTATCGCGAAGTCGTCGCGGTGTTGCAGGGACGAGCGCCCGCCGCGGGGCTGCGCGACGCCATCGTGATTGCCACGCGGCAGTACGCGAAGCGGCAGGAGACGTGGTTTCGACATCAACTGCGACATCAGGCGTCAGACGTCAGACATCAGAACCCCGAAGTCTGGACTCTCGACGCGGGGCGCGACCCCGGAGAGCTAGCCGAATTGATCTTCGAGCGCTGGACTGCCTTGAAGGCTGACGTCTGATGTCTGAGCTCTGACGTCTCGCATGAGAATCGGCATCACCTGCTACCCGACCTACGGCGGCTCCGGCGCGGTCGCGACCGAGCTGGGGCTGGAGCTCGCCCGGCGCGGGCACGACGTCCACTTCATCGCCTATGCCAGCCCGTTCCGGCTGCGGGGCGTCGTCGAGCGGGTGACCTTCCATGAAGTCGCGGCGATCGACTACCCACTGTTCGAGCAGAGCCCGCACGCCCTGGCCCTGGCGGTCAAACAACACGAGGTGGCGCAGCGTGAGCGGCTCGAGCTGCTGCACGTGCACTACGCGATCCCCTTCGCCACGACGGCGTGGCTCGCCAAACAGATGATGGCTGACGAGCGTGACCTCAAAGTCGTCACGACGCTCCACGGCACCGACATCACGCTCGTCGGGCAGGACCCGTCCTACTTCACCATCACCAAGTTCTCGATCGAGCGCTCTGACCGGGTGACGGCGGTGTCGCAGTACCTGCGGGAGGAGACCTACCGCGCGTTCGGCTGCCAGGGCTGCGACGTCGCGGTGATCCCGAACTTCATTTCCACCGCCGACTACTATCCCGCCCCGCCCGGCGCCCGCCGCCATCGTTTCGCCCCCGCCGACCACAAGATTCTGGTCCACGTCTCGAACTTCCGGCCCGTCAAACGGATCGCGGACGTGATCCGCGTCTTCGCCGGCGTGCGGCGGGCGGTGCCCGCGACGCTCGTCCTCGTGGGCGACGGGCCCGACCGCGACGGCGCCCAGGCGGACGTCGACCGGCTGGGGCTCGCCAAGGATGTGCGCTTTTTCGGAAAAGTAGACGACGTGGGGGACATCCTGCGCTGCGCGGACCTGTTCCTGTTGCCGTCGCAAAGCGAGTCGTTCGGGCTGGCTGCGCTCGAAGCGATGGCGTGCGGGGTGCCGGTCATCGCCAGCCGGGCCGGCGGCCTGCCGGAAGTCGTCACCGAGGGAGAAAGCGGCTACCTCGCCCCCGTCGGCGCCGTGGACGAGATGACCGAGCGGGCGGTCGCCGTATTGCGCGATGCGGCCCTGCACGAGCGGCTGCGCCGGGGCGCCGCCGAGCGCGCGCTCGAGTTCGCCGCCGACCAGGTCGTGCCCTTGTACGAGCGGCTCTACGAGAGCGTGCTCAAATGACTGATCTGCTGCGGCTGGTCCGGGCCGGCAACCTGCTCGTCGCCACCGCCGGCGTGCTGGCCGGGGGCTGGGTCGCCCTCAGCGCGGTGACGGTGCCGCGGGTTCTCGGCTTCGCCGCCCTCGCGGCGGTCGGCTTCGGCGCCGCCGGCAACGTCCTCAACGATCTGCGCGACGTGGCCGCCGACCGGGTGAACCGTCCGGCGGGCGCGCGTCCCGTGGCGGCCGGGCGCGTGCGCCGCGAGACGGCGCATCTCGTGGTCGCCGCCGGGGTGTTCGTGGGCGTCGTGGCGGCCGCGCTGGTGAGCGGCACCGCGCTGCTCGCCGGCATCGTCGCCCTCGTCGTGCTCGCGCTGTACTCGCCGCTCCTCAAACCCTCGGGATTCCCGGGCAACGTCGCGATCGCCGCCGTGGCGGGGCTGCCGCTCTGGTATGGTGCCCTGGCCGTCGGGCGGCCGGCGGCCGGCATCGTGCCCTGGGTGCTCGCGGGCTGGATCCACCTCGTCCGCGAGATCGTCAAAGACATCGAGGACGAGGCCGGTGACCGCGTCGCGGGACGCCGCACCTTGCCGATCCGCTGGGGCGCCCGCCGCGCCGGCGTCCTCTCGGCGCTGCTGGCGATCGCGTTCGTGCCGCTGAGCCTCGCGTTGCCGATCGCCGCGCACTACGGCGGGGCCTACTACGCCGTCGCGGTCGCTCCCCAGCTGGCGGTGCTGGCGGCGGCGAGCCGGCTCATCGTTGGTCGCACCGAGCGGCTCAGCGGGTTGCTCAAGGGCGCGATGGTCGTGGGGCTGGCGGCGCTGGTCCTTGGGAGGGTCGCGTGAATCTGTGGCAAGGACTCGTCCTGGGACTGGTCCAGGGGCTGACGGAGTTCCTCCCGGTCTCCAGCTCGGGGCACCTGGTACTGGTGGAGGCGCTGACCGGCGTCCGCTTCCAGGACGTGACGGTCGAGGTGTCGCTGCATGTGGCCACACTGGGCTCGGTGCTCGTGTTGTACGGGCGACGGTTATGGCAAATCGCGCTCGGGGTGCTCCGGCGAGACCCGGCGAGCCTGCGCTACGCCGGCCTCCTGATTCTCGCCAGCATCCCGGCCGGACTGATCGGCGTGCTGTTTCACCGCCAGATCGAAGAGCGATTCCACTCGCTGACCTGGCTGGGCGTGCAGTTCGTGATCACGGGCGGCATCCTGTGGTGGACACGTGGGCCGCGGGGCGAGCGTGAGCTGCCCACGCCGGCGGCGGCGACCGGCATCGGGTTTGCCCAGGCGTTCGCCATCCTGCCGGCGATCTCACGATCGGGCGCGACCGTCGCGGCGGCGCTGTGGAGCGGCCTGACGCCTGTGGCGGCTGCCGAGTTCAGCTTTCTCATGGCCGTCCCGGTGATTGCCGGGGCGGCCATCGTCGAGGCGCGCGAGGCGGTGCTCAACGTGAGCGCGATCGGGTTGCTCCCGTGGGCGGTGAGCTTCATCGTCGCGTTCCTCGCCGGCCTCGTGTCGATCCGGTTTCTCGTCGCCCTGCTGCGCCGGGGACGCTTCCACGCGTTCGCGCCGTACTGCTGGGCGGTGGGCGTGTTCACCATCGTATACGCGATGTGGCGCGCCTAGAGCTGGACGAGGTGCCCGCCGCCGCTCTCGCGCGGCGCTGGGGCGTGCCCCAGTGCGGCTTGTTCCGCCGCCTCGCCTCGACTCTCGACGCGATTCACGAGGTCGCCGCCCAACAGGCGCCGCCGGGAACCGTGGTCATCGCCGAAGAGCAGACCGCCGGGCGCGGTCGGGGCGGCCGCACCTGGCACTCGCCCGTCGGGGGCGTGTGGCTGGGGATGTTGCTGCATCCGGCTCACGGGGAGCTGGGCGTCATGTCCATCCGGGCGGGGCTGGTCCTGGCCGACGTCGTGGACGAGCTCGCGGGCCGGCCCGTCGCCCAGCTCAAGTGGCCCAACGACGTCGTCGTGATGGACCGCAAGGTGGCGGGCATCCTCTGCGAGGGCCGCTGGCAGGGCGAAGTTCTGCAGTGGCTGGGACTGGGGATCGGGGTGAACGTGTGCAACCCGATTCCTCCGGAGGTCGCCGACCACGCGGTCGCGCTGGCGGAGCTCCTCCCCACCGTGCGACGTCTCGACGTGCTCGACCGCCTGGTACCGGCTCTCCTCAGCCTCACGGCCCACGCCGCCCGCCTCACTGAATCGGAGTGCGTCGCCTTCGGGGAGCGCGACTGGCTCCGGGGCCGGCAGCTCAAGTCGCCACTCTCCGGCCGCGCGGCGGGGATCCGCGCCGACGGCACGCTGCTCGTGGACACGGGGTTGGGGACCACCTACGCGCGGGAGGGACATGTCGAGCTCGCTTGATCAGCCGTGGCGCTCCCGTGTGGTGCTCGCGGTGCGCTGGCGCTGGGACTCGGCTGGATGCTGTGGCGGCGTGGCGGTGCCGGAACGCCTTCTCTATCTTAGCGGCCCATGCTGCTCGCCGTGAACATCAACAACACTGAGACCAAGATCGGTCTCTTCCGTGGCGACAGCCTCGAGTGTCACTGGCGACTGACCACTACCGCCCGCACCCCCGACGAGTGGGCCGCGGCGATCACCGCGGCCCTGTCGCAGAGCGGCCGCTCCACCAGCGAAGTGCGGGCAGCGATCGTGGCCTCGGTCGTGCCGCCCGTCACGCAGACCGTGTGTGAAGCCGTCGCGACGGCGACTGGGAAGGCCCCGGTCGTCATCGATGGGCGGGCCCGCCTCCCCATCACCCTCGACGTCGAGGAGCCCCTCACGGTCGGCGCGGATCGCATCCTCAACACGCTCGCCGCCTCGAAGCTGTTCCATCGCGACACCATCGTCGTGGACTTCGGAACGGCGACGACGTTCGACTGCATCACCGCCGACGCGCGGTTCATCGGCGGCGTCATCATGCCGGGGGTGCGCACCGCCTCCGACGCCCTCATCAGCCGCACCGCGAAGTTGCCTGCGACGGAACTGACGCCGCCGGAGCGCGTCATCGGGCGGCGCACCGAAGACTGCATCCGGGCGGGCGTCCTCTGGGGGAACGCCGATGCGGTGGACGGGATCGTCCGGCGCATCGTGGCCGAGTGGCCGGACAAGCAGGCCCGTCCGCTGGTGATCGCCACCGGCGGACTCGCCAGCCTCGTTGTCCCGCTCACCAAGGAGATCGAGTCGGTCTATCCCGACCTCACGATCACGGGTCTGCAGATCGCGGCGACGGCGCTGGGCCTCGCGTGGTAGTCGACGCCCGGGCGACCAGCGCGTGGCGGCGCTGGGGCTACCGAGTACTGCCCGGCGACCTCTTCTCCTATCTGCTGCATCTGCGGCCCGCCGAGTGGCCGATCATGGCCGCGCATACCGCCCTGGGCTGGGTGCTGGCCGTGGGGGTGCGCGGCGCGCTCCACGGGGATCACGTCGGGGCGGCGCTCACGGCTCTGGTTCTCTGGGTCGTGCTCCTCAACGGCGGCACGCTGGCCTTGAACACCACATTCGACCGGGATGAGGGAGACATCGGGTATCTGCGCGCACCGCCGCCCGTGCCGCGCTACTTGCTGCTGTTCAGCGTCGCCCTGCTCGTCGGGGGACAGCTGCTGGCGCGCGCGTTGCCCCCCGCCTTTCAGATCGACTACGGCATTTGCTTCGCGCTGTCGGTGCTGTATTCCGTGCCGCCGTTCCGGTTCAAGGCCGTGGCGGGGGTGGACTGGGTGATCAACATGTGGGGGTTCGGGACGTTGACGCCCTACGCCGCGTGGGCGGCGACCGGCCGATCGCTCGACACCGGCCACGCGCTGGTGCTGCTCGCCTTCTGCCCGCTGTTCGCGGCACTGTACCCGCTCACCCAGCTGTATCAGTTCGACGAGGACCGGCGGCGCGGCGATCGCACGCTGGCCCTCATTCTGGGAATGCGGCGGAGTCTCCTCGTCGCCATCGTCAGCGCGCTCATCGCGTTCGCGCTGTTCACCGCCGCCGTGCTGGTGTTGGGCATCGGCGTGGGGTGGGGGCTGGTGCTCGCCGTGCCGTTCGCGGCGTGGCTGCTCGTCCTCGTGCCCTGGTACGCGGGGCACGAGTCCTGGAGTCCGGCCGAGCACCAGCGGGGGATGTACCGCGCGCTCACCGCCTGGGCGTTGACCGACGTGGCGGTGCTCGCCGTCTTCGCGCGCTGAACCGTTGGCCCCCGGGCGGCGGCCTGCTACCTTTCCGGTTCGGACTTCCAATTCGGACTCCCAACCCGGGGAGCGACTCTACCATGACGACCAGCGCGGCCCCCGCCGCCAGCGACCGCTCGGACTTCCGGAACGTGATGATCGCCGGAACGAAGACGGGGGCGCTCACCGCCCTCGCGATCGCGGTGTTCCTCGCCGCGTCCCGGGGGCTTGGGGCGGGCGCCGTCCGCGCCGTCGTCCAGTCGCCCGCCGTCCTCCCCGCCGGG
>Ga0137366_10004540_pt1 | contig 10879 bp, 5 predicted proteins | sample SagtaG_8_FD_104938 | JGI IMG/M metagenome (GOLD analysis project Ga0137366, IMG submission 104938) | Vadose zone soil microbial communities from Sagehorn Ranch, Mendocino, California, USA - Sage1_L_60_16 metaG | ecosystem: Environmental > Terrestrial > Soil > Vadose zone | place: USA: California... | reverse complement strand
GCTTCGAAGTCAAGAACGGCGCCGACGTGATCAAGGCTGCCGTCTCGGGCGGTGTCTTTTCGTTGGCCGATGAAGTGGACACTCCGCAGTTCACGCCGGCGGAAATGGCGGCGCTGGTCGATGAGTCGCATCGCCTGCGCAAAAAGGTCGCGGTGCATTGTCATGGCGATCTGGCCGCGCGCGATGCAATCCAAGCGGGCGTGGATTCTATCGAGCACGGATCGTTTATGAAACCGGACACCCTCGCGCTCTTGAAAAGCAAGGGGACATTCCTCACGCCAACGCTGATGGCGACCGAATGGATCATGAGCAAGATCGACAGTTACCCGCCTGCCTTGCAGGCAAAAGCGAGAGCAGCCGCGGCAGCGCGCTCGGACATGTTTCGCAATGCGGTAAAGATGGGCGTCAAAATTTCCTTTGGGACCGATGCGGCCGTTTTCCCGCATGGCCAGAACGCCAGGGAGTTCAAGTTAATGGTCGATCTCGGAATGGCCCCGATCGACGCGCTGAGGAGTGCGACGTCAAATGACGCCGAGCTTTTGGGCATCGCGCAAAAAACAGGCACCCTCGAAAAGGGCAAGCTGGCCGATATCGTCGCAATGCCAGGCGATCCGACCGCCGATATCACCGCGACGGAACGGGTTTCTTTCGTAATGAAAGAGGGAAAAATTATCCGGAACGGTCCCGCGACCGCACCGAATTCGGCAAGATCGACATTGGACACACCCGTTTCTGCGTTGGCAGATTAACCCGCGCTCTTACGGGCCTGCCGCATTGCCCTTAACACTTTCGGGCCGACCGAGGAACGGATGTAGCGATGCCAAACGAAGACGAGATCGAACAAGAGGATCGCCAGCCACCAGAGATACACGAACGCGCCAAACGCGAGCAGAACCGGCCAGAGCGCGTGCTTTCCCTTTTCGGCTAACCCCGGCCAGTTGCTTGCGATGCGATAAGCAACGATCGCTGCAATCTGCAATCCGGTGATGACAACGAGCGGATGTGCACCCCGGCAGAGCCAGCGGACGCTCGCGCCTGATCCTTGCTTTAACCATCGCGGATCGACGCGGCCCAGGAGACCGGCAACAGCCGCGCTAACTAATCCTCCCACGATCGCGAACAGGCCGGCGGGGTGGTTAAGACTTGAACTCTGGAAAAACCATATGTCGCGGCTCTGGAATTCCGTCCGAGCAAAATAATACGGCAACGCGCAGATGATGAAAATGGCAAGTCCATAGAAGATCCAGCACAGCTGCCGCGTGAGTTTAAAGATTCGCGCGAATGCAATCATGCCCGTAAGCAACGAACCAGCTCCGAGGACATCGAGCAGGCTGTGGACAAACGGAGTCGGGCTTCGGACGAACGACTCGGTCGCTTTGTAAACGAAATAAGTTCCCAGACAGCAAAGGAGATAAACAAGCGCGTAAGGTACTACGTAAGAAAGTATCGCCGCGCTAACGCGTGTCCGGGGAGGTTCGCTATAGCGAGGCTGACCCGACCTTAAGCGCACAACATTTTCAATGAAGTGCCCAAAGACGCTCGGATCCTTCCAGTAGTCGTTGTGCGCCTGGCCAGGCATGGCATAACGCGCAAACCCGTGGTCGTCGTTCTTTTCATCGAAGCGAAAAACGGGCGACCAACCGTGCGCAAGCATCCAGTCGCGCGTGCTGTCCAATTTGAATCCGACCGGATCGCCGTAGTCGTAATAATTTTTCCACCAGATGTTTGTGTTTTTGACGGCTCTTTTCCTGCTGAAAAATTCCAACACGTCTTCGCGCGGTTTATGCAGTGGCTTCCAGATATCAGGCCAGAGCACAATGTGCTTGTCGATGGGAGAACCGAAGGTCATAAAGCCGCGGACGTATTTGTACCAGTCGCGAGCTAGGTTCTTGGATTCGGCCGCTCGCTTGTCCGATTCGGCCGTCGCCTCCCGTTTCGACATTGCCTGCAGCAGTCCCATGAACGCCACCACCGTGCCTTCGCTGTGAGCGACCACGTAAATTTCTGGATCGGCTGCCGAGCGATTCTTAAGGAAATCATTCACCGTCTCGCCAACGGCATCGAGAACGGTGGTAAAGCGCTTGAGAATGCCCAACCGAAATTCCTCAAAATCCGCGACAATCTGCACGTCTCCGACATAACTCGTCAGCAGCTTATCGAGGTCAAAGTTGATCCAGCCCGCCTTTTCCGCGATCCAGAGCAGATTGCCAAGCACCTCTATTGTTTCGATCATTTCTTCCAAGGCATCAGCTACCGCGCGGTATTCTTTTCGATCCAGTTCTGGTGGCGGCGTTTCGGTGGGGTGTCGGGACGTGATCCGCTTTGCTGTGTCGGGCGTAGTGAAGAGTTCGTATCTAGCCCGGAGCCGGGCGACCACGGTGCGCGCCCATGCTTTTGTCTCCTCGAGTGTGTAGCCTTCTTTCTGCACCTCCCGCGGGATATCGGCCCAGTAGATCTCGACAAAGGTCGTTTCGGCGAGAGACTCGGGCACAGGCAAGGCTCCAGTCGTATCAGGTGTTTCGAGGTTAAAAGCCGAAATTGCGGGGGGAGGCTTTCGGAACGCGCCTAACGGAATGCCTGCCGGGTAGTTGAAGAACCCAGCAAAGGCTGAAACTACGCTTTGAATGGTGGCGTTGCGGAACTGATCCCCAATGCCGTGGACCGCCACAACATAGCGTTTTGCGGGTCGAATCGATAGCTTCAACGCCTGAAGCGTCGGGGTAGCTTCGAGAACAGTGCCGACAGCGTTTTTGTATGGAGCGGGCATAGCGCGGAAGGCAGTCAGTCTATCAGTCGAGAAGCCCATCGGAAAGTTTCTTCCAGACGCGTGCAGCGGAGCAGATTTTTTTTGACACGTTGATGCAAACCGCTAGTGTGCGCGTTCCCAAGCAACCAGCAGGAGAGCCTGTAGCTCGCGAACTGCACGATGCTATGCAACAAAATCGTTCCAAACGTTACCGCGCCGCCGCTGAGCAGGTCGACCGGAGCAAAGTTTACAATCTTCCCGAGGCGATCTCGGCGTTGAAGAAAATGCCGGCGACGAAGTTTGATCAGACCGTGACCGTTTCATTCCGGCTCGGTGTCGATCCAAAACAGTCGGACCAGATGGTGCGCGGGACGTGTCCTCTTCCGCATGGCAGCGGCAAGAACGTGCGAGTGCTTGTTTTTGCGGAAGGCGCGGCAGCGAAGGCAGCGCTCGAGGCCGGAGCGGAATTCGTCGGATTCAAAGACATGATTCAAAAATGTCAGGAAGGTTTTCAAGACTTCGACGTCGCAGTTGCCACGCCAGCGGCCATGGCGGAAGTACGCAAGCTCGGAAAAGTCCTCGGACCGCGCGGATTGATGCCGAACCCAAAAACGGGCACGGTGACGGAGGACACGGCGAAGGCGGTGCAGGAAGTGAAAGCTGGCCGCGTGGAATTTAAACTCGACAAGAACGGTAACGTGGCGGTTCCAATGGGAAAATTTTCGTTTGAAGAAAAAGAGCTGGTGGAGAATGGAAATGCTGTGATCGAAGCGGTGGTGCGGGCGCGGCCAGCCACAGCCAAGGGGCGCTATCTCGAAGGCGTAACTCTCAGTGCGACGATGTCGCCGGGAGTGCATGTCGATCCAGCGCCGTATCTGAGTACCTAATGATTAGATCGACAATATGAGACCAGAAAAAGCCAGCATCGTTTCAGATCTTTCCGAGAAGTTGAAACGCTCGCCATTCATGCTCGTGGCCGATTACCAGCGCATGAAGGTGGATAATTTTGGCGAATTGCGGATGCGGCTCGCTCCGGTTGGCGCGGAAGTGCACGTCGTGAAAAACAATTTTCTCAAGCGCGCGATGGTTGATTCCGGATTGCCGGACGTGGGTGACAAATTGGTCGGTCAGACAGCGGTTGTAACCGGCGAGAAAGATGTGGCGCCGGTGGCGAAGATTTTAAAGACGTTCGCGAAGGAGTTTAAAATCGCCGCATTGAAGATTGGTCTGGTGGACCGCGCGATTCTTTCGAGCGTGGATTTGGAAGCGCTGGCGGATTTGCCATCACGTGAGGTTTTGCAGTCGCAATTGCTCGGCCTGCTTTTGTCGCCGGCAACGAAACTGGTGCGTTTGCTGAACGAGCCGGGCTCTGCATTAGCGAGATTGTTAAGCGCCAAGGCGCAGAAAGAAAAACCAGCGGAGGCAGCGACATAGGAGAATTTTCGTCCGGCCAATGCCGCACGAACAACAAAGCAAAAACTGTCCGGGCCGATGGCTATCGGCCTTAAATTTCCGAGAGCTTTCGGAGGCGGCAATTGGAGGAAACAAAAATAGCAGACACAGATAAATTGGTGGAGCAACTCAGCGGCTTGTCCGTGCTCGAGATTGCCGGTTTGGTAAAGCAGCTTGAAGAGAAATGGGGAGTGAGCGCGGCGGCACCGGTGGCGGTGGCGGCTGGTCCAGCGACCGGCGCACCCGGCGGGAGTGCGGCGGCGGCTCCAGCTGAAGAAAAGAGCACTTTCGAAGTCGTCCTTAAAGAAATGGGGTCGAATAAGATTGGCGTGATCAAGGAAGTCCGTAGCGCTGTGCCTGGACTTGGTTTGGCCGAAGCGAAAGCGCTGGTCGAAGGAGCTCCTAAAACAATCAAGGAAGGCGTGACCAAGCAGGAGGCCGAAGAGATCAAGAAAAAGATCGAAGCGGCTGGCGCGAAGGTCGAGATCAAATAGGTGGCTTTTGCACGGCCACTGCGCAATAAAACCACTTGCGCGGCGGCCGTTTTTTGTTAAGGTGGTTGTCTGTTAGAAGTAGGCAGACTTATTTTTAACCCGGCGCTCGACGGCAAAAGAAGGAACTGGCAACAAAACGGTGTGAGGTCAATTTGACAGACCGCTGTTTTGGTGTGATTTTTGCGCCCCTCGCTCGCCGCCGGTCGCGTAAAAATCTTGCCTGCGGCGGCCGCTATTTATTGTGGTCGGCGCGAGGTTGAACCCTTGGTCTAGTGATTATGTCAGAACGCAATTCGGAACGCATCCACTTCGGAACCATCAAAGAAGGTATTGAGCCGCCAAACCTGATTGAGGTCCAACTCAATTCGTATGTCGATTTTCTCCAGAAGGATGTGCCGTTTTCCAAGCGGAAGAATTACGGATTGCAGGCGGTTTTCAGGGAGGTTTTCCCGATCGAGAGCTACGACGAGAAGGCTGTTCTCGATTTCGGTCGTTATGAAATTGGCGAGCCGAAGTTGGCGGCGCTAGAAGCTCAGCGCGAAGGCCAGACTTACAGCGCGCCGCTGCACGTCACGTTTCAACTACGCGAGGAAAGAGGCACGAAGGAAGAGAAAGTTTACATGGGCGAGATCCCGCTTATGACGCCGCAGGGGACTTTTGTGATCAACGGCGCCGAACGTGTGGTTGTGAGCCAGTTACACCGTTCTCCCGGCATCGCTTTCGAATCAAGCGTGCACCTCAACGGCAAAGTGCTCTACAGCTTCCGCATCATACCCGATCGCGGCTCCTGGATTGAAGTGCAATTTGATACGGCCGATCTGCTTTACATTTATCTCGATCGTCGCAAGCGCCGCCGGAAGTTTCTCGCGACGACGTTTCTGCGCGCGCTCGGTTATGGCTCGGACGAAGAAGTCATCAAGCTTTTTTACAACATTGAGAATCTCAAGCTGAGCGAGAAACTCGACGAGGAAAAGCTCGCTACCAAGGTGCTGACGGCGGAAATCCGCGACGGCGAAATCACGGTCGCGCGCGCCTTCGAACCGCTCACTCTGGCGACAGTTCGTCAGATCATGGCTCTGAAAATTCGCGAGGTTAAAGTCATCGATATTTCACACGACGACACGGTGGTGAAGGCGCTGCGGAAAGATCCGGCGCACGATCAGGAGGAAGCGCTCAAAGATATTTATCGACGCCTTCGGCCGGGCGATCCACCGACGGTGGCAAATGCCCGCGCTTTACTGAAACGGCTCTTTTTCGATCCGAAAAAATATGATCTCGGTCGCGTTGGCCGTTACAAGATCAACCAGAAACTTGGTCTCGATGTCGATCTTGGCGAGCGCATTTTAACGGACAAGGATTTCATTGCCGCGATCAAGTATTTGATCAACCTGCGCCGCGGCGAAGGCACGCTCGACGACATCGATCATCTCGGGAGCCGTCGCGTGCGCACGGTCGGCGAATTGCTCGCCAACCAATGCCGCGTCGGTCTCGCGCGCACCGAGCGTCTTGTTAAGGAACGCATGACGCTGTTTGACATCAACGTCGATGGGATGACGCCGCAAAAGCTGATCAACCCGAAGGCGCTGAGCGCGGTCATCCGCGATTTCTTCGGTCGTTCCCAGCTTTCGCAGTTCATGGATCAAACAAATCCGCTCGCCGAGTTGACGCACAAACGTCGTTTGTCAGCACTCGGGCCGGGTGGCCTTTCGCGTGATCGCGCCGGATTCGAAGTGCGCGATGTTCATCCGTCGCATTACGGGCGGATTTGTCCGATCGAAACGCCGGAAGGTCCGAACATTGGCCTGATCAGCTCGATGAGCACGTTCGCGCGCATCAATGAGTTTGGTTTCATCGAGACGCCGTATCGAAAGGTCGAGAAGGGCCGCGTAACGGACCAGGTTGATTACCTCACGGGCGATCGCGAAGAAAATTTTCTGGTCGCGCAGGCGAATGCGCCGATTGATGGTCGAGGACATTTTACGGGCGAGAAAGTTTCGGTGCGCTATCGAGGCGACTTTCTCGAAGTCGACCCGGCCAAGGTGCACTACATGGATGTGTCGCCGAAACAACTTGTCTCAGTCGCGGCCGGGCTCATTCCTTTTCTGGAACATGACGACGCGAACCGGGCGCTGATGGGTTCCAACATGCAACGGCAGGGTGTTCCGCTCATTGTTTCGGAGACGCCGCTGGTGGGAACCGGCCTGGAAGCAAAAGTGGCGCGCGACTCACATGCCGTCGTTCTCGCCACCGAAAGCGGCAAAGTCGCTTCGGTCACGGCGGACCACATTATTGTCACCAAAGACGGCCATCTGCCGGAAGGAAAAAGAAAGTTAAAGACGGATGCGGAAGCCGGGGTTCACGTTTACGAACTGCGAAAATTCATGCGTTCAAACGCGGGCACGTGCGTCAATCAGAAGCCGATTGTCCGCAAAGGTCAGCATGTGAAAAAGGGACAGATCATCGCCGACGGTCCGAATACCGATCAGGGCGAGCTCGCCCTCGGGCGCAATGTGCTCGTCGCGTTCATGCCGTGGAACGGTTACAACTTCGAAGACGCGATCATGATCTCGGAGAAGGTCGTGAAAGAGGACATCTACACGTCCATTCACATCGACGAATTTGAAATTGGCGCGCGCGATACGAAGCTCGGCCCGGAAGAGATCACCCGCGACATTCCGAATGTTAGCGAAGAAGCGCTGCGCAACCTCGGCTCTGATGGCGTCGTGCGTGTCGGCGCGGAAGTGAAGCCGGGCGATATCCTCGTCGGTAAAATCACGCCCAAGAGCGAGACCGAGCTTGCCCCGGAAGAACGCCTGCTGCGCGCGATTTTTGGCGAAAAAGCTGCCGATGTGAAAGACACGTCGCTCACTGTGCCGTCGGGCACTTATGGAATTGTTATGGATGTGAAAGTTTCATCACGCCGCGAAGTTTCGCGCGAGAAACTCACACCGACGGAAACGAAAAAGCAGCTCAAAGCGATCACCGAAGATCATCGCAGAAAGAAAGAAGAATTGACCGAGCAACTGACTGATTCGCTCTCGAATATTTTGCTGGGCGAAAAGATTCCGCTCGATGTTGTCAATGCTGTGACGGGCGAGATCATCATTCCGGCCAATCGCAAAATCACCAAGACGCTGCTGCGCAAACTGGCCAACGTTTACGACCATATCGAGATCGACCCGAGCCCGATCCGCAACAAGATCCGGGAGATCATCGCTTCCTACGAACATAAGTTCGCCGAGCTTGAACTCGAACGCGAGCGCTCGATGGATCGCGTCGAGAGCGGGGACGATGTCGATCCGGGCATCATCAAGCAGGTCAAAGTTTACATCGCGAGCAAACGCAAGTTGAGCGTCGGGGACAAGATGGCCGGACGTCACGGCAACAAAGGGGTCGTCGCGCGCATCGTCCCGGAAGAAGACATGCCATTCCTCGCGGATGGAACGCCCGTGGAGATTGTGCTCAATCCGCTTGGCGTGCCGAGCCGAATGAATGTCGGCCAGGTCCTTGAGACGCATCTCGGCGTTGCGGCGAAAGCACTTGGATTCAAAGTCGCGACGCCGGTTTTCGATGGCATCAAGGAAAATAAAATCCGCGAGTACCTGAAAGAAGCGCGCAAGAAGGAAGGCTTCAGTTGGGTCCAGGAAAACGGCAAATCGCGCTTGTTCGACGGGCGCACCGGTGATGCTTTCGATCAGGAAGTTGTGGTTGGCTACATCTACATGATGAAGCTCGGCCATCTGGTCGCAGACAAAATCCACGCGCGCGCGGTTGGTCCGTACTCGCTCGTGACACAGCAGCCGCTCGGCGGCAAAGCGCAATATGGCGGCCAGCGTTTCGGAGAGATGGAAGTGTGGGCGCTGGAAGCCTACGGCGCCGCTTACACATTGCAGGAATTGCTCACGGTGAAGTCCGACGATGTGCAGGGCCGCACGCGCATCTACGAATCCATCGTCAAAGGCGACAACTCGCTCGAAGCGGGCACGCCTGAATCTTTCAACGTGCTGATTAAGGAAATGCAAAGCCTCGGTCTCGACGTCAAAGTCGGCGGTCAGGCCCCGAGCAGTTTCCTCGAAAACGTGGCGTAATTTTTACATCGACAATCATATTTGGAGAATAAATGAACGAACATTCCTGGCGTGAGTTAGTTGGCGAAGAGCGCCCCGTGGGTTTCGATCAAGTCGCCATCGGCGTCGCGTCGAGCGACACGATGCGCTCCTGGAGCAAGGGCGAAGTCAAAAATCCGGAGACAATCAATTACCGAACGTTCAAGCCGGAAAAGGGCGGTCTTTTTTGCGAGCGAATTTTTGGACCGACCCGCGATTGGGAATGCTCATGCGGAAAATACAAGCGGATTAAACATAAGGGCGTCATTTGTGACCGCTGCGGCGTGGAAGTGACGCTGGCGCGGGTTCGTCGCGACCGGATGGGCCATATCGAACTGGCCGTGCCGGTTTCCCACATCTGGTTTTATAAATGCATGCCCTCGCGTCTCGGACTCATGCTCGATATGAGTGCGCGCCAGCTCGAGCGCGTCATCTATTATGAGGACTACATCGTCATCGATCCGGGCAAAACGCCGCTGCAAAAAACGCAGCTTTTGAACGAAGTCGAATACCGCGAAGCGCAAGAGCAATATGGCGAGGGTTTCCTCGCCGGGATGGGTGCGGAAGCGGTGAAAAAATTGCTCGCGGAGATCGATCTTAACAAGCTCAACAAAGAGCTGGAGCAGGCGATGGGCGCCACCAAGAGCAAGCAGATTCGTAAAAAACTGGCGAAACGACTTAAGCTCATTCAAGGCTTCCAAAATTCGCACGCCCGGCCTGATTGGATGGTTCTCGATGTTCTGCCGGTGATTCCGCCGGATTTGCGGCCGCTGGTTCCGCTCGAGGGCGGACGATTCGCCACCTCGGATCTGAACGATCTTTATCGCCGCGTCATCAACCGCAACAATCGTCTCAAAAATCTGCTTCAACTCAAAACTCCGGATGTGATCATTCGCAATGAAAAGCGGATGCTACAGGAAGCGGTTGACGCTTTGTTCGACAACGGCCGGCACGGCCGCGCCGTGACTGGCGCGGGCAATCGTCCTCTCAAATCGCTGAGCGACATGCTCAAAGGCAAGGGCGGGCGTTTCCGTCAAAACCTTCTTGGCAAACGCGTCGATTACTCGGGGCGTTCCGTCATCGTCATCGGTCCGGAATTAAAACTGCATCAGTGCGGTTTGCCGAAGAAGATGGCGTTGGTTCTGTTCGAACCGTTCATCATCCGGCGGCTAAAAGATCTCGGTTATGTGCATACCGTGCGCAGCGCGAAGAAGATGATCGAGCGCCAGACGCCGGAGGTCTGGGACATTCTCGATGAAGTCACCAAAGGGCATCCGGTGTTGCTCAATCGCGCGCCGACGCTGCATCGATTGTCGATCCAGGCGTTTGAACCGCAACTGATCGAAGGCGAAGCGATCCGCATCCACCCACTCGTTTGCACCGCCTACAACGCGGACTTCGACGGCGACCAAATGGCCGTGCACGTGCCCCTCTCCGTAGAAGCTCAAATGGAAGCGCGCATACTCATGCTCGCGCCAAATAACATTTTCTCTCCTTCAAGCGGCAAGCCGATTACTACGCCATCGCAAGACATCACTCTCGGCTGCTATTACCTGACGCAAAACCCGCGGCGCGCCAGCGGAAGTGATGGCGACGGCCGGCTTCCACTGTTTGTCGATGCCGTCGAAGTGGAATTTGCCATGGCCGAGGGAAGCATTCGAACCCACGACCGCATCCGGATCAAGAACCCGGATCACGGCCAGCAAACGGTTTACGGAAACGCCGAGGCGAAGGTTATCGAGACGACTGCGGGTCGCGTTATTTTTAACGAGATTTGGCCAAAGCAGCTTGGATTTTTCAACAAGCCCGCCGGCAAGAAACAACTGAGCGACATCATCTGGCGCTGCTACCAGACCGCTGGCCCGGCCGAGACGGTTGCCACGTTGGACAAATTAAAGGAGCTTGGGTTCACCGAAGCGACCAAGGCCGGTCTCTCGATTGGAATTTCGGACATGATTATTCCGAAGGAGAAACAGGCTGAGCTCGAAAATGCTTACAAGCAAATCCGGCAGGTCGAGCAGCAGTATCGCAAAGGCATAATCACGGACGGCGAGCGTTACAACAAGATTATCGACATCTGG
>Ga0137366_10004539_pt1 | contig 10879 bp, 11 predicted proteins | sample SagtaG_8_FD_104938 | JGI IMG/M metagenome (GOLD analysis project Ga0137366, IMG submission 104938) | Vadose zone soil microbial communities from Sagehorn Ranch, Mendocino, California, USA - Sage1_L_60_16 metaG | ecosystem: Environmental > Terrestrial > Soil > Vadose zone | place: USA... | reverse complement strand
TGTTGTGGGCGCCGACACGGACGTGAAAGTGCAGTGCCATGGACGCGTGGTTCGCTCGCATGAAGAAGATGGCGGACGGCGCGGAGTTGGCGTGGTGATCGACGAGTACTTTTTCGAACGCCGTTAAAGGCGCGGTGAACTGATGGCTAGCGCAGCAATGAGCACGGGAGATCCGGGGTTGGCCCCTCCGCACATGGAGAACCGGGAACAGTTTATTCGGGTGATCGTTGCTGACTCGCAGGCGATTTTTCGCGCGGGACTGCGCAAAATTTTCGCTGTCGAAGACGACATTCGCGTCGTCGGCCAGGCAGAAACTTTGTCGCAAGCGGTTGCCGCGGCGAAAAAGTTCAGCGCCGAAATCTTGATTTTTGAAGCCGCATTAGCTGAGCGGCCTGCAGACTCAGTGCAGGACATTCTGAAACAGGCCGCTGGCCTGCACGTGGTGGTTGTAACCGAGATGCCCGACCAGGAGTTGACACTGGAACTCTTGCGGCGCGGCGCACATGCGATCGTTTCACGCGAGATTGATTCTGAGCTGTTCGTGGACTGCCTGCGCAAGGTTGCTACCGGCGAGGCGTGGCTCGAACCGCACGCGATGAAGTGGGTGCTCGACGCGTATCGCACCCAGGGCACCCGCCCACAGACTTCCCGCACCAAAGTTCAACTTACGCCGAAAGAGGCACTGATCGTCTCCTGCGTCACGCAGGGCATGAAGAACAAAGAAATCGCTCTCCGCGTGGGAACCACCGAACAGGTGGTCAAGAACTATCTACGCAAAGTTTATGACAAGCTCGGCGTCGCCGACCGCCTGGAACTTGCCCTGTACTGCCTGAACAACCGCGTTCTGCAGGACGCGCCGAAGCCGGCTGCGCCGGCGGCGGGGCAGCAGAGCGCCGCAGCTCAAGGGCCCGCAGCAAAGGATGCCGACACTTCTGAAGTCGCGGTCGATCAGGTCGCCGATCAGAAGAAAACCTCGTAGGGGCCCGTTTACGCGCTTAGAATTCCAGTTTCAGATTCAAGCGATTTGCCGATTTCACGATAATCTTTATAGCGCCTAGATTAGGGTTGCGAGGCCTCGCTTCCCAGACAATAAGTCTACTCCCCTGATTTTCAACAAATCCACTCTAAGTGCATAATGGTTGCGCATGAGGCAGCCACAACAGAGGCGACTGCTCACGACACGTTTGTGAATAACAGTCGCGATGCTTCTGTCCGCACTGTTGTTGGCCCTGGCAATTCGCGGGCTGCTTTTGGGTCATCCTGAAACTCAATGGATTATTTCGCCGTCAGTTTTGCTTCACGGCTGGCTGCTAACAGCTGTGAATGTGCTGTTTTACGGTTATGTCTGCTGGCTTGGATTCTGGTTTGTTCGTCACACAACCGGGCGAGAGCGCTTTTTTGCGGTGGGATGGTGTCTGGGCTTCTTCTTTGGCCTCTTAGGATGTTGTGGCCGCAATTAGCAGTACCCCTTACGCATGTCGATGCGTTCGGACTGGCGGCCGCGCTGTTCGCGGCACTCTCCCTGCTTCTTGACACTTCAGGGTCGGTCAATTCTGGTGGGACAACCGACGTCGTCTAGTGTTGTTGATGATGAAATTCACCCGCCTCGGTTGCGGTCGTGCGCACTGCACCATAGAATCAAAGAGGCGGGCCGATCCGCCATTCCGCAATAGCTTCCCGAAAGCGCCCGGAGAGATGGCCGAGTGGCTGAAGGCGCACGCTTGGAAAGCGTGTTTAGGGGAAACTCTAACGTGGGTTCGAATCCCACTCTCTCCGCCAGTTTTTCACCCGCATAAACACTGGCGATTACCAACGTGCCATATATTTTGTGCTAAAAACGTGCTAGCGTTGCTGGCATGAGCACTCTAGTCCCGTTCACCGAAGAGCAGAAAGCCAAGGCCAAACAGAACGTGCGCAAGTGGCGGGTGAGGCCCGGCCCGCCCGTGGTGACCATCTTTGTGCGCCACTCACCCGCCTGCAAATACGCCGGGGATGAGTTTTGTAAGCGGTGCCAGTGCCCCAAGCATCTGCGCTGGAGCCACGGGCGCAAGCAACACCGGGTTTCCGCTCAGACACGCTCTTGGGCGACGGCAGAAGATAAGAAGCGGGACATTGAGGACCAACTCGCGGGACGCGCTCCCGAGGTAAAGCCCGAAGAATCGCAGCACGGCATCCAGGACGCCATAGACATCTTCACTCAGGACAAGAGGAATCAGGGCGTCACGGAAAAGGTAGTGGACAAGTACACCCGTGAGCTGGCCCGGCTCCGCGAGTATTGCGAACGTCACAGGGTTTTCACGGTCCAGGGAATCACGCGGGAGCTGCTCACCGGCTTTTGTGCCACGTGGCCGGAGCTGTACCCATCCACCTACACCCGCGCCAAGGTCCGCGAGCGCGTGCGGTCATTCCTTCGATATTGCTATGAGGCACAGTGGATTCCACGTATCCCGCCCTTACCCAAGATCAAAATTGAAGAGCTGCCCACGATGCCGCTAACGGCGGATGAGTACACACGCCTGCTGGACGCGGTTTACGGCACAATTGAAGGCAGAGAACGGCAAGCACAGGTCCATGCGCTTATCCAACTGATGCGATGGTCCGGCCTAGCCATCCGGGACGCGCTGACTCTCAAGCGCGGAGAGTTGCAGCACGATAAAGCAAAGAAGCTGTATCGCATCGTGACCGCCCGGCAGAAAACAGGGACGCACGTATCGGTACCTATCCCGCTGGATATTGCTCAAGAGTTGCTAGCCGTTTTGAACGGCAACCCGGAGCACTTCTTTTGGTCCGGCAAGGGCGAGGAAGAGAGCCTCACGAAGAATTGGGCGAAGTATTACATATCACCGCTCTTCAAGGCCGCCAAGATTCAAAACGATGGGCACATGATGAGTCACCGGCTCCGCGATACATTCGCGGTGGACCTGCTGGAGAAAGGCGTCCCGCTGGAGGAAGTTTCCAAGCTGCTCGGGCATGAAAGCATCAAGACCACGGAGCGCCATTACGCAAAGTGGGTTAAGGGACGGCAGGACCGGCTAGACGCGCTGGTAGTTGGAACGTGGAAGGAATAGATTACGGCGCGGAAACAGCCCGCCGCTTGGCGGCTCGGGCGCTAGGCTTCCGGCTTACCTCCGCGAGCTTGCGACGCCCGTCGTTACTTAGTGAAATCGCGGTTTCGATCAGCGTGGAGGACTCGCGCACCAGCTCCCTTGAGCGTTCCCGGATTTTGCGGGCGGCCTCTATGGTCAATTGAATATTCTGGTCTTTCACCGTTCTAAATAAAAGGGCCGGGCCGCCCGATTTACCGTGAGGCAGAACTTCCAGGCTCCGTGTTCCCGAGGGAGGGTACAGAGAAATTATGCACTGTTGTCCGTCCAGGCTGCATGCGCCAAGAAGCGCCACGCTGCGCGGGCAAGCTGCGGGATTCGCATTATGTTATGTCTCGTCCGCGTGACTACGCTTCGCCGTGCTTGGGGTCGCAGAGGTATTGGCCCAGTTCCATTGTAGCGTCGGATTTACCCGAATACATGGACGCCCGCTGACAGCGAGTGCAGTGCCACTGTTTCACGTCGGCATCCCATGTGAGGCTATGTTGATGAATCATAGGAATACTTCGAGTTGGCTTGTCGCAATCGAACCACTTCTAGCATCGCCCGCAGATCGTGGCAGCTTTGGCATTCTGGATCGGAGCAATAGGTTGACCCTGATTGCTGTTTCTGTGGCGATGGGGGCGGTGTCGGATTTGCCATGTGGCCTCCTGTGCAGCGTCACCGCACAAGAGACCGTCGCCCGGAGGCGCGGCGGAGGGATGTGGAATGGACAACCCCAACCTACTCCAGTTGTTTCAGGAAAGCCAGCCCGATTATGGGACAACGGCCCCGCCGTAGGTCTTCACAGCGGGCCGCGCAGTAGGTTTCCACAGCCAAAGGCGCACAAGTGTGTGACAGGCGTCACAGACTCAGAAGCTCGGAAAAGACCATGCTCCCATTATAGAAAAAGAGGGGAGAAACGTGGTGAAGCCAATGAGCTGCCAACCAAGATGCATGCTAGCCCATGACATCATCAATAAACTAGCTGCAATCATCTCCAATTGCGATCAGTTGGAAATTGAGATACCTAGTCCGTGGTGCTTGAACCGGACAGCCAAGATCAAGCACTTGGCTCTAATGGTCTCGGAAATTCTTACTACGCGCGAGTGCGACTCTACCCCCGCCCCGCCAAAAAACGGGCAGGGGGACGTTCTGCTTTCGTAACAGAATGACAAATCTTTAACAAGCAGCAGCGGCTTTTGAGATATTTCTTGTTTCGGAAGGTCACTGCCGTGGACACCTGCCCCGAGTGCCAGAAGCGGCTACGCGAATACGAGCGTGCCATCGGCGAAATCTATGCGCTTGTGGACACTCGGCTCCCCACGCGCTGGGAAAAGATTACCAGGCTCCGTCAATGGCAAGATGAGCGGGACCGAGCGATAGAAAACTACTACCTCCACAAGCGCTTACATTCCATACGCTATCGCGGCGTGAAAGCTGCATAAAATCGAAAAGCCCGCCGATTGCTCAAGCGGGCCTTGCGTGGGGGATTACGCGGGTTCAAGACGGACGAAAATTCTTGCGGGCAGTCACAAGAATGTGGTTCAGCAGAGCACCTATGCCAGCACCCAAGAGAAAGATTCCAAGTCCCAGCCATGCGTCCATTACTTCTACCTTTGTGGGTCTGGATGATTCGGGCACAATTGGTCAATTTCGTTGCTGCGGACCATTTCGGCCATAGCTTCCGCTGCATCGCAGATCGTTTGCAAATCCTCTGAGCTTTTGGCATCAAGTCCAGGGCGCGAACTCATCAGTTCGCAACGGGTCAAGATGACGCCCAATTTATTGTTCAGGGCGTGGATAAGCGGCGACTGATTTTGCGAGGAATGGGCTGTGTGCTGAGGTGGGGTGGTATGCGAAATGGCCGGGGACTGCATTACTACAAAACTCCCTACCCACTATTTCAGAAACTCTCGAATTGCCGTTTACTATTTTGATTTTGTTACGAAAACGGGACAAGCCGCCGGAGTTTGCCGGGGGCGGCCCGATGTTCCTCTCTAGCGCCGTCTCTCACCCACGGGGACTCTTACACGACAAGCGGCAGCGTCAACAGAGCCGCCCTTCGAGACGTGGACTACATTGTTGAGAATAGCTCCCTGAGGTAGAAACTGACGAAACGCCAAGAAGCGCCACGAAAAAAGAAGCCCGCCGAGTAGTCCAGCGGGCCGCGTGGGGAATCCCCTTGAGACGTGAGACGGATTCTACACCTTGGGCCGCTTCTCCCCACCGTGCGCGGCTACAACCGTATCAGCGAGCGCGTGTAGCAGGCTTTTCCGGCTAACCTTGGTCGGCTCGCCTTCAGCACCTTGCGGGACTCTATTAGTACGTTGAATTTGGAATAAGTGCCTGTCATGGTTTGCGGCTCCCCTTCCGCAATTACAAAATCGCATAGCCGCGCTGTGCTGGCACGGCCCATCCGTACCCCGGCGTCCCGTTAGCACGTCCCGTTAGCGCGTCCAACAGGCGCTAACCGGATTGCAATCAATTCGGGCGCTATGGCCTCTTGGTAACCAAAAATAAAATGCGCGGGGACGCGTTAACGGGATTTCCGGCCAACCGGGGGATAACGGACCTGGACAAAATCATAGCCGTCCCTGGTAAAGCTGACCACGCGGTACGGGAGATTTTGTTCCGCGATGTAGTTTGCAACCACACGCACCATAGTGCGGCGGCTCTGGACGCGGTATTTCTGTTTGTCTTCCGCAGTGACCGTTAGCTGCCATACTTCGTTGGGTGTCATCTTTTGCTTCTCCAACTGCTCCCGCATCAGCTTCCACTGTGGCAGCACGTCCATGCGCGAAGAGGAGCGGCGCTTGCGCCGTGGAGCCTCGCTCGCCTTTAGTTTCTGAAACGCTCCGCTAGGCATTGTTTCCCCCCTCCGCCCGCGTAGTGCGACAGCCATTCTACCACGCAATACTGCGTAGTCAAATGCACATTTACCAGAGGCGGAATTCCCGGCAATTCGCATTTGACATATATACAGGTCATGCTAAAGTGACAACTGCGACGGACGTTAACGAGTCTCGGGACCGGCTTCTTGATGCGGATTCCGCCGCCCAATTGCTAGGTATCCGGCCCTCCACGATTCGGGACTGGTGGAGGATTGGCAAATTACGGCGGGTCAAGATTGGCCGCCTAACGCGGGTATGGGAATCGGAGCTGCTGGCCCTCATCCCACGCGAGCACGGCATAACTTCCTTGGCGGGAGGCCCGAAATGCCGATGACGGACGCGATGAGACAGTTAATCGCTACGGCGGACAACCCGGCGCAAGTGTTCTGGCGCGGTGACGAGATAGAGGTGCTCTTCCCGTTTGACATGTCGCATGAACAGCACCTCGCCGCCCGCGAAAAAATTACGGCGCTTGCGCTAAAGTTTGGGGGAATTTTTGCGATGGTTAACGGTAATCCCGTTTGCAAGGTCGCTAGCGCAGAAGCTATCCCCGCGATGACCCTTGCCGCACCCGCATATACCCATCGCGTAGCCGAAAAGATGATTACGACGGCGGAACAATCGCTACGCGTGGACGGCGCGGAGTGGCTCAAGTTCATGGAAAACCTTTGGAATCTGGAGGACCCACGTGGACGCAATTAACGTGCTGATGTCCTATTACGGATTTAGCGAGCTGCACGCCCAAGAGTTGCTATCCGAGATGACGGATTTACGGAGCGTGCGGAGCCTCGCTGAAGCCCGCGTCCTACAAGTTTCGCCCGATGGAATAGCACGTTGTCCATCCTTGGCACGGGCGGGTGCCGTATCCACTCGGGCCTTTTCGCCCGCCCGAAAAATTCAAAAGTTTCAAATGCTGCCCGGTGAAATCAGCGCCGGGTCATTCGTGTTAGCTACCTCTACAACGGGGCCGTTAGGCGCGGAAAAAACTCAGTCCCAATGGGACTCTAAAAAAGGACACACGATATGAGGTTGCAAGACATGTTGAAGGACAGAGCAGCCAACCTTGATGCTGCATCCGAAATCCGCGCAAAAGCGGCTAAGGGAGCACAGTTGCACCAAGGCGAGCAAGTTGCGCTTGAGCAGTACGAGAAGCGCGTAGCAGAACTAACCCCACTAATCGAAGAGAGTGAGAGTAAGAACACCCTCCTTCAGCAGTGCAAAAAGCACGGGTTTGCTGAAACTCTTCTTTCAGGCGGCGAAAGACAAGCACCGGCGCAAGGTGAGGAATCTACCGGTAACCGTCGCATGTCTCTGCGGACAGCAATGCAGTTTGCTACGCCGGAGCAGAGGGAGCAGGTTAACTCATTCGCTCGCTACCTTGGCGGCGATATGACGGCGCTTGCTGACCTTACCCCGTCTGGAGATGGCGGGGTTTTCATTCCTCAATTTGTGGCTGGAGTTGTGGCACGCAACTACGCGGGATTCACTCCGGTACACGACAACTGCACGGTGTGGCCCACGGCGGACGGTGTGCCCACGGCGTTCCCGGTTATCTCTGACTCGGAAGAGGCGGAGATTCTTGTCCCGGCTGCAGCAACCGGAGCCGACGCCACAGTTTCCGGTGACACTCCGCCCACGGAGATTACCGGGCCGGTGATGGTAGCGCACAAATTCAGCTCTAAGCCTGTATTTTTGCCGCGTGAAACCATAACGGACAGCAACCTCAACGTTTTGGAAGAAGTCCTCAATGCGCTTATCGCTCGCATCCTGCGGACCCAAAACAAGAAGTACACAGTGGGCACGGGCACGGGCGAGCCGGAAGGCTTCACGAAGAACGCTACATACTTCACAGCCGCAGCGTCTGTATTGGATTTGGATGTCGCGCTTGACCTTGCTTATTCCGTCCCGGCGCTGTATCGGCCACGCGGAATCTACATGGCGTCCGACCTAACAATCAAATATCTCCGCAAGCTGAAGACCGGCATCTCCGGTGATAAGCAGAGTTTGTGGAAGGACGCATTCGAGGAAGGCAACGCCACGCTCGGCACGCCTCCACGGCTGCACGGTTATTCCATCATCGTGAATAACGATATGGACAGTGTGGCATCGAACGGAACCTTTGCCGGTGTTTCGCCGCTGGCCTTCGGGGACTTCAAGAAATTTGTTGTCCGCGATGCCGAACAGGGAAGCCCATTCGTTTACCGCTATATGGTCCCCGCGAAGGACGGTAATGCGGTAATCGCTTTCCAACGATCTGACTCGAAGTTGATTGTGCCTGAAGCCATCGCGCTATTGGCCCCAACCTCGGGCAGCTAACACTTTTGGCGGGGAAGTCAACCCGCTCACGGTCCCCGCAAGGCGGAGCAGCCTCTTGCAGCCGTGAGCAACTAAACCCGGCTCTTTCCTGCTCTTGGGGAGAGCGGTTGAGAGCCGGGATTTTTTCCGAGGGGGTTTCGCGTTATCAAAGCATCTGCACAACGAATTGCGGAGAGGGTGAACCGATGAAAGCCGAAATGGAGGTTACGGCGGGGCAGTGGGACTACGTTTGCTGCGCGTGCTTCATACAGCTAGAAGGCTCGGGCGTGTATGCGTCCCAAAACAATGTCTGCATGGCGTGCGGGAACACTAATATCCGCTTCAATCACATCCTGGAGCACGTGGAAGACGGGCGGCAAATTTCCGTGGGGATTGAATGCGCCCGCGTCTTAGTGAAGGACCGCGCATTACCAAGGCTTGCAGAGAACGAAGTAAAACGGAAAGAACGCTGGCGGATTCACTACAAGAAACCGGGGCGATGCACAGCAGACGCCGTGGACCTGCGGGAAAGAGGCAAGCTGTGACATTGTTCTCCGGCGTTCACGAAGTCCGATTGTTCTGCCCCAACCGCATCGCCGTGGGTTACTTCACGGATTGGGACGCGGCCATCCGAGCGATTGAGAATGAGCCGTCGCAGTACAAGGCGGCATACTTCAGTCTGAATCCGCTCAAGCCGTTGGCAGACCTTCCGCTTAATCCCGCGTTACTCGCGTCCTCACGCGATGCAGCCGGGGACTCCGATATTGAGCGGCGCATGTGGCTGTTGGTTGACTGTGACCCTCCGCGCCCTAAAGGCACCAACTCAACGCAAGCCGAGAAAGACGCTGCCCGCGAACAAGTGGAGCGTATCCGAGAGTGGCTGCGTTCTCACGGATGGCCGGAGCCGCTTATCGCTGACTCGGGTAACGGATGGCATCTGCTTTACCGCATTGAGCTGCCCAACGATGAAGCCACGAAGACTTTGCTAGCAAATTTCCTTGCACGGTTAAAGCAGCTCTTTCCAATGGTGGACGCGGGGAACTTCAATGCGTCACGTGTTTGCAAGTTGTACGGCACTTGGGCACGGAATAAGGGCGAGCATACGGAGGAACGCCCGTGGCGGCGCTCTGCCATTGTAGAAGCGGGCAGCGATGCCGTTGTGACAGAGCAACAGATTCGGGCACTGAGTCCCGCGCCGGTACGCGTCCAGGCTCAACAGAAATCGGATGACGTAAAGCTGTCCAGCTTGATTGGATTCTTGGAGCACTACTCCGTTGCCTTGCGCGCAGAGCCGAGAGAGGTAACGGGCGGATGGCAGATAGAGATTGAGTGCCCGTGGGCGGACGAGCACAGCGGCGAAACACAGCGGGACACCGTTGTCAGTTTTGTTGCGGGCCTTGGCAATGGCTTCAAGTGCTTTCATTCGCACTGCGCTAACCGGCATTGGAAAGAATTTCGGGCAGAGCTGGAAAAGCGCAATCCGGGCTTGGCTCCGTACTACGGCAAGCTGCCCGAGATGACGCACAGCAAAATTGCCCGCGCCTTCGTGGACTCACACGATGATTTTGTGCGGGTGTATGACAAAGAGAATGCAACCGGCGTGTGGATTCCGGGCAAGCGTTGGGCGCTCGGGGACCCCGGTGACGCACTGCTGAGAAAGTCCATTCGGCTCTACCTGGATGAGCTGCACGAGAGATACAGCGCACCGGAGCCGGGCCAGAAAGACCCGCGCCGGACATTGCAGCAAGCGGCGTTTGTGAGCGGCGTACTTGCCGAGGTCAAGCCGTGGCTCCCGCCGAAACTGAGCACGGACTTTGATGTAGACCCGGCCATCCTGCCCTTGCAAAACGGCAAGGTTGCGGACTTGCGGGCCGGTGTCTTGCGGGAGATGCAACGGGAAGATTGCCAGACCAAGCGCATCCCGATTATGCCTGCTGATATTCCTACGCCACGATGGGACAGCTTTCGCCGGGAAATCACTTGCGGGGATGCGGACCTCGCGGCATACATCCAGAGGCTAATGGTCATCAGCATCACCGGCTTGGCTCTGCATCTGCTGATTTTCTTCTATGGACGCGGACGGAACGGCAAGGGCGTGTTGGCTAGGCTGCTGGAGAAAATCTTAGGCCGTGAGTTGTTCGCCGTATCGCTGAGGCCGGAAGACATTGAGTATCGCCGTGGAGCTGAGGACCGCAATAAGCGCCTGATGGGTCGGCTACGCGGAAAGCGGCTCGCATACACCGGGGAAACGGTTAGCGGCCATCTGGATTGGACACTGCTCAAGATGCTGACGGGCGGTGACACATTAGCGGGAGCTGACCTCTACAAGAATACGGAAGGCTTTGCGCCGTCACACACGCTCATTCTGACCACGAATGACCGGCCTAAGCTGCCGCCTACTGTGGCATTCAATGAGCGTCTGCGCTTCGTTCCCTTCAACGGTGATTTCAGCAAGTCCAAAGACTTCACACTTGAGGATGACTTGGCACGCGAAGCACCGGGCATCTTGTGGAAACTGATTAAGGCCGCGCCCGCTGTGTTTGCGAATGGAGATGAGCCGCCCGCATCTGTGCTTGAGGCAACGGCGGACCTAATTGACGAAAACGA
>Ga0137366_10004529_pt1 | contig 10893 bp, 10 predicted proteins | sample SagtaG_8_FD_104938 | JGI IMG/M metagenome (GOLD analysis project Ga0137366, IMG submission 104938) | Vadose zone soil microbial communities from Sagehorn Ranch, Mendocino, California, USA - Sage1_L_60_16 metaG | ecosystem: Environmental > Terrestrial > Soil > Vadose zone | place: USA... | reverse complement strand
GTACGGAAGAATTGCTCAGAAGCTTCCTTGAGTTCATCGCGGTCAGATTTGTAAGGAGTCTCAGGTGATGGAGATGTCTGCGTATCCGCTTGTTCCTGCGCTTGCTCTTCTTGTGTTTTCTTCGTGGTTGCCATAAGTTTGCCTCCCTAATAAGTTCTAAATATGTGTACTAACCATAGGTTACCTACTAATAGTATAAACGATTAGCCGGGCTAATGCCATATCTCAATTACCATTCTGTCTCCGAATATCATATACTTATTGGACTCAACAGTACCTGTTCGCAAAGCCGGTATTGCAGGTATATTACAAATGAGTCGACCTGAATCCCGTAGGAGGTAAAAGTGAGCGCCCCAACGAATTCTTCCATTGACGCAAGCACCTATCATGCTGATGTCGAGTATATCGAGGCGCTTTGGCAACGAACCACAGTAGGCTCGGTTGATATCCCTTTGATCGACATCGGCGAAGGAGCACCCTTAGTCTTCGTACCAATACTCGAGCACCTGGAATTTGTATATGCTCGCCAGGTACGTGCGTTCAGCCAATCCAGGCGCGTCATCCTCTACCGGAGGCGGGAAACACGTACCCAGCCCGTCGGGCTTGTCGAACGCGCCGAAGAACTACGCAGCATCCTCGACAGTCTTGGGCTGGCATGTGTCGATCTAATCGCGCATGGTGATGCCGCCATGGTGCTCTTCGAGTTCGCCGTCCGTTATCCACAGCGTTGCCGCTCGTTAGTCATCATCGCTCAGGGCGCCGATTATCAGATCGCCCCTCATCCTCTGATCTGGCTGCTACACGAACTCTTTGTGCGCCTGCCTGTCGAGCACTTCCTACCAGCATGGTTCCTACGACGCCTTGTAATTAACTACATTGTCGCTCATCATCCCAATACTACAACCGATACCAGCTCGACTTGTCGTCTGCCCCGTCACCTGATCGAAGAGCAGTTCCGCAAGATTGCGCTCTGGCCATTCGTCTATAAGTTTTCGGTGTTACCCATCATTCACAATTACGATATGCGCAAACGCCTGGATCAATTAACCATGCCTGTTCTACTCATTAATCGCAATGATGATGTACTGGCCCCTGAATCAAAAACGCGCTGGCTTGCCGAAAACCTACCTATCTGTGCTGGCTATCACGTCATCTCAGGTGGCGATCGTTTCTTTATGTACTCACAAGCAGATACAGTGAACCGGCTCATGGAGGAATTTCTTACGGCTGTACATGACAATCGTATCTATCTAAGTGACTGTCTTACATCTCATCCGGCGCTGTCATTCTTCGCGAAGAACGACAGCGCCGGATGAGATGTAAGACGCGCTCTTAAAGGAGCTTATTGATAACACTCAATAGGAAACAAGGCTCATAATCATGATATATCAGAAGCTCAGACGGGTCGTAATCTCCGGCCTCGGTGTAGTGGCTCCCAACGGTATCGGAAAAGAAGAATTCTGGCAAGCCTGTATCTCTGGTCGCTCAGGAGTTCGCCGCATCACACGCTTTGATGCCAGCGCTTTACCAACACAGATAGCTGGAGAAATACCAGCCTTCGATCCCGAATCATCAGGTCTTACTCCAGAAGAATCAAACACCCTCGATCGAAGTACACAATTTGCTGTTGCCGCAGCTAATCTTGCATTCCGTGACAGTGGCTTACCCAATACTTTAAGCGAATCAGAGCGCAACGCCATGGGCGTGTATATGGCTACAGCCATGCCCTCAGTTGATGAAGGTGAAAAGCACTGGCTTCAGTTCACAGGTCACTGTACGCATTCACCGCGCGCGCTAATACAAGACACCCATCCATCCACTCTCCTTATGAGTTATGTACCTGCCAGCGTGATAGCTGCGCATTTTCAACTTCACGGGCCGTGTACCGTTATCTCGACCGGGTGTTCTGCTGGAGCAGATGCGATTGGACAGGCTTTCTGGTCCATACAGGAAGGAAGGGCCGATCGCATGCTTGCGGGAGGCTCCGATTCGGCTATTACCGCCGGTGGTATCAATGTATTTTCCGTCATGAAGGCTTTAAGCACACGTAATGAAAAACCGGAACAGGCATCTCGTCCGTATGATGGACAACGAGACGGTTTTGTCATGGCCGAGGGGGCGGGGGCATTGCTTTTAGAAGAGCGCGAGCTGGCACTGGCACGCGGTGCGCATATCTATGCCGAATTAATTGCGTTCACATCAAACACTAATGGATACCATATGACCGCACTGCCAGAAGATGGTGCGCCCCTCCAGCGCCTCCTGAGACAGGCATTGGAGGATGCATGTATTACGTTCAACCAGCTAGACTATATTAATTCACATGGTAGCGCAACTCCCTCTAACGAAGCGGCGGAAACAGTGGCATATAAAGCTGTCTTTGGCGAGTATGCTTATCACATCCCGATTAGTGCAACCAAATCGATGATTGGGCACACTCAGGGAGCAGCCAGCGCCATTGAAACCATCGTCACCGCACTCGTATTAGATCGCCAGCTTATACCGCCAACTATCAACCAGCAGCAGTTGGACCCAAACTGCGATTTAGATTACGTACCAAACGTAGCGCGTTTTGCTGATGTCAATGTCGCATTGACCCATTCCAGCGGCTTTGGCGGCGTCAATACCGCACTCGTTCTTACCCGGTCTGATTGGATAGATAGGTAAATCAATGGCGTTTCAAACTCATCGGCGTGTAGTAATCACTGGACTTGGTGTGGTAGCTTCCAACGGTATAGGCAGAGAGGCATTTTGGCATGCCACCAGTGAAGGAGTCTCCGGTATCAAACCTATTCAGCGTTTCCCCACTATTGATTTACCTATCAAGGTAGCGGGCGAAGTACTCGATTTTCAGGTTGAGAACTATATTGATCGTAAGCTGGTAAACCGTACAGCTCGAATGACACATCTTGTCTTCGCCGCTGTCCAGGAAGCCCTGCAGGATGCAAGAATAGCGCTGGAGCAAGAGAATCTACAGCGTGTCGGGGTAGTGATTGCCAATACATTTGGCGGTGCGGAGTATGCTCTGAAACAAGTCGAAGCCTTTCATGTGCGTGGGCCGCGCTATATGAGCGTCTATACAGCCATCGCCTGCCTTCAGATAGCGAATGTGGGCCAGATATCTGTGCACTATGGTCTTCAAGGGTATTGCAAGACCCCTATCACAGACATTGTAGGAGGCCTGGATGCTCTAGGCATAGCGCACTCAGCTATTCGACGGGGAGTGGCAGATGTGCTCGTTACCGGTGGATGCGAATCGCTCTTACACCCCTATTTTCTACTTGTGCTGGGCCATAGCGATCATTGCGCGACTGGTGACGATCCACACGCCTATCGGCCCTTTGATCAGCGTGCCACCGGCATCCTGCTTGCCGAGGGAGCAGGAATCTGCATCTTAGAGGAATATGAACATGCCCGGCGGCGCGGCGTACCCATTTACGGAGAAATTGTAGGTTACGGGCAGACCAACGATGCGCGCGGATTCGGACCTCACACGCAAAACGGTATGCAATATGCACGTGCAATGTGTCTCGCAATGCAGGAAGCAAGATTGCAGCCAGAGGATATTGGTTATTTCAGCCTGGATGGACGCGCTATTCCTCAATCCGACCAGGCAGAGGTGGATGCGCTCCAACGCACGTTTGGCGCAGAACTACAACGTCTCCCCCTCAGCGTTCCACGGACCATGCTTGGTCATAGTTTCGCCGCAGCCGGGGCGCTCGACACCATTACCGCGTTGTTGGCATTCCGGTATGGTATGATTCCTCCAACAATCAATTGTGAGCAACTATTACCTCAGTACGGGTTAAACCTTGTGCGAGATGAAGCGCGGTCTTTGTTTCACTCAGCCGCCCTCATCGGAGGACGCGGTATAGGTGGCACAAACGTGGTACTAGCAATCAAAAAAGTGTAAAGCGCAACAAGATGAGCACTCCCTCTCCTCCATATTTCTCTGTTATTATCGTTGGCGCGGGACCTACAGGTCTAACGATGGGCAACCTGCTGGGCATGTATGGTATTGATGCTCTCATTCTCGAACACAATGCAGGCTTAAGCGAGTGTCCCAAAGCTATCTCGCTTGATGACGAAGGCTTGCGTATCTGCCAGGCTATGGGCTTGAGTCATGCTGTTATAGAGAATGTGTTGCTGGATATTGATGCTCACTACATCTCAGGCAAACGCTACCTCGCCAGAGTAGCGCCTACAAGCAAGCGAAATGGCTATCCGCTCATCTCAACATTCCACCAACCCGAATTTGAAGCCACGCTACTTCACGGCCTCAAACGTTTCCCATGTGTCAGTGTACAGTTTCAGCATACTGTCGAAACATTTGAACAGAGCGATACAGGTGTTGTCCTCTCCGTTCGTACTCCTGGAGGCATTCTCAAAACATTCGAATGCTCGTACTTGCTAGCTTGTGACGGCGCAAAAAGCACGATCAGACGCCAGCTCGGTATTCCTATGCATGGTTTGACCTATTCACAGAAATGGCTGGTGGTTGACACCATCAATGACGATGATCCCTCTGCTGTTGCCACCTTTTTCTGTAATCCAGACCGACCTGCGGTCACTGTCCCGGCTCCTCATGACTCACGCAGGTGGGAATTCATGCTCCTTCCCGGTGAAAGAGACGATGATCTGCTGCGTGATGAGAAGATACGCACCCTTATTCAACAGGTTGGAGGATCACGCAATCCCCAGATCAGTCGTCGATGTATCTATACCTTTCACGCCGCACTCGCGCAAACCTTTTCAAAGGGGCGAGTTTTCCTGTTGGGTGATGCCGCGCACCTTATGCCGCCCTTTGGTGGACAGGGCATGAATTGCGGTCTGCGCGATGCCCATAATCTGAGTTGGAAGCTGCAACTGGTGCTGCAAGGTCTGGCAAGCCCCGCGCTACTTGATACCTATAGCCAGGAGCGACACGAGCATGTAGCGCAAATGATTTGGCTTTCAAAGTTTTTAGGCAAAATCATCATGCCAACATCTAAGCCCGTTGCACTGCTGCGTGATGGCGCTTTTCTCGCGCTCAACAATATTCCAATCATCCGTGAGTATCTTACAGAAGCTCGCCTCAAGCCGCAGCCACGTTATAAACATGGCTTCATACACATTTATGGCGCGAGAGAAAGTAGAACCATAGCCGGAATGATGCTTCCCCAACCTGAAGTAAAAACATCCCAGGGTAATACGACATTACTCGACAATATACTGGGTAATGGCTTTGCTCTCTTACGCCTCCATCATAATCCCGATGAGGCTTTTGCTTCCCTGAAAGCCGACATCTGGCAGCGCTTAGGAGTGCGTTTCGTCTCAATCGAAAACGATTTCGATATTTTCCCCTTGAACCAGCACAATCTCTTCATCCTCGTTCGCCCCGATCGCTACATATATGGTGTGTTCGGTGTGGAACTCGCCGATACTTTTGCTGTCGCCTTCCAAAAGAACCTGTTTCGCCGGTAAGGTTGAGGGGATTGTGGATTGTTTTTTCCTCTCGACAGGCGGCTTCCGCTATGTTACACTTCATTAAGAAAGAGGTGTAGCCAGATTTGCTTACCACTTCATTTAGCCTCTCTCCTCGTCCATACTTACATCTTTACCGCAACATCAGCCGCACCCTATAACCGTAACTCAAATTACCATTGCCTTAACATGATAGAATAAGTGTACTAACTCTTCAACTATCTTACTTTGGCCACCTGCGGAGGTATACTTGATCAAACGTGAATTTACCGTTGCCAATGAATATCACTACAACCGCTCAAGCCCTGTACGCTGGATTCTCTCTCACCTGATGCGCAACAAGCATTTAATTCTCAGCTTCGTGCTTACAGCGATTTTGACCAATATACTCTACTCAGTCATTCCTGTACTCACAGGAGTGGCTTTTAATGTCGTATTACAAGGAGAGTCAGCTCGTAATCGCTTGCTGGTAGTTTCCATCACACTTCTTGCTGTCATCCTGCTTGGTGGGGGCCTCGACTTGTGTGCCCGTTTCTTTCCAGAACTTCTAGGCAAACGCTTTGCACGTGATGCACGCGACGAATTGTATCTCAGTTTGCTGGGCAAAAGTCAGACATTCCACAATCGCCAGCGCGTCGGTGACATCATGGCGCGTGCCGCCAATGACATGACTCAACTGAGTAGTATGGTTGCTCCTGGCTTTGATATCATCTTCGATTCGTTTACCAGCCTGATTATTACGATTATCTTCATAGGCTTTATTAGTCCGCAACTCTTGCTCTCACCCCTCCTCTTTACCGTAGTATTTCTCATTTCTTTGCGTTCTTATTCGCGTAAGCTCACCCCGGTCTCAGACAAGATGCGTGAGCAGTTTGGCGAGCTGAATGCCACCTTGACAGAATCAGTAGCTGGCATCGAAGTGGTCAAAGCAACTGCCCAGGAAGGCCAGGAGCAGCGCAAATTTGAGCGGAATGCGAATGGTTATCGAGATTTCTTCATCAGGAATGGCTATATACAGGCCTGGTACTTGCCACCATTACTCTTATCTGTTGCCCTAGTTGGAGGCTTTTTGCATGGCTTGTTTCTCGTATTACATAACCAGCTTTCTGTGGGCAGTCTAGTAGCCTATATGGGCTTGATGGTCATGCTGCACTTTCCTGCTTTTATCTCCAGTTGGTCCTTTAGCCTGGTTCAATTAGGTGTAGCAGGCGCCCAGCGCATTCTCACTATCTTGAAAGAGGAGACCGAACTGGACGAGAATCAAGGCGGCTATAATCAAGTGATGCGTGGCGATATCGTATTTGAACATGTTTCATTTAGTTATGGTACTACTCTTGTCCTGAAAAAAATCTCATTCCATGCGGAGCCAGGACAAACTATCGCCATTGTTGGCCAGACGGGTGCTGGTAAAAGCACACTCACGAAACTGGTCAACCGCATCTATGATGTCGATGAGGGGCGTATTCTCATTGATAGGGTGGATGTGCGCGAATGGAGCTTGGATTCTCTCCGTTCCCAGGTCTCAACCATCGAGCAGGATATCTTCCTCTTCTCACGTTCTATTGCTGAGAATATTGCCTATGGTCTGGGTCAACAGGCAGACCAGGCTGCCATTGAACAGGCCTCGAAAGATGCCCAGGCACACTCCTTTATCACGAGCTTTAAGGATGGCTACGAGACCGTCATTGGTGAGCGGGGCGTTACACTCTCAGGTGGACAACGCCAGCGTATCGCCATCGCTCGTGCCTTACTTACCGACCCACGTATCCTGATCCTCGATGATTCGACCAGCGCCATTGATAGTGCCACCGAGGATGAGATACAGAAAGCTATTCGTCGTCTCTTGCAGGGGCGCACGACACTGCTCATCACACATCGTCTCTCACAGATACGCTGGGCTGACAAAATATTGGTCTTGAAACGCGGCGAACTAATAGATCAAGGCTCCCATGATGAATTACTGGAACGTTGCGAAACCTACCGCCGCATCTTCGCTCATTATGAGATCGCCTTGCCTTCTGGCTCTCTCGGCAATCGCAAGCAAGGCTCTTTAAGAGAGAAATAGGAGCTATAATGGGCTTTATCATGGATGGTCTCGAAGCTGAGGCATATGATCGCACCTATTCTGACAGCCGTCTCATCACACGTATCATCGGCTACTTTTGCCCTAAATTGCCGTTGATGATCGTTGTCGCGGCGCTGATCATTTTAAGTTCGCTCCTGGACACCGCCTTCCCCATACTGATTTCATATGGTATCGATGCTGTAGTCGCCTCTCGAACAGTCCAAATAATAGCATTACTGGTTGTGGCTATCTTGATATCGGGAGTACTATCCTGGACGTGTAACTTCTTTCGTCAATGGTACACAGCTCGCTCCGTAGGTGATGTTGTATTGAATTTGCGCCGCGATGCTTTCAATGCTGTTGTTGCCCGCGACATGTCATTCTTTGATGAGTATCCATCCGGTAAAATCGTCAGCCGGGTGACCTCTGATACCGAAGATTTTGCTACAGTCGTGACGTTGGCCCTCAATCTACTTAGCCAGCTATTACTGTTTTTCCTCATCGCTGCGGTGCTACTCATTAGAAGCACCCGCCTGGCTTTGCTAGCATTCTCTATCATGCCTTTCATTCTTTTGATAGCCCTGGGTTTTCGACGAATCGCTCGCCGCACAACGCAGCGTTCCCAGCGTTCGATAGCGCGTGTGAATGCCAATGTGCAGGAAGTAGTCAGCGGTATTATCGTTGCCAAGAACTTCCGCCAGGAGCAGAATATGTATGATGAGTTCAAGCGGGTAAACGAGCAATCATACCAGGTTAATGTACGTTCTGGCTTTGTCTACAATGGCGTCTTTCCCTTGCTTGTACTGGTGGCGAATATTGGTACGGTCATCGTCGTCTATTTCGGGGGACTGAGTGTGCTGGATCATACGATCTCGGCAGGAGATTGGTTTCTTTTTGTGCAGAGCATCAGGTTGCTCTGGTTCCCCTTAACCAGTATCGCGTCATTCGGGAGCCAGTTTCAACTGGGCCTGGCTGCCAGCGAGCGTGTCTTCGCCCTGATCGATGCTGAGCCGCGCATACGGCAGATCGACCAGCAACCAGTTACTCACCTGGTTGGCAAGATCAAATTCAAAGACGTATTCTTCAGCTACAACGATAGGCAAACCGTGCTGGCAGGCTTCAATCTTACCATTCAAGCTGGCGAAACAGTGGCAATCGTAGGGCATACAGGTGCCGGAAAATCCAGCCTGGCGCGTCTCGTTGCCCGTTTCTACGAGTTCCAGGGTGGGCAACTGTTGATTGATGGCCGTGACATACGCACCTTTGATTTGCAACACTATCACCGCCAACTCGGTATTGTCCCGCAAATCCCATTTCTCTTTTCAGGGACCATAGCCGATAATATTCGCTTTGCACGACCGGATGCTACTGATGATGAGGTTGTGTCTGTTGCTCAACATATCGGCGGGGGTGACTGGCTAGATGGTCTGCCCGAAGGACTGAATACGCTAGTAGGTGAGGCGGGTAGATCACTCTCGCTTGGTCAGCGACAACTTGTCGCATTAGCACGGGTGTTGTTGCAGGACCCTTCAATCATTATACTGGATGAAGCGACCGCCAGTGTTGATCCACTCACGGAGGCACAGATCCAGGAGGGACTTGACCTGGTATTGCAACATCGCACAGCAATACTCATCGCTCATCGGCTCTCCACCATTCGCCATGCTGATCGCATCATCGTCCTGGATCATGGCAGGATCGTTGAGGAGGGCAATCATCATGCCTTGATGAGCCTCGGTGGGCATTATGCCCAACTCTACAACACCTACTTCCGTCACCAATCACCTGACTATAAACCAGGCGAAGGCTTTGTCCCCATCGCTCATTAGTATGAGAGCTGCTGATAAACCGGCCAGGCCTGCGCTCATAATCATGATGTCAGCCTGGCGGTCAGATACATTAACATTCATCCTTGATTCCAGTTGTAGAATATCTCAAGTAGCTCTTGCTTCGTTTCAGGAAACATTGGTTGTTCAGCCAGTTTGCGCAGCATCGTAATTGTTTGTTGCACCTGTTCTATGTAAGTATCACAGCCAGGGCATTCCGCAACATGCTTCTCGAATTCTGCCTGCAGCTCTGGTAGCAAGGCTTGCTCCAGATAGTCAGTAACAAGTTCTACAACTTCCTGGCAGTTTAACTCATCCTGGTTGATGTTTGTCATGCTGGTTCTACTCTTCCTCGAAGTACTTCTCTAATGCACGCCGTACCCTGGAACGTGCGCGGTGCAACAGTACTCGCTGGTTCGCCTCAGAAACACCGAGCAAGTTACAGGTCTCGTCTGAGGGCCAGCCTTCGATATCACGCAGTGTGATCACTTCACGCTGACCATACGGCAAGCCATCGATTGCTTCATGAATGCGTGTGAGCGTTTCCTGCGAAAGAATACGCTCTTCAGGAATTTCGTCCCAACTGCGGGGGAACGATATCCAGTGACCCGGCCATTGTTGATCAGGGCCTCTGAATCGCTCAGGTTCAACTGCTGGTTCGGCAAGTTCGCTATTAAACTCTGGTAATGAGGAAAATGGCACGCTACGGCCTTCGCGCTGGGCGCGCGTTTTGGCACGATTGGTGAGAATACGAAAGATCCAGGTCTTTAATGAGGATCTCCCCTCAAAGCGATCGAGTCCCTGAAGAACACCCATCCAGGCCTCCTGGACTACCTCCTCCGCCACTGCCTGGGATGGGACAAATACCATTGCCAGCCGCAGCATCGAGGCATGATACTGGTCAATGAGCAAGACGAAAGCGCTTTCATCGCCGCTTCGTAAAGCTTCGACCATGCGCAGGTCTTCCGCAGACGCCAGGCTATCAGCCTGGTGAGAACCTGCTCTATTTTGCTGAACTACGGATATATCCGGTGTATGTTCAGGCTGGAATGTTCCTTCATTCATGAAACCTACCCTCGAGCTAAACAGGCGCTCTATGGTTTAGTGTCCTCTCGTGGTTGTTGAGTCATCAACCGCAAGGAAGTATATCCCAGCCTTAAATAGACCGTCAAGTAGGTGCCGATTTATCCGCACATCGCCGATTTATCGGCCCTTGGAAGCCTTCACGATCTCCCGATGTACTATTTAAACTTCATCATCGGCTCTCGGTGGCTTACCAACTCCTTAGTCATCGAACATTGTAAACAAATTGTTCAGCGATTCCGCTAGCGTTGGGTGCGCGAAAACAGCCTCACGTAGCACTGTAAAGGGCAATTTTCCCATCATCGCTATTTGTAGCATCGCCATGATCTCGCCGCCCTCAATACCCAGGACAGCGGCTCCCAGAATTTGACCGGTCTCAGCGTCAACCACTGCCTTCATGAAGCCACGCGACTCATCCACTTCTAATGCTCGCGCCACGTAATTCATCGGCATCCT
>Ga0137366_10004516_pt1 | contig 10900 bp, 17 predicted proteins | sample SagtaG_8_FD_104938 | JGI IMG/M metagenome (GOLD analysis project Ga0137366, IMG submission 104938) | Vadose zone soil microbial communities from Sagehorn Ranch, Mendocino, California, USA - Sage1_L_60_16 metaG | ecosystem: Environmental > Terrestrial > Soil > Vadose zone | place: USA... | reverse complement strand
TAATCGCTTTGGCAATCATGGGCACACCCTTTGGCTTCATGGCATTTCTTGGAGTGGCCAGCCTCATCGGAGTCATCGTAAGCCATGTCATCGTGCTTTTCGACTTCATTGAGGAGATGCACGAAAAGGGTGAACCCCTGGAGCGTGCTCTTCCAGATGCCGGGATTGAGCGCATTCGGCCCGTGATGATCACCGTGGGCGCAACTATCCTCGCTCTGTTTCCTCTTGCACTCGAAGGTGGCCCACTCTGGAAACCTCTGTGCTATGCGCAGATGGGCGGACTGGCCGTCGCTACCTTCATCACCTTGCTGTTGGTCCCCGTCTTCTACTCCATCTTTGTGCTGGATCTCAAGTGGATCAAATGGGAAACGACAAGGGACCGCGAGCGGCTCCCTGAGGCAGAGTCAACAACAACGTGACGACAAAAGGGCACGGGTTTTTTACAGGAGAATCACGTGGATCTAAAACTTACTGACAAGATCGCACTGGTGACGGGATCGACGGCAGGGATCGGGTTTGCGATCGCCAAGGCACTCGCGAGCGAAGGCGCGCATGTCTACGTCAACGGCCGCAGTCAGCAGCGCGTAGATGCGGCGATGGCGACAATCCGATCACATGCTGCAGCGGCCAAGGTTGGTGGCATAGTGGCGGACTTTTCTGGCTCAGCGGGCGCAGAGGCCGTGATTGCGAAACTCCCTGCGGTGGATGTATTGGTGAACAATGTGGGCATTTTCGAGCCCAAGCCGTTTGCGGAGATTCCCGATGCGGACTGGTACCGCCTCTTCGAGATAAACGTGATGAGCGGAGTGCGGCTCTCGCGACATTATCTGGCAGGGATGCTGGAACGGAACTGGGGCCGGATCCTTTTCATATCGAGCGAATCAGGGGTGCAGATTCCGGCAGAGATGGTGCACTACGGAATGACCAAGACTGCGCAGATTGCCGTTGCGCGCGGGGTCGCTGAGTCGGTGGCCGGAACGGGCGTCACGGTGAACAGCATTCTTGCTGGACCGACGGAGTCGGAAGGTGTGGGCGCCTTTGTCGAGGCGATGGCGAAGCAGGAAAACAAATCGAAGGCAGAAGTAGAGAAGCAATTTTTTGCGCATGTGCGGCCATCGTCCCTCCTGAAGCGCTTTGCCACCGTGGATGAAGTCGCAGCGATGGCGATCTACCTGGCGGGCGAGGTCTCGTCAGCGACGAACGGGGCAGCACTGCGAGTAGATGGTGGGGTCGTGAGGGCGATTCTCTAATGAGAGGTGGTATTCGATTGGCCCTGATAGAAGGCGTACAAGCAGCATCGCCTGTGCGCTTCGTCGCCGGTCTTTCCCTTATGATTCGAGCGTCTGAAGACGCTTACGGGAGTCTTGAAGGCCGACGCCTGGAGGCGCTCGCGCGTCTCTTCGCCCAGAATGTCCGCATCTACGTTTATCCGATGACCGCCACGGATCTGCGGGAATGGCTAAAGAGTGCTTCCAGCACCGGTTGGGAGTGGACTGAGACGAATGGATGGGTTTCTGCCAGCCAGCTGCGTTGCGCGCCGCCTTTCGGACATCTATTCGCCTATCTCCTCGCTAGTAACTTTCTTGTCCCCATGAGAGTCCCTGCGGGGGCGTGAGAGCGTGAAGGTTAGTCGCCTGAACGGGAGACGATCACACACGACCGGTAGACGCGCCTCTGTCAAAGGGTTGAGATTGGTAACGATAAGTGGCCTTATCACGGATTGCTGCCGGTTGTCGGGCAAACCAACCGAGTTTTGGAAGTATGGAGAGTGTTGCCCCGCAGCGGGGTCAACACAAATCTGGGTCCAATCAGGGTCCAATAAGAGTTCCTGAGTGTTCCTTACGGCGCTACTTTCACGGCGGTAACACGGGTTCAAATCCCGTCGGGGACGCCAACATCACTCAGACCGTCCAGGAACCGCATAGCCATCTGTTGAATCACTGAGTTAGACGGTTCAAAGAACTTCAATTCGTGGCTGAAGTAGAGACCGTCCGGGAAGAACGCTTTCGTGAGTTCCTGACGCTGGTTTACATTGCCAGTGTTCCAGGTCTCGCGAAGATCAAACGCCTGAATTTTTGCTTGCCGCATCAGATCATCCATCGTGGAACGCTCTGAATCCAAAGCCGATATCTCGCTTTCGATTTTGAACATTTCTTCCTGAATACTTTTCTTGAGCACGTCAAAATCGTCATCTTTTAACTGGCCGTTCAGCTTTGCGATCACTGCTTTTTGGTTCAAAGTGTTCTGATCCGCCAGACGCTTAGAGAGGGTCTCAGCGTCCTTCGCGATCCGTGCCTTCCGTTCCTGCCACTGCTTTGCGGCACGTTCAGGGAGTTGCGACAGCAGTTCAGCCGTTGGCTGCATCATTCCCAACAGGTTCTCGAAAAGCTGATGCAGGGTCTCACGCCTGATGCCCACAGCCTTGCAGTCTCGATTCCAGCACCAATACCGGGCATACCGCTGCTTTCGTCCTTTGGCCCAACCCGCCGTCAACGGCGCGTTTTAGTTTGGCAGAGCGATCCACAATCGAGTGGACGGATGCAACATGGAACATCCAAGATTGATCGGTTTAGATGTGCTCGTATTGGGACGAGAAGTCAGAACCGATTCAGGCGCTCGTATCGACGTTCTTGGGCTTGAGAGTGATGGAACGCTCGTTGTAATCGAATGCAAACGAGATCGAACTCCCCGCGACATCATCGCGCAGATTCTTGATTACGGCAGTTGGGTATCTAAGCTCACGACGCGAGAGGTTCACGAGATCGCTCAGGCTAAATTGGGAAAGCCACTCGAACATGCGTTCCAAGAGCGTTTCGGCATGATGCTGCCGGAAAATCTCAACGAAGCTCACAGTCTGATGATCGTTGCAAGCGAGTTCGACACCTCTTCCCGTCGCATCGTTCAGTATTTGGCTGAGGAGCACGGAGTCGCCATCAACACAGCATTTTTCAATACGTTCGAGCGTGAGGGAGAGACATTCCTAACAACAGATTGGCTGCTGGACCAAGAAGAGGTTACTGAACGGGCAGAGCGCAAAGCGAAAGCGCCTTGGTCTGGCCTCTGGTATTACAACGTCGGGCAGTCTGAAAGCCGGTCTTGGGAGGACATGCGGCGCTACGGTTTCCTGGCGGCTGGTGGAGGGAAATACTACTCGGATTTCCTGAGCAAATTGAGTCCCGATGACCGCGTGTGCGCTTATCAGAAACAGTATGGATATGTCGGTTTTGGAATCGTAACCGCATCATCTGTGCCCGTCCGCGACTTCGTGGTGAATGGAAAGCCAATACTGGGTCAGCCGCTCGATTGCCCCGGTATGGCCCATGATGCTGAAAATCTCGACCTGAGCGAATATTTGGTCGGGATCAACTGGCGCAAGACCGTGCCCCTTTCGGAGGCCAAGACTTTCCCCGGAGTGTTCGCGAATCAGAACATCGTATGCAAACTTCGTGACACCGCCACAGTCGAGTTCGTGAAACGTAAATTCGCTATTGATTCGGAGACTGCACAGCCAAGAAGTGAATCAGCCGTTGCTCCATAGTCCTTCACAAGTCTTGTGCTATAGCCGTGCCCAATTTAAGCACGCACGGCTACTCGGTTACCTTCGGTCATGTACCACCGTCACGTTCCCGTTTCCCATTTTGGAATCTAAAAGATCAGAAGGCCGAAAATGGGAAAAGCGAAGAAATACTATGAGGCTGTTTTTACCGATAGCGGTACTTGCATGATCGGTTGTGGCCACAAGCACCAGAACATCACGACCGCCACAGCTTGCATTTCACAACCGGGCGGCTACGTTGTCGGCGTCAACCGTTGGGGGAAATTCCGGCAATTGAATGACGAAGAAGAAGAAGCCGAGTTTCAGAGAGTAATGTTCGACCACGACAAGCGACGCGATTCTAAGGTTCCGCTAGGACTCCCACATGCGAAAAATGTCTAACCGAAGATTCAGAGACGCGCGTGGCATGAACAATTGGCCGCACGGATTCCGCGAATTAAAGCCGCTTGGTCGCTCGGAAGCGCAAGGCTTTCGCCTCAAAGGGCTGCCAGTCGCCCATTTTCTACGTTGCAGTACACATTTTTCTTGGTTCGGGCTTTTCTGTTTTCGGACTCTGACCTACAAGAGGGGAACGGCTCCACGTCAATCAAGCTGCCTTGTCATTTTCGTTGGCTATGAGAAACGCGAGATCGGAAACCTTGTCCCGAGTGGAAGAGACGTGATCGTGGAGGGCATCCCTCAATTCCTGCACGGCGGGCCAGAACTCCGGGGTATCTTGCACTGCGACCACTTTTGTGGAGAGGTCAATGATCTTCTGTTCGGAGGCAGAGACAGGGGGCATCGCGGTAGGATGCCAAACAGAGCTAAAAGGACGCTCTACAATCTATGCGGAACGTTGGACCCCTTGCTGCGACCCCTTCAGGCGCGCTTCTTTTTCATCCAGAAGGTGAGTGATCTCTGTGGCCAGTTCGATGAGTTTGTCGGGGTCTTGCTCGGTAGTTATCTGTTGGCAGAGCGTTCGCCAGCGTTCACCATTTTCGCCTTGCATAAAAGAGTCCCTCGCGGAAGAAACACGGCGCTGGAAAAGTATCCCATAAATTAGGTACATTCGGGCATAAAAAACAGTAGGCATCCTAGGTAGGCAAAAGCGTCGACAAACGCCATAAACGAAAATCCCGGCGCGGTCTTGGGACTGAATTGCCTCAACGTTTGTAATACCCCGGCTTGCCCGATGGATTTACGCGCTTGCGAGGTGCGGAAGAATGTGATTCGGGATGCCACTCTCCCCCGTGATTCTTGGCTGTTAGGCCGCCGCGTCCGCAGGCCACGCAAGGATAGGTACGGAACATTTCCGAAGCAGACCACCAGTCTCTTGCGAAGCCTTGACGTAAGGTTTCCACGTCCTCAGGACTCAATCGTCCTTCGCACATTTTCATGTCATCAGCCTACCTGGACTCTTCACAGCGAGCCGCATGGATGCCGCGATTAAAGTTGCGTGGTAGTTGGCTGAGTACAGCCTCTGTCTTCAAGTTCTGCGATTCTCCGGCGAAGGTTTTGTTTAAGGCGTACAAGATGAGGCTCATTAGGACTGACTGCTCTGACATTCTCCATACTGCGGAGACTCTCTTTCAATGTACCTAGCAAGTTGTGCTCCATTAGGGCCTCTCTGCTTTCCTCTTAGCGTTTTAATCATGCAGTTTTGCGTTGGGTGGGGAGCGTGTTATCCAATGTGGCTTCGGCGCGTACACCTTCGTTGCCATGGGCGAGAACCGATACTTCTCTGCGCAAGTCCGCGAGGCGCTCAAGGTTGTTTTCTCTCGATGCTCTTGCTGCCTCGGCAACGATGTCCTGCCAAGACCGTTTCGGTTTGGCGCTGGTATGCGACATGACCAGATGAAAAAGGCCGCGAAGGTTATGCCCTGCCCTCAGTGTCAACTTTCAGCACCGAGGGCAGTGCGCTACGCTTGCCTGTAGCGCTTCAATCGTACTTGGCGGGCACTTTACCAGAAACGTCAACAAACGCCATAAGCGAAAAAGGACGGTGGACTCTTCACAGCGGCCCGGCGCGGACGCCGCGATTAAAGCCGCGTGGTAGCTCGGGAATTAGATTTCTCTGGCGTTCCACGTGCGAGATGCTGACGAGCAATGGCTATTAGCAATGTAGCGGTTTCCTTCAGAATGGAAGATTGCTGCACTAGCTTTCGGGCGCGTTCCTGTGCTTTGCGCGCCGCTTCTATCGTCGCTAATCTCTCATCTTTCACGGCCCAAGTCAAAATTATTGACGAGGACCGCCACGCCTTGTCAGACGGCAATGAACATGCAGTGAAACTAAAACGTCTCGGCTCGTGTTCTAATCTTTTGGTTTTCAAAGGGGGCTAAGAGATGGCAAGCCAGCCAGTTCCGAACCATCAGAAAGAATTAGGGTCGCCGTACTGTGCAGACCCTAACTGTGAATACTGCAAAAATTTGCAGGAAGCACAAGAACGACTCAAGCAAGGCCGTGGAGCGTCCGGGAAGAAATAGTGGAGCGCCGGTTTAGGCCAGGGGTATAAATCCCTAATCCAGTTTCGAGGGGGCGAGCCGTCTTCGCACCACGTACCGAGGGCGGCTCTTTTACTTTCCGGCATTCTTTTCCAATTCTTTATCGAGTCGCATGAAGGCCGCATAGTCTTGGGCACGGAAGGCGTTTGCTGCGCCGTAGTCAGGGAGAGTGTTTTCTCGGCAGGTACGAAGTGGCTGGCACGAGAATGTACTTACCTCTCAAGGAGTATATGTCCTCATGCCGCACGATGTGGAATTTGCATTTCGGCACTTATTGGCGCTTTGATCCGCAGCGGTTTGGGACAAGGATTGCGTGGCGTGGAAAACCTTCGTTTTAGAAGCGGTGACTGGCGACCATTGTACGAAGCTGCACTGCTGGAGCCGGATGGAGGCAAGCTGGCGGAACGAATCACGAAAGCCCGGAATGCGATTTTAGACCATATTGAAGAGTGTCTTGTGCATCCAATACCCGGCGAACAAACTGCCATGGATGACGCTCTGAGAAGCCTCCGAAGACTGGCGAAAATCGCCGCCGAAACAAGCGCCGCCTGACTGTTGCTCACCGAGAGGAGGGGATTCCTCTTGAGTGGCTCGTTATCACAATTCCCGTCCGACCGAGTTCTTACACCAGCAACCCGCCGAAATCGCGTACTGATCGTGGACGACAACTACTTTGTTCGACAGACCCTCAGCGAAATCTTCCGGCGTGAGGCTGATTTCGATGTTTGCGGGGAGGCGGTAAATGGACACGAAGCTGTGAAAGCCGCACTACTCTTGCATCCTGATCTGATTGTCTTAGACCTTGCAATGCCGGTTATGAATGGCCTAGATGCTGCCCGGAAGCTGCGGCGGCTTATGCCTGCGGTGCCAATAATGATGTACAGCGGAATCGGAGACAAGTTCGTAGAGCAGCAGGCTCGATTCATCGGCATCGCAGCCTTAATTGCAAAGGCTGAACCTCCCGGCACGCTTGTAGGTACAGCGCGAATGGTGCTTGCTCAGCGACAAGTATCCTGAGATTGCCGCAATACTCCGTGACAGTCTGCAATCGAAGGCTGAAGACTGCGCATAATATCGGGCGGGTCAAAGCCTCCTATTCAGCCCCCTCTTTGGCACATGTGAACGGGCTACCAGCGGTGAACTTCCCGGCCTACAACATGTAAGCCACGTCGGAAGCGTGCGTCGGGTAAGCAAAGATAGAATTTTTCAGCGTTTCCAAGCCCATTTGCGAGTGAATTGCTAAAGCGAAGAGGTTGATAAGTTCATCCGCTTCCGGGCCGAGAAGATGAGCACCCAGCAAACGTTCAGTTCCTTCTTCGATTAGGACCTTGAAGCCGGAGCAGTCTTCAGCAATTCTTCGATTTGAATACCAACTGCCGGTTTCTTCTCTGTGAACGCGAAAACGCAGTTTTTGCTGGTGCGCAGCGCGTTCGCTCAACCCTACGGAAGCCAAAGGCGGCACCGTGAAAACGATACTTGGAACCTGAACATGGCCGATTTTTTGATGGTTGCCTTTGAGCATATTGGCAGCAGCAATTTCGCCCTCATATGCAGCTACAGGCGTGAGCGGAGGTAATCCGCTGGCTGCAGAATCACCCGCCGCGTAAATCGCAGGATTGGAAATGCTCTGAAGATAATCGTTGACGCTGACGCCGCGCTCTTCTGATTGCACATCAGCAGCAGGAAGGTTCAGATCGTCAATGTCTGCAACCCGGCCAGCGCCGTGCACAACCATGCCAGCCTGAAATTCACTTTTGCTACCTGCACTAGAAGCGCACACGACAAGTTGACCGTCCCTCTTCTCAATTGCTTGAACTTCGGTGCGAAGCTGAACGTCAACACCAACTTGGCGTGTCCTTTCCAAAAGTTGGTCGACAAGATCAGGATCAAAACGCTCCAGTGGTCGTTCGGCACGGTGCAATACAGTCACTTCGGGTCCACAGCGAACTGTGATGTGCGCAAATTCAAAGGAAATGTATCCACCTCCAACAAAGACAATTCGTTTGGGCAGCGAATCCAATTCCAAAAACTGCTCACTCGTGGTCAGGTATTGCTGTCCCGGAATGTTCAGTTTTTGTGGCTTGGCTCCAGTTGCGATCAGGATTCGATTGGCTTCTAGTACCTGTTCCCCGACTTGAATGCGAGTGGAGTCTGTGAAGCGTGTGACGCTGTGAAAGGCTTCTATTCCTGCTTTGGTGAAATTGTCCTCTCGCTGTTCCGGAACCGGGTCTGTGAATGTTCGCTTGAATCGCATCAATTCTGACCACTCGATTTGTGCGCCGTCTCTGCGGTATCCCTTTGCCATCCATACGTCGAACCCAATCAATCAGTGTGGCTGCGCCAACCAATACTTTTTTGGGATCGCATCCACGTAGAGCACATGTACCGCCGAAAGGACGCGAATCCACCACCGCCACGCTCCATCCTGCCTTGTGGCACTCGAAGGCCGCTGTAGTCGCGGCTGAACCCGTCCCGATGACCACTAAATCAAATTTTGTTGGCATTGAGGCTACCTCTTGGTTGAGTAGTCCAATCCCGCTGAGTTGCTTGCAATGCTGCGGTGGGACCTGCTTGGACTACTGCAGCAATGATTGCAGACGCTTGCTAATCTCCGGCTCAGTGTCTTCGATGTTGCCGTCGATAAAAACTGGCGGCACATCCCACTGCGCTGTGGCGGGGTACAAGCCAACCACATCCCAGATTATGCCGTGGCGTTTGGAATAGGAAAGTTGGCCGGGAGCTAGTTGGTGATCGAGTTCTTTTGCGACAAGATGATCCTTGTCCCAGAACTGCATTACTCTTCGGTCTGAAATCCGAGACAAGGCCAGACGTGTGGGCTTGCCCCAGTCAGACGGCAACATCGGTTCCCACACAACCAACACTTCCACGTCGGCTGATTTGATACGGGTAAGCAGGTCTTGTATCGCGGAAACTCCGCGCAGGCAGGTCGCTCAAGTGGGCGAAGCCAGAAGCAGCAAACGTGGTCTGTCAGAGCGTGCATCGAATCTTGTACGGAACTCAGCAAAATTATCTTGTCTCAAGGTCATCAGAGCCGGTTGACCCGAAGGAGTGCGGCTGCCGTGCAGATACCATGCCCCGATCAGTAGGACTACCGCTCCGGTGATGCCGAATGCCACTTTTGCTTTTCTGCTCATGTGATTTTCAACCGGCAATCAGGCTTGCGATCACCTGTGGGAAGAGAAGTACCAAAACCACGACTAACACAGCTACCCAGAAAAGCACGACGCTGGTAAGGCTGCGCTTGGTGCAGGATTTTCGGAAATAGAGTTGTCCAAAGCCAACACCGAGAAACAAAACCGACGCACCCACGAGCCATGGCCGCAACGGTTGCGCCCAGACGCTTAAACTTGCAAAACCAAGAGCGCCGAGAAAGCCAAGCGGCACGCAACAAACCAAGGTTGAAAAAGCCGCCAAAATCGCGGCGGTAGATGCACCTTTTTCGAGCACCTTCATAAGTTGGCCTCTTTCTTCCTTGCTGTCGAAACGGCGCGTTGCAGTGTCTCTTGAGATGGGACGCCGCTGCCGCTGGAGTAAAGACGGCAGGCAAGGCCGAACGATTCTGCTTCGCTTGTCTCCGCATCCATACCGTTGATGCGCACGGTAGGAGAACCGGGAAAGCGAAAAGCGCGTGCGGAGATTTCATCAGTGACCGCGATCTCGCTTATGGGCACTTCCATCCCTTCGGATCGCAAGATGTCCCTCAATTTACGAACTGCGGAAACGTGATTTGGGCAGCCGGGGACGTATAGAACTTCTATCAGCACGCTTTGCCTCCGTTTGTTCTCGTTGGATCATTCAAAACTGGACAGGCTCTTGCCGCGTGATTCGCTCTGTGCTTCAACTCCTGATTGCATTTCCGCAGATCAACGGTTAACTCGCGCTCAAGAGTCTCAAGCTCTCGAATTTTGGAGCGGATCGTGCTTAGCTTCGCCTTCAGCAAGTCGCGTACTTCGTGACAGCCATGCAGACGGACTTCCCGCAGATCAAGAAGTTGTCTGATTTCGCGGAGCGAGAAACCCAAGCTCTGCATCTGCCGGATGAAGCGAAGACGAGCAACGTCAACCGAAGTGTAGAGTCGGAATCGACCCTCCGAGCGGAAGGCTTTTGGAAGCAGAGAGCGGCGCTCGTAAAAGCGTATGGTATCCACACTCATTTCTGCTTGCTTAGCGGTTTCACCGATCTGCATTGGGCGTATCGGTTGGTCCATGCCGCAAGAATACACTCTAGACTAAGGTCAAGAGTCAAGTAGCGGGGTCGCTTTATCGTGAAGGTCGCTTAGAGAAGCGCATTCCAGCAAGAACGATGCCCCGGTCCCGACAGCAACAATGGGCCAGACAATGCTAGGTGCAATGTGGGGCAGGTGCATATTCGCAAGCAACAGCAACACCGCACTGACAAGAAATAGTGGACCTGTTCATTACGCAGTGAAGAGTACGATTCTTGAACCAGTTGGCGAAGCAGCCGATTGCCGTAGCGAACAGAATTGTCACCGCCGAAGATGCATGAAGGGGATGCTTACGCTCAGCATTCCCCATGCGGCTAAAGACGCGGCGAACCAATAGCACATTGCCGAAGGTGAGCTACAACAAACTCCTGTTTGTCCCCGGTTTTTCGTGTTTGAGCGGTCAGACTTCCTGCCGAGTCGGTTGAATTCATACGATCCACAAGGCAAGGATACGCTCTGGAGCGTTGTCAAGAGTCAACCCAGTGTGCTCTCGAAACGTGTGCTCTGCCCTGAGTCGGCCAGTGGTATCACTTCGGTATCAACGGTGCCGAGACCTATATTCGGCAGTGATACCGGTGATACCGCTTTTCGTGAAAAATAATGAAAGTACGTCTGTG
>Ga0137366_10004515_pt1 | contig 10902 bp, 9 predicted proteins | sample SagtaG_8_FD_104938 | JGI IMG/M metagenome (GOLD analysis project Ga0137366, IMG submission 104938) | Vadose zone soil microbial communities from Sagehorn Ranch, Mendocino, California, USA - Sage1_L_60_16 metaG | ecosystem: Environmental > Terrestrial > Soil > Vadose zone | place: USA: California... | reverse complement strand
TCGGCGAACCATTGCCGCAGCCGCTCGAACGGATAGAGCTGCAACCGGGAAAGGCGGGGATTCACGTGGGACGGGAGCGCAACATGATGATGAGGCGGAGCGTGAGGATAGCGAAGCGCGGCTTGACCCAGGCGTACGCGACTGCCCATCACGCGTCGCACGATGGTCGTGACGTCGGTGCCTGAAGACTCGCCTTCCGGGGTGCTAGCGCGAACATGGCGTGTGGTGTCGTGGCTCGCGACGCTGGTCGCGGGTCTGGTGCTGGCCGCGGTCATCGCCCATTGGGGCTGGCGCGCCTTCGGCCCGGCTGCAGTGCCGCTCCCTCCAGCGGAAACATCCGAGCGGTGGACGGAATCCATCGTCGCCGCGCCGCTCTTCGGGCGCGCTTCGACGGCGAGCGCGATCGAGGCGCAGCCTGTGGCAAAACCGCTCGGCGGCGACGCGCGCCTGCTCGGTGTCTTCGCCGAAAGCGACGGGCGCGGTTACGCGCTCTTCCGGTTTGCCGATCGCGGCCCACTGCTCGTGACGGCGGGGCAGGAGATCGCCAGGGACGTGACGCTCGAAATCGTCCGCCCCGACGGGGTCCGCATTCGCGATCACGGCGAGGTCCGCGATATCGTGTTGCGCGCGCAACCGAACGCCGCGGCGTCGCCACCGGCTTCTGATCGCGCGCGTGTGGCAACTGCCCGTCCGGGATGCGTGCCGCCGGCAGGCTACAAGGGACCGGTCTATCGCCTGAATGCGGAGCTCCTCGCCGGCATCGCATCGCAACCCGATAGCTGGAAAGCGCTTCTCGTGCCAAGTCCGGGCGGGCTCGCCGTGCGCGACGAAAGCGGCTTTGCGGTGATGCTCGGAATGAAGGCGGGCGACCGGATGGCCGTGGCCAACGGCATCAGCCTCAGCGGGATCGACGACGTGCTGACGGCGGTGGTCAAGCCGCTCGTGGCGAGCCAGCCGGTACGGGTGGCGGGCACGCGCGACGGCAAGCCGGCCGAGTGGCTGTTCCTGAATGCGGGCGCGTGTCCGGGATGAAATCGGGCGACGTGCCGGAACGGTCGCTGACGCGAATCAGCGCCGGGCCGCGCGCGGCAGCCACGCCAGCAATTCCTCCGGCGCGTCGATGATGCCGTCGGCGGCCCATGCTTCCGGTGTTTCGTCGGCGCGCAGATAGCCGTAGCGCGCGACGATCGTGTGCATCCCTGCGGCGATGCCGGCAGTGACATCGCGTTCCGCGTCGCCCACGTAGACGCAACGATCCGGCGCGAGCCCCAGGCGTTTTGCGGCGTCGATCAGCGGCGCCGGGTGCGGCTTGGCGAACGGCGTCGTATCGCCACAGACGACGGCCCCGGCACGCGTTGCGAGTCGCAGCTGCTGCAGCAACGGCGCCGTGTAGCGCGTCGCCTTGTTGGTGACGATGCCCCACGGAAGCGCGCGCGCTTCGATCGCGTCGAGGAGCGCTTCGGCCGTCGCGAACAACACCGACTCCACGCACAGCGCCGTTTCGTAATGGGCAAGGAAGGCGTCGCGCAGCGCCACGTACGTCGGGTCGGCGGGCGCGACGCCCAGGCCTTCGCCGATCAGTCCGCGCGCGCCATGCGAGGCGAACGGCCGTAACCGCTCGAGCGGAACCGGCCCGAGTCCGCGGTCGGCGCGGACACGGTTCAACGCGGCGCCGAGATCGGGGGCAGTATCGACGAGCGTGCCGTCGAGATCGAACAACACCGCATCAACCGGCAGCGCTCGTGGCAGATGTTTCTGCACCACGCGCGCGTCAGGCATTGGCGACGCGTCGGAACGCCATCGAGTAATTGACGTCGGTATCCTGCCCGAGCCTGAACTTGCGGGTGAGGGGGTTGTACGTGAGCCCGATGATGTCGGTCGACGTCAGTCCCGCGCTTCGCGCAAACCGGGCGAGCTCTGCCGGCGTCACGAATTTCGCGTAGTCGTGCGTGCCGCGCGGCAGCAGGCCCAGCACGTACTCGGCGCCGAGAATTGCAAGCGCGTAAGCCTTCGGATTGCGATTGATCGTCGAGATTGCAACGACGCCGTCGGGCTTCGCGAGCGCGGCGCAGGCAGCAACGAGTGCAGCGGGATCCGGGACGTGCTCGATGAGCTCCATGCAGGTGACGACATCGAAGGCGCCGGGCATCTCGGTCGCGAGCGCCTCGGCGGCGATGAGCCGATAGTCGACGCTGGCACCCGATTCGAGCTTGTGCAAGCGCGCAACGCCGAGCGCCTTGTCGCCCAGATCGATACCGAGCACTTGCGCCCCGCGTGCCGCCATCGCTTCAGAGAGGATTCCGCCGCCGCAGCCGACATCCACGACCTTCTTGCCGTCGAGGCCGCCGACGACACGGTCGATCCAGTCGAGCCGCAGCGGATTGATCCGATGCAGCGGCCCGAACATCGCGCTGTCGGGATCCCACCAGTGATGCGCGAGCGCCGCGAATTTGGCGAGCTCGCCCGAATCGACATTGGCGGGCTTCGCGGGAGCGGACAGGATGGGGGCGGTCATTGCAGGCGTTCCTGCCAGAAGCGGGCGCGAGTCACGATAGCGGCTTCGTCGGCGGTCGTCAAAGCGCGGCTCGCGACAATGCGCTGGCCGTGGATCCAGACGTCGGTCACCGACTCGCGGCCGATTGCGTGGACGACGTGCGAAATCGGATCGTAGCAGGGCACGGCGTCGAGGCCGGAGAGATCGACCGCCACAATGTCAGCCGACTTGCCGGGCACCAGCGAACCGATCTCGTTATCGAGCCCGAGCGCGCGCGCGCCGCCCAGCGTCGCACTCGTGAGGATCTGCGCCGCCGGCAGCGCCGCGGCATCGCCGGTCGCGACCTTGGCAAGCAGCGCAGCGAGGCGCATTTCGCCGAAGAGGTCGAGCCGGTTGTTCGACGCAGCGCCGTCGGTGCCGAGCGCCACGTTGATGCCGCGCCCCTGCAGCAGGCCGATCGGCGCGATCCCGCTGCCGAGCTTCATGTTGGACGCCGGGCAATGGACGACATGGCCGCCATGCGTCGCGAGCAACTCGATGTCCTCGGGGCTCAAGTGGACACCGTGGATCGCAATGAAGCCGGGGCCCGTTGCGCCGAGGGCGTGCAAGCGCGCGAGCGGCGTCCGGCCATACCGGGCGCGGCTTTGCGCGATTTCGAACGCGGTTTCGGCAACGTGCGTCTGGATGGGAAGGTCGAGTTGTCGCGCATAGGTGACGATGCGCTCCCAGGTTGCGTCGCCGACCGTATACGGTGCGTGCGGCGCCAGCGCGAAGGTGAGTCGTCCTTCGTGTTTCCACGCATCGCGGACGGCGAGCCCTTGCTGCAGATAGCCATCCGGGTCCGCCGCATACGGCGTTGGAAAATCGAGGATCGGCATGCCGAGCATCGCCCGTATCCCGAGCTCGACGAAAGCCCGCGCGCTCGCATCGGGAAAAAAATACATGTCGTTGCAGCAGGTCACGCCGCCGCGGAGCATCTCCGCTGCGGCAAGCCGTGCTCCGTCGTAGACGAAATCCGGGGCGACGAATTGCGCCTCGCGCGGCCAGACGTGGTGCTCGAGCCAGACGTCGAGCGGCACGTCGTCGGCGATGCCGCGAAACAGGCTCATCGCCGCGTGCGTGTGAGCGTTGACGAGACCTGGCAACAGGACATGACGCGGCAACTCGACGTGCGTCCGCGGTGCGAAGACGTGCTCAGCCTCTGCGACGGGCATGAGCGCGACGACGCGGCCGCCATCCGCAATCAACGCATGATCGATAAGCGTGCCGGCGGGCTCGATCGGCACGATCCAGCCGGCGTCGAGACGAAGATCGACGGGTCGCATGGGGAGAAAAATGACTACAGTCTATGCGCTTGGCCGCTGGCCGGACGAAAAAAAGCCCCGCGCAACGGCGGGGCTTTTCGGGGAGGCGCGGGGTTACTTCTTGACCCCCTCGCCCTTGACTTCCACTTCGACACGGCGATCCGGCGCGTAGCAAGCGATCAGCTCCTTCATGTTCTTCTGCTTGCACACCACACCCGGAACCGGCTGCGTCTTGCCCATGCCAAGGGTCTCGATCTTGTCCTTGGCGATGCCCTTCGACACGAGGTAGTCGCGAACTGCGTCAGCCCGGCGCTCGGAGAGCTTCTGGTTGTACGCCTGCGTGCCGATCGGATCCGTGTGTCCGGTCACCAGCACCAATTCGAGCTTCTGGACACCCGAGAGCTTCGAAATGATCTCGCTGTCGATCGCTGCCTTGCCTTCGGGCTTCAGGACCGCCTTGTCGAAGTCGAACAGGGCCTTCGACGCCAGCGTGATCTTCTGCACTTGCGGCGGCGGGGGCGGCGGCGGGGGCGGCGGGGCCGGCGGCACGACAGCCGGGGGCGGCGGCGGCGCGGGCTTCGGCATCAGGTCGGGATCGCATTCGATGATCGCCATGCTCGGCGCCCAGTAACCGGTGCGGTAGCAAAGGTTGCCGATCTTCGGGTCGCCGAAGTTGCTGTTCCGGACGACGTTGTTCTGGGGCGTGCCCGTGGCCGACAGGACGTAGCCGCTATTGTTCGGATTCGCCTGGGCGGCTGCGCCGGCTGAAAACATGGCCGCAACCACACCGACGAGCGCGCCGGTAACGAGACGACGAGTCATTGTTTCACCCCTTTGGCTTTGGTATTGAAGAAGTTTTTCTGCAAACCCGGAAAATTCCCGCGTCGCCCCGAGGAACTGCCGGGGGCGTGACGCGCCGAATCGTTTATTTCCACAAAAACTATAGCACAGGGGTTCTTCGGGCGTCCAAGAGAAAGTGGGGTTTCCCCAACACCGACCGTGCGAGTGTCGCGGCAATGCAACGACGTGATAAAATGACGCGTTTTCAAGACCCTCCGGCGTCGGCCTCGGGTTGCCGCGGGTGCGGTACAGCACCGATTACGCGGCTCGCGGCGGGGTTTGCGCCGCCGGTGTCTTGCCCCAGCGCACCCGAATCCCCTGACGACCGTCAAGTAACGCCGTTCGAGAAAGAATTCCCCGCCCATGGAGCAGTTTGCCAAAGAGACGTTGCCCGTAAGCCTGGAAGCCGAAATGCGGCATTCCTACCTCGATTACGCGATGAGCGTGATCGTCGGGCGGGCGTTGCCGGATGTCCGCGACGGCCTGAAGCCGGTTCATCGGCGCGTGCTGTTCGCGATGCACGAGGCCAACATCGTTTTCAACCGGCCATACGTCAAATGCGCCCGCGTCGTGGGCGACGTGATGGGGAAATACCATCCGCACGGCGACATGGCGATCTACGACACGCTGGTGCGGATGGCGCAGGAATTCTCGCTTCGCTACCCGCTGATCGACGGGCAGGGCAATTTCGGCTCGGTCGACGGCGACAACGCCGCGGCGATGCGCTACACCGAATGCCGGTTGCAGAAGATCGCGAACGAGCTCACCGCCGACATCGACCGGGAAACCGTCGATTTCGTCCCGAACTACGACGGCAAGGAGCAGGAGCCGACGGTGCTGCCGTCGCGGCTCCCCAATCTCCTCGTCAACGGGTCGTCGGGCATTGCCGTCGGGATGGCGACCAACATTCCGCCGCACAATCTGAGGGAGGTCGTGAACGCATGCCTCGCGTTGCTTGCGAGCCCGGGAATCACGCTGGACGAGCTGATCGAGATCGTTCCGGCGCCCGATTTTCCGACGGCGGGAATCATCTACGGAACCGAAGGCGTTCGCGAGGGCTACCGGACCGGTCGTGGCCGGGTGGTGATCCGCGCGCGCACCCACGTCGAGGACATCGGCAAGGGCGAGCGGCAGGCGATCGTCGTCGACGAGATTCCCTACCAGGTCAACAAGGCAAACCTGCTGATCCGGATCGGCGAGCTCGTCCGCGAGAAGAAGCTCGAAGGCATCTCCGACCTGCGCGACGAGTCCGACAAGTCCGGGATGCGCGTGGTGATCGAGTTGAAGCGCGGCGAAGTCACCGAGATCGTCCAGAACAACCTCTTCAAGCTCACGCAGCTGCAGGACAGCTTCGGGATGAACATGGTGGCGCTGGTCGATGGCCAGCCGCGACTGCTCAATCTCAAGCAGTTCCTCGAATTCTTCCTGCAGCACCGGCGCGAAGTCATCGTCCGGCGCACGCGCTACGAGTTGCGCAAGGCGCGCGAGCGGGGGCACATCCTGGAGGGACTTGCCGTTGCACTGTCCAACGTCGACGAGATCATCGCGCTCCTCAAGGCCGCACCTGCGCCTTCCGACGCGAAGATCGCATTGATGGGCAAGACGTGGCGTTCGCCGCTGGTCGAGGACATGCTCCGGCGCGCTGCCGCCGAAGCGGCGCGCCCGGAAGGTCTGCCGCTCGAGTTCGGCTGGCAGGAAAAGGCGAGCGGCTACAAGCTTTCGGACGCGCAGGCGCAAGCGATCCTCGAATTGCGGTTGCAGCGGCTGACGGGGCTCGAGCAGGACAAGATCTTCGGCGAATACCGCGACGTGATGGCGGAGATCGTCGACTTGATCGACATCCTCGCGAAGCCCACGCGGGTGACGACGCTGATCCACGACGAGCTCACCGCGATCCGCGATCAGTTCGGCGACGCACGCCGCTCCGAGATCGTCGCGCAGGGCGCCGATCTGTCGCTCGAGGACCTGATCGCGCCCGCAGACATGGTCGTCACGCTGTCGCACGGCGGTTACATGAAGGCCCAGCCGCTCGACGAATACCGGGCGCAGAAGCGCGGCGGACGCGGCAAGCAGGCGACGGCCACGAAGGAAGACGATTTCATCGATCGCCTGTTCATCGCCAACACGCACGATTACATCCTGTGCTTTTCCAATCGCGGCCGCGTCTACTGGCTCAAGGTCTACAACGTGCCGCAGGGGACCCGCTCCGCGCGTGGCAAGCCGATCGTCAATCTGGTGCCGCTCACCGAGAACGAGAAGATCACCGCCATCCTGCCGGTCAAGGAATTCACCGAGACCCAATTCGTGTTCATGGCGACCGCGTTCGGCACCGTCAAGAAGACCCCGCTCTCGGAATTCTCGCGGCCGCGCGCGTCGGGCATCATCGCCGTCGATCTCGACGTGGGTGACGGGCTCATCGGCGTCGCCCTGACCGACGGGACCCACGATGTGATGCTGTTCTCTTCCGGCGGCAAAGCCGTTCGCTTCGACGAAAACGACGTGCGCCCGATGGGCCGCGGCGCGCACGGCGTCCGCGGGATGATGCTCGACCGCGGCCAGCGCGTGATCTCGATGCTGGTCGCCGAAGACGAGGACCAGTCGGTGCTGACCGCCACCGAGAACGGTTACGGCAAGCGCACGCCGATCGTCGAATACACGCGCCACGGCCGCGGCACGAAGGGCATGATCGCGATCCAGCAGACCGCGCGCAACGGCACCGTCGTCGCCGCCGCGCTGGTGCATCCGGACGACGAGGTGATGCTGATCTCGACCGGCGGCGTGCTGATTCGCACCCGGGTCAAGTCGATCCGCGAAATGAGCCGCTCGACACAAGGCGTCACGCTCATCAATCTGGGCGAGGGGGAGAAGCTCGCCGGCCTCGAGCGCGTCGTCGAGCGCGAGGACGAGGAGGAGTGACGCAGCTCTTCGCCGCAACGCGCGATCGACCCGCCCACCATTCCATGCCCGAAGCCACGTCCTCTGCCGATTCCGAGCGGGAGCTCGCCCGCCACCGCGCCGCCATCGACGCGATCGACCAGGAACTCCTCGCGGCGCTCAATGCGCGCGCTGCGCACGCCCAGGCAATCGGCGCGCTGAAGGCGGGCGGGGCGGCGTACCGTCCCGAGCGCGAGGCGCAGGTGCTCTCGCGGTTGCAGGCGGCAAACCGCGGACCGCTGACGGATGAAGCGGTCGCGGGGGTCTTCCGCCAGCTGATGTCGGCGTGTCTCGCGCTCGAGCAGCCGCTGCGCATCGCGTATCTCGGCCCCGCCGGAACGTTCTCGCATGCGGCCGTCGCCAAGCACTTCGGCCGCTTCGTTCAGCCCGAGTCCTGCGCGACGATCGACGAGGTCTTTCGCGCCGCCGAGGCGGGTCAGGCCGACTATGCCGTAGTCCCCGTCGAGAACTCCACCGAAGGGGCGGTCGGCCGCACGCTCGATCTCATGTGCCAGACTCCGCTGTCGATCTGCGGCGAGATCCGCCTGCGCATTCGCCAGAATCTGCTCTCGAACGCAGCAGCGATCGAGGACGTGACGCGCGTCTACTCGCATGCGCAGTCGCTCGCCCAGTGCGTGCAGTGGCTCGCCCGCCATCTGCCGCAGGCGGCCCGCGTCGCCGTCGCGAGCAACGCCGAAGCTGCCCGCATGGCGGCGGCGGAGCCGGGTGCCGCGGCGATCGCCGGCGAAATCGCCGCGGCGATCTATGGCCTCGGAGTGCTGGTCCCGCACATCGAGGACGAGCCCAATAACACGACCCGGTTCTGGGTGCTCGGAAGCCAGGCGGTCCCGCCGTCCGGCCGCGACGAGACTTCGCTCGTGATGTCGGCGCCGAACCGTCCGGGCGCGGTCTACGGCCTGCTCGAACCGATTGCCAAGCACGGCGTGAGCATGTCGCGCCTGGAGTCGCGGCCGGCGCGCACCGGGCTTTGGGAGTATCTCTTTTTCGTCGATCTTGTCGGCCACGCGAGCGATCTGCCGGTCGCGGCGGCCCTCGCTGAGCTTCGTGAAAAAGCCCCATTTCTCAAGCTCTTGGGATCATATCCTGCGGCGGTTTATTAAGAATGATAGCCCCCGCATCCGCGGTTCATCACCGCGATCCCTCGATGCAGGCGCCGGAGTACGTCCGGAAGATCGCGCCGTATCTTCCCGGCAAGCCTACGGCCGAACTCGCGCGCGAGTTCGGTCTCGCCGAACGCGACATCGTGAAGCTCGCGTCGAACGAAAATCCGCGCGGCCCCGGTCCGGCCGTCCGCGCCGCGATCGCGGCGGCTCTCGACGATGTTTCGCGTTACCCCGACGGCAATGGGTTCGAATTGAAAACCGCGCTCGCGGCACGCCATCGCGTCGCGCCCGAGCAAATCGTCTTGGGCAATGGTTCGAACGACGTGCTCGAGCTCGTGACGCAGGCGTTCCTGCGGCCGGGCGATCACGCTGTTTACTCCCGGCACGCTTTCGCCGTTTATCCGCTCGCCACCCAGGCACGGGGTGCAACGGGCATTGAAGTCGCCGCGAGGAACTTCAGCCACGACCTGCCCGCGATCCGTGCGGCGCTCACCCCGACGACGCGCGTGGTCTTCATCGCGAACCCCAACAATCCGACGGGCACATGGCTTCCGCCGGCGGCGATCGAAGCGTTCCTCGAAAGTGTGGGCGACGACGTGATCGTCGTGCTCGACGAGGCCTACCACGAATATCTCGATCCGGCGCAGCAGACGGCAAGCGCGCCATGGATCGGCCACCATCCCAACCTGGTGGTGACGCGGACGTTCTCGAAAGCCTATGGGCTTGCCGCGCTGCGCGTCGGTTACGGCATCATGCACCCCAAAGTCGCCGACATGCTCAATCGGGTTCGCCAACCGTTCAACGTCAACGGCCTCGCGCAGGCTGCCGCCGTCGCCGCGCTCGCCGACACGGCGTATGTCGAAGAAAGCCGTCGCCTCAATCGCAAGGGCATTGCCGAGCTGGAGCAAGGATTCGCCTTGGTCGGGCTCACCTGGCTCCCGTCGCACGCCAATTTCATCCTGGTGAAAGTCGGCGATGCGGGCCGCGTCTATCAGCGCCTGCTGGAGCAGGGCGTCATCGTCCGGCCGGTCGCCAATTACGCATTGCCCGAATGGCTGCGCGTGACGATCGGCTTGCCGGCGGAAAACCGCCGCTTCCTCGACGCGCTGGCAACCGCGCTTGCAAACTGACGCGACGCGCGCGTCCCGCTTGCCGTGAGCACCGCTCCGCACAGGATCGACAAGCTCGTCGTCATCGGCGTGGGCTTGATCGGCGGCTCGTTCGCGCTCGCGCAGAAGGCGGCAGGCTGCACGGGCACGGTCGTCGGCGTCGGCCGCGGGCGGATGAATCTCGAGGAAGCGCTGAACCTCGGCATCATCGATCGCTTCGTTCCGCTCGATGGCGATTGGGCAGCCGAGGTGACCGGCGCCGATTTCGTGCTCGTGGCCGCGCCGGTCGCTCAATATCCGGCGCTTCTGCGGACGATGGCGCCGCATCTCGGCCCGCACACCATCGTCACCGACGCGGGGAGCACGAAGCAGGATGCGATTGCCGCGGCGCGTGAAACGCTCGGTGCCGCATTACCACGCTTCGTGCCCGGGCATCCGATCGCCGGCACCGAGCAGTCGGGCGCCGCCGCTGCGTTCTCGACACTCTATGCCGATCGCAGCGTCGTGCTGACGCCGCTTCCTGAAACCGATCCGCTGGCGATTGCGACGGTCGCAGCCGCGTGGCAGACGTGCGGCGCGCGCGTGCGCACGCTGGATGCCCTCGCGCACGACCGAATCTTCGCTGCGGTGTCCCACCTCCCGCATCTGCTGGCCTTTGCGCTCGTCGACGAGCTCGCGGCACGTCCCGACGCCGAGGACCTGTTCCGCTTCGCAGCAAGCGGCTTTCGCGATTTCACGCGCATCGCGGCGAGCTCGCCGGAAATGTGGCGCGACATCGCGCTCGCGAACCGCGCGGCGCTGCTCGCCGAGATAGCGGCGTTTCGCGCCCAGCTCGATCGTGTCGCCGCGATGGTGGAGACCGGCGACGGCGCCGCGCTCGAAGCGGTATTCGCCCATGCGCGGGCGGCTCGCCGCGGCTGGGCTTCGCAGCGCAATGCCGCCGGAAATCCAGTGCCCGCGGACGGTCCGCGCGAACCTCAGCAAGATTGATCATGAGTACCGCACGATCGCCCCAAGGCGCGAATGTGTGCCCCCACGCTTGCGGCTTTGGCCGCCGCGCTGCCCCCCGAGGGGGACCAATTCGCGCCTTGGGACGG
>Ga0137366_10004513_pt1 | contig 10904 bp, 8 predicted proteins | sample SagtaG_8_FD_104938 | JGI IMG/M metagenome (GOLD analysis project Ga0137366, IMG submission 104938) | Vadose zone soil microbial communities from Sagehorn Ranch, Mendocino, California, USA - Sage1_L_60_16 metaG | ecosystem: Environmental > Terrestrial > Soil > Vadose zone | place: USA: California... | reverse complement strand
TGCCTGAAGTAATTGCGGGCTTCGCGGGCGGTGAGGTTTCGAGCGAATGAGCCGATCCTGCGGCAGAGACGGGAAACGGTTCGCTCGGCCAGTTTCCGCAGCAGCGCCTTGAGCTTGCTGAATGGCATCTCGATTGGGTTCAGATCCGGTGAGTATTGGGGCAGATAGCGAAGTCTCGCGCCTCGTGCTTCGATCGCTTCGCGTACGCCAGGAACCTTATGCGCAGGGAGACGGTCCATGACCACAATGTCTCTGCGCTTGAGCGTCGGAGCCAGACAGCGTTTGACGTACGCCAGGAACGTCCTTCCGCTCATTGCGCCGTCAACCGCGAACGGCGCCGTCATTCTATTGCGACGCAGAGCGGCCACGAAGGTGATCGTCTTCCAGTGTCCGTGCGGCACACGACAGACCAGGCGTTCGCCGCGCGGGCAACGGCCGCTCAGCCGCACCATTTTGGTATTGGCGGCGGTCTCGTCGATGAACACCAGCCGGGTCGGATCAAGCATGGCCTGCTCTCGTTTCCAGCGCCGGCGCGGGCGACGTCCTGGCGCTCCTGCTCCGCCGCGCGCCCAACAACCAATTTGCGTACTTCTCCAACGGAGACGTACTCCCTCCGCTCGACTTTGCCCTGGCGCTTCCAGTCTTGCGCCAGCGCTGAAGCCACCTCGCCGCCGAACTGGCGCTGAGCCTGAAGTTTTCGGCAGCCTCACGCCGCGACGCCCCGGCTTCAACGGCTTCGATAACGCGCTCTCGCAAGTCGTCAGAATACGGCTTCGGCATCGATTTGGCCCCCCAAAACACCGAATCAATGCTTCCAGACTCGCCTATCGAAAGACACTTGGGAATCCCCTCGATTCAACCACGCCGGAATGTGCTCTAAATTCACGCCGGAGCCGACCTGGAACCCGTTGTGACAGTATCGGCCCGTCGGGCGCAAACGGCGACGAGGCAACACCCGTTTCCCGCGCAACGCTCCAAGGCCAACTCAATCCGGTTCAGCCACCATAATTTCTTTGCCCGATTATTCCAAACCGGCCGAAGCACGACGGCGCGACACATCGGAAACACTTCGGTCGTACCAGCGAATGGCGTCGGACATCATCCGCTCGACTATAGCCACCCCCGCTCGCCGAAAGCAGAAAGATCAACTCCAGGCGGCGCATACCATCCCGCCGAGCCATAGCGGGCGCCAAGCTTCAGAGCGACATCCTTGTTGCCATAGGGGATACGGAGCGGCGTCCCTGTTACGGAATTTGTCTTAGCGGGCGTCGATGCAGCGGCCGTGGTGTCAGCTTTGCGTTTCCGAGACCTCTTCGTCGGCGCCGTCGATTCGGGCGCCATGGATTGGGCTCGCTTGTAACCGGCCCCGCGCCCGCGCTTTCTGCGCTTCGTACCCCGGTTCGAGTCGATCCACGCAGACATTGCGGCCGAGCTCGCCTTTGCCTCGTCGGGAATGACGACGCCTTTCCCCTGTGCAATTTTCTTTGCGTACAACAACTGTGCCGGACTTACTGGTTTGGTTCCGAGTGTCCCAGCCGTTTCGCCGTTGGCTTTCTTTGGCACGTGCTCGTTGAGAAACTTTCGGCAGATCGATATCGACGTCCTGTAGCCGGCCGGAGGCGTGATGCCCTTCTGCCGGGCGAGGCTGTCGGCAAAGCGCTTCATCGCGGGCGTTGGCGGATACGATCCAGAGCCATTGACGACTGCAGCGCCAAGCAAGGGAGGTCCTCCGGCAGCAGCCCCTTCCTTGAGCTTGCCGATGATGCGCTGGGCGACATCGCACACGGCGTCAATTGCGCCGACCATCTCCTGCTTTCCGACAACGACATCGTCGAGCAGGCATTCAAGTTGCGCCGTCACGCCCGGGTCGACCAACGCCGGATCGGCCTGTTTGAGAACACCGAACAGTGACAAGCCGGTCTCTGTCGGCACGATGTGCTTTCCCTGGGCCATCAGAAATCTCTGTCTGTTCAGCCCGCCGATGATCTCGGCTCGCGTCGCCGGCGTGCCAATGCCCTTGGCTTCCTTCAGGCGTTCCCGCAGAACCTCATCATCAACGAAGCGCCAGGCATTTTGCATCGCCTCGATCAGGGTGCCTTCGTTGTAACGCGGCGGTGGCCGGGTCTCCTTGTCCTCGATTTTTGGGTCCTGCAGCAGCGCGGTCTCACCGTTGCGCAGCGGCGGCAGCAACTGCGCTTCGTCGCCCTTTTCGTCGGCGGGTTGCCAGTCCGGGAATGCAGCGCGCCAGCCGAGATTTATGGGTTGGCGACCGGAGGCGCGGAATTCGAAGCCACGCACGTCGAGCGTTGCGGTTGTCTGCCGATAGCGGAAGTCGGGCATCAGTGCTGCGAGATAGGCCCGCGCGATGACGTCGAATAGTTTCTTCTCGTCGAACGACAGGCGGGGCCAGACCTCCGGCAGCTTGTCGATCGTGTTGACGTTGGGAATAACGGCGTGATGGCTCGCGCCCTCCAGTCCCTTGTCGTAGAAAGTGCCGCTGGCACCTTTGCGGATAACTGGCGGCTCGGGCACGGGGATTGTGCTGAACGATTGACCCATCTGCAGCCCGGCCACGATCTTCGGCACGTCCGATATCAAACTCTGCGGCAGGTAGCGAACCTCGGCGCGAGGGTAAGTGATGATCTTCTTGCCTTCTCCGTCATAGAGCTCCTGCGCCACCTCGAGCGTCTTGCTGGCCGGCCAGCCGAAGCGCGAACCGCAAAGTTTCTGTAGCGACGGCAAATCGTGCAGCTTGGGTGGCCCTTGCCGCTTATCCTCGACGCGCACGGCAAGCGCGCCCTCGAAGCCCTCGGCCGCATTGGCGATGTCCTGCGCAATCTCGCGCCGGACGATCCGCTCCTGCGGCGCGTGCCGCATCTGGAATTGGCCTGCCGCAACCTTCGCGGTGGCGACAACCTCAAAATAGGAGATTGGCACGAAGTTCCGGATTTCCAGCTCGCGCTTGCAGACAATGGCCAAGGTCGGCGTCTTCACGCGGCCAACGCCGATTACTCTCCGCGCACCTTGACCCAAGATGACGGTGGCGGTGCGGGTGAGTGACAGATTGTAGATCTGGTCGGCCTGTCGGCGCGCAACGGCGGCGGCGTAAAGGCGGGCATATTCGGCATTTGGCTTTGCCCGACCGAATGCGTCGCGGATTGTCTGCGAATCCTGCGCGGTGAACAGCACACGCATGACTTGGCCGCGGTACTCGTAATGTTCGAGAATTTCCTGGCCGATGAGCTGACCTTCGCGGTCGCAGTCGGTGGCGAGCCAAACGCGCTTGGCGGTGCGCAGCGCCTCTCGGATGGCTTTGAGCTTTGCGGCCTTGTTGCCGCCCTCAGCAGGGCGGGTGCCGTAGAGACCTTCCGGCCGCAGCAGGATCGGCGACCAGCGCTTCCAGTCCGGCACCACATCTTCCGGTTCGAGCAGATCTAACAAATGGCCCTCGGCCGGGAGAATGTCGCCGTAGCGAGAACCAACAGCGGCGCGGACGTCTTTCGCCTGGCTGGATTTCTCCGTGATGACGATCTGATCGGCCATGACGGGCTCGGCTGGAAGAATCGTTTCGACAGCGGATGCCGTGAGAACATATAGTGAACTAAACGGCCACACAAGCTGCCTTTTGACGGCTTCGCGCGGTTTGTTGCCCCTGGTGGTCGCCACCGGCGCCTCCCAGCTCCGCCCGCCGCGACGTGGGCACGCCAGTGTTCGGCGGCATGATTCTCGCGTCCTTGATCGGCATTTTTCGTGATTCCGCCCCTCTACGTCACGTTCCAAGCGGTTCGAGAAAGACTTAGGCCATCGGCTCGGCCTCTAGAGACATCCAAGCCGTCCCACGACAAACTGGCCGAGCCGTCAAAGCCGGCCGGCTCTGAAGGCCGCTTGGGGCAATGCGGTGCGCACCACGACAGCACCACCAGGTGCTGAGAAATAACTGGCGGGGACGGCAGCTTTGATCCAAGCCGCGACCACCACGTGCTCGGCGGTGAACAGTTCCACCTGCTCTGTGGATTCGCGAGACCGAGGAGGGTTGACAGCTCGCACGACCCATATCGATTTGCGGGCCGTGTCCCCTTTCGGTTCGGCCGAAGCATTGCTCTCGATGCAGGGCGCTGAGGCGTATACTGGCCGTACACCATTCCCAGAGTGCGGCGATTTCCCACGCCTACTACGTAAGTTCTTGATCTCTTGGGACTTGTGGTGGGCGCACAAGGACTCGAACCTTGGACCCGCTGATTTGCAATCAACTGCAAAGGGGAAGGGTTGCTATGGACGTGCGGGATCGCGCCGTAGGTTTGCCCGACGACGCGATCGGGTCAGATCGTTCTCGGAAGCCGCCGCCAAGCTCGGAGGAACGGTGCTGACGGCGATGGAGCGCACGCCGACCTGATGCAGCGAGCCTGCGAACGCCAGAAATCGTTCCCCTCCCGTTCACTGAGGCACAGGCGCAACACCCGCCGGAAATCGCCCAACCAGCCTCTTGATTTTGCCGTGTCGCTTGGAAAAATGGCTGTGAATTGTGGGGGTATGTGGAGCGAGGTTGACCTTGCGTTTCGAGTATTACCGCCAAAATGCGCGTGATTGCTTAATGCTGGCGAACACAACGTCAGACCCGCGCTCCAAAGCCATGCTCATTGATATGGCTCTGGCGTGGAAGAGACTCGCCGATCAAGCCGAGTCCTTTCGCAGCCGATCCCGTGCCCACCTTGCCCCGGTCTTCGACGGGAAAACTGCTTAGCCGACTCGTCCTTCAACGACGCGGCAACTCATAGCACCCGAAACTCCTAATCGGTTCGGCCAAAGTAACGTAACAAAATCCCGCCGCCGCATTCGATCACCCCAGCGGCGCGGCCGGGGACAAGTACTCGCGAACCTTGGCCAGGAGCTGACGCGGGCTGTAGGGCTTGGAAATGTAGGCATCGCAACCAGCGGCACGAGCCTTGCCATCATCCCCGGCCAGCGCATAAGAGGTGACGACGATGACAGGGATGGCATGCAGCACCGCGTCGGCCTTGAGACGGCGCGTGGCCTCATAGCCATCGATGCCCGGCAGCTGGATGTCCATGAGAATGAGGTCTGGCCGATGTGCGGCCGCCGCGGCAAGTCCCGCCTCGCCGTCCGCGGCTTCGATGACCTCGAAATCGGCACTCGTGAGCAAGTCCCGCAGGATCCGCCGATTGTCTTCCTGATCCTCGACCACCAGGATGCGCTGGCTCATCACGGCCCCGCTTGTACTTCGACCCGCACCGGCAAGGTGAAATAGAACCTCGATCCCTTGCCGGGCTCGGATTCGACCCAGATCCGCCCTCCGTGCATCTCGACGATGCGCTTGGCTATCGATAGGCCGAGCCCGGTGCCGCCCTTCGCTCGCGTGATCGAGCTGTCGGCCTGCTGGAACTCCTCGAAGATCTTGGCCTGATCGGCCGCGGGAATGCCAGAGCCCGTGTCGCATACCGCAACCGTGAACGCCCCGTTCGTCGCGAAGGCTCGGATCGCCACCTCGCCCTTATCGGTAAACTTGATCGCATTGCCGACAAGATTCAGTAGCACCTGAGAGAGCCGCCGCTCATCTCCCCGACCGGTTGGGAGGTCCGGCGCGACCTCGGCCTTGAAGGCCAGTCGCTTCTCGGCGGCAAGCGGCTCGACCGCGGACACGACCCCGTGCACGAGGTCGCCAAGCGAGTAATCGTCGAGCGAGAGCGTGAGCTGGCCCGCCTCGATCTTGGAAAGATCGAGCACGTCGTTGATCAGCCCAAGGAGATGCCGCCCGTTGGCCTGCAGGCGCTCCAGCACCGTCCGCATCTTCTCCGAGGGCTCCCCATAAATGCTATCGAGCATCAATTCGGCATAGCCAAGGATGGCGTTTAGCGGCGTGCGAAGCTCGTGGCTCATGTTGGCGAGGAACTGCGATTTGTGTTTGCTAGCCGTTTCAAGCTGTTGATAGAGGCGGCCCAGCTCCTCCGACATCTTGTTGACGTTAACCGCTAGCGCGCCCAATTCGTCGCGATTGATGACTTCGACACGATGAGTGAAGTTGCCAGCGGCAACTTGATTGAGTCGCGCTTCGATCGCTTTGACTGGATTGATCAGCGACCAGGAGATCGTGTAACCGAGGGCGAGAGCGAGTATGATGCTGCCGAGCGCGAAAGCAATGACGATCCATTGAGAGCTTTCGTATGCCTGCTTGCTCGTTTCAATACCGGCTACAATGTCCGCCTCGGATTTGTTGACCAGTTGGTTGGTCAGACGCTCAAGACGATCGGCTAGGGGTGCAGCCTGCACCGCTTGCATCTCTCGCGCCTCCGATGCATGGCCAGTGCGAATCAATTCGACGGCATGCGTAACGATTTCTACAAATTCATCGTAGCTCTGGCGGAACCGAGCGAGCAATTCGACTTCATCCTTCGCGACAAATTGTAGTCGATCAACATCATAACCGAACTGATTGAGCTGGCGAAGCGTGCTCGACAACGTCGCGTCGTCAGACGAAAGCAGCGCGGATGAGACGCTGTAGAGCTGGCTCGTGGTGTCATGTTGCACCTGGCGATAGGCTTCGATCTTACGCTGCAGCTTGATGAGTTCTTCGGTGCGCTCATTGACCCCGGTGAGGACCCGGAGTCCGACAGCGCCTACCAAGATGAGCAAGATCGCAATCGTGAGAAATGCCGCAAGCAGCTTGGCTTGAACGCGAGCAGGCACTCGCGCAACCAGGCCTACCAGCCCTGCCATCACTCGCATCATGGCTCTTGCAGCAGACTCAAGAGATCTCGGCGAAACTCGTCCGGGTCGAAGCGCACGCCGAGATACTGGACGCGCAAGATTCCGCGTCGATCAATAATGGAAGTAAGAAACGTGTGGTCCACGTCACCATTGGCCGATTTCGAGGCAAATACGCCGTATTGGCGCGTCACGTCCCGAATGGCCACCGCGTCACCGGTAAGGAAGCTCCAGCCAGCGAGATCAGCGGCGAACGTCTGTGCGTACTGCTTCAATACCGCGGGCGTGTCGCGCTCTGGGTCGACGGTGATGGAAACGAATACGACTTTCACACCGAAATCATGCCCGAGCTGATCTTGAACGTGCGCCATCATCGACGTCAGTACGGGGCAGGTGTCCGCACACGAAGTATATATGAAAGTTACGGCCACCACCTTACCCCGAAAGTCTGCGAGCGCAACTTGCGCGCCGTCTTGGGAGGTCAGGGTGAAACCGGGTGCCGGGGCGATTTTGGGCAGCCGCTGCTCCTGAGTATGATGACGCGCATCGTGCGCCTCGGCCAGCGTCGGAGATGCCAGGAGGGTGAGCGCCAGAATGATCGTCACCAGCATGATCAGCCTTTCAGCTCGCGTTTGAGCTCATTTAGGAAGCGCCAGTCAGTGGCATCCGCCAGAATCTTGTTGGGACTTACCTTGATCATGCCCGCCTGGTGCAGCCGAAGCGCGTAAAACCGGATCGTGTCCTCGGGATCGTACTCCCGCCACTTCCCATACGGGACTTCCTTCAGCGTCTGGAGTGCATAGTCATACCGAGCGGTGAAACCCGCATCGACCATCCGTTGCGCAACGCGCGCCGGATCAGTGACGCACAAGTCGGCCGCTTTCAGTATCGCGCGTAACACGCGCTTGGTCGCAACAGGATAATTCCGGACGTAGTTCCTGTTGCCCGCCAGCATGCAACAGAAATTCTGCGACCATGGCCGGTCTAGGGCGCTGTTGACGATCACGTGGCCGATATTCCGGGCCCGCAGCTCCTGTGGCTCGGGCGGAAAGCCGAGGAATGCATCGATCTTTCCTTCGGCGAAAAGCTCCTTGGGCCTGACGGACGGACTCAACACCCAGTCGATATCCTTGACGGGGTCGAGCCCGACATAGGCGGCCATGCTAGCCAGGAAAACATGCGGGGCCAAACCCAGACCTTGCACGCCCACCTTCGTGCCCTTCAAATCCCGAATGCTGCGAATTCCTTCATGGGCAAACAGCTCGAAGCACCCGACGTGAACACCGGCGACTACCGTGATGGGTGCTCCCGCATCGATACCTGTGATGAGGGGCGCCGCGAAGTGCAAAGACATATCTACCTCGCCACGTCCCATGGCATCCGACACTGCAGCCGGTGTGCTCTTCACATAACGAACATCGGTGAAACCTTCTGCACGCAGCAGCTCGTCGGCAACATACTGCGGCGCGATGCAAATGCCATCGTTCTTCGCGAGGCGGACAGTGGTCGTTTCTGGGGGTGCCTCTTGGGTAAATGAATCCCGGGCGCCAATAAGGCCCGCGACGCTTGCCGACGATAGCACCGCCAGAAAGCTGCGTCGACTCTGTGCACTCTGCATAGCTCCTCCTATTCATTTAATTTCCGCAAGACGAACGTCTCCAGCACCTCACCCCTTTAGCTCTCGCTTCAGCTCGTTGAAAAGACGCCAGTCGGTTCCTTGTGCGATGATCTTTTTGGGGCCAGACTTAATCATGCCCGCTTCGTGCAGGCGAAGGGCATAGAACCGCACAGTATCTTCCGGGTCGTACTCCTGCCATTGCGCGTAACGAATCTCGCGCATTGTTTGGAGCGCGTAATCGTACCGGTAGCCTCTGTCCGCCACCACCCGAGCGGCGCGCTCGGGCTCGGCAGCACAGAAGTCCGCCGACTTCAGGATCGCTCGCAACGCTCGTTTGGTCGCTATCGGATGTTTACGTGCGAACTCCTGGTTCGCCGCAACGATGCAGCAGAAGTATTGCGACCATGGCCGGTCAATGCCGCTGTTCACGATCACATGGCCAATTTTCTTGGCTCGAAGCTCCTGGGGAAACGGGGGAAAGGCCATCACTGCGTCGATCTTCTCGTCGGCTAGGAGCTGAATCGACTCGGCCGCAGGATGAAAGACAAACTTTATGTCTTGGCGCGGATCAAGCCCAACGTGGGCGGCCATGCTGGCGAGAAAGACATAGTGCGCAGATCCCGGCTCAGGTACCGCAACCGTCTTGCCCTTAAGGTCGCGAATCGCTCGTATGCGCTCAGTGCCGAACAGCTCGAAACAGCCGACGTGCACTCCGCCCAAGAGCACGAGTGGCGCGTCAACGTCCACCTGAATGATAAAGGGCGCAACGAAGGCCATGCTGAGGTCGACGTTGCCGGAGGCGAATGCCGGGTACGGGTTGGATAGGACTTCGACGTACTGGATATCGGTAAACCCCTCGATCTTGAGTAGCTCTTCGGCCACATATTGGGGCGCTACGCAGACGCCAGCGATCTGGGACAGCCTGATCTTCGTCGTCTCGGGGGGCGGGTCAGCGTATGCCGGTTGCGTACGCAGCCCGACCACTCCCCAGGCGCCGGCCAACGATGTGGCTAGGAATTGGCGTCGACTCTGGATCATGTGCATGATGGACCTCCATATCCCGTGAATTCTCGCTATTCTCTCCCTCCAAAATCACACACCGATAGTCGGTGTCCGGTCAGTCGATTGGGCGACTACCAGCGTGCCGGGATCAAAACCGCCTCCCGATGCAATAGGTGACCTGACGGCCCAGAGGCCCGGATCACTCTCCTGCAATTTAAATAAGTCTAGCGTATTTAGAGCCGAAGGGTGTGTGAATTAGAGCATAATGCGATCGGAGGTAAGCCTGGGGTTGACCGCAGAGGTTTAACGCGGCCGTAGCGCAGCTGAATGCGGTCGCCGCCGGGCGGTTCCCCGCCGCGCTATCGACGAGGTGCACGATCTGCTCGCCGGTGGCGATCCAGTCTCCGGCAGGCCGCGCAAAGCCAGGACCCGAAAAGCCTCCCTATCATGTGCCTAGTGCGCCTGCACCGGCGGCGCACGCCCGCATTGCCTTTTCAAGCATCGCATCGAACACCGAGCCGGGATCGCCGGGCGAGTTGTTGATGAACTGCAACACCTCGGCCATTGCCTGGTGCTGGGCCAAGGCTTCGTCAGGCTCGGCCCTCCGCGCATCGAGCTGGGTGGTCGCCGTCTGCTGCTCCAGCTCAGTTTGCGGCTGAGCAGCGCATTCTTCTTTTTGAGAATGGCAACCGAAGCCCCGGCATGGCGAGCTGCCACAGGCGAGTTGCGGCACAGCGGCTTTACCGTTCTGCGCCGCTTCGTCTTGTGCCGGCTTCTTCGACCAGTTGTCACCCAATCCCCCTACCAATGGGCCAGGCGCCGGCGAGACCTTAGCATACCGCAGGGAACCGGCCCATACTGGGCCATCAAAGCGGGGAGTCGACTGTGAGGTAACGATCGCCTTTGCGGGAGCCTTGCACCACGTGACCATCGAATCCCAAGAGGGCGTCAACGGGGACCGTCGGCGACGAGCGCGTGATCAGATCGGCGTCGTGCCGCTGCACGTAAGGCGAGTATCGTCTGCCGCACGTCATCTTGCGAAAAACCTCGGGGCCAGCGCTGAGCGCGGAACAGATCGGGCCGATCGATGCCGTGCTGCTGAGCCACGACCAACATGCCGACAATCTTGACCATTCTGGCAGGGGCTTTCTGGCAAAGGCCCGGCGCGTGCTCACGACAATTGCCGGAGCGAAACGGCTCGGGGGCAATGTCGAAGGCCTGGCGCCATGGGAAACCAGAGACTTGGTCAAGCCGGATCGCATCCCGCTGCGGATCACGGCAACGCCTGCGAGGCATGGGCCCGCCGGCATCGAGCCGCTTGCCGGCGATGTGATCGGATTTGTCCTTACCTTGGATGGGCAGTTCCGTCCGATCTACATCCCGGCGATACGGTCTGGTATGACGGCGTTGCCGAAGTCGCGCGCCGGTTCGTCGCCGGCGTCTCATCACCTCCATCGCCTCCGGAGAGATGTTGGCACAGACAACAAACGACGACCAATCCAAGATTACTGAACGTGACTGCGTAGAGCAGTCGCGCAAGCTGGGGCCCGACGAACAACGCTCA
>Ga0137366_10004512_pt1 | contig 10905 bp, 9 predicted proteins | sample SagtaG_8_FD_104938 | JGI IMG/M metagenome (GOLD analysis project Ga0137366, IMG submission 104938) | Vadose zone soil microbial communities from Sagehorn Ranch, Mendocino, California, USA - Sage1_L_60_16 metaG | ecosystem: Environmental > Terrestrial > Soil > Vadose zone | place: USA: California... | reverse complement strand
CTTAACCAGGTAAGAAACGTTTTAGAAAAAATGGATCTTAATGCCTTCACAGAACCAATCGGCAGAATGATTTCGAAAAGTGACAAGACAGTTTATGTAAAGCCTGTTGTTTTTAAGCAGGATTAAGTTCATTTAATAATCCAAATTTTTTCATAGCTTCCTGTTCATCCTGGTGGGCAATAAATAGGACGATGCTTGGCTCATCTTCCGGTTGATAAACGATATAACTAACATCGAATTCGATTAACTTATCTCCCGTTTTTCTAAAAGTCACTCCCCAGTGCACGGTAACCATTGTATATTGGTCGCTGATTGGAATTATATTTTTTGAAATAATTTTTGCTGAGGTTTGCCCGACACTCCTATAAAAAGCACTTGCCTGTTCTGCCTTTTTCAAAAAATCTTTTTTGTTTTGAGCAATTGTTCCTTTAGGTCCGGCCGAACTAAATGTATCGGGAAAAAATTCAGCACTCCTTTTTACATCAAGATCATTGAATGCCCTCTCGTATTCAATAAATAACTTTTCAATTTGAGCGTTATCCATAACTTATTTTGTCAAGGAAGCAACAAAAAATGAACCACAGAATGATTGAACAAATCTAAATGACATGTGTTGAGACATTTCAAAAAAGAGGAAATATCCCGGATTTAGAGGATTGATTTCTAAGTTTTTGTCGCCCCAACCCTTCTTTCAGACATACTTTTACACACAGTTTTGGCAATGAAAAGCTAAAAGAAAAAAGAGGCCGAACAACGGCAAAGGGTACAATAACTAAACCGCCTCACTACCTTTTATAGTATGAGGCGGTGATATATGTTGAGTCAGAATTTTAATTTCGTATAATAACTCTATTTCCGCCGTTCCCTTGCATATTCTTTTGCATTTCATCCATCATTTTATTTCTCTCAATATTAAATTCATCCGGGGTAACTTTTTTTCCTTTTGTTGGTTCTTTCACCGAGGCCAGATCAAACTTAGGGGAAATTTCAATGGCCTTGTAGACCATACGTCCATCGTTCAGATCAAGAGCAAGGATTAATCCCGGCAATTGACCTTGTACTTCCGGGCCAGCTGACACAGGAATTTCAGTTGTAAACCACGCGACAATTTTGCTGGTATCATTAATTTCTTTTCTTTCCATTTTGCCGTTATCCATTGTCATTTGCATATGCTTGCCTATACGTTGAGTGGTTGCTTTCTGGCATGCATGGCCGAGAATGGTTTGTGTTTCACCGGTAAGTTTCCAGTTTAGTTTGCCGATGCTGTCTCCGACAATAAATTTTTTATCAAACATTTCTCGTTGGTCAATTCTGCGACCCTTTGTGAAATCGTGAAATACTATATCATTTTGGCCAGGGCCCACAAAGTTTATTTGCATTCCATTACCCCCGAATTCAGTATTCTCTATTTCTTCATCGGCATGTTTCCAAAGAGACTGGTTATTGCCAAAGGTTAATTCAAATTTATCCGTTCGTGTTTTGGGAAGCATTTGGGCAACGGCATCATTATCGTCGTTTATATGAATTTGTATTTGCATGGTTCGTTCATACACGACCTTTCCCTCTTTTTGTTGAGCATAAAGCAAGCTGGCAAGTAATAAGCTACCGGTACCGAGAAGTATTTTTCTCATATTTTTTGATTTTAATCCAAAGCTAGAATTTCGTCAGCCCGAAACAAGTTAACACACCTTACATTAAGGTTAATAAAGGTTAACGGTACTGATAATCGGGTATTGAATGGCTAAATTTGCATTGAACTAAAGTGACCAAAAAAACAAAGCATATCAATAGTGGCATAAAACATTATGAACCGTTTTTATTTCTAATGGTTATTGCCATTCTTGTGATTACCGGCTTCCAGGCATATTGGTTGAAAAATACTTACAGCAGAGAGAAACGTACTATGGAAATTAAAGCCAATGTGGCTTTCCAGGAAACAGTAAGACATTTGCAGGCGGCTAAACTAAAAATAAAAGAACCTTTTCTTATTGATTCACTGCACAAGGGAAAGGTACGCATGTTTATGGACGGGGATATCCATGAGGGAGATATGACATCGATGCCAAGCCGCCAGATGGTCACTACAGTAGATGTTATGGGGAAAAAAATCCGGGACTCATTAAAAGATCGAAGGGACATTATTATTTCCATGAAAAGTAGCGGCCGTCCGCATTACATTCCGGGAGATTCCTTGCCTGTGAGATTTGAGCAAAGAGTCGATGGCGATAATAAATTCTTTCAATTTTTATATGGAGTTGACTCTTTACAGGATTCATTGAAAATAGCTGAGATAACTACTGCATATAACGGTAGATTGAAACAAGAGAATTTAAAGATCCCGTTTAGTGTGGCCCGGCTCGACAAACCAATTGAAAATGATGAACCCGATTTCTCGGGCGTTACTGTAGGCTTTGTTCATCCTGTTACTTATCGTCTTGAGCTTGGTAATGTCTTTCCGTATCTGATAAAGCGCATAACACTACCAATCCTATTTTCTCTTTTTCTTGTTGGTGTAACCCTAGTTTCTTTTATTCTGCTTTATCGGAATTTATTAAAGCAGCAACGGCTTGCCGAGATCAAAAATGAATTTATCAGCAACGTCACCCATGAATTAAAAACTCCGATCGCAACAGTTGGCGTTGCTATAGAGGCATTAAAAAATTTTAATGCTATGCAAGATCCGGAGCGTACAAAAGAGTACCTTGATATTTCTGCCAACGAATTGCAGCGTTTGAGTTTGCTTGTAGATAAAGTGCTGAAGCTATCAATGTTTGAAAAAAAAGAACTGCAACTGAAGAAGGAAAACTTCGACATGCAGGAATTAATCAATGAAGTGTTGAATATAATGAAGCTTCAATTTGAAAAACATCACGCCGATGTGAGTGTAAAAGCAGAGGGGAATAATTTTATGATTGAAGCAGACAGGCTGCACATTACCAGTGTTCTTTATAACCTGCTTGATAATGCATTAAAGTATAGTGGCGAAAATCCTGTCATTGAAGTAGACTTGTCAGCCTTACCACGGGATATTATTGAACTAAAAGTGAGTGACAATGGTATTGGCATTGCCAAAGAGTATCAACGGAAAATATTTGACAAGTTCTTTCGGGTACCCATGGGTGACCGGCACAATATAAAAGGATACGGTCTTGGATTAAGCTATGTTTCGGAAATTGTGCGCCGGCATATGGGTTTTATTACGGTACATAGTGAAATAGGAAAGGGTACCACGTTTACAATTAAACTACCCCGCAGGGAGGCTGATGTAATATATTTTGATGATAAGCGTAAAATATCAAAAAAGAAATTCAGAATAGGATATATAAAGGATACAAAGGCATGAGCAAAATAAAAGTCTTTTATGTAGAAGATGAGGTATTTCTTGCCAGAATTGTAAAGGAAAGCCTCGAAAGTCGCGGCTTTGAAGTGATTATGGAAGGCGATGGCGCAAAGGCACTTGACTTGTTTAAAAAATCACAGCCAGATATTTGTGTGTTGGATATCATGCTGCCAAACAAAGATGGCTTTACTATCGCGGATGAAGTAAGAGAATTAAATGAAGATATTCCAATTATTTTCCTCACCGCAAAAACACAAACTGAAGATGTAGTAAAAGGTTTTACACTGGGAGGTAACGATTATGTACGTAAGCCTTTCAGCATGGAGGAATTAATCGTTCGCATACAAAACCTTCTTCGCCTGCGAACCGATGAGCCAAAAAAAATTATTGGTTATTCTGTAAAAATGGGCAAATATAATTTCCAGCTAAACCGCCAGGTTTTAAGCAATGGAAAAGAAGATCGCAAACTTTCTTTCAGAGAAAGTGAGCTATTGAAATTATTATATAAAAACAGGGATAAGATTATTGATAGAAAAGATATTCTGAATCTTCTATGGGGAAATGATTCCTTTTTTAACTCCCGCAATCTTGATGTTTATGTTACAAAGCTCCGCAGTTATTTAAGGGATGATCCGTCATTGGAAATAATAACTATTAAAGGCATTGGCTATCGATTTGTTGTTAGTTAATTATTTTTGGTGGATAAGCTCTGCTGACTTGCCTGATACAAAAATCTATAAAGCTGATAAATTATTCACCGGAGATAGCTGGTTGTATGATTGCGCTGTTATTACAAAAGCTGAGATTATCGATGAAATAATTCCAGCATCGTCGTTAGCCGCAACCATTTCTGCGGAATATTTTCCCGGCTGCTTTATTGCTCCGGCGTTTATTGATCTGCAGATTTATGGAGCGAATAAAAAACTTTTTGCTGTTTATCCCGAAACCGGCTCGCTGTATAAGTTAAAGGAATATTGTAACAGAGGAGGCGCTGCTTATTGTTTACCCACTGCGGCTACAAATACAATGGATGTATTTTATAAATGTATTGATGCTGTGAGAAATTATTGGATCGAGGGTGGTGAAGGAATTTTAGGGCTACATATCGAAGGTCCCTGGATCAACTCTAAGAAAAGAGGCGCCCATATTGAATCACTCATTCATTCTCCAACGATAAATGAAGTTCGGGAGCTTTTGAATTATGGAAAAAATGTAATCAAGATTATAACTCTTGCACCAGAGGTTTGCAGTCAGGAAGTGATCGATCTGATTCTTTCTCACGACATTGTTATTTCTGCAGGACATAGCAATGCCAATTATCAACAAGCATTGCAAAATTTTAATAACGGAATTAAAACAGTAACGCATTTATACAATGCCATGAGTGGCTTACAACACCGGGAACCTGGCCTTGTCGGAGCGACATTTGACAATGATAGTGTCATGGCCAGCATTATTCCAGATGGCCATCACGCAGATTATGCCGCCATAAGGATTGCAAAAAAAATCATGGGTGATCGATTATTTGCTATCACAGATGCAGTAACAGAAACAAACGAAGGATATTACCAGCATTATCTCTCAGGGGATAAATATGAATCTGCCGGCATTCTCAGTGGTTCTGCCCTTACAATGTGCCATGCTCTTCAAAATTTAGTAAACCACGTTGGCATTGAATCAGGAGAAGCGTTACGTATGTGCAGTCTTTATCCGGCCAAGGTTTTGGGCATTCAAAATGAATTGGGAAAAATTGAGAGGGGGTTTAAGGCAAAGATGGTTGTATTAGATGAAAAAATGGATGTACTGAAATTGATTGATTGAAATATATTTTAAGAATTGGCGGGCTTATTTATCTTGCATTCGTGCCCCGTAATATCATCTATATCATTAACCCTATTTCCGGCGCCCGGAAAAAATCGAGATTACAAAAGCTGATAGAAGAAAAGACCAGGCAAAAAAATATCCCTTTTAAGATTTTCCCCTCGGTTGAAAGCGGCGATTATTCTTTTTTGAGCTCCATTATAAATGAAGAAAAGATAACGGATGTGGTGGTTGCTGGTGGTGATGGAACATTAAGCCAGGTTGTTGGTAGTTTGATGCTCGAAGATGTAAATTTTGGAGTAATCCCGTGCGGATCGGGTAATGGGCTTGCAATGGCGGCTGGTATTTCAAAACAACCGGAAAAAGCTCTCGATATAATTTTCAACAGCAAAGCAAAATCAATCGATGGGCTTTATATAAATGAGCATTTTTCTTGTATGCTAACCGGGATCGGTTTTGACGCGAAGATTGCTCATGAGTTTGCAAAACAAGCAAAAAGGGGATTGAGAACCTATGCAATTTTGGTTGGTAAAAATTTCTTTTCAGCAAAACCATATCATTTTATTATTGAAAGCAATGGCCTTCGATTTTCAACAGAAGCTTTTTTTATAAGTATAGCAAACAGCAACCAGTTTGGAAATAACTTTACTATAGCGCCAAAAGCTCTTTTATCGGATGGCCTCCTGGATGTTGTAATAGTTAAAAAAACGGCAAAACCATTGTTGCTGTACAATCTTGTAAAACAAATTCTCGCTGGTAAATTGCAAAAAATGCCTGCCGGACCGACGCCGTCAGGCAAAGAAACGTCATTGAAGCTTCCTGTTATTTATTTTCAGACAAAACAACTATCAATTGAAAACATTAGTCAGGCACCGGTGCACATTGACGGCGATCCCTCAGAAACACCGGACAAACTGAAAATAAAAATTGTTCCGAAATGTTTCCGCCTTATTCAGCCTTTGTGAGCCGTACAGAATCTTTTTGCGTAAAGTATTGCTGTATCTGTAAAAGATTTTTTTTGTTATATACGGAATTAAGCGCAAAAGCAATATTTGTCTTTTCGCTTTGTGTAAGATGAAAGTTTAAGGCAGCTTTACTTTCTTCTTTATCCGTTACGTATTGAAGGCTTAATTTATAAAAACTGTAGGGCACATTTTTACTATAATAGCTCAACATATCGTTTTGAAAGTATTCCATCATCTTATACCAATTGTGTTGCAATAGAAAAAAAGGCTTGGTGATATGATCACTCATATTATCAGAATAATAAGGATTTTCCCACCCGCCCGCTTCCCGGTCCCGTATTTGTATTATTAACACACCCCTTGTATTTTGTTTTATCCAATCTTCAAAGTTTTCAAGAAAGCGAAGAGCTGTTTCCTGGCCATAATTATCTCTCAGGCCTGCGTCCATTACATCGATAATCGGTTTCGATGGCAACCATACATTTGGCAAAACGATCGGAAATGTTGCATTCATTCTCAACGCTGTAAGAATACTAAGATCATAAGGATCCTGGTTGGCGAAAAAGGAAGTAAAATCAATTGCATCGGGATCCATTCTTGGAATATGTGTAGTATCCTGCCTGCCCTGCATCATAAACCGGATGGGTTGTGTGCTGATGATCATTTTTTTCCCATCACGGCTTACCACTGAATTAAAAAAGATTAGTGGAATATTTGCGTTGTATTCATCTTCTCTATAATCACCTAAATGTTTACTCAGTAAACCTTCTGTGTTTTGATCCAGTTTCATTTCAAAGGCATAGCCACGATCTTTTACATAAGTGTAGGGTCCTACTTTAAATTTTTGCGCGGGTGCAATAAGATCCCTTGCAACAAATGATGAGAACATAGGGTTTAAAAGATCCCCGGATATTTCATCTACATATTTTCTATCGCGAATATTGATATTTTTCCCTTTTTGTTTTTGCAAATAAAGCTCTCTGAAATAAGCGGCGCTCAGCATACCACCGGAAGCCCCGGCGATAAGAAAAGTTTTTTTCATTAGCTCACCGTGGGTGACACTATCGATCTTTTGCAAGGCATTCATGGTAAACGCAGCGCTGCGGTTGCCACCGCCGCTTGTGTTAATAACTACAAGTAAAGGTTTTTCTTCATTTTGTTTCTTCTTCCAGTTTTCCAAAACAGAGATCATGTTTTGCCTGTCTGCCTCTGCATTTTTTTCATCGCTTAGAGCTGATAAATTATCGCGTGAATAAACGGGACGCTCATCTTTATTTGAATAATTCAGACCATAGGCTTTATTGCGTGGATCGATCCACTCCACTTTATAAAAAATATTCAACACCAAAATAAGAGCAATGAGATAGGGAACACTCCAACTCTGCAAAAAATAGCTGAAAGCTCCCGACACACCAATCAATACAGCGAAGAAGATAGTAATGCTGGCTGCGGCAGGTATCTGGAAAAATTTGTGTTCAAGAAAAAAACCAATGATCATCAGAAATAAAAAAGCAACAAAAACCGCAATGACGGCCGCAAAATGATGCCGCTTAAAAAGAGTATCGATAAACTGCTGGGTATAGTGAGATACATTCCTCGTTTTTTTTACCCTGAAAGGAGATTCTAAATACCATTCTACATTAAGAAAGATTTTTTCATTTGCTTTCATCGTTGGGGGCTGAAGATGCGTAATGTATTCACTCGGGTTGTTAATGATCGGCATCATTCTCCGCAAAATCGATCTGTCCGCACCAAAAAAATAAATAAAAGAAATAGCAAGAATAAATAACAGTCCACTGATAAAACCTCCACTCAAAAAAATAATATCAGTCGTAGGGATTAATTCTTTATAATGGTCAAAATGCCAGGCTTTAAAAAAATAAAACACAAGGAAAATCAGTGGAATAACGCTGTTGTTAATACAATACCTTAAAAATGGATTTGTAGTTGTGGCAAGGAATTTAAAATTGCGGCTAAACAAAATGAAAGTGGTAACATGCCAGCTCATAATAAACATGCCAATAGCAATTCCTACAATAGCAAAGCTGATGGCGGTAACATTTCCAAGATATTCAGGTGCCAGGTATAGGGAATCTGCCCCGAAGCTCTTCATAAACACCCCATCTACTATACTAAAAAGAATAAACCAGAATACAAGCAAAACCTGGTATCTCCTGAAGTGCAGGAAAAGTAATTGTATTGGAAGAGAATAATAAAAACCCCTAAGCCAGGCTTGCATACAGATTATTAGTGGTTTTACAAAGGCACCATGATTAAAAATACTATTTAATCATGGCAAGTTCAACTACGTAAGCTTGCTTCAGTGGCTATTACCTTTTTTTTGCTATGAAGTAAATAAAATTTGAACACTAGTGAAAGCAAAAGCGCCACGGCAACAAATTGGTGAGTTACACCTAGCCAAAGCAGTGATTTTGGATTTGGCGAGTTTAAAACGGTAAGGATTCCTAATATTAGTTGCAGTAAAACAATAGATAGAGGCACCCAGTTTGTTTTCATGAGCAATGAACTGTCTTTTATTTTTTTTGATTTGAGGTACCAAATAAAAATTAAAACTGTAAGAATATATCCCAGGTTCCTATGAATAAAATGAACGATGATTGGATTATCAAAGAGTTTTAGAATGCCCGAAGAGGGAGCAACATCGTGAGGAAAAAAATTTCCATTGATGTCAGGCCAGGTGGGCGCATAAACAGCGGCCTTCAAACCGGCCATAAAAGCGCCATAGATAAGCTGAATTAACAGAATTATTATTATCCAGCCTGTAAATTTTTTCAAGGAGGAGTTGATTACAAGTTTTTCTTTCGGCACTAATAATTCCAGCACAAACCAGAGAGCATAACAAATTAATCCAAGGGCCAGGATAAAATGAACAGCCAGTTTGTAATGACTTACATATAAGCGATCTGAATCTTCAAGCCCGCTCATCACCATTATCCACCCAACTAATCCCTGCAAGGCGCCCAGCAAAAATAAAATGATCATGGACCTGATCATTTCCCCCTTAAATCTTCTTTGAATCAGGAAGATGATAAAAGGAATAATAAACGCAACTGCAATCAATCTTCCCCATAGGCGATGAAACCATTCCCAAAAGAAAATAAATTTAAAATCATGCAGCGTGAATGACGAGTTGAGGTATTTGTATTGTGCAATTTGTTTGTATTTATCAAACGCTTCATTCCATTGCTGATCGTTCATAGGAGGCAGCGCTCCTATAATTGGTTTCCATTCCGTAATGGAAAGGCCCGAGCCAGTTAACCTGGTAATTCCTCCCAGTAAGACCTGGATAATCAGCATTCCAATACCAATCACAAGCCATATGGCGACAGGTCGGGATGGGGGTTGTGAAAGACCGGTTTTCATAATGGCGGCAAAGGTATGGAGACATGTATAAGCAAGAAAATGCGGGGAACGACTACTTAGGATTAGGAATTAATTGAATTTGAGCGGGACTTCAGAAAAAAAAATATCCAATCGACAATAACAAAAAAATTTTATGGCTATCGTTATCTTTTTTCGTAGCTTTTTCAAAATTTTCGTAACACCATTTATTTACCATAAAACTAATGATTATGCCAAAGCATGAAAATGACCAGACTACACGCCGTGGCTTTTTGGGTGGCATTGCCGCCGGAGCAGCTGCAGTGAGCATTGCAACCTTAAGTCCATTACAACAACTTCATGCCAGTCCGGAAAATCCACACAACGATTCCAATGATCCCGCTGAAGATGTATTCAAAAATTTGAAAGGCAAACACCGCATTGTGTTTGACGTAGTAGAACCAGTTTGGCTGTTTCCTTTTGCCTGGCCAAGAGTGTTTCTTCTCACTAACATGGCCACGGGAACTGCTGAAAAAGAAAACAGTGTTGTTGTTGTTCTAAGGCATAATGCAATACCGTATGCCATGGAAGACAAGCTCTGGACAAAATACAATTTTACTGAGCTCTTCGATGTAAAGGACGGTGAGCATAAGGGGGTAACCCGCAATGTGTTTTGGAAACCGGCCAAAGGGACTTTCAAAGTTCCGGGATTCGGAGTAGTAGAGGTGGGCATTAATGAATTACAGGCCAGCGGTGTACAGTTTGTTGTTTGTAATGCTGCCCTGACTGTTTACAGTGCTGTGGCAGCTCAAAAAATGAATGTGAAGCCCGAAGACGTATTAAGCGAGTGGAAAGCTGGAGTGCTGCCGGGCATCACTGTTGTTCCGTCTGGTGTTTGGGCAGTAGGCCGTGCGCAGGAAAATAAATGCGCATACTGCTATGCGGGATGAGAAAAAATTTCTTTAATAAATGCGGGCTTTTTAGTCTGCATTTATTTTAACCAGCCTTTTTTTCACTTTTAAACTCACCTTGCGTCGCATGCCGAGGCTTGCGATCGGCATCCTGATATTTATCGTCGGGACTCTTCAACTGCAACAATCCTATCCTATTGTGCATTTTGTCCCGCTTCTGGCGGGATTACTTTTTGCCTTTTGCTTCTTGAATGGGAATGAAAGGTCCATACTTATGCTGCTTCTCTGAAAAACTATCAGCATACGGACCGTAAGAATAATCTACTGGCTTGGTTTCTTTCTTTGGCCAATCTTCAGCGAAAATTTTTTCCGGCCTTGGTTGTGAAATCACAAAGGCTGCTACATCCCATGCTTCCTCATCGGTAAGTTGGGGTGAGTTATGCGTGGCCAATCCAAATGGCATATTATTTTTTACAAATGAAGCAAACCTTGTTATTCGGTACAAGCCGGCACCGGTATTAAAACT
>Ga0137366_10004510_pt1 | contig 10906 bp, 13 predicted proteins | sample SagtaG_8_FD_104938 | JGI IMG/M metagenome (GOLD analysis project Ga0137366, IMG submission 104938) | Vadose zone soil microbial communities from Sagehorn Ranch, Mendocino, California, USA - Sage1_L_60_16 metaG | ecosystem: Environmental > Terrestrial > Soil > Vadose zone | place: USA... | reverse complement strand
CAGCTAAAGGCGCTTGGTGATTGTGCCTTGGATTAATGAGCGGCGGGAGGCAACTCCAGCCGTTTTTCCTGCCGGTGATACCGCCGGCGCCAACGCCATTGCAGTCAATAATACCGGCAGTACCAGGCAGGCGACTTTTTCACGAACTCGACTATCGCTGGCCGGCTCCGTTTTAGCGAACCTAGGGGACGCGGCGCGATTAACGCCGAAAGATTAGGCCAAGAACAAACCCGACACCCAGCGCTGTGAATACAGCCTTAGTCGGATTTTCGTGCACATACTGGTCAGCGTCTTGCTGGAACGTCAGGACGCGACCTTTGGCATCGTCCCAGGCTTGCTCGGCCTTACCGCGATACTCTTCAGCGATCACACTCGCGGCAGATTTCAAATCCTCGGCAGCTTGCCGGGCGTGAGTTCTACCACTTTGTAGTTTCCCCTGCGCTTCTGTTGTGCCAGACCCAGTTGGTTGTGTTTCATTCGCTTCGTTCATTGGTGATCCCTAGTTGATTTTTTCCTACGTTCGGCGGCTTGTCGTTCAGCAAACGCGATGACGAACAATACTTCGTAAAGCGGAAACGAAAGTCGTGCTATGTTTGCGCTTAAGAATTTGGTGTTCGAATTGCGACGTGCATTTCGATTAAGCTGTCGTTTTGTAGGGCGAATCACAGCATCGGGCGAGCAATTGTAAAACCTTCCGTAGTCGATTGTATTGCGTTGAGTCAACCGCGTCACCAAAAGGCATCCAATGCCATCGACGCCGGTCAGTTGCATAAATGCTGGCCACCGCAAACCCAACCTGATATCAGTCACGGCATGAACAGAAGCATCTTCTACATAATTGGAGTAATCGTTGTCATCGTAATCGTCCTCAAATTGCTCGGCCTGTTCTAGAAGTTAGCCTTGCCGGCTGAATTGCCACGGAAGCGCAGAACCGCGATGCCAAAGCGGCTCATTTGAAACTCGACGAAGTAATTAGAGCGCTTAAAGGTGCTCGAAATGAATTTATCGATCTGGAAAAACTTGCCGACGAAGATCTCGCTAGCCTTGAGAAACAGTTCGAGCGTGTTCGCAAAAAAGCAAAGCGGAATGGAAACATTCCTGGCCGCGTTGAGCTGTGCGAACGTCCCTGAGCGCATGTCCAGGGACATGGGCATTTGGACCTGCCAATGAAACTCAGCCGCCCACCGCACACGTGATTCGTGCCTGACGCTATGCGTTTATCGGAATTGAAAGTTGGCGCCATAATCAACACGTCCAGCGGAGGCTACGATTTGGAATCTGAGCAGAAGATGGTCAGCGCCTCAACCGTGCGGGTCTCGTTGAATCCAGGGCATGGAGTGGTGGCGCAGAAGAAATGGATCGTTCGTTTGCAGAGGCGACCGAGCAGAAGTTGGAAGTGCTTATCGTACTTGGTGGCGACGGCACCATCCGAACAGCTGCAGAAACATGCGCCGAAAAGGGGACCTATCTTATCCCGCTTCCCGGGGGAACGATGAATATGCTCCCTCGAGCATTGTATGGAGACGCGGCGTGGGAAGAGGCGCTCGAAAAAACGCTCACTGCTCCCTCAGTGAAAGTGCTTTCCGGAGGTCGGATCGCGGACAAACATTTCTTTATCGCCGCCATTATGGGATCGCCTGTGCTCTGGGCAGAACCCCGCGAATCCGTGCGCGAAGGAGCTATTGTTGATGCTATCGAAAAGGGGAGCGTAGCCTTCCGAAATATGTTTGAAACGAAAGTGCAGTACCTCATCTCAGAGGAAATAAAGGGTGAAGCTGAAGCCGTGGCGCTTATTTGCCCCCTAATATCGGAAGAAATGTCCGATTCGGAGCAAGCGCTTGAAGTCGCCGTCATCGATGTGGAAAGCGCCGCTGAAGTGATTGGGCTTGCTAGTACCGCTGCGTTTGGCAAATGGCGCGATGACAGAAATATACTTCTCACCAAAACAAAGCGGGTAGATGTGCAGTCGAGCAAAGACATTCCTGCGACGCTCGATGGAGAAAGAGTGAATTTGGGTAGGAGCGCGGAGATCGACTTTGTCTCAAGAGCAGTCAACGTTATCGTGCCTGCGAAGTAGGTGCACGGAGATGCTTTCGGAGCGACCTTCGCTCGTGGCCGCACCTCTTAATTTGTGTTGGGTTAGCTAAGAAATTCTGCGAGCGGCTCCATCGGTTTGATGTGCGCGCAGAAAATCTTGAAAGCAGCCAGGATCGGCACGGCTAAAATGATGCCGACGATTCCCCACATCCACCCCCAAAAAGTAAGCGAGAGCAGGATGATGACAGGATTCAAAGTAAGGGAGCGTCCCATAATCCAGGGTGTGATGAAACTCCCCTCCAATGTGCCAAAAGCGAGATAGACGGCAGGAAAGACGAGGGCATACCCGAGGCTATCGAAGCTCAAGACGGCGCCGATGGGCATGCAGATGATGCCTGTGAGCGCGCCCAGGTAAGGGACGAAATTGAGCAGCGCGACCATCACACCCCACATTACGGGGTTCCGCAGACCGAGCAGCCCCACCGCGGTTCCGACGGCCAATCCAAGGCAGGCATTAATCGCTGTGATGGTGAAGAGATAACGTGAGACCTGGGATTCGATGTCGTGCGCGATGCTAACGGCCGTCTTCTTATCTGAGAGCGTTGGCAGCAGCTTGACCAGCTTGGCGATAAAGACCTGGTCGTAAACAAGCAGGAAATAGAGGAGAATCGACGACAGAATAGCGCTCGCGATAAACTCGGGCGTCCGCAAGAAAAACGTCTCAGTGATGGGATGCCGTTTCACTTCCACGGTTTTAGTTTCCGCATTGGTTGTGGCCAGCTTCTCGATTTCGCTGGTTGCCTGCGTCACTTGCGCAACCGATTTTTTTACTGGCCGGAGCTTGTGTTGCAGTTCTGCTAAGCCGGCCGGGGCTTTCTGAAGCCACGCTACCGTGGGTGTGGCCAACGCGGAAATGCCATAGCCGACAAGTACAAGAAGACCAATGAGGATGACTGCCGCGCTCACCGTTAGCGGAATCTTCAATTTAGCGAGTCCACGCACTATCGGCCTCAATAGGTAGCTGAGCAGCAGCGCAAGAACGATCGGAAGGAGGATCGAGCGCATGAAGTAGATGGTGTAGAAGACTGCCAGGATAAACAAACCGGTAAGGGCAATCGACCTGACATCGAAAGGTTTCTGCAACAGTTCCGCCGTGCGTAAGCGGGCACGAGATGTGACCTTTCCCGCTTGATTCTCGTCGTCGGAAACGTCACCGCGCGATTCCACCTTTACTGGGGGCAAAGCCATCTATGCTCATGAATCGCATGGTACTTCGCATCCACGCGCCTCAGTCTTCTGCTTGCTGATGCTATCCGAATGGCGGTTTAGACCTTGTCGTGTCGATAGTACCGCTCGTTTTTCTTCGGTAAGATTGCATTGCTCGGCCTGCTCGCATAATCAGGCGAAGCCAACTCCGCTCGGCCTCTACCATCGCAATTGTTATCAAGACTTCGTCGGTTGGCTGCACCCATTCCATCGGCATCGCGTCACAATATTTTGTCGGACAAATGATGCGCAGCGACCTGTTTCCAGGTGAGCCCATAATCACTTGGATTTCCCGGCCGGTGATGATTTCGCCGCAAACGAGGCAATAACGTTTCTCATCAAGCGAGTGCCACTGCCGGAATTGATCGAGTCGTTGCAAGATGTGCAGTTTTTCTTCATCGGATAATTTGATCGAAGAAACAAGCGCCATTGGCCAAAACATGGTGTTCTTCGAATTGTCATACAATCGGGCGAACGCCGGATTGGCGTATCAGTCAAAATCCTAGCTGAGTTCGCTGGGTTGGCTTCGCGCTGGCTGAACGAAGTCACATGCTGGGTTAACGACCCTTTCACGCTTGGTCGCGGAGTGGCCGCAGCAGGTTGTCCGTAGATGTACGCAAGACGCGCCTTCGCTGTTCTCCCATAGGAAGAACAGGAAGGCGCGAGGAGAAAAACGAGCCCTAACTCTTTTGGCTCTTAATCCTCATCGAGTATCACGCGATCAACCATTATGTTGTCGCCAGTTCCGACGTAATGGACCCGGACTGGGATACCGACCTTCACTCTCGTTCTTACGGTATCTTCATCCAGGGTCTTACCACTACGCGTCACGTAAGTAACGGTCTTACCAAAATGGTAAGTCCGTGGTCCGCTGGTTTCCTTAAGTACGATTGTGCTGCCGGGAGTGTACTCGGTGATCGTTCCGTTGCCTTCGGTCGTTGTTGTTGTTGTGGTAGTCTCCGAGACTTGTGCCCACGCAAACGGAGCCGCAGCTGCCAAGGCCATACTGAGTAGTAGTTGTTTCATAGTGCTTTCTTTTTTTATTTCTTTCCACAGGGGCGAACATTCCCGACGCCGATCTTTCCTCGATTCCGGAAAGGACGCCCCGGCGTGTTACACTGTATAATCGAAGACAAACTCTCCTTCGGTCGTGAGCGAAAGGCTGACGTAGGTCAGCCAGACACCAACGATCGCGTTATTCTTTAACTGCGTTGTCGTGTTTGCTTTACCCAGTTCTTCAAGTCCGAGATTGACATGAAATTGATTATTCGGTGTGACGAAATCTTGGCTTTTAATGCGGCAGCTAGCCCCAGTTCGATAAACTGCAGCTGCCACGGATGATGGGCATCCGTGCCGATCGAAATGCGGGTTCCATGCTCCCGCGCGACTTTTAGTAGACCGACATTCAAATCCTGCCGATCAGGATAGCAGTCAATTTCCAGCGCCTTATCCAGCTCGCCGGCTTCTGCAAAAACGCGCGGCCAGTCTGCGCTCAAGCCGATTCGATAATTGTAAATGCGGCCGCGCGGATGCCCTAGGATTTGGATGTTTGGATTGCGTAGGGCTGCGAGATAACGGTCAGTTTGGTCTTGAGTGGTCCGGAGAGACGAGTGAAACGAACCTAGAACTATATCCAAGGGTGCTAAAGACTGCGGCAGCATATCTCCTTCGCCATGTAAGTTAAGGTTCATCTCGATTGAGTGAAGGACAGTTAGTTTCGCCCCGGCTTTTAACAGCGAGTTGTTGATCTTCGCAATCTCCAATCCCTGCTTCCTCAGTGCGCGTTCGTTGATCCCACCTGCAATTTTCAAACCTTTAGAGTGGTCGGTGATCGCGATGTATTCATATAGCCGCTCCTTCGCTGCATCGGCCATTTCCGCGATCGTGCCCGATCCATCACTCCAGCGAGTGTGCATTTGTAAATCGCCGCGCAGATTCTTTGCCCACGCGGGTTTTCTCGCTAGGAGCTGTTTCGCTTCGGCGAGCGAAATGAAATCCTGGTGAATCGCGGGAATTTTCGTGCTTATTGGCGGCGGCTTATCAAGCCATCGGCGAATTTGTTTTTCTATGAATGGGCCGATTCCACGCAGTTCAGTTAGCGAACGATTTTGCGCCGCGAGATTGGTCACATTTTCTGGCCACACAAACGCACTACGAGCAGCCCGTCGAAAAGCGCGGGATAGAATTCCTGTCTCCCCCTCTGCCTGCTTAGCAAGCAGCTCCGCAATGTCCGTATTCGATAACACACTTGAGAATCGGTGCCGCGCTCGTGTTCAGGGGCGTCACCGATGGGGGATCACATTGCCGAGTGCTGGCGCGCATTTTTTCGTCCAGTGCGATTTAATAATGATGCCTGAAACGGCGGAAGAACTGTCCCGGCAGCCCGATGTACGCAAGGAGCTTGTGCGCACAACAGGTCAGAAGCGGACCGCAGGAGTCAAAGCAGACGCCAAAGGGAAATTTTGGCTTGTTACGTACGGCTTGCTAATCATTGGTTGCGCCGTTCTGTATTTTCTGCTGACAGCAAAGCTGATTCCGCTGCCGAAGGAGCATATCGATATTGCTGGCCGCCTTCTTCGAACTGTCGCGCTGATTGCGCTGGTCCTTGCGCTCGTCCAGGCGATTTCTGTTTACGCAATTGGGCGAATTGAAGACGCTTCCATGCGCTTTACTCTCAAACGCATCGAGCATCTCCTGGCGGCGCTCGCTATCGCCGCGATCACGATATCGATGTTATTCGTCAATTGGTACGCGGCGCTGACCGCGCTTGGGATTGGGTCGATCATCATCGGTCTAGCAATCCAAACTCCGATGAAGAGCTTTATCGGTTGGATTTTCATTCTCGTTCGCCGCCCCTACCAGGTCGGCGATCGCATTAAGATTGGCGACGCCACCGGCGATGTCATCGACGTCGGGTACCTCGATACCACACTTTGGGAATTTGGCGGCCAGTACCTTTCGACCGATCACCCAAGCGGACGAGTCGTTCGATTCCCGAATGAGAAAGTACTCGATGAGATGGTATGGAATTACTCGTGGCCGCTCTTTCCCTATATCTGGAATGAAATCAAGTTTCAGATCGCATACCAGAGCGATCTGAAATTTGTCGCCGAAACGATGCAGCAGATTGTTGAAAAAGAGCTGGGCGAAGAAATGATGAAGCGCGTTGAAGTTTTCCGTGACCTCCTCGCTCGCACACCGGTGGATGAACTTGAAGTTCGTTCGCGTCCGCGAGTCATTTTTCGTGTCGATGAAGTAACCTGGATCAACGCGATCGTACGTTACCTTGTGTCGCCGCGCGAAGCCGGCTCGGTCAAAACACGCTTAATTCCCAAATTGCTCGCTGCTCTCAATGCCGAGCCAGATAAAGTTATGTTCCCGGCCGGAGCGAATCGTTGAAAATTCTTTGATTGAGCGAGCTGACTATTCAGGTCACGACGTGCTTGTTTCGAACGAGAAGCGATCGCGCGAATTCGCCGACGCGATTTACCAAGTCCGGCGAACCGGCAAGTTTTTCGACTTGGCTGACAAGAGCGCTTCCGATGACCGCAGCATCTGCGAAACGCCAGACCTGGCGAACCTGTTCCGACGTTGAGATCCCGAATCCAACCGCGACAGGCAGGTCGCTCACTGCTCGCACACGTTTTACGAGAGATTCGGCGTCACGTGGCATTTCGTTTCGCGCGCCAGTAACGCCTGCGCGTGAAACAGCGTAGATGAACCCGCTCGCCTGCTGAGCGATGCGCGTTAGCCGTTCGTCCGAGGTGGTGGGTGCGACGAGAAAGATCAGGTCTACAGCGTGGTCACGAAATGCTGTGATCCAAGGCCCTGCTTCTTCTGCAATCAGATCCGTGATGAGCACTGCATCAATTCCAGCCCGCTGGACCTCCTCTGCCAACCGATCTCTACCGAACTTCAAGAGGGGATTGAGATAACTGAAAAGCACAATCGGTACGTCGATGTGCTTCTTTGCGTTCGAAACACATCTTAGCACATCCCCCATCGACACACCTCTTCGCAGCGCACGCTCGGAGGCGCGCTGAATCACCTCGCCATCGGCAATAGGATCGCTGAATGGGACACCGAGTTCAATGATATCTGCTTCGGCCGCGGCCAGTTCAACCAGCAGAAGTTCGGTGGTTAACAGATCGGGATCGCCTGCGGTGATAAACGGGATGAATCCGCCGCGTCCGGAACGCTTCAGCTCGACGAACGTGTCGCGTATTCGACTCATTGCGACTGCAAATCCGCAACGAGTTGGACGTCTTTATCGCCGCGGCCAGACAAATTGACGATGATTGCATCGTCTGGCGCCAGCTCGCGCGCGACGCGAATCGCGGGCATGATAGCATGCGAGGTTTCCAACGCGGGAATGATTCCCTCCAATCTGGCGCAAAGATGAAATCCTTCGAGCGCCTCGGCGTCGCTTGCCCGAACGTATTCGGCTCGGCCGCTGTCATGAAGGAAGGCATGTTCAGGACCAATCGCTGAGTAATCGAGGCCAGCTGAGATCGAATGGGTGGTTGCAATCTGGCCGTTCGCATCCTGAAGCAGATACGACATCGTGCCCTGCAGGACGCCGACCTGCCCGCCGCCACTAGCCATACCACTGTGGAACCTTGCAGCATGTTCGCCTAACGAATCTCCCCGGCCTCCGGCTTCCACACCGACTAACCGGACTTCTTCGTCTGCAATGAAAGGATGAAATAAACCTATTGCGTTCGACCCGCCTCCTACACAGGCAACCAGTGCGCGCGGAAGATTGCCCGCCGCAGACAAGATTTGTTCGCGCGCTTCGCGTCCAATTACGCTTTGAAATTCGCGCACCATGAGTGGATACGGATGCGGACCGAGTGCGCTGCCCAGCAAATAATATGTGTCATGAACGTTCGTTACCCAATCGCGCAGCGCCTCGTTGATTGCATCCTTTAAGGTGCGCGTGCCAGCATCGACGGTCACGACTTCGGCGCCAAGCAATCGCATTCGGAACACGTTGAGTCCTTGCCGCCGCACGTCTTCGGCGCCCATATAGATGATGCAATGCAATCCGAACAACGCGCAAACCGTCGCCGTTGCGACACCGTGCTGGCCCGCCCCGGTCTCAGCGATGACGCGACGCTTGCCCATTCGACGCGCAAGCAGAGCCTGTCCTACAGCATTATTGATCTTGTGCGCGCCGGTGTGCAAAAGATCTTCACGCTTTAAATAGATTTGCGCTCCTCCGGCGTGAGCTGTTAGCCGCCGCGCGTGAAACAATGGCGTTGGCCGGCCACAGTAATGCCGCAGCAAATGGTTGAGTTCGCCCCAGAAATTCGGGTCTTCTCTCGCGCGCATGAACTCGTTTGTCAGTTCGTCGAGCGGCGCTACCAATGTTTCCGGAACGTAGCGTCCGCCAAATTTTCCCCAATGCCCGCGCTCATCTGGTTCGCTTTTTGTGATCGGAGATTTCTGCATCGTAGTTATGAAGAGGCGAAAGCGTTTATCGAAGAACTGGCAGCTCGCACAGCGGTAATAAAATCTTCCACGGCCTTGTGATTTTTTACGCCTGGCGCGCTCTCAACGCCGCTACAGACATCAACGGCGTGAGGCGCTACCGTTGCGATGGCTTGGCCGACATTTTCTTCGGTTAAGCCACCTGAGAGAATGAGGAATCGCGCGAGTGAACGCGTTGTTCGTGCGGCTAGCCAATCACACGTCAGGCCAGTTCCGCCGCGGAGTTTTGGATGATGTGCGTCAACCAGCACGTCGCAATTGTCAAACAAAGAGACCTCTTCGGGTCGAAACTGAGGGTCGGTCGAGAACGCTCGGATTACACGAAATTCACGAGCTAATTCGCGGCATATATCTATTGACGTGCACCCGTGTAATTGCACGCATCGAACCCCCGCGACATCCGCGATATTCCGAATTTCTTCGGCGCTGGCATCCACGAAGACCCCCACCGGACAAACTCCGGACGGTATCGCTTCGATAATTCGCCGGGCAATCTTGGGTTCGATATAACGTGGACTTTTCGGGTAAAAGTTGAACCCAATCATACTGGCGCCGAGTTCAGCGCACGCTTCGGCGTCTTTAACATTCGTGACGCCACAAATCTTGATCTGTACTGAAGTCATGGTCGGCAGGCTCCAGTTGAAACTCGTCTAAGTTGCCGGTGTTCAGCAGCGGCAATTAGATTGCCAAGAGCCGCGTCAGGCTCGGGCGCGCGCATCAACGCTTCGCCTACGAGGAAACCGCGAAATCCGACTTTACGAAGGCGGAGCAGCGAGTCTGCACTTTGCAGTCCACTTTCGCTGATCAGGATTCTGTCTCGCGGAACCTCGGCAATCAAACGCTCGCTTGTTTTCAGTGAAGTCTGAAACGTCCTGAGATCACGGTTATTTACTCCGATGATTCTTGCGCGTGCATTCAGGGCACGCCGCAATTCCTCGGTCGTATGCACTTCAACTAGCGCGTCGAGTCTGAGTTCGTCCTCGGCAAGCGACCGCAGCTCTTTTAGCGAAGCATCGTCCAGTGCGGCGACAATCAACAGCACGGCGTCGGCTCCAGCGATAGCGGCTTCGAAAATTTGGATTGGATCGATGATGAAATCTTTGCGCAAAAGCGGAAGGTTCGTACTGGATCGCGCTGTGCAAAGATCGGCAATCGAACCGCCAAAATATTCTTCGTCGGTTACGATGGAGATCGCGCAAGCGCCACCGCGTTCATAGCAGTGAACAATTTCATTTACCGTCAAATCATCGCGAATAATTCCAGCGGATGGCGATCTGCGTTTGAACTCTGCGATAATTTTTGGTCGCTGTAGATCCGCGTCCAACGCTTGGAGCAATTGATGCGGGTAAGGATTCTTTCGAATGTCCAATGCGCGCTCGCGAAAGTCGCGTGAAGAAGGATCCGTTCGAAGCTGCGCCACGGCTTTTCGTTTTCGATCCAGGATTTGAGAGAAATTGTTCTTGATCATGCGCTTCGGTTTGTCTCCCGGACCAGTGCATCCAGTTTCGATGCAGCACGTCCGCTGTCGATGCTTTCACGAGCAAGCCCTACTGCATATCGGAGATCGGGGGCAACACCCGCAAGATGAAGCGCGGCAGCGGCGTTAATGACGACGAGGTCGCGCGCGGCACTTGTCGTTTTCGTTGTCTCGCCTTGCAAAATTGCGCGGATCAGTTGTGCATTTTCTCGCGGCTCCTTCCCGCGAAATCCTTCGACGTGTTGACATTCCAATCCAAAGTCGTCAGGCGACAGTGTAAATGTTTCCACTTCCCCGGTGGACGAACAGGAGGCGACGTACGTTTTGCCCGCAATCGTTATTTCGTCCAAGCCATCGGCGCCATGCACGACCCATGCTTTCTTCACGCCGAGACGAGCAAGGGCCGACGCGACGCGTTCAAGTAGTAAGAGCTGCGAGACGCCCAGGATCTGAAAGGGGGCCCGCGCGGGATTCGTTAGCGGGCCAAGCAAATTGAATGTGGTGTGCACTCCAAGCTCGCGGCGCACATGTGCGACACGGGCGGTAGCGGCATGAAAAAGCGGCGCAAACATAAAACAGATTTCGTGCTCATCGAGGCAGCGCTCCACTGTCTCGAGTGGAGCGGCTGTGTTG
>Ga0137366_10004509_pt1 | contig 10906 bp, 8 predicted proteins | sample SagtaG_8_FD_104938 | JGI IMG/M metagenome (GOLD analysis project Ga0137366, IMG submission 104938) | Vadose zone soil microbial communities from Sagehorn Ranch, Mendocino, California, USA - Sage1_L_60_16 metaG | ecosystem: Environmental > Terrestrial > Soil > Vadose zone | place: USA: California... | reverse complement strand
AGTTGCAGGCAGCATGAAGCTGGAACTTGCACAGTATCGCGAATTGGCGGCCTTCGCGCAGTTCGGTAGCGACCTGGACAAGGCCACACAGCACCAACTGAATCGCGGACAGCGGTTGGTCGAAGTTCTGAAGCAGAAGCAATTCTCGCCGCTGCCGTTTTCGAAGCAAATTCTAGGGATCTTCGCCGGAACCAGCGGCGCGCTCGACGACATGGCAGTCGGGGATGTGGGTGGTTTCGAGGATGAACTTTATCGCTATGTTGACGCCACGAATCCAGGGTTGCTGTCAGCGATCATGGAGAAGAAAGTTTTGGACGACGCCCTCAAGGCAGAAATGACCAAGGTGGTCAAGCAGGCGAGAGAAGCATTTGTTTCTGAGCGGCAGGCGGTGGGAGCAGGGAAATAAAATCAAAATCCCCACCTTGTCGCATAGAGCGCGACAAGGATGGGGCACCGCAGTCCACGGTTAGGTGGACGACGAACGACTAACGACGATCATGGCCAACATTCTCGACATCCGGCGGCGCATTCGCAGCGTGACCAACACGCGGCAGATCACCCGCGCCATGAAGATGGTTTCGGCGGCGAGGTTACGGCGTGCCCAGGAGCGCGCATTGGCAGCCCGGCCTTATGCGCAGATGCTCACAAACGTTCTCAAGTCCCTCGTATCGCGAGCGGATGTTTACGATGCTGCAACCGGTGAGACACTCCACCCATTGCTGGTGCATCGGCCAGAAGAAAGAGTTGTCTTGATTGTTGTCACGGGTGACAAAGGTCTTGCCGGGGCGTTCAACGCCAATATCCTGAAAGCTGCAACTCGTTTTCTGGAGTCGAAGTCTGGAAAGAATATCGAGATCGAAGCGGTTGGACGCAAGGGTCGCGACTTTCTGCGGAGAAGATTCAAATCAGCCGAGCCGAGAAAGGCCGATTCATCCGAAGCGCCAAGTACTACTTTGATCGGCGAACAGGTTGGGGTCCTGAATAAGATCGACTATGCGCTTGCATCCGGCCTTGCCGAACGCGTCATAGCGCGCTACACCCACGCCGAGATTGACTCAGTCTATGTAGTTTTTAATGAATTCAAGTCCATGATCGCGCAGCGTCTGGTGGTCGAACAATTATTGCCGATTGAAAGCATCGGCGCCCGGGAGATCGCGCAATCCAAGGAAATGGAACTGGAAGAGAAGCAGCGTGCGCTCGAAGCGGCCAAGGGAGCGGGTGTTGCGCTTCGTCCCGCCGACACCCGGGAAGCGGACGAGCGCGCTGCCACATTCGCCACGGCCCAGGTGGATTACATTTATGAGCAGCCGCCGCGGGAACTGTTTGGTGCCTTGCTTCCGAAATATGTGGGCATCCAGATTTTTCGGGCGCTGCTGGAATCGGTTGCCGCCGAGCATGCCGCGCGCATGACGGCAATGGAATCCGCGACCAGCAATGCCAGCGACATGATTAGTTCGCTAACGCTGGCCATGAATCGCGTGCGTCAGGCGAAGATCACGAAAGAGATTATTGAAATTGTGAGCGGAGCGGCAGCATTGTAGCAATGAGCAGTGAGTTACGAGCGATGAGCAATCCTTGATTCGGTTGCTCGTGGCTCACTGCTCGGCGCTGCCGTCGAGTAAAGGCTAAAGAGCTTCTCTTTATGGAAAACATCGGAAACGTCATTCAGATCACCGGTCCCGCCGTGGACGTCCAGTTTAACGAGGCGGCGATGCCGCCGATTTACCAAGCCCTGCGTGTGGTGAGCGACGGATTCGTCGTTCCCAAGCCCATTAATGTCATCCTGGAGGTGCAGCAGCACCTCGGTGAGGGCCGCGTGCGTTGCATTGCGATGGAGGCCACCGACGGTATGGTCCGGGGCATGAAGGCCGTTGATCAGGGCGGGCCAATCTCCGCTCCCGTGGGCCACGGGACGTTAGGACGCGTGATGAACGTGATCGGCGAACCCGTGGACAACCTCGGCCCCATCGTGGCGAAAGAGCGGCATCCAATTCATCGCGCCGCGCCTTTGTTTGAAGATCAGGCGACAACCGCGGAGATGTTTGAGACTGGCGTGAAGGTCGTGGATCTTATTCAACCCTTCTTGAAGGGCGGAAAAATCGGACTCTTTGGTGGTGCCGGTGTCGGCAAGACCGTCGTTATCATGGAACTCATCAACAACGTCGCCAAACAGCACGGAGGATTTTCTGTATTCGCCGGCGTCGGCGAGCGCACTCGCGAAGGCAACGACTTGTGGCTCGAAATGACCGAGTCAGGCGTAATCAAACCTGGCGATCCCGAGAAATCAAAAGCCGCTTTGATCTATGGTCAGATGACTGAGCCGCCGGGCGCGCGTCTCCGCGTCGCATTGACCGGGCTCACAGTCGCCGAATATTTCCGGGACGTCGAGGGTGCCGATACTCTGTTGTTCATTGATAATATTTTCCGTTTCACGCAGGCCGGATCAGAAGTTTCAGCGTTGTTAGGTCGAATGCCGAGCGCGGTCGGTTATCAACCGAATCTTGCGACAGAGATGGGTGAACTACAGGAGAGGATCACTTCGACGAAAAAAGGATCGGTTACCTCTGTACAGGCGATTTACGTACCTGCCGACGATCTCACCGACCCTGCGCCTGCGACGACATTCGCCCACTTGGACGCTACCACGGTGCTTTCCCGTTCTCTGACAGAAATTGGAATCTATCCTGCGGTCGATCCCCTGGCTTCTACTTCGCGCATCCTCGATCCGCGCATTGTGGGCCAGGAACATTATGACGTGGCGCAGTCGGTCAAGAAGACGCTCCAGACTTATAAAGATTTGCAGGACATCATCGCGATTCTTGGCATTGACGAACTCAGCGAAGATCAGAAGCTGACTGTTACCCGCGCGCGGAAAATTCAGCGATTCCTGTCGCAGCCGTTCCACGTTGCTGAACAGTTCACCGGCGCGGCAGGACGTTACGTGAAGGTTGCCGACACGGTGAAAGGTTTCAAGGAAATTGTTGACGGTAAACATGACGACATCCCTGAGCAGGCGTTTTATATGAAAGGAACGATTGATGAAGTGCTCGAAGCAGCAGAGAAATTGAAAACAGCAGCGTAAGAGAAGCTTCTAGCTGTTAGCTCTTGACTTTTACCCACACACCGCAGCAGCGCGCAGTTGGCCAAAGAACGGAGGCAATAGCCAAGGACGCACAGCCAACACCTGATTTCACATGCCTGACACTTTCCAACTCGAGATCGTGACGCCGGAGAAGATGGTCGTACGCGATGCTGCGCAAGAGGCGCAGATTCCCGGTCGGGACGGCTATTTTGGCGTCCTTCCGGGCCATGCGCCTTTGATCACGGAACTTGGCGCGGGTGAAATCAGCTATCGCTCGAACGGACAAGTGCAGCGTTTCTCTGTGGCTTGGGGATTCGCTGAGATACTTCCAGATCGAGTAACGGTCCTGGCTGAGACAGTCGAACGCATGAATGAAATTGATACTACTCGCGCGCAGCAAGAATTGACCGAAGCCGAACGATCATTGAGGTCGGCGCAAACAGAAGAAGACTTTGCGCAGGCGCTGGGCAAGATCAATCGTGCGCAGGCCCGACTCGAGGTCGCGCAAAAACGATAGCAATTCCACCCTCCCAAACAAGCCACACCCTGAATTAAAGCTTTCCATTTTCGGCAGCCTCATCTAAATTGATCGCCTTAAGTAGCTGCACAAGGCACAATAACCAATCCTGATTCCCTCCATAAATAGTTTCGATTTCCGCAGTGTTAACATCGCGATTAGAGTGAAGATGCATCCGCCTAGGCGCGGAAGATCCCGGAATCGGCCCGAAACGCCTCTAAGATGAGTACAGCCGCCACGATACGAACTGAACTTCGCGATCTCTACCTAGTTGAATCCAACCGTATTCAACAGGCATTTGCAACCAGCGGAGACGGCTCGGCAGCGATCGCGCAACGCACCGAACTGGTGGAGACAATCCTTCTGCGGTTGTGGAGTCAGCTGATAAGCGGTGGCCGGGACGATCCAAAGGACTTTGCGCTCGTAGCACTGGGCGGATTCGGCCGCCGTGCCTTGTTCCCGCATTCTGACATTGACATCCTTTTCCTGCACGCCGATCGCACTACCGAAAATACTTTTCGCGAGCCCATCCGGACGTTTTGCCAGGAACTATGGGACCTTCGCATGAAACTGGGGCCGACAACGCGTACCCTGGCCGAGTGCGAGCAGTTTGATGTGCAAAACGTGGAGTTCACGATCTCGCTGCTCGATAGCCGCCCGGTTGCTGGCGACCGGGAACTGTTTGACCGCTTGCACGAAAAGGTCCTGCCGAAGTTCTTCTTGCGGGAAGGGAACTACATCATCCAGCAGCTCGCGGAGGTCACACGCTCGCGTCACGCGAAGTACGGCAACACCGTGTTTCATCTTGAACCGAACGTGAAAGAGGCGCCCGGCGGAATTCGCGACCACAATGTGGCCCTGTGGATGACGCTGCTTTCCGGGTTGGATCAGGAGCGCAAATGGCCGTCGGTGGAGTCTGTGCAACCGGACTCGCGGCACGACAAACTTGCTCCGGCGTTGCAGTTTCTCACTTCAGTGCGCGCATTTCTGCACTATCGGCAGGGCCGCGATGACAACATGCTCGCGTGGGAATCGCAGGATGAAGCGGCAGCCCGCAATATCGGCGTGGAGAAATCCGAACGCCTCGACGCCGCTGCCTGGATGCGAATTTATTTTCGCCATGCCCGCGCCGTACATTATGAATGTTTGCGGTTGCTGGAATCGGTGCCGGCTGCGCGGTCGTCGCTCTATCGCCAGTTTCAGAATTGGCGCTCGCGACTCTCGAACGTTGACTTCTCGGTTGTGGACGGTCTGATCTACTTGCAGCAGCCCTCCACCGTCAGCAATCCGGAACTGCTGTTTCGCATTTTCAGTTTTGGTGCTCACCATGGTCTGAAGCCAGCGATGTCAACCGAGAACCGGATTCAGCAAGTCTTGCCTCGCCTCTCGGAAACGCCTCTTTCCGGACCGGAATGCTGGCGATACTTGCAAGCGGTCCTGGTTGAGCCTCACGCTGCGGAAGCACTTCGGGCAATGCATTCTCTTGGACTGCTTACGTTGCTGCTCCCCGAGATGAAGTTGATTGACTCACTAGTAGTCCGCGATTTTTATCACCGTTTTACCGTGGACGAGCATTCGTTTCTGGCAATCGAGTGCCTGCACCGTGCGCGGCAGGCGACCTCGGAGTGGGACCAAAGGTATGGGCGCCTTTTGGAGGAACTCGAGCGGCCTGAGTTGCTGTATCTGGCTTTACTTTTGCATGATGTGGGCAAAGGTGTTCCGGGGGACAATCATATTGTTACGAGCTTGCAGATGGCCCGCAAGAGCATGGAACGTCTGGGCCTGGAATCCGGTGATTGCGAAACCATCTCTTTTCTCATCGCGAGTCATCTGGAGATTTCTGCAACTCTGCGGCGCGACATTTACGACCCTGCAACCATCCAGTCGTTCTCCGAGAAGATCGGCACTCCTGAGCGCCTCAAGATGCTCTCACTGCTTACCTATGCGGACACCAAGGCCGTAAATCCCGAGGCCCTCACGCCTTGGAAAGCAGAAAATGTTTGGCAGCTCTACATTGCTGCTTCAAATTGCATGAGTCGCACGGCAGACCAGCGGGTACACGCTGCAACCGAGCAGGATGAGACTGTCAGCCGCTTGAAGGCTATCGCGCCCGCTGTTGCTGACAACATCAAATCCTACTTAGAGGGCTTGCCTCGGCGCTACCTCCGCACTTACCGCCCTGAAGAAGTGCTGCAGCATGTCCAGATGACTGGCAAGTTGCAAGGGGACCCCGCCCAGCTTCATCTCGTTCGTGGACGTCACTGGTACGAGCTAACAGTCGTGACCAAAGACCGGCCATTCCTTTTCGCGAAAATTGCCGGGTCACTGGCAGCCTGGGGAATGAACATTGTGAAGGCCGATGCTTTCTCCAATGCTGCCGGGGTTGTGGTGGACACTTTCTATTTCACCGATCGTTTCCGTACCCTCGAGCTCAATCAGCCGGAACGGGAGCGCTTCCAGCACAGTGTCGCTGATGTCCTGAACGGCGACGCCGATTTAGACCGCATGTTACGAGACCGGGTGCGGTCGGAATCGAAAAACGGGACTAAAGTCAAAGTTGAAACGCGGGTTGAATTTGACGACCAGTGTTCCGCCGGAAGCACGTTGATACAAGTAATCGCGCAGGACCGTATGGGCCTGCTCCACCGAATTGCCTCGCGGTTTTCGTATCAGGATTGCAACATTGAAATTGCCCTGATTGATACTGAGGGCCAGATGGCCATCGACGTCTTTTATCTCACTTCGGGCGGGAGCAAGCTAACCTCTACTAAGCAGGCTGATCTAAAATCCGACTTACTCGAAGAACTTCAAGCCGCCTAAGCAGCAATCCTTTCCTTAGGCCCCGCATCCAAATTGCGTTAGGAGGTTTCATGCCTAAGAAACGCAAGAGTGACACCCGGGCTGAAGAAAATGAAGCGCGCAAAGACGAACTGGGGAACGACCCGCGCGAGGTCGGTGCGGAGAGTGGCGGCCAAAGTGGCGGGGTGCAGCGCCTGTCAGCCAGTGAGGACGCAGATAACGAGAGCGTTGAGGAGTTGTCGGAAGCGAGCCAGGCGATTGAGGCAGCAAGGGTGGAAGGCTCAGAAGATGCTGCCGACCATCCGGAGCGGCCGGTGCACACGCACAATGAATACGGACGTCCGGATGATTTGCCGCCGGCAAGAAGTTCAGACCGTAAGAAAGCATCGTAGCAAGATAGTTTGTCGCGTCCCTGATCGAGCGGTGACTAATCTTCTGGTTGCAGCAATTGGCCAATCGTCGGCTTGTGCTTCTCCCTGCTGTTTTCTTTCTTCTTGCGATTGGGAACAACTTGCTCTGGCGGAGGCGCACCGATGCGCTCACGGGCCAGGGCTTTGACCGCAGTGACGGCGCGAAAGGCTTTCTTCCTCTTCTTTTTTGCCACAGTGCTTCGAGTCTAACTCAACCCCTCGGCCATTTCGCTGCATCCCACCGATGTGGAATAATCAGAGAAAACCAGTGAGGAACACGAATGGAAGAGCGCGATTTTTTCGAGGAACGGCCGGAAAAGAAACCTGCAACTCTGAATTGCCCTCATTGCCACCAGTCAGCGGACTACGAGGTCACGTGGCTGGTGCGGACCAAGAGAAATCAACTGCCACGCCATGCCGATGAACGGGATCGCGCGCGTTTTGCTAAAGCGAAATCCTACATGCTCCGCAAAGACGACGTGATCGGGTGCAAGAACCTGCGATGCCGCAAGCGCTTTGACATCACGAGCTTGCAATCGGTGGTCTTCACAGACTGATTCGGTGGGAAGCCGCAGGAGCGCCAAATGCGGTACACTCCTCAGTCGAATCCTGGGAGGTTTGTCCATGTCTAAATGCAAATTGCTTGGCAGCCAGCTGACCGTCGTTCTGTTGATGGTGTGTTCTAGCGCCGCACAGGATGCCGCCAAGAAGAAAGTAACCAGCCAGGCAGACCTTCCGCGCTTTTCGTATCCTCTCGCTGCGCCAGCTTCGGAACTGGTGCAGGCAGATAGTGCAACTTTTGACGCATTTGCGATGAAGGTTCGTGCTGATCTGGATTCTGTATTACAGGGTTATGAAATTAGCGATAAGGCAACCATGCGTACGTTGCTCTCGACGAAGGCGGACTTGCAGGAGTTGGCGGGGGACTTTCAAGGCGCATTGGAGACGGTGAAAACGATTCGTGGAATGGAAGATAAGCCTGCGGCACGACTGACCAGCGGCCTGTTTACCGAGTCAGAGTTAAAGGCTGCAATCGAGAACAAGAGCACCAGTGGCACACTGTATGAGCAGGCATTCAAGAAATCGTATAGCGATGCGGTGAACAAGCTTCCCTGGGACGTAGTGCAGGACACGATGAAGGCCGCATGGGCAGGGGCTAAGCTGCGCAACAAGGCATCACTCATATCGTTCGTTAAAACGGAGATCGACCCTGCGGTCGAGAAATCGAAAGCGGCGGGCGGGGAAGAAGCCGCGACATTGATCTTCGTGAGAAGGGCCATCCAATTCGACCTTCCGTTGAATATTGCGCGAGTCGAAGTCCTTGGCGGTTATGTCACAGCTCACAATGTGATGAAGCCCGACATCTGGCAAGCCCGCGAGATCACATTTACAGCCGCCGACAAGTTGACTCCGGTGCTCGTGGGCATTTGGGATTCCGGAGTGGATGTATCTATCTTTGGCGAGCAGGTGTTCGGCGATCCGCACCCCACCGCCAGCGGTGATCATGGATTGTCTTACCTGGACGAGGGCGGTGTGTCGCATGCATGGCTCTATCCATTGACGGACGCGCAGCAAAAGGAATATCCCAATTTTCGCGACGAACTCAAGGGCAGGCTAGATTTGGAGAATGGAGTTGACACTCCAGAGGCGCAGGAACTGCAACGTAAAATGAGCACCTTCACTCCCGACCAAATGCACGAGCGGACCGAACTACAGAAGGTGCTCGGGTATTACGTTCACGGCACGCATGTGGCTGGAATCTCGGCGCGCGGGAACCCGGCGGTCCGCCTGGTTGTAGCGCGCTTTAACGATCAGCTTCCTGACCTTCCGTTTCAGCCGACACCGGAGTGGGCACATAAGCTGGCGGCTGACTTTCTGGAAATGTCGAATTACTTCCGCACACGAAACGTGCGAGTGGTGAACATGAGCTGGGGAGACGATCCTCAGGAGTTCGAGATCTGGCTTTCGAAAACAGGGGGTCCGAGCGATCCTGCGGAGCGCAAAAAACGTGCCGCGGAGTTATACGCCATATGGCACGACGCTGTAGAGACAGCGATCAAGAACTCGCCAGCCACGCTGTTTGTTTGTGCCGCCGGGAACAGCGACAGCGATGCCAGTTTTCTGCAAGACGTTCCCGCGGGGCTTCGTTTGCCGAATCTGATCGCGGTGGGAGCGGTGAACCAGGCAGGCGATGAAACGTCGTTCACCAGCTACGGACCAACGGTTGCGGTGGATGCAGACGGTTACGATGTTGAAAGCTATGTTCCTGGAGGAGCGAAGCTCAAGCTCTCCGGCACTTCGATGGCGTCTCCGAATGTTACAAATCTAGCGGCCAAGTTGTTTGCGCTCGATCCTTCGCTGACTCCCCAGAAGGTAATTGAACTGATCAAGCAGGGGGCCACACCGAGCGAGGATGGCCGTCGCCACTTGATTGATCCCAAGCGTTCGATTGAGTTGCTCAAGAACGGGAAAGCTAACTCTGTGGCTGCAAACTGATCGTTATAGGGATCTAGTAAAAAAAGTCACTCATGCTTGCTGCCCCGCCCGCCGCCCCGGGAAAGCTGCTTACGCCCAGAGCTTTCATCAATGTTTTTAGAGTGTTCTGGTGCTGGTAGAGTACGGTTGACCGATATCCCGGTTTGACCTTCGGCCCAATCACCACGGAAACGACCTTGCCACCGCCGTGCTGGACATCAGTATCAATGCTCTCGTCGAAAACTATGATCAGGATACCGTCTTTTTGAAACGTGGTGCTCGCGATCAGTGGAGCGATGTTCGTCTTCAACCACGAGTCGGCGGCGCTTAGCGAGCCATCGTGCGCATCATGCAACAGATTTGGCACGATAAACGAGTATTCGGGGAGCGCGTGATTTGCCAAATCACTCGAAAAGCGGCTGAACGGCACCAGTTTGTTCTTGTCACTGCTGTTCGCAACGTCGGAAAAATACGCCAGAGGATTATGGCGCTTCACGTATGGGTAGTGGCTACATCCGGTGTACCCGGCGTACGGAAGGCTTTCTGCATAGGACTTGAAAGTCTTTCCAGCCGTGAGTAAGTGGCGAACGACGTTGTCCTGCGTGACTGTGCTGCAGAGACTGTCGTTATTCGTAATCACTTGACCCATCGTGAGCACGAAGTAGTTGCCAATCGAAGGATGCGTATTGGCGTAGTACTGCGTGGCCAGGCCGTATTTTTTTGCCAGGCTGTTTAGGTAAGGCATTGATGAGTTGCCAATCACGCTTGAGTATCCGTGATTTTCCTCGAGCACGATTAAAACATGGTTGCTGTTGGGGACGGTACCTGCAAGAACTTCAAAGTTAAGGAACACGAGAACGGCTATGACTACAAACAGGCGCTTCACTGCGAACTCCTGGACACCAAAAGGGGATTTACACAAACTGACCCAAGTAGAGGATTGCTAGGCCGACGGTATGAGGTGTCTGAAAAGATGTTATTGAATGGCGCTCAATGAGCGCTAGTCTCGGAAGGGCATGATTTCCTACGGGGGTATGGGTCTAAAACGGGGCTTGCTGCTAAAGAGTTTGCTAACAAATTCTAGACAGCGACGACCCCTTGTGCCGGCGTGTAGTTCACCGGCCGTTCGTGGAGCAGAAGCTCAGTCGCCTGGACGCGCGGGTGAGAGTGAAACCATGTCTGTACGATTCCATCGGCCAGGAAGTTGCCAAGCGCAAGCATAGTCATGCCCTGATGGTGCGCCATCCAGCACCGCACCAGTTCACGCTCGTGACGCCAACTCCGATCACGCGACGAAGTGTAATCCGCAGATTCGTAAAAGCCGTAGCTGCCAAGCCATCCATCCTGCTGCATTCGCCGCAGGTTGCTCAGGGATGCAGATGGGGAAACGTTGAGGGCAAGAAATGTGGAATAAGGAGAGATGACGAGCGCCTCAACATCGGCGTGGAATATCGCCAGTTGCGGAACGCCGAACGCATGATATCCATAATGGCCCTCTGCGTTCCTCTCGGCGTAAGCGCACTCTGAAATTCCCCATGGGATGCGTTTGGTCGCAGTGAATGCCTGATGAGAAAGCACGGCGGAGTGATGCGACCGGTCGAGGATGGTGCCAGGATAACTCCT
>Ga0137366_10004507_pt1 | contig 10909 bp, 6 predicted proteins | sample SagtaG_8_FD_104938 | JGI IMG/M metagenome (GOLD analysis project Ga0137366, IMG submission 104938) | Vadose zone soil microbial communities from Sagehorn Ranch, Mendocino, California, USA - Sage1_L_60_16 metaG | ecosystem: Environmental > Terrestrial > Soil > Vadose zone | place: USA: California... | reverse complement strand
GATCTTCCCGGGGAACCGCCAGGAAGCGCCCGTCCGGCGAGAGCGCGAAGTGGCGAGCATCAGAGCGAATTTGCCGTCGCTGACCGGTTCCGAAATCCCGCGCCACGATCCCCGCGCCCATCTCGTAGTAGATCGTCCTTCCGTCGGGAGACCATGCGCACTCCCACGGGAACCTCAGCCCTCCACTCTGGACGACCGGGCTGACTTCGCCCGTCTGCGCATCGATCCGGTACAAGCCGCCGCGGCCTCTCTCGTCCCGGCCGCTGGCCAGGATCGACCGCCCATCAGGCGACCAGCGGAGCCGGGAGATGAAAGTCATCCGCGGGTACAGCTCGTCCTGCTTACCCGTCTCGAGCGACAGGATGGAGAGCGCGGACCCGTCCTGCCCCCCCGGCCGCTGGTTCGACACGAAGGCCAGGCGTTTTCCGTCACGCGACCACTCGGGCCACCGGTTCGCTCCCACGAGCCGCCGGCTGGCCTGCGAGGGCGGGGCCGTGACCTTGCCCGTTTCGGGATCGAGCTCGGCGACGTACACGTCCTGCATCGTGGTCTGAACGCCATAGAAGTAGGAGTCTCCACGAACGAAACGCACGGGCCAGGTCTTTCCCATGTCGGCCCGGAGCAGCTTGGGGGCCCCCTGCGGATTCCCGTCCACGACAGAAAGAACCCAGGTCCCGAAGGTACCGGTGCGGTCGCTCGTGAAGAGGATCCGGTTCCCGTCCGGCGTCCAGATCGGATTGAAATCGTTAGCCGGATGCTCGACGAGGACAGCCTCGTGGGTGCCGCGCACTGCCAGCAGAAAGATATCGCCGTGGAGATCGTAAGCCACATAGCGGCCATCGGGGGAGAGGCTCAACTTTCCCGGGCCCGGCCAGTCGAAAGTCTTCAAAACCTGCGCGGCGCCGTTCCCGACGGAGACCAGCGCGATCTGGCTCCTTCCCGTCTTTAGGAAGAAGTTGCAGAGAATGTAGCGGCCGTCGGAGGACCAATCCTCCACTTCCAAATGGTGAAGATCCGCATTTCGATAGAGGACGCGCGGCCCCGTTCCGTCCAGACCCACCACGCGCAGCTCGAGGATGTCTTGGGCGTTCCACCATACGTACGCGATCTCCTTACCGTCTGGCGAGTGGACGGAGCCGTAGGCATGCTCGCCCGAATCATCCCAGGTCCCCTTCCGGGTGAGACTTCGCTTCTGCTTGCTCTCCAGATCTATGAAGGCGAGGTTGCCCGTCGTCCAGTCCGGGAAGCTCAGACGTTGGCCGTCGTGGGAGAGCGCGGCGAATGCAGGGAACTCCGCCAAGACCCGGTGCGCCGCCATCCCCCGAGAGGCCGGAGAGCCTCCGGCGGGAGTCAGCGCGGCCAGCCGCGCCCGCGCGGCGGCGACCGGGCCGGTCTGGTCCGGGAAGTTCCGGATCAGGCGCTCGTAGGCGTTCCTCGCTTCGCGCTTGCCGAGTCTTTCGTAGCATAGGCCGGCGGAGAGCAGGGAGCGGGCCGCCAGACTCCGATCGCTTCCCTTTGCGATCTGCTCGAAGAGCCGCAGCGCGGCCGGGTAGTCGCCCTTCGTCTCCATGAGGTGTATGGCTTCCTGGAAAAGCTGGGCAGGAGCAGGGCTCTGCGCGATAGCGAGCGCCGCGCACAGAGCCAGGGCCCCCAGGAGCAGGCTGAGGCTTTTCACCGTCTTTCCAACGGTGGCGGGTCGGGGTTCACGCGCTTCGCATCGCAGCATGACACATCGATCTCTGCAGCGTACGGGTCCACCGGAGTCGAGTTATCAGATCCAGGTGAATCTTTGTGAAACATTGTCAAGGAGTGGGGAGGGTGTGGCGGTCAGCCGACGAACTTGTAGCCTTCGCCGTAGACCGAGAGGATGTAGCGCGGGTTAGCCGGGTCTGGCTCGAGCTTCTGGCGCAGCTTGGCGATGTGGGTATCCACGGTGCGTGTCGTCGAGGAAGAGTCGTAGCCCCAGACCTCATCGAGCATGCGGTCGCGTGTCACGACCTCGCCGCGGCGGCGGATGAAGAGGCGCAGGATGTCGAGCTCCTTGTGGGTCAGCTCCACCGGGGCTCCCTTTCGGGTGGCCTGGCATTTCACGAAATCGATCTCGACCTCTCCGAAGCGATACTTTGAGAGCCCCTCCGCGGGCCCCGGCGGGTGCCGCCGCAAGCGCACGCCGATGCGCGCCATCAGCTCGCGCAGCGAAAACGGCTTCGTGACGTAATCGTCAGCCCCGATCTCGAGACCCAGGACGCGGTCGATCTCCTCGCCCTTGGCGGTCAGCATGATGATGGGCGCCTCGATCCCTTTCTTCCGGAGCTCGCGGCACACGTCGAGACCACCCATGCCGGGCAGCATGACGTCGAGCAAGATCAGATGGGGATTCTCTTTGATGGCAAGGTCGACCGCCGCGTCGCCGCGGTCGGTTTTGACGACGCGGTACCCCTCCTTCTTCAGGTTGAGCTCCAGGCCCTTCACGACGTCCTCTTCGTCTTCGACGATCAGGATTTTCTGCGTCATCCACTCGTCTCGTCAGACGGGGCATCAGCGTCCGGGGGAGTTCGCGGGAAAATCAGCCGGAACCGGCTTCCCAGGCCGACGTTGCTCTGGACCTCGACACGCCCGCCGTGTGCGTCCATGATGTGCTTGACGAGATAAAGACCCAGGCCGTAGCCCCCCTTTCCCGATCGCGTGTCGCTCCGGTAGAAGTGCTGGAAGATCTTCTCGTGCTCCTCTGCCGGAATGCCGATTCCGCGGTCCGCCACCTCGAATACCACGGCCGAGTCTTCTGCCCACAATCGGACGCCGACGAACTTCGACTCGCCGGAGTATTTGGCCGCGTTGTCGAGCAGGTTCACGACGGCCTGGGCGACTGCATCCGGATCGAACGCGACCACAGGGAGAGAAGGGGCGAGGCTCGTCTCCACGGAGAAGCCCCGCCTTTTCAAGTAGTCGCCGTAGACCTGCACGGTCTGCGTGATGAGAGGCGCAAGGTCTCCTTCGCCGAGATGGTATTGCTTCTCGCGCCGATCGACGCGCGCGAAATCGAGCGCCCTTTCGATCAAGTGGGTCAGCCGCTCGCTCTCGCGCAGGATGATCTGGTAGAAGCCCTTACGCTCTTCCGGGCGGAACTGTTCCTCATCGAGCAGTGTCTCGGTGAAGAGGCGGATCAGGGTCAGGGGCGTCTTCAACTCGTGCGAGACGCCGCTCACGAAGTCGGATCGCAGCCGGTTCAACTGCGTCTCGCGGGACACATCGCGCAACAGCAGAAGCACGCCCAGCGCGAGCACGCAAAGGACGAGCACAGTGGAGCCGGCGAAGACCACGACGTCGCGGCTTGGTGACGAGCCGGCCGGCCCGGCGGGCGCGGACGTCAGAGAGAGCTCCCAGAAGGGAAAGAAGGTCTGGAAGGGGATTCCGGCCTGGAGGGCACCGGCCTCCCCGGATCCTCTTTGCACCACTCGAACGATGTGGTCTCCGCTCAGGCCTGCGTCGGCGAAGGCCTGCGGCAAGACCCGCGCCTTCACCCATGCGAGGTTGACGTCGAGACCGACCAGCGCCTCCGGCGGGACGCGTGTGTAGTGAACCTGGTGAGGCTGCGCCTTGTGGGTGAACGCCGAGCTGTAGATTTCACCGTCGCGCAGGGATGGGGGCGCGCGAAAACGCTCCTGGAGCGCCCGCGCCAGCTCGAGGCGCCGCAGATACCCCGTCTCCCGGTTCGGGTCCGGCAGCTGCGGCGCGCGCTCGCGCAATTGTGCCAGGAAGTAGTCCGCCTGGTCGGCGCCCAGTTCCCATCGGCCCGCGGCGAGGTCGGCCTGGAGCGCCGCGAGCCGCTCGCGCTCGTCTTCTCCGCGCGATTTCTTCAGGTCGCACAGCTCGAGCCCGGCGACGAGCGCGTAGGGCCGGTAAAAGCCGTCGGAGAGGTCGCCGTACCGCTTGGCGAGCCGTTCGTAGGCTGCCTCGGCCGCCTCCCGCTCCCCGAGCTTTCGAGCGCAGCGGGCAACGCGAGCGAGCGCCGTCGCCTTGAGCCGATCGGCGACCGCCAGCTCGGAGCACTTCCGATAACCGGCGAAAGCCTCCCGGGGACGGCCCTCGAGAAGCTCCAGCCTTTCGGCCTCGCCAAAGAGCGTCTCAAATCGGCGCCCAGACACCGACCGTTCGAGAGCCAGGTCCTCTTCGAGCGGCCGGGCGTCCGGCGCCTGCAGGACCGGGTAGCGGACCAAGTCTCCCTGGATGACGAAGAGCTGTTCGGCGATCGGGTGCCGTCTCTCGACGGCCTCCAGCAGGAGTCGAAGCCGGCGCGCCTCGTCTGGCGCGATCGGAGCGCCGAGAGAGCCGTGTATCCGGACGATCTCGTTGTCGCGCAGACACGCTTCCGCGAGTTGACTCACGCGGCGTTCGAGCTTCGCGGCGAGCCTTTCTCCCGAGAGTCGCAGGTTGGACGCGGTCAGGCTGGTGACCGCCTGCCGCTGACGCCGTACCGACTGGAGGCCGAGAAAGAGCAAGGCCAAGGTGGGCGCGACGATCGCCAGGAGATAAAACAGGACCGCTCGCCGGTGGGAGAAGCGAGGCGAACCGGAGGAAGCCATTTCAGGCACTCATCGGGTCGCCGGATGCAATTCCTACCAGCTCAATCTTACGCCGAACCGGAGCGTCCGCGGGTCCTGAAACGCAAGAGGCCCGCCCCAATTCGGGTTGCCGTCGGGGCAGGCCGTGCCCGGACCCGTGCCGGGCCCACCGCACTCGTTCGGGTCCGTTGTTATCGGGGCGCTCGCGTTGGTCCAGGTCTCATCCACCTGAGTCGCCTTCTGGGAGTCCGCGACGTTGAACAGGTCGGCGAAGAGCTCCGCGGTGAGACCTCCCTTGCCGATGTGAATCGGGTACGCCAGGTGGAAGTCGACCGTGAAGAGGTCGGGTGTTCGGCCGGCCGATCCCCGTGGCGTGATGAAGCGCCGGCCGAAACCATTAGTCCCTGGAAAGACTCCCAGCTTGCTGATGGGTGTCCCGCTCAGATATCGGGAGGAGAAACCGGAGGTCAGTCCGAAGAACCAGTGGTAGGAGCCATAAAGCTTCAGCTGGTGCGTCCGATCGTTGGAGAGCGGGCCCGTGACATTCCGCAAAAACTCCGGACGGTCGGTGATTCCAGTCAGGTTTGAGGGGCCGAAGTTGGCGTCGGGGCCGGGGTAATTCCCGTCGTCTTTGGAATACACATAGCTTCCAAAAAGCTGCCAGTTGCCTTGCAGACGCCTTTGAAACGTGAACTGCAGGGCGCGGTAACGGCGCACGGGCTCGTCGACAACGACCGGCACTGCGAGGGGTTGGCCGGTCACGGGGTCCGCACGGATCGTCCCCCCGGGGTTGGTGACGATGAATGTCCGGCCGCCGTCGAGCGAGATCTCGTCCACGACGTTGCCGATATTGCGGTACACAGCCGTTACGCCCACGGAAATCTCGGGCCGGACCTGGTATTCGAAACCGAGGAGGTATTCGTCCGTGTACATCGGCTTGATACCCGGGGCGACATGAGTCGCGTTGCCGCCGATGGGAAAACTGTCGATCACCTTCCCCGGGTTATGCGCGGTCGGCAGAACTCCTCCCGCGGGATACTCGAAGTCATAACTGAAGGACCTGTCATTGAGAAAGGCGAAGAAATTGAAAGCCAGAGGCACCGACTCATAAGAGCGCCCGTAGTGGGCGAAGAGCTTCGAGCGGCCCTTACCCATCGGGTCCCACGCGATGCCGATCCGGGGCGCTATCATTTCTCCGAAGCCAAACTTCAAGCGGAAATTCGGATCCTCGGCGGTCCGCTCTCCCGTGCTGTCGAAGGCGTCCGCCCGCAGGCCAAGGTTGATGATGAGGCGCTCGTTGATTCGGACCCGATCCTGGAGAAAGAGGGCCTCTTCCTGATTCTTGCTCAGACCGTTGAGATCGACGTCGATGAGATGGGCGGAGGTCGGTCGGAGGACCCAGAGCTGACCGGCCGGACCCTTCGAATTCACCAGGGTTCCTTCGCTGTCGAAAAAGGGACCCGGAGCCGGCCCCGGAAAGCGATCCACCTGGTCAAACTTCACCCGGAGCAGGCTTCCCCCGGCCTTGATCTCATGGTCGAGGCGGCCGGTCTTTCCGTGTAGGGTCGCGGCCGCTCGTAGCTGGTCGCGAGATTCGTAGTCGAGGGCTCCTTCGGTACCACCCAGGCATCCCAGCGCGAAAAGCACGAAGCCGCCGTTCAAAGGATTCGGGTCGCCGCAGTTCTGGGCCTGGGCAAACGCTCCACTTAAGTCAAGGTAAAAAGGCGCGTCGCCTGCCGGAGTCTTTCTAACACTCTGGTCGTAACGGCCCGCCGAAGCCTCCAGAAACGCCGCAGAGCCGAGGGCCCCGCTGTACGAGAGAACGACGTGATTGCTCCTTGACTTGTCCTCGTTTTCGAGGATGCCGGCGGCGTTCCGCGGGTGAGCGATGACCTTTTCCGGATCTCCGAACGTCGAGGCCGCGAGCTCGTGGCTGGGGCTTAACTGCCAGTTGAGCTTTCCCGTGTAGTAAAGGTGTTCGGTCTTATCGGTCACCCGGAATTGCTGCCGGGTAGTCCAGTGCTCCTCCCTGACACTGGGATCCAGCCCCAGAAAATACCAGAGCCGGTCGCGGACGATCCTGCCCCCCACGGTTGCTCCGGCGTCGTACTCCTTGAAGCCGAGGAACTGCACGTTTTGGACGCTCGTGGGCGGCTGCGATTTGAGGCCGTCGTCCTTGTAGTAGCCGAACAGGACGCCGTGCAGGTCATTGCTTCCCGACCGCGTGACGGCATTGATGATTCCCCCGAGGGCGCCGCCGTATTCGGGATCGAAGCCTCCGGTCTTGATCTCGACCTGCTCGAGAAACTCAACTGGAAGCATGCTACGCAAATTCCCTACGGCCGGAGCCGTCACGTCCAGCCCGTCCACGAGGTATCGGTTCTCGGCAAAGGAGCTTCCGTTGATCGAGGGCTGGCCGGGCCTGCCCCCCTCGACGACACCGGGGGCGAGGAAGGCGAGGTCGAGGTAGGTCCGCGCGATGGGAAGCTCCTTGAAGACCGTTCGCTCCACGATCGTGCCTGTGGTGGTGCCTGTCACGTCGACGATGGGCGGGGCGCTCTCGACCGTCACCTCCTCGCGAAACGCCGGCAGGATTCGAAACTCCAGGGTGATCTCCCGATCGATCGGAACCCTCACTCCGGCTTGCTCAACGGCATGAAACCCTTCTCGCTCGCACTTCACCTCGAAGTCTCCAGGCGGCAATGCCGGCAGCCGGAAATATCCGTCGCGATCGGTCGACGCCGTTCTCGCTCCCTGCAGGCTCGGGCTTCGCGCCGTCACCTGGACACCAGCCAGAGGCTTGCCCTCCTCGTCCCGCACCCGGCCCGCAATGCTGCCGGTCGTCTGAGCGAGCAGAGGCGCAACGATCGACATCATGACCAGAGGCAAGCACAAAGAGACGAGCCGGTCGCGATTCATGGATCGCCACCTCCTCCGCCCAATCAGAGCCCCGGGGAAGAACGGTGGCCGGGACAGTCGCCGCTTTCGGCGCGAGCGGACCGAGAAATCAACGGGATAATTGGATGAAGGCTAGCACAGCCTTTTCTTTGAGGGTTATGGAACAAGCCGATCAGATGAGGTGGCGGACCAGCTTCAGGGTTTCAACTGTCCGTGGCGACACATCTCCCCGCTACGGATCCGGTCAGCGGATCCGTAGGTGTCGGCAAGAGCGTCGGAGACGAAAAGACCCGCCCCGAACGCGAGGAGTAGGGCCGGAGCTACTTCTTTGCCGGCTCCGGAGGTGGGGGAAGCGGCGACGAGGCGTGGTCGGCCACGTAGAGCCACTTGCCGTTGATCTTCTTTGCCACCGCCATGTAGCGGCCTTCCATCTGGACCGGGTCGCCGCCCGCCTTCGGCGCGATCTTGAGTGCCCATCGGCCCCAGCCGATCGAGGTGTCGCCGTGCGTCTCGTTCCCGGCCGGTGTGAGCTTTGCCTCGAGGACCTTCATGCCACCGAGAAAGTCCGTGTAGCCCTTCTGGATCGCTTCTCGGCCCTTCCACTCCATCGCGTCGGGCGGGTACATGAGGGCGTCCGGCGCGTAGAGCGCGCCGACAGCGGCAACGTCGTTGGCGAGCATGGCCTTCGTCCAGGCCTTGTCGAGGTCGCTGAGTCCCGGGTCGGCGGCGGTGGCCGATGCTGCTGCGAGAACGATCCCGAGAGCGAGGACAATGTGCTTCATCGTGTTTCTCCTTCTTTTATGTGGATTCTGACGCGTGCGCACCCGAACTATATACAGCGGGATGCGGAGCGCCATGAGCGAGGGCCGACCGCAACCACAACCGGAGTTTCTCAGGCGAACGGCTCGTCCCAGCGCCCGGCGAAGGCGATCTCTTCGATCCGTTTGCGCTTGCGCGGAGCCAGCTCCCGCTCTCGGAGCTTGGGCGGCAGCTGGTCCGGATCGCCCGGATAACCCACGGCGATCATCGCCATCGGGGTAAAGCCCTTCGGGATCCCGAAGAATGTCCGGGCGCGCTCCGCGTCGAAACCCGCCATGAAGTGAACACCCAGGCCCAGGTCAGTCGCTTCGATGGCGAGGTTCTCCGAAGCGAGGCCCACATCGTGTTGAGCGTGCCGGTTGGGCGTGCCGTCCCGAGACCATCGGTCGACCGCAACCGAGAGGAGCAGCATGGGCGCGCCCCGCGCCCAGGCGTTTCCTTCGGCGAGACAGCTCCGCGCCTGCTCGAGGCCGCTTCTGTTCCCCCCGTCGAAGATGAGAAAGCGCCACGGTTGCTCATTGAAGGAGGAGGGGGCGAGACGCGCGGCCTCGAGCAGCGAGAGAATCGCCTCGCGCGAGACGTCCCGGTCGGGATCGAACGCTCGCGGGCTGCGGCGCCAAGCGATCAGCTCGTGGACCGGAGGTGCCGTTTCGGAGACCGTGGTGGCGCTCAAGCGACGACCTCTCGATTCTGGCTACGCACGAGCGGAATAACGCGGTCCCCAAAACGCTCCATCTCTTCGGCCTGGGGCGAAAACTGCAGAAGGGTCAAATCCACGCCCGCGCGTTCGAAGGCGTCGAGTTGCTCCGCAATGGATTCGGGCGTGCCGACGAGTCCCGAGCGGAGTCCTCGGTTGGACACGGAGTAATCCTCCAGACTCACTCGCTGCTCGAGCTTCGTGCCCGAGATCCACTGTTCGTAATTGGCGTAGCCCCGGGCGCTGGCGCGGACATCGGTGATTCGCGACACCTCCTGACGCGCGGCCTCGTGCGTATCCCGGCACACGACGAACCCGGAGACTCCGAAGAGAAGGGGCGCCGCCGCCGGCGCGAGTCGTTCGCGACGCTGCACCATGTCGGCGATCTTCCGCGCGATGGTCGCGGGCGGATCTCCGTGCATCACATACGCATCGCACTCCCTCGCTATCAGGTTCTTGGCCGCCTCTGACTCGCCCCCGGCATAGATCGTGGGCCAGGGCCGCCGAGCAGGTTTGGGCTCCAGAAGGGCATCCTGGATTCGATAGAAAGGCCCCGTGTGGGAAAAGCGCGGCTGACTCCACATCCCCTTGACCACGGTAAGCCATTGCTCGGTCCGTTCATATCGCTTGTCGTGCTCGTCGAACGGAAGGCCGTGCTGAGTCGACTCGTCTTTCCACCAGGAGGAAACGACGTTCAAGGCCAGCCGGCCAGCGCTCACTTGATCGATGTTGGCCGCCTGCTTGGCGAAAAGAGCCGGGTGGTGGAACGTTGGACGCACCGCGACCATCAGCTCCAGCCGCCGCGTGACGGCCGCGAGCGCCGCCGCCGTCGTCCAGGCGTCGAGCGCCGGAGCTTCGGGTCCCTTAATGTCGTTCAAGTTGAGCTCGGCAATCAGCGTCAGATCAAAGCCGATTCGCTCGCTTCGTATCGCCAGATCCCGAACGTAGGCCCACGTCGCGGGCATGCCCTCCTCTTCGACGTTGCGCAGCCAGCCGCCGAACACTGGAAGCCAGTAGCCAAACCGAAGCGTCATGGCCGCCTCCCTCCGGCGGCCGCCGCCGGCTCTTCCTCTTCGAGTCGGGCGCGCAGGATGAGTGCCTCCACCAGCTTCTCGGTTGGATCGAAGCCCACCACGCGAACCGGATCTGCGACGAATCTGGAGAGAGCGTTGATGTCGTAGAAGTAGAGCCGTCCGTCCCGCTCGCTTTCCAGGTATTCGATCCCGCCCACATCGAGGTGACAGGCCTGCGCGATCCGCTCGACCTGGCCGATGAGCTCCGATGGAGGCTCGTATGCCTCCACCGTCAGGCCCGCTTTGCCCGCGCCGACGGGGCAGGCGGCGCTGACGAGATCCGCGCCGTCGACGGTCTTGCAGACGTCGGCCGGGCAGAGGTCGAAGCCAGCACCTTCACCCAGGTGAATGCGGATGCCGTAGAGGGAGCGTCCCTCAAGCGTCTCGACGCGGACGATCGAGGATCCACGCGGCGGATGGTATTCCTGCAGCAGCAGTGTTCCATCGAGGCCTCGGCCGACGGCTCCGCGATCAACGGCCGCGACGAGCTCGAGAAGACCGTCGAAGCGAATGATGCCGGCCCCGCTTCCTCCGACGTTGGGCTTGACGACGAGCGGAAAGTCGAGATGCCGCGCCGCCCGGGGAAGGAGCGACGGGTGGTTGACGACGCGTGTGCGTGGGACCGGGAGCCGCAGCCTTTCCAGGAGCGAGACTTGCAGCGCCTTGCTCGTCTCGAGGGCGAAGGCTCGCGAGCCGTTGAACACCGGCAAGCCTCGGCTCTCCAGATATCCGATGTAGTCGCGCGTGAAGAAGATCGCCTCACCGAGGCCGCGCTTCCAGGCCGAGGGACTCATGCGGTTGAAGAGGAGAGAGAACTCCTCGACTCTCGCCGGGTCGAACCCATGCCGTGCGGCGTCGAT
>Ga0137366_10004505_pt1 | contig 10910 bp, 10 predicted proteins | sample SagtaG_8_FD_104938 | JGI IMG/M metagenome (GOLD analysis project Ga0137366, IMG submission 104938) | Vadose zone soil microbial communities from Sagehorn Ranch, Mendocino, California, USA - Sage1_L_60_16 metaG | ecosystem: Environmental > Terrestrial > Soil > Vadose zone | place: USA... | reverse complement strand
TGGCGCGGCTGGGACGGGTCTATGGCGATCAGATGGTGCACCTGCAGATGTCCAATGCCAAGCTGTTCACGCGCGGCATCGAGATGGTGCAGCGCATCGCTGGGGTGGAGCGGGAGGCGGCGATGACAGCTCTGGAGTGGGCCGGATGGCATGTGCCACTGGCGCTGCTGGTGCTGTGCGCCAATTTGAGCCGGAAAGAAGCCGAGCAGCGGCTCAAGCGCGCAGGAGGAAATCTGCGTCGGGCGCTGGAAAAGTAAAAGTTCCAAAGGTATTCAGGATCAAAACAAATTCAAGGCAAAGTCACCCCCTTCTGCCAAAGGATGGCAGAAATGGGGCACCCTCAAGCTTTCTTCCGTGTCGCGCTATAACCGCTTGGTCATGAAGATGGCGTCGATGTCGCGGCTGTAGTAGCGCTCCAGCACCTTGACCCGCTTGAAGCCGAAGCGGTCGTAAAAGGCCAGCGCGGAGTGGTTGTTGACCGCGACCTCCAACACCACCATGAAGGCGGTCATCCTGCGAAGGCGATCGCAGGCGGCATCGACCAGCAGGGTCCCGAGGTGATTGCGCCGCGCGTCAGGATGCACGTCGATGGTGATGATGTGGCCGTAGCCCTGCCGCTGGTAATGGCAGGTGAGAAAGCCGGCGATGGGACGGCGTGGGGCTCCGGCCGTTGGTTTATGAGTATCGGCCGGCGCCGAGCCATTAGACGGCGCGGAGTTGGGTCCATTCCATTCGGCGACGATGGTGAAGGCGCGGCGCTGCTCGATGAAGCTGGCCAGCTCGGGCCGGCTGTAGGCGATGCTGGGATCGAAGCAGCGCCGGTCGAGCTCAAAGAGCTCCTCGAAGTCGCGCTTCTGGTAGTCGCGAAGAGTGAACATACAGGAATGCAGGCTCGAAGTCCCCAGCAAGCCCGGGATCCCCGGCAAGTCTGTTCTTGGCTTGCTGGGGTGAAAGCCCATGTTTGGCTTTCTGGGGCAGGCCCACATGGTAGCAGAACCCGGCAGAGGGTCATCTGTCGCGAAGTAAGTAAATCATGCCCCAGGTCAGCACCGGGACGACAGCAGCGCGGGACCTGGAGCACAACCGGGGCACCCTCGATTCGGCAACGAATTCGTATCCGGCTCAGGCTGCGGTGCGGGCGCGCAGTTTGTGGTCCGCGAACAGGTTCAGCATCTCCTGGTTGAACTGCGGGATATCCGAGGGCTGGCGGCTGGAGACGAAGTTTCCATCGCGCACCACCGGATTGTCGGTCCAGAACGCGTCGGCCTTTACGAAGTCCTGGCGGATCTCCGGGTAGCTGGTCATGTGCCGGCCTTTCACCAGGTTGGCGGAGACCAGGAGCCAGCCGCCGTGGCAGATCGAGGCGATCGGGCGGTGCAGCTGGTTCATGTAGCGGACGAAGTCCTGGGCGAGCGGCTCGTTGCGCAGGGCAGCGGCGTTCTTTGTGCCTCCCGGCAGCAGCAGCGCGTCGAACCGGGCGGGGTCGGCTTCGTTCAGGGTCTGGTCGACTTTGACTGACCCGGTTTCCTTCTCATGATGGGCGCCCTTGATTTCGCCGCCATGGGGCGCGATGACGACCGTAGTTGCTCCGGCCTCATCCAGTGCCTTGCGGGGCTCAATGAGTTCACTCTCTTCGAAGAAATCGGTGGCGAGTATGGCGACGCGGAAATCACTCAGGCGCTCAGAATTCATACCTCTCCCTTCTGTGTTTAGGCGCTGTTTAGGATGCGCGTCCGGGCGCTCGGGTTTTTATTTTTTATAAGCCGAATAGTTTTTTCTTATAGCGCAGGAAGCGGGCCCCCGACGAGCCCGAAGTTGCTAGTTGGCGTGAGACTCCGGCGTGACGGGGCCGGTGCTCATTCCCAATCTGCCAAAACCGGCAGATTGGGATCCCCGGTGCTCATCCCCAATCTGCCAACACCGGCAGATTGGGGTCCCCGGTGCTGCGCTTGAGCTGCCCGCAGGCGGCATAGATGTCGCGCCCGCGCGGGCGGCGAACATAGGCCGGAATACCGCCGGCGATGAGCACCTGCTGGAAGCGCGCAACGGCTTCGTCCGAGGGCGTCCGGAAGGGGATCTCCGGGCCCGGGTTCAGGGCGATGAGGTTGACCTTGGCGCGTATCCCGCGCAGCAGCCCGACTACCTCACGGGCATTCTCCTCCGAGTCGTTTACTCCGGCGAGCAGGACGTACTCGAAGGTCAGGCGCTCGCGAGCTCGCAGCGGGAAGGCCCGCGCCGCATCAAGGATCGCCGCCAGCTTCCACTTGCGGTTGATAGGCATGATCTGCTCGCGCAGCGCGTCATTGGAGGCGTTGAGCGAAATGGCCAGATGGGGGCGGACCGGCTCGGCGGCCAGCGAGGCGATTCGCGGGACGATGCCCGAGGTGGAGACCGTCATTCGTGACTCTGGAATGCCCACGCCCTCCACCAGCAGGCGCACCGCGCGTATGAAGTTGTCGTAGTTCAGAAATGGCTCGCCCTGCCCCATGAAGACCAGGTTGATGCGGTCGCGGCCGATTTCGATCTGGTGGTCGTTCAGGACCAGCAGCACCTGGCCGACGATCTCTCCGGCGGTGAGGTTGCGCTGTACGCCCAACAGCGCGGTCATGCAGAACTTGCAGTTGACGGCGCAGCCGGCCTGAGAGGAGAGGCAGATGGTCCCGCGCCGGCTGGGCAGAGCTGCCGATCCTGAAGCGGAAGCCGAGGGACCAGCACCGGAACTCTCTCCGGCTTCTTCAATGCCGGCTTCGACCCGGTCGTCCTCGGCCCCATCCCCGTCCGGCATCCAGACGGTCTCCACGGTCTGCGCGTCGGAAAAGCGTACCAGGTAGCGGACCGTGCCATCGGATGAGACGAAGCGCTGCTCGACGGCGGGCAGCCCCGTGGAGTACCCTTCCGAGGCCATCCGGGCCCGCAGGGCCTTGGGCAGGGTCGAGATCTGGTCGAGGCTGGCCAGTCGCTGCCGGTAAAGGGCTTCAAAGAGCTGGCTGGCCCTGAACCGGGGCTCTCCCAAGCCTTCTACAATGGCCGTAAGCTCTTGATCCGTCAGGCCCAATAGTTCGAATTGCGTTCGGATTGCCATGCATCTAAGGAGTAATTGATCCAGAAAAGCAGTATTCTGCTTTCTCGATCATTTAGAATTGTAACGTGCCTGTGAGCGCGTGTACTGGTTGATTGGGTGACTCAGCCAGTCCGCAATACACGACGAGAGTACGTAATTATGAACCCATGAGGGCCGCAATGTTGAATGCCAGCCAAGACTTGAGTTCCGTTCTGCGCAATATGCGCCGCACGGTATTGCCGAACGGACTCACCGTGATCAGCGAGGAGATGCCCCACATCCGCTCGGTCTCGGCTGGAGTGTGGATACGGACCGGCTCGCGGCATGAGGCGGCCGAGGTTAACGGGATCTCTCATTTCGCCGAGCACATGGTTTTCAAGGGCACCACCACACGCACGGCGGAGATGATCGCCCGACAGGTGGACTCCTTCGGCGGCAACCTCGACGCATTCACCGCCAAGGAGTGCGTCTGCTTCAACGTCAAGATACTGGACGAGCACCTGGGCGACGCCATGGACGTGCTCAGCGACCTTGTGCTGAACCCTTCCTTCAATGACGCAGACGTGAAGAAGGAGCGCAGCGTCATCATGGAAGAGATCAAGATGGACGAGGACAATCCGGATTACCTCGTCCATGAGATCTTCGTGCAGAGCTTCTGGAAGGACCATCCTCTCGGCAGGCCGATCCTGGGGACGCGCGACACGGTGCGGAAATTTGGGCCGGAGATGCTCTTCGACTACTACCGGGAGCGCTTCCAGGCCGGCAACATCGTGATCGCGGCCGCGGGAAACCTGAAGCACGACCGCTTCCTGGAGTTGGTGACGCAGAAGTTTGCAAACCTGCTTGCAGCGGCCAGCGAGCTGCGCGACATAGCACCCACGCCTATGGCCAAGATCTCCATGCGCAACAAGAAGTCGCTGGAGCAGGTGCAGCTTTGCATCGGAGTGCCCTCGTACTCGATCTCGCACGAGAAGCGTTACTCCTCCTTTATTCTGAACACGCTGCTGGGCGGTGGGATGAGCTCGCGGCTTTTCCAGAACATCCGCGAGAAGCAGGGGCTGGTCTATTCGATCTTCAGCGAGTTGAACCCATACCGCGATACGGGCTGCCTGGCCGTGTATGCGGGTACCTCGAAGGAGTCCGCGCCCAAAGTAGTGCAGTCGGTGTTGCGCGAGTTCCGCGATCTGAAAGAGGTGCCGGTGAGCACCGAGGAGCTGGTCCGGGCCAAGGCGCAGTTGAAGGGGAGCCTGATGCTCAGCCTGGAGTCCTCCATGGCGCGGATGAGCAACCTTGCGCGCCAGGAGATGTACTACGACCGCTTCTACGGGATGGACGAGATCACCGACCGCATCGAAGCCGTCGAGGTCGAGGACGTGCAGAAGGTCGCCCAGGAGTTCTTCGTCTCGGACCAGATCGCGGTGACAGTGCTGGGGAACCTGACCGGGCTGAAGCTCTCGCGCGACCAGATCGCCTGCTGAGAACGCGCCTTAATCGGAAATCTGCCCTCAATCGAACGTTCATTGCCGCTGATTTGGTCAATTAACGTTACGTTCAGCTCTGGCGATGACACGTTTTGTCACTGCGAATTGACGGTCCGCCTCCATCGTTGCTGGCGGCGAGGCCGGGCGAGCCGAGGCCGGCAATTTTGCATCTCCAATCTAAGTTCATGCATATCTGCGGTTTACAAGCTCTGGCTTCCTGCCCGGCAAAGGCGGCCGCACATTGGCATCCCGATTGCCCATAGCAGAGGCGAGCTTTGGACCGCGCTCAACGTAGCACAGCGGTAGTGGTTCAAGAAAGATTAAGCCAGGCGAAGTATTCCGGGGGGGATCCGAGCCTGAACGGTGGGCACCACGAACAGTGGTGCCTCTTGTTTTCTGTGGTTCCACGATATTTGTTCGCCAGCCGCGCTTTTGTATAGTGCTCCTATCGGCCCACGGCAAATGACTCCACCTGGACAAGCCCACGAATGGCTTGCTGGGGTGGTGCTGGCGGGAGAAGCACCGCGGAGACGGGGATGCCCACGCGCACCAGCCGGCCATGTTACCTGCAGGGTACGGAAGTGACACAGATTGTCTGACACAACTAACGCGCGGCGTCATTCCCAAGGTGGGTCAAGTTTCCAATAAGGTGCGGGTGATCTTCGGGAATGATTTCAAGTTGTTGGATAGTAAGGAAATCAGTTGGCGGTAGCGGCAGTGAATCAGAGTTGGCAATCCAGTTGCTTTAACCAAAGCGCATCCGCAATTCACAACCGAGCTTTACGAGACTAAGCGGAACCAAGAGCACAGGAGACTAAGAATGCGTAAACAGAAGGGTTTTTCACTGATTGAACTGCTGATCGTCGTGGCGATCATCCTCATCATCGCCGCCATTGCCATTCCCAACCTGCTGCGCTCGCGCATCGCCGCCAACGAAGCTTCGGCTGTGGGCTCTGTGCGCACGATCAACACCGCCGAGGTCACCTATGCCGCGACCTATCCCGAGCAGGGCTTCGCCACTGACCTCACCCTGCTGGGCGGCACCGGCACCTCCGCTACCTCTGACGCGGCGCTTCTGCTGGACCAAGTTCTTGCGGCGGGAACCAAGAGCGGATATTCCTTCACCGCCGTCGGCAGCGGCGGCAACCCTCCGACCTCGCCGAACGTGCTGTACACCGTGACTGCGTCTCCGGTCGTTGTGGACCAGACCGGCAAGCGCTACTTCTTCAGCGATCAGTCGGGCGTGATCCGTTACAACGCCACGGGCGTTGCCGGCGCCGGCGACCTAGCGCTGCAGTAAACGGCTAGAAACGATCCTGATGTTGGACCGGGGAGGAGCAAATCGCTCCTCCCCTTTATTTATGGTGCGCAATTGCCATGCGGCGTCGCGCCAGAGAGATGGCTGACGTCCTCCGGCTGTTTTGGTAAGCTGAGGGCTTGAGGACCTGATCGAACTCACCATGGCCGCAATTGAGATCCAGGGACTGGAAAAGGTCTACCGGACCGGCTTCTTCTCCCATAAGCTGAAGCGCGGGCTGATGCCACTGACGCTCTCGGTGGAAGAAGGCGAGGTCTTTGGTTGCCTTGGGCCCAATGGCGCCGGCAAGACCACAACACTCAAGCTGCTCCTCGGGCTGGTCTTCCCTACCAGCGGCACCGCCACGATTTTGGGGCGGCCGCTGGGCGACATTGAGGTCAAGCACCACATCGGCTACCTGCCTGAACAGCCCTACTTTTACGACCACCTGACCGCGGTGGAGCTGCTGGACTACTACGCCCGGCTGAGCGGAGTAGACGCGCGCGAACGCAAGCGCAAGGTGGAGCGAGCGCTCTCGCGGGTGGGCATGAGCGACGCGGCGCGGACACAGCTCCGAAAGTTCTCCAAAGGCATGCTGCAGCGAGTCGGAATCGCGCAGGCCATTGTTCATGATCCGAAGCTGTTGCTGCTGGACGAGCCGATGAGCGGGCTGGACCCCATTGGCCGCCGCGAGGTCCGCGACCTGGTGCAGCAGCTCAACGAAGAAGGCAAAACGGTCTTCTTCTCCACCCACATCCTGAGCGATGCAGAGACGCTGTGCGACCGCGTCGCCGTGTTGAACAAGGGCGAGTTGAAAGGCGTGGGCGTGGTGGCCGACCTGCTGCGCGAAAAGCTCGGCGAGGTGGAGGTGGTCTTCAGCGGCGCGCAGGCGGTAGCGGAGCTCTCGTCTCTGGGCGCGCTATGCCATGCCACCGGCGACGTGGTGCGCGCGCTTCTGCCGGAGCGCTCGCTGGAGCCGGTGCTGGCCGCGCTGCGCAAGAACCAGGCGCGGCTGATCAGCGTAACTCCGGTGCAGGCAACATTGGAGGACTACTTCCTGGAGCGCGTCGGCGACGAAAGTCCGACGAAGCCGAATGAGGTGAAGGCATGACGGGACGTCTGTGGGCCATCGCCTATAACACCTTCCGCGAGGCGGTGCGCGACCGCGTGCTCTACAACCTCGTCTTGTTCGCACTGCTGATCGTGGGCGCCTCGATCATCTTCGGGCAGGTCTCGATCGAGATCAACCGCATCGTGCTGATCAACCTGGGGCTGACGGCCATCTCGCTCTTCGGCATTGTGATTGCCATCTTCATCGGCATCGGCCTGGTCTCCAAGGAGATCGACAAGAAGACGCTGTACACCGTGCTGGCGGCGCGTCCGGTGCGGCGGCGCGAGTTTATCGCGGGCAAATTTCTTGGTCTGGTGATGACCTTGACGGTGAACGCGCTGCTGATGAGCGTGGGCTTTTTCGCGGCGGTGCTCTACGTCTCGCACGGGCTGGGACGCGGCGATCTGCAACTGGTGACGGCGATATACTTCATCCTGCTGGAATTTGTTCTGATCACGGCGCTGGCGCTGCTTTTCTCGACCTTCTCAACGCCGGTCTTTTCGTCGATCTTTGCCTTTGCGATCTTCGCCATCGGCAGCTTCGCCGAAGACCTCCGCAGCTTTGCGTCGATGGCTACCGGCGCGGCGCACCTGGTGATAAGCACGGCGGCCTACATGGTGCCGAACTTCGCCGCGCTGAACGTCGTGAGCCAGGTTGCGCACGGAACGCCTGTCGAACCGAAGCTGATTCTGCTGAACAGCCTTTACGTGCTGGTCTACACCGCGGCGGTATTAACCGCTTCGGTGTGGATCTTCGAGCGGCGCAATCTGAAGTGAGCTGCAGATGACCACGGTGCGGGCACAGACAACCTACGCGCTGCTGCTGGCGTTGCTGCTGGGCGCGAGCACGCTGCTGGTCCGCCAGATCGACCAGGTGCGCGGCGACACCGTGTTGCAGGAAATGCTTTACATTCCCTCGCCGAAGGTGGTGAAGCGCCTGAGCCTGGGCTACTCCGGCCTGCTCGCCGATGTTTACTGGACCCGCGTGGTGCAGTACTTCGGCGAAAAGCACAAGGCCCAGTCGAAGCATTACCTGATCCTCGAGCCGCTGCTGGAGATGACGACGGAGCTGGATCCGAAGTTGCTTCCGGCCTACCACTTCGGCTCGGTCTTTCTGGCGCAGAAGCCGCCCGAGGGCGCAGGCGATCCTCAGGCCGCGGCGCGCCTGGTGGAAAAGGGAATACGCGAGAACCCCGGGGCCTGGCGGCTTTACTACGATCTGGGTTACATCTACTGGCTCGAGTTAAAGGACCCGGCGAGGGCTGCCGATGCCTTTGAGCGCGGCTCGCAGGTCCCCGGCGCTCTTCCCTGGATGCACGTGATGGCAGCCGCGTTGAAGGCGCATGCCGGCGAGACCGAGACCGCAATCTACATGTGGACCAACATCCTGAAGACCACCGAAGACAAGAACCTGAAAGCGAACGCAATCAGCCGCCTGCGCTGCCTGCGCGTGGACACCGAAGTGAAGCTTCTGCAGGACCGGGTGGACGTGTTTATGCAAAAGAGCGGGCACAAGCCGGCGAGCTGGCAGGAGCTGATCTCCGCGGGTCTGCTGCGCGGGGCACCGAAGGATCCGGCGAGCAAAGCCTACCAACTGGCGGACGGCCGTGTGCAGGTGGCGCAGCCGGACCTGTTCCCGTTCATCACGCGCGGGCTGCCCCCGGGTGAGGAAGCCGGCGATCTGCCCACCGAAAAAGGCTTCAAATCGGTCAAAATCAAATGATGAGGATGGGTGCAAGAATCCTGGCGCTGTGCCTGCTGAATGTTGGGCTTTGCGCGCAGATGCCTGAGGCCCTTGGTGCCCGGGAAGTAGCGGCAAAGATCGATGCGCGCTACAACGGCATGAAGTCGCTGAGCGCGGAATTTACGGAAAATTATTCCAACGGAGCCATCCAGCGCAGCGAGAGCGGCACGTTGAAAATCAAAAAGCCGGGCAAGATGCGCTGGGACTACACCTCTCCGCGCGAGAAGCTCTTTCTCACGGACGGCTCCACTGCGTGGTTCTACCTGCCGGGCGAACGGCAGGCGCGGCGCGCGGCGGTGAAGAAGCTGGACGACCTGCGCTCGCCGCTGCGGTACCTGCTTGGTCGCACAAAGCTGGCGAAGGAGCTGCGCGGCCTCTCGCTCGCGACCGATGTGCCGCCGGAGAGCTCTGGAAATGTGATGCTGCGCGGTGTTCCGGTGGGAATGGAGGACCGCGTCTCGCAGGTCCTGCTGGAAAGCGACGCACAAGGCTACCTGCGGCGAATCATTATGGATGAGCTCGACGGGAGCAGGACCGAGTTCCGGCTGAGCGCACAGCGCGAGAACCTCGCCATGGAGGACGCCGAGTTCCGCTTCCATCCGCCAGCCGGAGTTGAGGTCTTGAAGAGCGACCAACTGCAGCCCTAGAGCCCAAAAAAGAGCCCAAAAAGTGAGCTTCCCGCGCTGGCCTTACATTGTCAGATTGCGATAACGGGCCCGGTTCCGGGCAACAATCCCCGAGCTTTCAAGATGTTAGACTAGTTAGACTCCAAGCCGGGGTCCCCGAGCTGGCCTGCATTGGGCTCGCTGGGGCGCAGGACGGGGTCCCCAGCTAGCCTGCATTTGGCTTGCTGGGGTGTAGGAGACGCATGGCCGAGTTTGTAATTCGCATGGCGGACGATCGCGGCAAGGTGATGGAAAAGGCCGAGTCGGGCTACTCCGCCACGGAGATTCGCGACCGCTATCAGCAGTCCGGCTATCTCGTCTACTGGGTAAAGCCCCGCGGCCTGCTCACCGCCGGCGAGCTCCGGCTTCGGCCGCGGCGTAAGGTCAAGCTGGAAGAGTTCGTCATCTTCAACCAGCAGTTTTTGACCCTGATTCGCGCCGGGCTTCCGATTGTGCAGGCGCTGGAGCTGCTCGCCAAGCGGCAACGCAACCAGTATTTCCGCATGTTGCTCGAGGATGTGCGCGACCGGACGAAGGGCGGAGACCTGCTCTCAACGGCATTCGAGAAGCAGGGTGCGTTCCCAAAGCTTTATTCCACCACGCTGATGGCCGGCGAAAAGAGCGGCAACCTCGAGGACGTGCTTTCGCGCTATGTCGCATTCCAGCGGCTGGGACTGAGCTTTCGCAAGAAGCTTATCGCCTCGCTGATCTATCCCGTGCTGCTGATCGTGGGCGTCATCGGCCTGATCACCATGCTGGTGACCTTCGTCGTGCCGAAGTTCGCCGCCCTGTTCAGCGATTTGAACCAGAAGCTGCCTCCGCTGACGGAGTTCACCATCAGCACGGCGCTTGCCGCGAAGAAGTTCCTGCCCTGGTTTGTGCTTGCCTGCATTGCCATCTACATCGCAATGAACCGCTGGTCGAAGACGCAGCAGGGGGCCGAGACGCTGGACCGCATCAAACTAAGTATGCCGCTGCTGGGCACCATCTGGCAGCGCTACCAGATTGCGGTCTTCTCGCGCATGCTCTCCACCCTGCTCGCCGGCGGCCTGCCGCTGGTCAGCTCGCTGGAGACGTCGGGGCAATCGATGGCAAGCCGGCTGATCATGGGGGGAATTGAGGAGGCGACCCGGAGCGTGCGCGAGGGCAAGACGCTGGCGCACAGTCTGGAGCAGACCGGGGTCTTCCCCGAGCTGGCAGTGGAGATGGTGGAGGTGGGCGAGGCCACCGGAGCGCTGCCGACCATGCTGAACTCCGTCGCGGAGTTCTACGAAGAAGACGTGCAGACAGCGCTGACAGCGGCGATGTCGCTGATTGAGCCGCTGCTTCTGGTGACCATGGGCCTGGTGGTGGGCTTTATCCTGATTTCGCTGTATCTGCCGATCTTCAGCTTCACGGCGGGATGAGAACGGTTCAACTTCCCCGCCCCGTTCAGAAGATGGGGGAACGCATCCCGGGGTCAGCGATGCAACGGCGGCGGCGCGGGACCTGGGCACCGAGTGAATTATTCCGGGGAATTTTTCGAAAGTTGATGTAACGAGGGTTATGGAAC
>Ga0137366_10004499_pt1 | contig 10914 bp, 10 predicted proteins | sample SagtaG_8_FD_104938 | JGI IMG/M metagenome (GOLD analysis project Ga0137366, IMG submission 104938) | Vadose zone soil microbial communities from Sagehorn Ranch, Mendocino, California, USA - Sage1_L_60_16 metaG | ecosystem: Environmental > Terrestrial > Soil > Vadose zone | place: USA... | reverse complement strand
TTGGCGTCGCCGCTGTAGTGGGCGGTCCAGAAGTAGGTGCCGACGGCGGTGGGGGTGAAGTTCCCTGAGTTGTAGTCGCCGCTGCCGTTGACCGTCACCGGGGTGAGGCCGGTGGTGACTTCGGTCGTGCACTGGTCGTCGCTGAACAGGTGGAAGGTGATCGTGCCGGTCGCGTCGCTGGTCGTGCCGCTCAGGGTGGCGGTGTCGCTGATCGGGTCACCGATCGTCACCGACGCCGTCGCGCTGGTGGTCATGGCGGTGCAGTTGGTGATATGCACCCGCTCGGGCGCGATGAAGTCCTTGAGCTCGGCCGCGAACGAGTCCGAGGAGCGGCTCTTGAGGTAGGCGGAGCCGAACGAACCACATCCGTTGCCAGGGAAGAGGGCGGCAAACGAGATGGACGCCTCGCCGAAGGTGAACGGGTCGAGCGGTCCGACGCCACCGCTGTCGCCAGCCGAGATCGCAGAGGTGTTCACCGAGCCCAGAGCCTGCGGGTTCGCGCCGCCGCTGATGACCGTCGCCGGCCCCCAGACCGATCCGGTCCAGGTCCGGATCGAGATCGTCGGCACGGTGCCGCCCTTGGAAAGGTCGTAGGTGATCAGCTTGTCGCCGGTGGTCCGCAGCGGCGTCTCCGGGGTCACGCCCGAGCCGTTGTTGGCGCAGTTGGTCGGCGTCGCCGACGGGTTGCAGAACTTCTGGTTCAGCTCGAAGTCCATGTTGGTCGTGCCCGATGGGCTCTGCACGCGCGACCAGAACAGCTCGAGGAACTTTTGGCTGGCGCCGGTCTCCGTGAAGGCCCCGAACACCTTCAGGTCACTCTTGTTGGGCGGGATGGAGCCGCTGACGATGGTCGGGTTGGCGTTGTTCTCGGCCGTGCCCTGACCGAACGAGTCATCGGTAGATCCGGACGGTTTGTCGTTCTTCGCCAACACGCCCGACCGCAGGGCGCTCCCCGTTCCGTCGGCGAGCCAGTCGATGCACGGGTCCCCGCCATCGACCTTCAGGTTGCCGCTCGCGTCGATCTCGAAGTTGCTGCCCGACAGCACGTTCGCGGTCGGGCACGAGGCGGCGGCCGCCACTTGCAGCCTCACCGCCGGCACGCTGAGCAGTGCGACGAGCAGCGGTATCGCGGCCAGCGCGACCGCTTTCACTGTGCGCCTTTTCACAAAACCCCCTCCAGACCGGTGTGCAACTGAAGCACACCAACAAGTCCCCACAAACCATGACCGACTCGGTCCACCACCCCCGTCCCTCCCACGAGACCGGTTCAAATGATTCCTCCCTGATGCCCCATTTGCCTATCGGGGCATGCCTCGCGGCCGGATGCCATCTGAGAGGGGGAAGCGAACCAGTCAGTTAGCCAACCAAGAAGAGCGTCGGCGGGCCGTCACGCGTTACACGCACGCCGCCGGCCATGTCCTGGCTGGTAGACTGCCGCGCGGAGGCTTGGCCGAGCGGTCGAAGGCACACGCCTGGAAAGCGTGTAGGGGGGTAACCTCCTCGAGGGTTCGAACCCCTCAGCCTCCGCTGGAGCGCTGGAGAGGCCGGAAGTGGCGGCGCGGCGGTCGAGCCGATAGGCTGATCCCGGACCGTGCTAGGTGGGGAGCTAGCGGTGCCCTGTACCCGCAATCCGCTCCAGCGGGGCTGAATCCCTGCCCGAGGGCTCGCGTCCGAAGGTCAGCACCAGGTACGGAGTGTTGACGGTCAGGTCCCGCGCAACGCCACCTTGCGAACCGCGTCAGGTCCGGGAGGAAGCAGCGCTAAGTGAGCACTGGCGGGTGCCGCGGGTGTGCCGGGCCCGAGCCACCGGCTTGGCGGGCGCTCCGGGCGGCGATCTCGACGGCAGGTGCACGGTCCGCTCCCCTGTCCGCGCTCGCGCCCGAGTCGAACCCATGACGTACGTCTCCCTCTACCGCAAGTGGCGCCCCCAGACCTTCGCCGACGTGGTCGGCCAGGACCACGTGGTCGGCACGCTGGTCAACGCCATCCAGACCGGCCAGGTCCACCACGCGCTGCTGTTCACCGGCACGCGCGGGACCGGCAAGACCTCGACGGCGAGGATCCTGGCCAAGGCGCTCAACTGCGAGCGCGGCCCCACGCCGGAGCCCTGCAACGCCTGCGCCGCGTGCCGCTCGATCACCGAAGGCACCAGCCTCGACGTGACCGAGATCGACGCCGCCAGCCACGGCTCCGTGGACGATGCCCGCGACCTGCGCGAGAAGGCGAACTACGCGCCCGCGGCGTCGCGCTTCAAGATCTACATCGTCGACGAGGCCCACATGGTCACCCCGCAGGGCTTCAACGCGATGCTCAAGGTGCTCGAGGAGCCGCCGGAGCACGTCCGCTTCGTCTTCTGCACCACCGAGCCGCACAAGGTTATCGAGGCGATCCGCTCGCGCTGCCAGCGGCACGACTTCCGGCGCGTGCGCACGGCCCTGCTGGCCGAGTACTTCGCCAAGGTCTGCACGGCGGAGGGCGTCGACGTCGAGCCGGCAGCCTTGGAGGTGATCGCGCGCGCGGCCGACGGCTCGGTGCGCGACGGGCTGAGCCGGCTCGACCAGGTGATCACCTTCGCCCGTGGGCGGGTGACCCTGTCCGTCGTGACCCAGGCGCTCGGCGCCCTCCCCGCGGAGGTCCGCTTCGAGCTGGCCGAGGCGATCGCCGGCCAGCGCGTGGCCGACGTGTTCGCCTGCGTGGAGCGCGTGGCCGACGCGGGTCACGACCTCCAGCAGTTCGCCAGGGAGGGGCTGGAGCACCTGCGCGACCTGTACGTGCTGCGCATCGCGCCGGACTCGGCCACCCTGGTCGACGTCACCCCGGAGACCCGCGAGCGGCTGGCGTCCCAGGCCGGGCGCTTCGGTCCCGGCGAGCTCGCCAGGGCCCTGCGCATCCTCGGCGACGTCTACCTCGACATGCGGACCGCCACCGACCAGCGGCTGGTGCTCGAGGTGGGCATGTCGCGGGCCGCGATGCCCGAGGCGTCGGTGGACGCCGAGGCCCTCCTCGCACGGATCGAGCGGCTCGAGCGGCGCCTGTCGATCGTCCCCGGCGACGGCGACCAGGGCACTTTGGGGAGCGGGCCGGCACCGGCAGCGGCGGCACCGGCGGAGGCGCCCCGTACCGAGCCGGGCAAGCCGACCGCGCCGCCCGCTCGCGGTGCCGCCGCCGCTCGCGGTGGCCCGGCCGCGCCGCCCGCTGCCGGTGCCGCGGCCGCCTCGGCGGCGGAGGACGACTGGGCCGCGCCGCAGCCGGTGGCGTCCGCCCCGGTCGACTTCGACCTGGTGACCAGGTCCTGGGGCGGGGTGATCCAGCGGGTGCAGAGGGCCAGCCGGGTGACCGCCGACTTCCTGAAGCACGGCAGGCTGGTCGGGCTCGAGAACCAGCAGGTGGTCGTGGAGTTCTCCCCCGAGCACCGCTTCCACGCCGAGGCGCTCGGCAAGAACGGCCGCGACCGGCACGTGGAGGCCGCGCTCGAGGCGGCGGTCGGCGGCGGCCTGCGGCTTCGGGTGGTGATCGGCGAGTCCGCGCCGGCGGTCCCGCCCGCCGTCCCGGCCACCCCGGCCACCCCGGGCGCTCCCGGGACGCCGTCGCCGGGCCCGGGCCCGGGCGACGCGGCGCCCCCGGGGGCCGGCGACCCGGGGCCCGGCGACGCTGCGGCCCAGCCCGCGCCTGAGCCGCCCCCCGTGGAGGAGTTCGAGATCGACCCCGACAACGACGAGGGAGAGCCGCTCGACGCGGACGCGGACGCGCGGGCGGTGGCAGACTGGGCCGCCCGGGAGCTGGGCGGCCAGGTGGTCGAGGAGCGGCCGAACAAAGCTCCGGCCGGCAGGCGGGCCAAGGGGTCGAAGACCAGGGAGCGCAGCGAAAGGGGCAAGCGGTGAGCATGGGCCGCGGTGGCTTCAACCCGAACCAGATGCTCAAGCAGCTACAGAAGATGCAGCAGCAGGTGCAGCAGGCCCAGGACAAGCTGGCCGAGGAAGTAGTCGAGGGCAGCGCCGGCGGCGGCGTGGTCACGGCCCGGGTCACGGGAGACGGCATGGTCGAGTCGGTCTCGATCGACCCGGACGCGGTCGACCCGGACGACGCCGAGATGCTCGGCGACCTGGTGACCGCCGCGGTCAATGAGGGCCTGCGCAAGGCCAAGGACCTCGCCGCGGAGCGGCTCGGCAATGCCACCGGCGGGCTCGGCCTGCCTCCCGGGCTCGGTATCTGACGCCCTCGCAGGAGACCGCTCACGTGTACGAGGGCCCCGTTCAGGATCTGATCGACGAGCTCGGGCGGCTTCCGGGCATCGGGCCGAAGAGCGCGCAGCGCATCGCCTTCCACCTGCTCAAGGTGGAACCGGCCGACGCCGAGCGCCTCGCAAGGGCGATCCAGGAGGTCAAGGCCCGGGTCCACTTCTGCCGCGCCTGCTGGAACGTGGCCGAGGGCGACGTGTGCCGCATCTGCAAGGACCCGCGCCGCGACGCCAGCCTGGTCTGCGTGGTCGAGGAGCCACGCGACCTGGTGGCGGTCGAGAAGACGCGCGAGTTCCGCGGCCGCTACCACGTCCTCGGCGGCGCCATCAGCCCGATCGAGGGCGTCGGCCCTGACGACCTGCACATCCGCGAGCTGCTCGCCCGGGTCCAGCCGGACGGCGTCCGCGAGGTCATCCTCGCCACCAACCCGAACGTGGAGGGCGAGGCCACCGCCATGTACCTGGCGCGCCTGCTGTCGCCGCTCGGGGTCCGGGTGACGCGGCTCGCCAGCGGCCTGCCGGTCGGCGGCGACCTCGAGTACGCCGACGAGGTCACCCTTGGCCGCGCCTTCGCCGGCCGCCGCGACATGTCCCCCTGATAGGCTGGGTCAGGCCCGCCTGCGCCGCAGGGCAACGTCGTCCGACCCTTGGCAGACCGACCTTGGCAGAGGGACCCCCGATGGCCTTGATCGTGCAGAAGTACGGCGGCACCTCGGTCGCCGACGCGCCGAGGATCAGGCGCGTCGCCGACCGGGTGGTTGCGACCAGGCAGGCCGGCAACGACGTCGTGGTGGTGGTCTCGGCAATGGGGGACACCACCGATGACCTGGTCGCGCTCGCCCGCCGGGTCTCGAGCGACCCGCCCCCGCGCGAGCTGGACATGCTGCTCACCGCCGGGGAGCGCATCTCCATGGCGCTGCTGGCGATAGCCATCGCCGAGCGCGGGGTGACCGCCAAGTCGTTCACGGGCTCCCAGGCCGGCATCATCACCGACACCCTGCACGGCAAGGCGCGCATCCTCGACGTGCGCGCCGGCCGCATCAGCGAGGCCCTGTCGCAGGGACACGTCGTCATCGTGGCCGGCTTCCAGGGGGTCTCCACCGACCGCGACGTCACCACCTTGGGCCGTGGCGGCTCGGACACCACCGCCGTTGCCCTCGCCGCCGCGCTCGACGCCTGGAGCTGCGAGATCTACACCGACGTCGACGGCGTCTACACCGCGGACCCGCGCCTGGTGCCCGAGGCGCGCAGGCTGCACGTCGTCTCCTACGAGGAGATGCTCGAGATGGCGGCCTGTGGCGCCCGGGTGCTAATGCTGCGCTGCGTGGAGTACGCCCGTCGCTACGGCATCCAGCTCCACGTCCGCTCGAGCTTCACCGATGCGCCCGGGACCTGGGTGCGCGAGGAGGACGAACGAATGGAGAAGGCGATCATCTCCGGGGTGCCGCACGACACCTCGGAGGCCAAGGTGACCATCGTCCGCGTCCCCGACCGGCCGGGGATCGCCGCCAGGATCATGCGCGGCATCGCCGAGCAGGGCATCAACGTGGACATGATCGTGCAGAACGTGTCCCACGGCGGCTCCACCGACATCTCCTTCACCGTGCCCAAGAGCGACCTGGCCGGCGCCATGGTCGTGCTCGAGAAGCTCGCCAGCGAGGTCGGCGCCGTCGAGGTGGTCGCCGACTCGGACATCGCCAAGGTCTCGCTGGTGGGGGCGGGCATGAAGTCGAGCCCAGGGGTGGCGGCCGGCATGTTCGAAGCGCTCGCCGACGCCGGCGTGAACATCGAGATGATCTCGACCTCGACGATCCGCGTCTCCTGCGTGGTGCGCTCCTCCGACGTCGCCACGGCGGTGCGCGCCATCCACGACCGCTTCCACCTCTCCCACGAGGCGGACTTCCGCCACGAGCACGGCGACGGCACCGCCGAGATCCCGGTGGTGCGGCCATGACGCGGACGACGAGCGCAATGACCCGGGCGGTGATCGTGGGCGCCACCGGCGCGGTCGGCGAGGACCTCCGCCGCATCGTGGCCGAGCGCGAGCTGCCGGTGGACGAGGTCCGCATGGTCGCGTCGGCACGCTCGGTGGGCCGGCGCGTCACGTTCCGCGGCGAGGAGGTCGAGGTCGGCCCGCTTGTGCCCGAGGCGTTCGACGGGGCGGCGATCGCGATGTTCTCCGCCGGCGGCGGGATCTCGCGCGAGTGGGCGCCGGTGGCGGCCGCCCGTGGCGCGGTGGTGGTCGACAACTCCAGCGCCTGGCGGATGCACCCGGAGGTGCCGCTGGTCGACGCGGACGTCAACGCCGAGGTCGCGCGCGAGCACCCCGTCGGCATCGTCGCCAACCCCAACTGCACCACGCTGACGATCACGCCGGTGCTCAAGGTGCTGCGCGACCTGTTCGGCCTGATGGCGATCACGCCGACCTCGTTCCAGGCCGCCGGCGGCTCCGGCCAGCGGGGAATGGACGAGCTCTTGGGGCAGGCCGCCGAGCTGACCCGCGACCGCGAGCTGCTGCGCCACGGCGGGCGGCCTGGGGCGCTGCCGGTCGGCGAGGTGTTCCCGCACCCGATCGCCTTCAACGTGATCCCGCAGTGCATGGGCTTCGACCAGACCGGCTACAGCGTCGAGGAGCTGAAGCTCCGGGACGAGCCGCGCAAGATCCTCGGCCTGCCGGAGCTCGCCAGCCACCCGACCTGCGTGCGCGTGCCGGTCATGGTCGGGCACGCGGTCTCGGTCCGGGCCGTGTGCGAGGCCCCGGTGGACCTCGACGCCTTCCGCGCGACCCTGGCCGCCGCTCCCGGCGTCACCGTGGCGGACGACCCCGCCGCCGGCGTGTACCCGACCCCGCTGGAGTGCGCCGGCACCGACGGCGTGTTCGTCGGCCGCATCCGCGCCGACCTTGCCGACGCCAACGCGGTGCTGTTCTGGTCGGTGGCGGACAACCTGCGCAAGGGCGCGGCGCTCAACGCCGTGCAGATCGGCGAGGTGCTGCTCGGGGACCAGTAGGGATCAGGGCGAGCAGCGAGCGCCAGCCCTGCTCGCTGGCGGCGCCCCAGTCCAGCACCTGGACGCTCGCGGTGACCGCACGGCTGGTCACCCGCTCGCTCACCTTGAGGACGGCCCAGCCGTCCGGCCCGTCCGGCCCGTCGACCAGGAAGACCTGCGGCGGCCCCTGACCGCGGTCGGCGAGCAGGTCGTGCAGCCACCAGGCGGTGTCCCGCTCGACCTGGCCGCTGCGGCAGTGCGCCACCCGGGTGAACCGCTCGGGCAGCGTCCTCCTCCAGGACACGCAGCTCCTCGACCGGAGTGCGAGCCAGCGAGCGGTCGATGCTCGCGCTGGCGGTGGAGTCGCCGAACGCCTGGGCGTCCTGGACCACGAGTATCCGGTGCTCTTCAGGGCGAGCTCTGCGGTAGGTTCGTGGCAATGCGCACCTCCTGTCGCTTCAACCCTACCCAATCGGTGCGTCGAGGAGGCGATGCCCATGCAGAGGCCCACGGCGGGCGCCACCACCGTGCAGGCGTGCTCACGGCGCCTGCACGACGTGCAGCGCGAGGCCCGCGCCCCGAGCGTCGCCGCCGCCGTCGTGCGCGACGGCACCGTGACCTGGTCCGATGCCGTCGGCCTCGCCGACGTGGAGCAGGGGCTTCAGCCGACCCTCGACACGCAGTACAGGATCGGCTCAATCACCAAGACCTTCACGGCCGTGCTGCTGCTCCAGCTCCGCGACGCCGGCCGCCTCGAGCTGGACGACCAGCTCGAGCGGCACCTGCCCGGCACCCCGCACGGCGACGTCACCCTGCGCCGCATGCTCGTGCACCTGTCCGGCCTGAAGCGGGAGCCGGCCGCCGGGCCGGGCGGCGAGGTCTGGGAGACGCTCGAGGACCCCGACCCCCGGGAGCTGGTGACCGGCCTGGAGCGCGCTGGCAAGGTGCTGGCGCCGGGCCGCCGCTGGCACTACTCGAACCTGGCCTTCGCCCTGCTCGGCGAGGTGGTGGCGCGACAGTCCGCGACCACGTGGGAGGCGGCGCTGCGCGAGCGCGTGCTCGAGCCCCTGGGCATGCTCCGGACCACAATGGACCCGGTCGAGCCGCGTGCGCGCGGCTATTTCGTGGACCCGTACGCCGACGTGGCCCGGCCCGAGCCACCAGTGCAGCTCCGCGGGATGGCGCCGGCCGGGCAGCTCTGGAGCACGCCCGCCGACCTCCTCCGCTGGGCGGCCTTCCTGGCCGAGCCCGAGCCGGCCGTGCTCTCACCCGACACCCTGGAGGAGATGCGCCATCCGCAGGTAATCGCGGACCTGGAGGGCTGGACCCTCGCCTGGGGCCTCGGTCTCATGCTCTACCGCCGCGGCGGGCGCATCCTGCACGGCCATGCCGGTGCCATGCCCGGCTTCCTCGCGAGCACGATGGCCTGCGCCAAGGACGGGGAGCGCGCCGGCGTCGCGGTCCTGGCCAACTCGGGCGCGGGCGTGGACGTCGAGGGCCTGGCCGCCGAGCTGCTCGCCACCGTGCTGGAGGCCGGTCCCCTCGTGCGGCCGGCGTGGCGACCGGCGGAGCCGCCGCCTGCGGAGGTCGTGGGCCTGCTCGGGCGCTGGTGGTCGGAGGGCAGCGAGTACGTCTTCTCCTGGCGCAACGCCCGGCTGGAGGCACGGCCCGCAGTCGCCAGGGAGCTGCGGCCGCAGCCTCCCGCGGTGTTCCAGCCGGACGGCCCCGACCGGTGGACGACCGTGTCCGGCCGGGAGCAGGGCGAGCTCCTCCGCGCCGTCAGGGCCGAGGACGGCACGGTCGCGCGCCTGTACTGGGCGGGCTATCCCTTCACCCGCGCCCCGGAGGTCTTCGGCGCGCGGCCCTGAGCCGTGCGGCCCTGACCTGCGCGGCCCTCAGCCGCCCAGCCCGTTAAGCTGCACCGTATGGACATTCGCATGGGAAGTCTGGAATTCGTGCCCACCAGCGTGCGGCCGGACCTGGTTGCCGCGCCGGTCGCCGCAGCCCTGGCCGCTCGGGGAGGACCCGTTCCGGTCGAGGAGGTCGGCGTGGCGGAGATCGACCCGGACCTCGCGGACACGGCGGCGTTCTGCCAGCGTTACGGGGTCAGCCTCGAGGAGTCCGCGAACTGCGTGGTGGTCGCCGCCCGTCGCGGTGGCGAGACGCGGCTGGCCGCCTGCGTCGTGCTGGCCACGACCCGCGCCGACGTCAACGGCCTGGTGCGCCGGCACCTGGACGCTCGCCGGGCCTCGTTCGCGTCGCTGGACGCGGCGGTCGCCGAGACCGGCATGGAGTACGGCGGCATCACCCCGGTGGGCCTGCCGACGAGCTGGCCGATCCTGGTCGACGCCGCCGTGGCCGCCGCGCCTCGGGTCGTCGTGGGCAGCGGCGTGCGGCGCTCGAAGCTGAGCCTGCCCGGCAAGGCGCTGGCGGAGCTGCCGGGAGCAGTCGTCTTGGACGGTCTCGGCCGTTGACCGTCGCCGCAGGCCCGCGCCTGCGTCAGCCGCCAGGACAGTCGCAGGGCGAGTGGCCACAGCGCGGGCAGCCGCTGGCGAAACGTCCGGCGGCACGCTCGAGGTCGACGCCGACGAGGTTGGCCACGCTGGTGAGCCAGGCGAGCGCGTCGCCGAGCTCGTGCTCCAGCTCGGCGGGGTCGCGCCGGCGCAGGGCCTTTGCCACCTCGCCGACCTCCTCGACCCACCACCGGAAGGTGCCGTCCACCCCGCGTGCCCGGTCGCGCTCGCCGAAGGTCGCTTCGATGCGAGCCTGCAGCTCGGCCAGTGACAGCCGGACCCCGGTTTCGCTTGGTTTCACGTGAAACAGCTCCTCGTCGACGACCAGGATCCTAACCGTCGTGACTGGTCTCCAATATGTCAAGTCCGTGGTCCTGCAATGCCTTGCCGAATGCTTGAAGCGCTTCAGCCAGCCGCGTCTCTGTCTCGGCGCGGCTGGCGCCCTTGGCCGACAACGTCACCAGCACGCGCACGTCATCGCCGAAACGACGAGCCCGAGATTTCAGGTACACGTCGAACTGGGAAGCGGCATCGAAATCTCGAAGCGCGGCATCGAGTGCCGACTCGTCATTGCTCGACGTAACGATGTTGACGTTGCCGAACGCACCCACTCCCAGCCATCTCGCAAAGACGTGCGTCGAGTGGTTGAGGACGATGGACTTGAGCTCGGCCGGCACCCCGGGCAGGGACAGAATGCCAGACCCCCGAACGACCAGGTGCAGAGCTGGAGCAGCGCCAACGTCATTGAATATCGCCTCCCCGCCCTTCGGGAAGAGCGCCATCTTTTCACGCGCCCGACGAGTCTCCTCGCTGTTGGGCTCAGGGACACGACCCTGCTCGGCCAACTCCCTGTACCTTCGCTCAACGATTGCGAGCGCCTTGCTGTCCACCCTGAGCGGCAGGCCCGCGTACGCGGCAACAGCAGAGACCGTGAGATCGTCGCGAGTCGGTCCGAGGCCGCCAAGTGTGAGGATCAGATTTGGACGCAGCGCGAACGCCTGATCGAGCGCGAGCCCGATGCGCTCTTTGACGTCGGGGACCGTGCATATCTGAAGCGTGCTGGCACCACGTCCCGACACTTGCCTGCACATCCACCCGCTGTTGGCGTCGGTCGTGCTGCCGTCCAGGATCTCGTTGCCTATGACGATAACGGCCGCCGTTCTCATTTACCACGTC
>Ga0137366_10004497_pt1 | contig 10915 bp, 9 predicted proteins | sample SagtaG_8_FD_104938 | JGI IMG/M metagenome (GOLD analysis project Ga0137366, IMG submission 104938) | Vadose zone soil microbial communities from Sagehorn Ranch, Mendocino, California, USA - Sage1_L_60_16 metaG | ecosystem: Environmental > Terrestrial > Soil > Vadose zone | place: USA: California... | reverse complement strand
GCGAAGCGTGCGAGGCCGTCAAGCGGCTGGAAGAAAAGGTCGCGGCACAGCAGGCTGAAATCGATGCGCTGAAGGCTGCTCAGCAGGCTGCGCAGCCCACGCCTCCGACTGCAGACGAAGAGGCACGCCGCGCTGCTGCCGAGGCGCAACGCAAGGCTGATGAGGCCGCCGCCGCCGCTGCAGCTGCATCGGCTCAGGCAAACGCTGCCAACACCACCGCCGGCAAGGCCCAGGAAAGCGCCAACGCCGCCACTGCGCAGGCGCAGAGCGCAGAGAAGAAAGCGGCTGCACTCGAAGAGCCCGCCTACGTTCACTACAAGGGCGTGAAAATCACCCCCGGTGGATATGGGCAGTTTGCATCCATCTACCGCACGCACAACGCCAACTCCGATACCGCCAGCAGCTTCGGCACCTACCCGCTCTCCGGCAGCGCCAACTCGCACGTGAACGAATGGCGCGAAAGCGGCCGCGCCAGCCGCCTCTGGCTGAAGGTGGAAGGCGAGGCGAAGAGCATGAAGATGCTCGGATACGTCGAGACCGACTTCCTGGGCACCACGCCGAATGCCACCGAATCGGCGACCAATAGCTACGCGCTGCGCGTGCGCGTGGCATATGGCAGCGTGGCTTTCCGGAGCGGCTGGCGAATTACGGGTGGTCAGACTTATTCGCTGCTGACGCTCAATAGAGTTGCCGCCGATCCGCTGACCGAGGCGTTGCCGGCTGTGATCGACAACTCCTTCATGACAGGCTTCTCCTATGCCCGCCAGGGGGCGATCCGCGTGAGCAAGTCCATCGGCAGCCATGCCTGGCTGGCGATTTCGGCGGAGAATCCGGAGACTGTGACGAGCGTGAACTGCTTGCAGGTTGCGACCACGGGTGTGGCAGTAGTTCCGGCAAGCTGCAGCCTCGGAGCCATCGTTCAGGGCCTGCAGAACACCGCTCTTACGAACTCGCCGACAAGCTTTGCGGCCGGGGTCACTCCGTCGAACGACGTCGCTCCGGACCTGATGGCGAAGGTCGTCGTCGAACCCGGCTGGGGCCACTTCGAAGTGGTTGCGCTCGGCCGCTTCTTCCGCGACCGCATCTATCCTGCAACCGCGATCGGTGGGGCCACTCCGGTCGGAATCGGACACAACGAGGTGAACGCAGGCGGCGGACTCGGCTTTGGCGCCGTCCTGCCGGTCGTTCCCAAGAAAGTTGATATCGTCCTGCACGCGTTGGGCGGCAAGGGAATCGGCCGCTATGGTAGCGCTGCCGGTCCCGACGTGACGGTTAAGAGCGACTTCTCGCTTGTGCCGATCAAGGGCCTGCAACTGTATGCCGGCATCGAATTACATCCCACCCCGAAGCTCGATCTGTTCGTCTACGGTGGCGATGAGTACTATGGCAAGACCAATTACACGATCGCCCAGACCGTCGCCGGCGTCACCAACACGTACGTGATCGGATACGGAGCCCAGGAGTTCCTCAATGGCGGCTGCAACACCGAGTTCCCGAGCACGACGGCTACTTCGGCACTGCAGTGCCAGTCATCTGTTCAGAACCGCAACCTTTGGGAAGTGACGCCGGGCTTCTGGTATCGCTTGTACAAGGGCAAGGAGGGCACCGTGCAGTTCGGCGTCCAGTATGCGTACAACTATCGCAGAACGTGGACGGGCACGGGTGCAACCCCCGGCACTCTGGCGAAACCGGTGGCCATCGAGAACACCGTCATGACTGCGTTCCGTTACTACCTGCCGTAAACCGCAGGCGAGAGCTTCGCAGGGCGGAGCTCTCGTTGTGATCAACCGAAGCTGGTAGAGTTCAGAAGCCGGCGGACCCAGCACATGGTTCGCCGGCTTTTGCTTGGCCGTGAGACACACTCATTCACGCGCAACGGCCGCTCTCCGTTTAACTCTTGCGCCGCTCTGCATTCATCTTCTATTAACATTGTTCTGCTAGCGTGAAGCTGTGAGCGCGAATCCAGAGCTGCGCACCCTCCCTCGCATACAGATGCCGCCGCCTGCGCGCGAGCAGGGGCTGGAGACACCTGTGGTCTCGGCGGCCCCGCGCATCGAGCTGCGCAGCAGCAAAATCAGCAAGTACCTGGATGTGGCATTTCGCAATGCCCTGTGGTTGTGCTCGGCCTCGATCCTGGCAGTGCTGGTGCTGTTCTTCTATGAGCTGGCAATCCGCTCCGAACTTACCATCGAGAAATTCGGCCTCAGCTTTTTTGTAGGCAGGACGTGGGACCCGGTTACGGGCGACTTTGGCGCTCTTCCGTTTATCTACGGGACGCTGGTCTCCTCGCTGCTGGCGCTGGTTTTGGCAGTCCCGCTGGCCGTGGGGGTTGCGGTGTTTGTGACCGAGTTGTGTCCGCGCTTTTTGCGCGGCACCATCTCGTTCACGGTCGAGTTGCTGGCCGCGATCCCGTCTGTGATTTACGGCCTGTGGGGAATCTTTGTTCTGGCCCCGATCTTGCGCGAACACGTCCAGCCTCGGCTGGCGCATTATCTCGGCTGGACGGGCCTTTTCGACGGCCCCGCCTATGGCCTTGGCATGCTGGCCGCGGGAATCATTCTGGCCATTATGATCATTCCCATCATCGCCTCGATCACGCGCGAGGTCCTGGTGGCAGTGCCGCAAAACCAGCGCGAGGCGGTGCTGGCGCTAGGGGCCACGCGCTGGGAGATGGTGCGCATGGCCGTGTTGCGCAATGCGCGCGCGGGCATCATGGGCGGCATTATTCTTGGCCTGGGGCGCGCCATTGGCGAGACCATGGCGGTGACGATGCTGATCGGCAATCGTCCGGAGATCGCGCGTTCGCTCTTTGCGCCGGGCTACACGATGGCCTCGGTGATCGCCAATGAGTTCTCCGAGGCCACCGACGATTTGTACCTGAGTGCGCTGATTGAGATCGGCCTGGTGCTGCTGATTGTGACCGTAATTGTGAACGCCTGCGCGCGCCTGCTGATCTGGTCGATCACGCGCGGCTACTCTGCGAGGAACAATGCCTAGCCTGTCCCGTCCGCTCAGCCTCGCACGCCGTGCCAAGAACCTGACCTTCATTGGCCTGGCCGGACTGGCTGCTATTATGGTCCTGCTGCCGCTGGCGGCCATCTTTGCCTACCTGGTGATCAAAGGAATCGGCTCGCTGAGCGTGGATTTCCTGACCCACACGCCTCGCCCCATTGGCACGCCGGGCGGCGGCATGGCCAACGCCATTGCAGGATCGACAATGATCCTCGGACTCGGATCGTTGATTGGAGTGCCCCTTGGCATCGGCGCCGGCATTTACATGTCGGAGTTCGGCGGTGGGCGGTATACCCATCTGGTCCGCTTCACGGCGGATGTGCTGAACGGCGTGCCATCGATCGTGGTGGGCATTGCGGTGTATGCGCTGGTGGTACTCCCGCAGCATCATTTCTCCGCGATCTCGGGCGGCGTCGCGCTGGGCATCATGATGATTCCCACCATTGCGCGCACCACCGAGGAGATGTTGCAGATGGTGCCGAACATGATCCGCGAAGCGGCGCTGGGGCTGGGGATTCCGCAGTGGAGAGCAACGCTGCAGGTGACCCTGCGCACCGCCTCCAAGGGCGTGATCACCGGATGCATGCTGGCCTTTGCCCGGGTGGCGGGAGAGACCGCGCCACTGCTGTTTACCGCCTTCGGAAATCAGTTCTGGAACGCGGACCCGAACCAGCCGACGGCGGCGCTGCCCCTGCAGATCTTTGCCTATGCCATTTCGCCCTTCGATGAATGGCACCGGCAGGCGTGGGCAGGCGCGCTGATTTTAATCATTTTGATTGTGATTGCGGTGACCGCGGTGCGCATTGTTACCAGCCGCGGGGTCGTGCAACACAACACCTAAGTTTTTCGAGGAGCCCTGGTCTAATGGGTGTAGGAATCGAAGTCAAGAACCTGAACGCCTGGTTCGGCAAGTCGCAGGTTCTGCAAGAGGTGAACCTGAAGGCCGACGCCAACGCGGTGACGGCGGTCATCGGTCCCTCTGGTTGCGGCAAGTCCACCTTTGTGCGCTGCCTCAACCGCATGCACGAAACCATTCCCGAGGCGCGCATGAGCGGCTCGGTAAAGGTGGGCGATATTGAGGTCTACAAGCCAGGCCAGAATGCGCCCGACGTGCGCCGGCGCATCGGCATGGTGTTCCAGAAGCCGAACCCGTTTCCGACGATGTCGATCTACGACAACGTGGCGGCCGGCCTGCGGCTGAACGGATATCGCAAGCGGCGTGAGATCGATCAGGTCGTGGAACATTCCTTGCGTGTCTCGGCACTGTGGGACGAAGTCAAGGACGTTCTGAAGAAGAAGTCGGGCGCGTCGCTTTCCGGCGGCCAGCAGCAGAGGCTTTGCATTGCGCGCGCCCTGGCCGTGCAGCCCGAACTGCTTTTGATGGACGAGCCGGCCAGCGCACTGGACCCGATTTCGACCGGCAAGATCGAAGAGCTGATCTTCCAGCTCAAGGCCGACTTTACGGTGGTCATTGTGACCCATAATATGCAGCAGGCGGCCCGTGTCGCCGACTACACCGGATTTTTCCTGATGGGCAAGCTGATCGAGTACGATAAAACGGAAAAGATCTTTACCGCGCCTTCCGATAAGCGCACAGAAGACTACATTACGGGAAGGTTTGGATGATGCGATCGCGCTTTCAAAACAGTCTGGATGAGTTGAAGGAAAAGCTGCTCGAGATGGGTGGCATGGCCGAGTCCGCCGTGGAGATGGCGGCTGAGTCCTACCGGAAGCAGGACGGGCGCCTGGCGCAACAGGTTTTCGACCGCGAGCGCCTGATCAACCAGAGCGAGCGGCAGATCGATGAACTGGCGGTGGACCTGCTGGCCATGCAGCAGCCCATGGCGACCGATCTCCGCTTTCTTCTAGCGGTGCTGAAGATCAACTCCGACCTGGAGCGAGTGGGCGACCTGGCGGTGAACATCGCGCAGCGCTCGCTGGACCTGATGCAGGAGGCCGATGTCGAGGTCCGGGTCGATATCGCGCGCATGACCACGGCGGTTTCCACCATGGTGCGCAGGGCGCTGGAATCGTTTGTTGCCGCCCGGGCCGAGGTGGCACAGGCGGTGCTGGAGATGGATTCCATCGTCGACCGCATGAAGGACGAGGCATTCGTCAACCTGGTGGCGCAGATGAAACAGGACCCCGAGCATGTGCGCGCCTACCTGGACGTTCTGCTCATCGCGCGCAGCCTGGAACGCATCGCCGACCACGCCACCAATATCGCCGAGGACGTGATCTTCTGGGTCAGCGGCGCCGATGTGCGCCACAACGTGCGCGCCATGAGCCAGGAGGCCGATTCCGACGCGCCGCGGGGAAGTTAAATCCAAGGTGCAAAGCAAAGTCTCAAGTTCAAGAACGCCCAGATGCGGCGGGCCCCGTTTGATGCGGGGCCTTCTTTATTCAATGCAACAAAGCCGGAGGCCACGGGAATCCCGGGGCCTCTGATTTGGCGGGTGGAATAGCTAAGGTCTATTTCTTGGCCACGAACTGTTTCAGGTTTTCGCACTTGACGGCGGCGCGGTAGACCTCGCAGGTGTAGCAGTCGCCCGGGTTGCAGCAGTTCTTATGGATCCAGCAAGGTTCGGCGGCCCCGGCCAAGAGGCTGCAATTGCACTTGAGCGGTTCGTTGCAGCCGCGGAGGTCGCGGCAGGGGAGCAGAGCCAGCAGGTGCCGGATGCCGGCAAAGTTCAGGCCCTCCTCGCGGACCAGGCGGAGCATGGTGGCGATCCAGGGATAGTCCTGCTGGGTAAAGTACCGAGTCCCCTTCGCCGATTTCAGGGGAATCAGCAGCCCTTCACGCTCATAAAGACGAAGCAGATCGACGGAGATGTCGAAATAACGGGCTACCTCGCCGATCTTGATCCAGGTTTCGTCCTTGGCTTCGGGGACGGCTGCAGCCGGCTGAGCGGGCTGCGGCACGACTAAGTCACTCATGCTGTACTCCGATTATTTTTCGGCACAGTGCCGCATATGAGCAGGAGTGCAAGCCATGGGCCAAACCCGGCAAACTTGGCGGACTTGTGAATAACACTCATGTGTTCAGCAACTTAAAGAGCTAACTACTCGAAGCATCCGAAAACGGATTTCTGGAGTGGCACGCGCAGATTTGGGGAAATTCCGCACCTGTAGAGAGATATGGCCCACCTGGGTGCAGCGGCACCAGTTCGCCTTTCGACTCCGTATGCGGGCGCGCCGGGTCCCCCGGGTGCAGCGAGAACAGCGCCCCCTCCATCAGGGAGGCGCTCCAGGGATTCCGTCAGTGACTGTGAGGATGAATGAGTATTTCGAATACGGGTTTGTAGCGCTGCTGCGAGTCCGCTCTGTGCTCGCGGCCATCCTATTGAGCCGCGAGGTATGAAACGTGAGATTGCTGCTAGTTCTAGTGCTCGCCCTCAGCTCGATTGGGTATGGCCAGGACCAGGGACAGGGAGCAGAGAGACCGAAGCTGCAGCTTGAGCATCCTGTGAACCCTCACCTGGATATTCCCCAGAATTGCAAGACAATGATTCAGAAGGACGGCAGCGTCCTGCTGACCTGCGAGTGCGAGGCGTGTGCCCAGCCGGACTCGCATGATGGATTGGACCCCGTACCCTGGACCTGCAATGCGCGTGAAGGCGGACTCTATTGCAGCTACGAGATTGACACACTGACGAGTGGTGAAAAGAAACACTCGCACATTTAGTGCTGGGCCGGCGCGCCGCCTCACGGCGCACCTCCCCGAGGCTCGCAAGCTTCGGACCGCAACCTTCGGACCGAACCTGCGAACCAGACGGGCCACGCAATGGCTTGACTGAGATTCCACCAGAGATCTCTAAATCAGAAACATGAGAATTCGCGCGCCCGTCTGATCGCTCTGCATGTGATACCGGTCACCGACGCATAGCGCTTCCAGGTACACAATGAGCGGCGCTTCAATACGGTTCCACCAATCTGCGGTAAGGCAGATGGCGGCCTGGAGGTGAGCCATGTCCAGCTCCGCACAGAACCCATCTATTCCCGTACTCAAGAACATTCTCTTTGCCACCGACTTTTCGCCCAGCTCGGAAGCCGCTATTCCCGTGGTGCGCGCTCTGGCCGCGCGCTTTGCATTCACCGTTCACTTTGTGCACGTGGTCACTCCCGAGGCGAGGACCGCGGTTCCGATGGACAGTCTGCCGGAGCTGGATGTGGAGCAGACCGACGCGGAAGACGAGATGCAATTGCTGCTGGCCGGAGATCGATGGAGAGGCATTCCCCACACCTCCACGGTGGAGCGCGGACAGGTGTGGAAGGTCATCATGTCACTGGTGGAGGTCCGAAACATCGATCTCATCGTCCTGGGCACACACGGACACCGCGGGTTGAAGAAGCTGGTGCTTGGCTCCACGGCCGAGCAGGTGATCCGCATGGCGCCGTGCCCGGTGCTCACGGTTGGCCCTCACGCGAAAAATGAGAATGAGGTGCCGGCAGCAGATGCGCCGGTGCTCTTCGCAACCGATTTTTCTTCCGGCGCGCACTATGCACTGCGCTATGCGGCTTTCTGGGCACGGGCCAACCGCTCTCGTCTTGTGCTGCTGCACGCTGTTCCGCCCCTGATGGATATACCGCCCGGCGATGTGGATCCCATGCCCTTGAAAGCGGCGATGTCAGTCGAGGTGATTGCAGGCGCCCAGGCGTATGCGCGCCGGCAGCTGGCGGAGATGATCGCGGCCGAAAACCTGCAGGAACTGGAGCCGGAGACGATCGTGGAAAATTGGCCGGCGGCCGAGGTCATTCTCGCCACTGCACGAGAGAAAAAGGCCGGTCTGATCGTGATGGGCGCGCACCGTGCCTGGTCGCAATCGCTGGCGGGACACCTGCCCTGGGCAACAGCCTCGGCAATCCTCTGCGAGGCCCCGTGTCCGGTGATCACCGTCCGGGACTGAGCGGGCGCAGTGCGCACACCGGTGCGCCACATCGCAGCCCCAGCAAGTAAGTGCCGAGCGGCCCCGGCCGCACTTCGCAGATGTGGGTTCTTATGCGGAATTCACCTGCTTTTAACCGGCATGCAGGCCAATGGCCCTCGATACTGGCAATGCTCATACAGGTGCGACCAATGAGCGAGCCGGTTGGGTGGGATGTAACGATGCGCCCGGGGAACAGCATTGTTCTTGCCGCCATGCTTTGCTTGATGGCGGCAGGATGGTTGCTCCGGGTATCTCCAGTGCAGCGGCGCCAGCTCGTGGGCCTCGGCCTGCTTGGAGCTGCGCTGATCGGCGCGACGCAGGCGATCGCGTGGCGCGCTCCTCGCACAGCTCAGGTAGTGGGCGACTGGCTGCCGTGCCTGCTGATGCTGATCGTCTACTGGCAGGCGGGCCGCTTCCTGGGAACTCCAGGCAGTCCAAATCAAAAGTTGCAAGCGTGGCTGGTGTCGTTCGACAGCAGATGGCTCAGCACGCTGCTCGATCGCTGGATCCACGGATGGAGCGGCACCTGGATTGGAAGCTTCTTCGAATTGGCGTACCTGCTGTGTTATCCATTGATTCCGGCGGGCGTTGGGATTCTGTATTGGACCGGGCAGCGCGGCGCAATCGACGAGTACTGGACGCTAGTGTTGTCCGCGAGCTGTATCTGTTATCTTTGCCTGCCGTTCACCCAGACCCTGCCACCTCGTCTGTTGCCCTCATCCGCCGGCGCAGAACCGGCAAGAATCAGCCTCCGCCGCTTCAATCTGGTCATCTGCCGGCGCGCCAGCATTCATCTCAACACATTTCCCAGCGCGCACGTCGCGTCGGCGACCGCGGCTTCGATGGTTGTGATGCGCTACGCGCCAGGACCGGGAGTCGTACTGCTGCTGATCGCGTTAGGCATCGCCATCGGGGCCGTGCTCGGGCGCTATCACTACGCGCTGGATGTGATCTTCGGGGCGGCGCTTCCGCTGGTGATTGCCGTGGGCTATTGGCTCTGACGTGGGGGACCTCGCCAGCACGAGGGACTTCAGGCGATTGCGCTGGATCGTCAATGATCTTCAGGCAACGAACAGTTTCTGAATGGAATCGAGCTGCACACCGCCCGCGCTCAGCTGGTCCAGGGTGCAACTTTCGGGCGTCTTCTCCGGCCGCCAGCGAAGGAATTTTGTGCCGTGCCGAAAGCGCCCGCCGGAAAAATGATCGTAGCTCACTTCGACCACCAGCTTCGGTTTGAGTGCCTCCCATTCGCCGGTGCGCTCGGTGCTCCAACGGCTCGGCCCGCCGGGCGCTTTGCCGGTGAATCCCGTCCCGCCGAGATATGGCTGGAGGACCCGCATGAGCCCACGGCGCTGCTCGCGCGTGAAGCTCGAGGTGAAACCGACATGGTGAAGCAAACCGTTTTTGTCATACAGGCCAAGCAGCAGCGAGCCGATCTCTCCGCCCTTCGATGCAAAGCGGAAGCCGCCAACGACACAGTCGACCGAGCGAATGCGTTTGACCTTTCGCATGGCGCGCTCGCCGGAAAGATACGGCCCGGAGAGCGGCTTGGCCACAACGCCATCCAAGCCTGTTCCGGCCTCGTCGGTCAACCATCGCCGCGCTGCGGCCAGGCTGGACGTTGCAGGCGAAAGCTTGATGCGCGCGGATCTACGCCCCGACAAGCCAACTGCGGGCTTGCCGGGGACCCCACCCTTGCCTGCGCTTGCGTGAAATTCTTCGAGCCGCTGCCGGCGCTCACGCAAGGGGCGTTCCAACAGCACGCGGCCATCTGAATCCATGAGCAGGTCGAAGAGCAGAAAAGTGCAGGGCGTTTGCTTCGAGAGCTTTTCGATCCGGCTCTGCGCGGGATGGATGCGCATCAGCAGATCGTCGAACGAGAGGCGTCCCTGGCGCGCGATGACGATTTCGCCGTCGAGCACAAATCTCTGCGGCTTGAGCTCGAGCAGTGCAGAGACCAGCTCCGGGAAGTAGCGTGCCAGCGGCTGTCCGGCCTTCGATTGCAGCGCGATCTGCCGCCCATTGCGAAACGCCAGGCAGCGAAAGCCGTCCCACTTGGGCTCGTATTGCCAATCGGCACCGGTGGGAATCGCTTCGATGGACTTGGCCTCCATGGGCGCAAACGGCACCGGAATTGGAAGCCCGAGCGAGGGGAAGGAGCCACGAAGTTCATCGGGAGAAACTGCGCCCTCGGTGACCCGGTCAGCGGGAGTAAACGACGTTTTGCGTGCCAGGCGGGGCATGTGGAATTGGATGCAGGACGCAGCGTCAGGACGCAACGTCATGACGCTGCGTCAGGAGAAGCGAGCGTATGATATTGGAGAGCTGCGTCTTGCTGGCCGGAATCGGCTATGTTCATAAGCTAGCGCGTACAACGAGGGGAGAGATGGGCGAAATAAACTTTGGCGGGCTTCGGGTGCTCGCGCTTGAGAGCCGTCGTGAGAAGGAGATCGCCAGCCTGATTCGCGGCTCCGGGGGCGTGCCTGCCGTCGTGCCCGTCATGCGCGAGATTCCACTCGAGTCCAACCACGACGCCTTTGCCTTCGCGCAGAGTTTGTTGGACTCGAAGTTCGATCTGGTGGTCTTCCTCACCGGCGTCGGCGCCCGAATCCTGTTTGATGCGGTGCTCACGCGGTTTCCCAAAGACGAGTTCCGCGCTGCTTTGACTCGCACCACCATCGTTGTCCGCGGGCCGAAACCGGTAGCTGCGCTGCGCGAATTCGGTGTGGCCCCCAATATCGTCTGTCCCAGCCCCAGCACCTGGCGCGAGGTGCTGGCCTCGCTCGATGCCGCGTACCCGACTGGGCTGCATGGAGTGCGCATCGCGGTGCAGGAGTATGGCGCGGTGAATCAACCGCTTTTGGAGGGGCTCGGCCAGCGCGGCGCCGTGGTAACTCCGGTGCCGGTTTATCAGTGGGCGCTGCCCGATGATCTCGAGCCGATACGCGCGGCGATTCACGGCATCGTACGCGGCG
>Ga0137366_10004496_pt1 | contig 10917 bp, 9 predicted proteins | sample SagtaG_8_FD_104938 | JGI IMG/M metagenome (GOLD analysis project Ga0137366, IMG submission 104938) | Vadose zone soil microbial communities from Sagehorn Ranch, Mendocino, California, USA - Sage1_L_60_16 metaG | ecosystem: Environmental > Terrestrial > Soil > Vadose zone | place: USA: California... | reverse complement strand
TGCAGCAGGCCGCGGGCGATCTCCAGGCGGCGCTGCATGCCGCCGGAGTAGGTGGACACCACGCCGCCCCGGCGATCCCAGAGCCCGACCATCTCGAGCACCTGGCGCAGCCGCGGCCCGAACGCCGCCTTGGGCACGCCGTACAGGTCGGCGTGGAAGCGCAGGTTCTGCTCGCCCGTCAGGTAGTTGTCCAGGGTGGTGTCCTGGAACACCAGGCCGATGTTGCGCCGCACGGTGTCGCGCTGTTTGACGACGTCATGACCGGCAACCCTGGCGGTACCCGAGGTCGGGTCCGCCAGGGTGCACAGGATCTTGATGGTGGTGGACTTGCCCGCCCCGTTCGGGCCGAGGAAGCCGAAGGTCTCTCCGGTGGATACCTCGAAGTCGATGCCGCGTACGGCCTCGATCTCGCCATACCTCTTGGTCAGCGCGCTGACCGAGATAGCCGGAGTCACCCTCGCGAGTCCTCCTCCGCGTCCGGGTCGTCTGCCGCGAGGATACGGTACAGCGCCCGGCGGGTGTCAGCCAGGATCTTGCCAGCCTGCTGGACCTGGGCAGCGGAGCCGGCCTGGGCTACCTGCGACACGGCCACCATGACCTGGTGGATCGTGTGCCGCAGCTGGACCTCGGTGTCGTTGACGCTGCCGGTCACGGCGTCCCAGGACGCCTTGAGCTCGTCGGCGTGCTCGGTGACGTACGCCTGGCCTTCCTCGGTCAGCGTGTACATCCGGCGCCGGTCTTCGCCGGCCGCGTCGGCTTTGATCAGGGCCTCGTCCTCGAGCTGCTGCAGCGCCGGGTACACCGACCCCGCACTCGGCCGCCAGACGCCCTGGGTACGCGCGCCGATCTCCTGGATGATCTGGTAGCCGTTCCACGGCTCGCCCTCGGCCAGCAGGTCGAGGATCGCGGCCCGCACGTCTCCGCGCCGGACCCGCGGCCCCCGGCCGCCGAACTTCGGCGGCCCGAACGGCCCGCCGCGCATGCCGAACTCGAACGGCCCGCCGCCCCACGGCCCGGGACCTCCCCCGGGACCGCCACGCATCCGCATGCGCATCCGGTGGCCACCACGGTGTTCTCGGGGATCGCGAGGATCTCCCCATGCTTCGCTATGCATTGTGATGCTCCTTATAATCTCTAGATCGCTTTTCGATCCTTGTCGTTAGTTCAACGATATATCGATAGCGATCGGATGGCAAGGCCCGAAATTCAAGATCTTTTGTCCCGAACGGTCCGGGCCGGGAGCGTCGGCCCGCCAAGGGGCGGCTGCCTGCCGGAGGCGTCGGCTCCCCGGCAGCCCGGCCCGGCCGACAGCCCGGCCTGGCCAGGAGCATGCCCGAAGGGTGCGGGCACCGGGGGTTCGCCGAGCCCTTCGGGGGTGTCGCACTTCTGGGTGGCGGTGATCAGCGTGACGTCAATGAGAGCTCGGGCCGGGCGGCGCAGGCGCGGACTTCATGATCGTGAGCGGAAATGGGCGCTATTTGTCCCAAACTGCTCACGATCATGATCGCCGCCCGGTAGCGCGGCGGGCTGTCGGCCCGGGGTACGGCTAGGCGCGGACGGGGAGGGTGTACTCGCGGCGGATGCTGTTGCCGAGGCGGGAGATGTCGGCGCCGTAGACGTGCATGGAGATGGCCACGGTGTCGCCGGTGTTGCTGACGCGGTGGATGTCACCGGGCGGCGCAAAGCCGCTCACGGCCCCGGCCTGGTTGACGTTGCGGGCGGCGAGCCTGAGCGCCCGGCCGCCGTCGGCCAGCGCGAAGATCTCCTCGTATTCGCGTCCCTGCAGCACGCCAGTGACGCACCAGGCCACATGATCGTGGATCATCGTCTGCTGCCCGGGCATCCAGACCATGGCCGAAATCGAGAAGCTGCCGTCGGGTTCGGCGTACAGGAGATGACTCTGGTAGCCGGCGGGGTCACCACGCCGCAGCGGCGCGGGCAAGATGGCCGCCGGGTCGGGCAGGCTGGCGCGCAGGGCGGCGGCCACACCGTCCGCGGTGTCCTGCCAGCCGAGGCCGCGGCGGACCTCGGCGCGGACCGCGCGGACGAGTTCGTCAGGGCATGTCCGGATAACCGCGGCCGGGTCGGCCTGGCGGCTGGCTAGGGCGCTAGCGGTGCTGGTCAGTGACATGTCTCCAGGCTAGCGAGCATCCGGATATCAACACCAATGCCAATTGGTGCGTCTATGCATAGACAGCGCTGATCAATCGGTGACGGCGGAGTAGGTGATCACGCCGCGGCGCAGGGCGTCGATGGCGGCACGGGCCGTAGCGCCCAGGTCCGCCGGGCGCCGGGCGCCGTCGGCGGGCGGCTCGGTGGTGTCCGAAGGGATCGCAGGGGCGGAGGCGATCTGGTCCAGCAGGTCGATGAGCTGCTTGACGGACCGGACGAAGTCGCCGGGGGTGAGGTCGGGCGCCTCGTCGAGAACGCTCTCCAGCCCCGCGCCGTGCGCCCAGCGGTAGGCGGCCCAGGCGAAGCCGAGGTCGGGCTCCCGCAGGAACGACAGGTCGTTGTCCTTCTCCAGCTGGTCGAGCTCGCCCCAGGTGCGGACGGTGGCGGCAAGGGCCTCGGGCACCCGGCCCTTCGGCAGCCGGGGCGGCTGGACGTCGTCGGCCTGGCGCGACTCGAAGGACAGGGCGGATACGCAGGCGGCGAGCTCGGCCGGGGACAGGTCGTCCCACAAGCCGCGGCGCAGGCACTCGGCGGCCAGCAGGTCCAGCTCGGTGTACAGCCGCCCGAGCCGCTGCCCGTCCGGCGTGACGGTGTCCCCGGTCAGGTAGCCGAGGCGTTCCAGGACACGGCACACCCGGTCGAAGGTGCGGGCGATCACGTGCGACCGGCCGGCCACCCGGCGCTCGAGCGCCTCGGTCTCCCGCGCCATCCGCATGTAACGTTCGGCGTACCGGGCGTGGTTCTCGCGGTCCTGGCAGTCGTGGCACGGATGACGCCGAAGCCGCCGCCGCAGGTCCGCGATGTCGCCCGCGGCCTCGGGCACGGTATGTTCCCAGTCTGCCGCGCGCACCGGGCGCCGCCCGGCGCTGGCTCCGGCGGGCCGGCTGGCCAGCCGGTTGCGCATGGTGGCCGCGAGGTCCTTGCGGTGCTGCGGAGAACGCGGGCTGAACGACCCGGGAATCCTGATCTTGTCGATCACCTCGGCGGGCACCGGGAAGTCCGCCACCGCCAGCCGCTTGACCTGGCGTCCCTCGGTGAGGACCAGCGGACCTGGCCCGGTGAACTCGGGCAGGCCGCCGTTGCCCGCGGCCCCGACGAGCCCGGGCTGGTCCATGCTCCGGCGGTCGTGGCCGGCGCCGCGGCCGCCCGCGCCGCGGCCGCCGGAGCCGCGGCCCGCGCGATCGGCCGGGCGGCCGTTGCCGTTGCCGCCTCGGGCCGGGTGCAGGCCGGGCTGGAGGACCACGGCGAGGCCGGCCCGGCGGCCTCCCGGCACCCGGATGATGTCTCCCGGACGCAGCTGCGCGAGGGATCGCGCCGCCTCGGCCCGGCGGGAGCTCGCCCGGACGCGGGACAGATCCCCCTCGCGTTCGGTCAAAGACCTCCTCAGCTGGGCATACTCGGCGAAGTCACCCTTATCGCAGCTCATCGCGGCGGCCAGCTCGTCCATGGTCTGCCGGTTCTTGCGGACCTGCCGGGTCAGCCCGATGACGCCGCGGTCGGCCTGGAATTGCGCGAACGAGGACTCGAGCAAGGTAGAGGCGCGGGCCCGGCCGGCCCAGCCGGTCAGGTTGACGGCCATGTTGTAGGAGGGCCGGAAGCTCGAGTTCAGCGGGTAGGTACGGGTGCTGGCCAGGCCGGCCACCGCACCGGGATCCATGCCGGGCTGCCAGAGCACCACCGCGTGGCCCTCGACGTCGATGCCGCGGCGGCCGGCCCGCCCGGTGAGCTGGGTGTACTCGCCCGCGGTCAGGTTCGCGTGGGTCTCGCCGTTCCACTTGTCCAGCTTCTCGATGACCACGGTCCTGGCCGGCATGTTGATGCCGAGCGCGAGGGTCTCGGTCGCGAAGACCGCACGGACCAGGCCGGCCGCGAACAGTTCCTCGACCACCTCCTTGAAGGCAGGCAGCATGCCGGCGTGGTGCGCCGCGATGCCGCGCCGCAGCCCGGCCAGCCACTCGCCGTAGCCGAGCACGGTCAGGTCCTCCGGCGGGATGTCCGCGGTGCGCCGCTCGGCGACCTGCTGGATCACCTGGGCCTCTTCCGGCGTGGTCAGCCGCAGCCCCGCGACCAGGCACTGCTCGACCGCCGCGTCGCAGCCGGCCCGGCTGAAGATGAACGTGATCGCGGGCAGCAGGCCGTTGGAGTCGAGCCGCGAGATCACGTCGGGCCGGTAGGCCGGCGGGAACCGGCGCGGCCGGTGGCTCCCTTTTCCTGCGGCCGGGCCGCTGCGGCCAGAGGCCTTGCGCTCGATCCAGGTGTCCCGCTGGGCCACCCGCAGCAGCTCGGGATTGACCCTTGTGTGCTCGTCGTCGGTGAACAGGTCATACAGCCGGTGCCCGGCCAGCACGTGCTGCCACAGCGGCACCGGCCGGTGCTCGTCCACGATGACCTCAGTGCCGCCGCGGACCTGATCCAGCCATTCGCCGAACTCCTCGGCGTTGCTCACCGTCGCGGACAGCGCCACGACCCGGACCGATTCGGGCAGGTGGATGATGACTTCCTCCCACACCGCGCCGCGGGACCTGTCCGCCAGGTAGTGCACCTCGTCGAGCACGACGTAGCCGAGGCCGGACAGCGCCAGCGACCCCGTGTACAGCATGTTGCGGAGCACCTCGGTGGTCATCACCACCACCGGTGCGTCGCCGTTGATGCTGTTGTCCCCGGTAAGCAGGCCCACGGTGCGGCTGTCGTAGCGGCGCACCAGGTCGGCGTACTTCTGGTTGGACAGGGCCTTGATCGGCGTGGTGTAGAAGCACTTGCGGCCCTGCGCCAGCGCCAGGTGCACGGCGTACTCGCCGATCACGGTCTTGCCCGAGCCGGTGGGCGCGGCCACGAGCACGCCGTGGCCCGCGCTGAGCGCACGGCACGCCTCGACCTGGAAAGGGTCGAAGTCGAAGTCGTAGAGCGCGCGGAAGCCGGCCAGTTCCGGATCAGCCTTCCGGTCGCGGAACGCGGCGTACCGGTCCGCCGGAGTGGTCATGGGTTCCAGGTTAGGCCCTCGCCAGGGTCACGAGCGCAGGCGCTAGTTGAGATGGCTGTCGCGGCTACCCGTGTCGTCCAGGTCGAGCGGGGACAGCTCGTCGTCGGCCAGTCCGGCGTACGGGTCCGGGTGCAGCCGGGCCCGGCGGCGGTCGTGGCGCCAGATGATGAACTCGGCCACCTCGACCAGCGCGACACACGCCCCGCCCAGGATCAGCATGGTGATCGGGTCCGGGCTGGGGTTCGCGATCCCGGCGATCAGGAACACCACGAAGATCAGCACCCTGCGCCACTTGCGGAACCGCTCGTGGGTGAGGATCCCGGCCAGGTTCAGCATGACGATCAGCAGCGGCAGTTCCAGGGCGATCCCGAACGCCAGCAGCATCGTCATCACGAAGCTCATGTACAGGTCGACCTGGATCAGGTTCTGCACACCGTGCGGCGTCAGGTCGAGCAGGTAGTGCATGGACCGGCCCAGCGATACGTAGGCCAGCACGTTGCCGAGCAGGAACAGCGGGACGGCGGTGGCGAGGAAGATGTGGCCCCACCGCTTCTCCCGGGCGTACAGACCGGGCGCGATGAACGCCCACAGCTGGTACAGCCACAGCGGCGAGCTGAGAATGATCCCGACGATCAGGGCGACCTTGACCCGGAGGTAGAACGCGTCCAGCGGCCCGTTCAGCACCAGCTGGTTGACTCCCAGCTGGGTGCACCCCGTATATCCGCGGATATGCGCCGAGCACAGCGGGTGCTCGATGACGCGCCAGACCGGGTTGAAGAAGACGAACCCGACGATCATCCCCGCGATGAGGCCGAGGGCCATCTTGACCACCCGGTTGCGCAGCTCGCGCAGGTGATCGAAGAGCGGCATCCGCCCCTCGGGGTTCTGCCGCCGCTGCGCGCGCACGTACCGCTCACCGACGACACGGGCGCCCTGGATGGCGCCGGGGAGTTTCGCCATGACCGCTTCCGGCAGAAGGCCTAACTAGCTGGGCTGCTGGGTCCGCTGGGGCTCAGCCGTCGAACCGGCACTGGCCGGGGTGTCCATGGTCGAGGCGCGCTGGAGGTCGCGGATCTGCTGCTGCAGGGCGTCGATCTGGCCCTGCTGGTCCGCCGGCGGCGTGGCGGCCGGGGCCAGTTGCGCCTGCGGGAACTGGGCCGCGCTGTCCTTGGGGGCCGAGCCCGGCTCCTCGTCGTGGTGCAGGTCGCTGACTTCCCTCTTCAGGATGCGCATGGACTGACCGAGGGACCGCGCCGCGCCCGGCAGCTTCTTGGACCCGAACAGCACGATGATCACCACGGCGACGATCAAGATCTTCCATGGGCTGTCGAACAGGTCACCTATCATGAGCGTCCTCTTTAGCGCCGGAGACGTCCTTCTCGGCCAGAGTCTACACGTCACCCATTGCGGTCACGGTTTCCGCGGGTTCTTCCGGCCGAACCGCGCTTACCCTGCGATAATACGACATAGTTCGCAAGGGCGGCGTTGGCCGCCTTACGCACCTCGGACACCAGGGATGCAGGCGAGACGACCCGGCCGTCCTCGCCGAGCCGCAGCGCCAGCCGCCGCACCCAGCCCGTGTCCGGGGTGCGCAGGATCACCCGCAGCCGGCCGTCCTCCAGGTCCGTCACCGACTCGCACGGGTAGTACTCCGCCACCCAGCGCCCGGCGGCGGACAGCTCGAGCTCGACCAGCGCGTCGTCAGGCGACGGCCGGAACAGGCCCTGGTCGACGTCCACTGGCTCGGCCTCGGCGGGCGGCGCGGACGGCACGTTGAGGACGTCGAGGCCGAGCACCCGGTCCAGCCGGAACAGCCGCACCCCCTCGGCGCGCAGGCACCAGCCCTCGAGATAGGGGCGCCCCTCCACCACGAGCAGCCGCATCGGGTCGACGTCGCGTTCGGTCGTCTCGTCCCGGCCGGGGACGTAGTAGCGCAGGTGCACCCGGCGCCGGGCCGAAAGCGCCGCCCGGATCTGCCCGGCGTACCCCTCGGCGTCGTGGTCGGGGATGTCGACCTGCACGGCGACCTGGGCGCTCAGCAAGGCAGCCTCGCCGGCCGCGGCCTCGAGCTTGGCGATCAGCCGGGACAGTGCCGAACGGTCCTCGAGCCCGGGCACCTCGGCCAGCATCCGCAGCGCGACCAGCAGCGCGCTGGCCTCGTCGACCGCCAGCCGCAGCGGCCTGCCCATGGACTCGGCCTGGCTGACGACGATCTCGCCGCCCTCGTAGGACAGGTCGATCGGGCAGTAGGGGTCGGGGGCGCGCAGCTCGACGCACCACAGCAGGTTCAGGTCGTCCACGAGCTCGCGCTCGCTGATGCCGAACGCCTGCGCCGTCTCGGCCAGGCCCACCACTTTCCTGCTCATCACGTACGGCACCAGCGCGAGCAGCCGCTGCAGCCGCTCGGTCGAGGTGACAACAGCGGTCACGCCAGGACCCCCTTGAGATGGCGGATCACGGCCTCGCGCAGGTCCGGCGGGTCCAGGACCACCGCGTCCGGGCCGAACGAGGCGGCATAGTCGGCGAACCAGCCTAGGTCGGCGAACCGCGTGGTGACCAGGTCCCATCCCGGCGCCGACTCGTCGGGCTGCACCGAGACGGCGTGCCTGCGCAGGCCGACGCCGCCCCCGGCCCGCACCCTGAGCAGGGCGGTGTGCTCCTGGGAGGGCGCGGAGTCCCAGTCGCGGACCAGCTCGCGCACGTCGGTGCCTTCCGGCACGGTCACCCGGCCTGCCGGGCCGCAGAACTTCACGGCACCCGCGATGCGGCCGAGCCGGAACACCCGGATGGCGTTACGCCCCCGGTCCCAGCCGGCCACGTACCAGCGGCCGTGCCGGTTCACCACGCCCCACGGCTCCAGCTCGCGCTGCTGCGGGTCGCTCCGCCCGGCCGCACGGTAGCTGAAGGTGACCGGGCGGCGGTCCCTGACCGCCTCCCACAGCGGCCCGAAGGCCGGCTCGGGCGTGCCCAGCCGGGGTTCTATGCCCTGCGGCACCGGCGAGTGCTCGTCGCCGCCGTCAGGCCCCGCATCAATGCCGGCGGCGCGCAGCTTCAGCAGCGCCCCGGCGGCGGCGCCGGCCAGCTCGGCCCGCCGCCAGACCCGGGCGGCCAGGCCGAGCACGGCGGCCTCGTCGGCTTCCAGCCGCAGCTCGGGCAGCTGGTAGGCCTGCTGCCTGATCCGGTAGCCGGGGTCGTCGTCGAACGGATGGTTGACGCCGGTCTCCAGCGGCACGCCGAGATCGCGGAGATCCTCCTTGTCCCGCTCGAACATCCGCTTGAACAGCTCGTCCTGTTCGGGATAGCCGGGCACGGCCTGACGGATCTGCTCGGCGGTGAGGTAGCGCGTGGTGGAGAGCAAGCAGACGACAAGGCCGAGCAGCCGCTCGGTCTTGCGCTTGGACATGGTCCCTCCGAAGCCTGGTGTTGGCTCCAGATTATTGTCTCTCAGGTGATGCTAGTCCGGGGGGAACGACTCATGAAGATGGGTTGGCTAGAGTGCCGGGATGATCACATGGCGGAACGGCACGGTCAGCGGGACGCGCCGCGAATGGCCAGGCGCGGTCGAGCTGGACATATCGGTGGACGGCGCACCTGCGGAAGGGGGGCAGGTGCGGGCGCTGGCCTTCCCGGCGCTGACCGGCCGTCCCCGGCCGGGTGACCGGGTGCTGGTCAACACCACAGCGCTCGACCTGGGCCTGGGCACCGGCGGCTACGCCCTGGTGGTCGCGCTCCCCGACCGGCTGCCACCCGACCCTGAGCTGGCCGGCCACCTGATCAAGGCCCGCTACTCACCGCTCCAGGCGTGCGTGCTCGGCGCGGACGAGCAGGGGTCGCCGCACCACGACGTGCTGCGCGACGCGGACGACATCGGCGGGATGCCCGTCGTGGTGGCCGACCTGCACTCGGCTCTCCCGGCGGTGCTGGCGGGGATCTTTGCGGCCGAACGGTCCGGGGACGATCGCCCGCCTGTCGCCGGCCAGCTTCGACTGGCAGAGCCCCGCGTGGTGTACGTGATGCAGGACGGCGGGGCCCTGCCGGCCTGGTTCTCGCGTACCTGCGCGCTACTCCGCGAGGCGGGCTGGCTGGCGGCGACGGTGACCACCGGGCAGTCGTTCGGCGGCGACCTGGAGACGGTGACCGTGCACACCGGGCTGCTCGCGGCGCGGCACGTGCTCGGCGCCGACATCGCCGTGATCGCGCAGGGGCCCGGCAACCTCGGCACCGGGACGCGGTGGGGTTTCTCCGGGGTGGCCGCGGGCGACGCGGTCAACGCGACCGCGGCGCTGGGCGGGCGCCCGGTGGCGTCGCTGCGGATCAGCGACGCGGACCCGCGGATGCGGCACCGCGGCGTCTCGCACCACAGCCTGACTGCTTACGGCCGGGTCGCGCTGGCCCGGGCCGACGTGGTGGTGCCCGCGCTGGCCGGGGAGTTCGGCGCCCGGGTGGCGGCCGAGGCCGCCCCGCTGGGCGGCCGGCACGAGCTGGTCACCGTGCCGGCGGACGGCCTCGAGGCGGCGCTGCGGGCGTGCCCGGCCCGGCTGTCGACTATGGGCCGCGGCCTGGACGAGGACCTCGCCTATTTCCTGGCCGCAGCGGCGGCCGGCCGGCACGCCGGCCGCCTGCTGCGCGAAGTCCCTAACCCTGCTTGAGCGCGTCGATGATGTCGACCACGAACAGCAGCGTGTCGTTGCCCTTGATGCCGGCCTGGGACGCGCCGGAGCTGCCGTAGCCCTGGGCCGGCGGGATGGAGAGCATCACCCGGCTGCCGATGGTCTGGCCGACCAGGCCCTTGTCCCAGCCTGGGATGACCTGCTCGGGCGACGCGCCGATGGTGAAGCCGAACGGCGAGCCCGACGACCAGGAGGAGCCGAAGACCTTCTTGGTCCGCCAGATGAAGCCGGCGTACTGCGCGACGACGAGCTCGCCCTTGGCCACCTTCGCGCCCTTGCCCTTGACCAGCGTCTTGGTCACCAGGGCGCTGGGCGGCGTGGCGGACGGGAACGTCACGGTGGGTGCGGTGCCCGACTTGGCGCTGACGGTGGGCAGCGTGCCGCCGCCGTTGGACACCTGGGTCCCGGTCGCGCCCGCGGTGTCGGAGTAGGCCCTGAGCATGTCGACGACGAAGACAAGCGTGGTCGTTCCCTTGATACCGGCCTGTGGATTCCCCGAGGTGCCGAAGCCCTCCGCGGGCGGGATCACGGCGAGGACGCGGCTGCCCACCTTCTTGCCAGTCAGCGCCATCTCTAGGCCAGGCAGCGACTTGCCGGGGATGAGTGACGGGACGCTACCGAACGTACTCTGCCTCTTCGAGGAGGTGGTTCCGTCCCACGTGTAAACGACGAAGTTGGCGGCCAGGGCGTCGCTCTTGGTCAAGGTGGTGCCGCTGCCCTGGATGAGGGTCCTGACCGTGAGGCTGTTGCCCGCCTTGGCTTTCGGGATGGTGACCTTCGGCGTCTTGTCGAACGCGCCGCTTGCGGTAACGGCGGTGTTCGCGCCCGGGGAGGAGCCAGCCGAGGAGGTTGCGGATGACGATGAGGAAGCGGTCGACTTCGCCGACCCGCCACAGGCCGCGAGGACCAGGCAAGCCAGCAAGGGCACGGCGATGAGCGCTAGAAAGCGTCGCATGGAAAAACCTCAATAGTGTCGATGTCAGCCCCGTCAGCCTACTGTGTTGGCCGGGGGGACGATCCCCCCAAGACCCCCCCTGCTCATGGGGGGGCTGTTCGCCCCCCCCCGCCCCCCCCCAGGGCCCTCTGCCCCCCCCC
>Ga0137366_10004494_pt1 | contig 10918 bp, 9 predicted proteins | sample SagtaG_8_FD_104938 | JGI IMG/M metagenome (GOLD analysis project Ga0137366, IMG submission 104938) | Vadose zone soil microbial communities from Sagehorn Ranch, Mendocino, California, USA - Sage1_L_60_16 metaG | ecosystem: Environmental > Terrestrial > Soil > Vadose zone | place: USA: California... | reverse complement strand
CCCGTGATGTTGCCGCCCTTTGCGCCGCAGCCCAGAGTCAGCGATGGCACCAGGCTGTTACACAGAGCGCCGAGCGCACCGTGAACCGCAGGTTGGTTCCACATCACGCGGCTGGCGTCGACCTTCTGCGCAAACTTCATCGCAATGTCTTCGCTGTTCGTGAACACCGCCGCCGTGTGACCCGCGCCCCCGAATTGCAGCTGCGATTGTGCTGCCTGAATCGCCTCATCGCTGTTGGCTGCCACGTACCAGCCCAGCACCGGCGAAAGCTTTTCATGGCTCATCCAGTCCCCGCCGCTCGTGGTGGTCAGCGGAACGAGGATCAGCTTGCGGTCGGCGGGGATGTCGATGCCGGCCAGCTTGCCGATGACCTGCGGGCTCTGGCCGACGATCGCCATTGAAGGAACGCCACGCTCCTTGTCGAACATCACCTTCTCCAGCTTTCCTTTCTCTTCTTCGGTGGCAATGTAGGCGCCCTTCTGTTCGAAGAGCTTCAGGGCCTTCCTGGCGGTGCCGTGATCATCGAAGATCACCGACTGATCGGCGGCGCAAATGGTGCCGTTGTCGAGCGTCTTGGAAGCGATTACGTCGGCGATGGCGCTGTCGAGATTGGCGCTCTTCTCGATGTAGACCGGCACGCCGCCCGGCCCTACGCCGAGCGCCGGATGGCCGGAGCTGTATGCAGCCTTCACCATGGCTGCGCCGCCGGTGGCGATGATGATTGAAACGTCTTTGTGGGTCATCAGAGCATTCGTGGCTTCAACGGAGGGCTTCTCTATCCACTGTATGCAGTTCTTCGGAGCGCCCGCGGCGACTGCGGCGTCGTGCATGATCTTCGCGGCTGCGGCGCTGCACTTCTGCGCGCGCGGATGGAAGCCGAAGATGATCACGTTCCGGCCTTTGAGGGCGACCAGCGATTTGAAGATCGTGGTGGAGGTTGGGTTGGTCGTTGGGGTAACTGCGGCCACAACGCCGTAGGGCTCAGCGATCTCGACGACGCCGTCTTGTTCGGAGATGATGCCCACGGACTTCGCGTCGTTCATGTAGTCATAAACGACCTGGCTGGCGAAGTGGTTCTTCATGACCTTGTCTTCGACATTGCCCATACCTGTCTCTTCGACGGCGAATTCGGCCAGGTGGCGCTCGTTTGCCACTCCGGCTTCGGACATCGCCTTGGTGATCTTGTCCACCTGCTCCTGCGTGAGCGTCTTCATTACCTCAAGGGCTTTCACAGCTTTGTCGGCCAATGCATCGATTTCAAGCGAAGCGGGCGTTTGATTCTGTACTGCGGTTGTCATGATCTCCTCCTGGAATGAGCCGGCGTTGGCCGGTTGCTTTGCTGACTTTGCGGAAACGGTGCTTGTCTCTCCGCGTCTGGCTGGAATTCCAGATGCGACCGCTCGGTCTCAGAGCAGAATACACATGAGACCGCTCGGTCGCAATGATATTATTGGGGCTCGATTGAAAAACATTATTTCTGGAGACCGTACAGTCTCTTCTTGCATATACTGTGAAGGGGAGGGACGATGTCCAAAGGGCAGGAAACTCGCCAGCGTATCGTCGCCGAAGCCGCAGCGCTATTTAACCAGCACGGCTTCGAGGGCGGCTCCATGTCCGAGTTGATGAAGGCTACGGGACTGGAGAAGGGAGGCATTTACCGCCACTTTGCAAGCAAAGAAGAATTAGCGGCTGAGGCCTTCGACTTTGCATGGCAAGCGGCCTCCGAAGCCAGGATGCAGGATTTGGACGTGGTCCCGAACAGCGTCGATCGGCTGAAGAGATTTGTGGCCAATTTTGTCGAGCGGCGTTCTTCGGTCCCAGGCGGTTGTCCCTTGCTGAACACGGCGATCGACGCCGATGATGGTAACCCGGTTCTACGCGACCGCGCTCTGAAGAGTTTGCGGCAGTGGCAGGAGTTCCTGAGTTCGATCATCAGCGCCGGTATAAGGAAGAAAGAGATCAAGCGCGGTATCAATCCGAAGAAATCGGCCACGCTCATCATCACGCTCCTGGAGGGGGCGTTGATGGTCAGCCGACTAGAGCGAAATCGCGACGCCCTCCTTTCGGCTCAATCCCACCTTGAGCAGTACTTGGAAGCAGAGGTGCGACTCAGCAGGTGACTGGGCGTAGTCACTGCTAATCAGCACTTCCAGCAGTTGGGCCCAATTCTCCAGCACCTCGCACCTGAAGTTGCGTTCGGTAGCCATACCGCGAACCAGTAGTTTACGGAGATCATCGACCAAACAAAATAAAAATTGCATCGCGAAGATTACGAGCGTAATCTCTATATACGTCATGCGCTACGAACCTGATCACAAGGCGAGGACTCACCACCGGATCCTGAAGAACGCTGCCCGTCGATTTCGGGCGGAGGGACTGGATGGTCCCGGTGTTGCGACCGTAATGAAAGCGTCAGGTCTGACCGTTGGTGGCTTTTACAAGCATTTCCGCAGCAAAGACGACCTTCTCGCTGCCTCCATCGAGGAGGCATTCTCTGACTTTGGCGAAAAAGTGTTTGCCGCTCTGCGGGACGTACCCGCTGCCGAGCGCTGGAAAGAAATCGTGCGCTGGTACCTGTCTGTTGAACATTGTGAGCACGCCGATACCGGCTGCCCGATTGCTGCATTGGCCCCCGAGATTGCACGCGCGGCTCCGGCGGTAAGGAAGCGAATCGCAGGCACTCTGAAAGCTTGGCAGAAACGGATGCTGGAGTTTATGCCTGGCGGTACGGCCGCCGAGCGGGAGAGGAACTTCACGATTATTTTTACGGCGATGGCGGGTGCAGTTTCGATTGCGCGCATCTTGCCCGACCCCGTTGAAAAGCAGAATATCCTGAGCTCGGTTCGGGAGCACTTGTTACAGAGCTTCTGAATATTTTTTTGGATCCATGGGATTATTGGCATAATCTGATGAAGTAAAGGTCGATGTCTCGGGTCGATGATCCCGTGGTCACCTGTGAATGAAACAAAGTAGAGGAATAAGGAGGAAGTATGAAGTTAACGTTTGGAGTGCCCGCAGGGCTGTTGTTCGTATCCACGATTGCCATGGGTCAGTACGGGGGATCCCCATCTCCCCAGGCTGGAAACCCTGCGCTGAGGAATGGCGGGTCCGTCACCGTTGCCTCGGCCCACGATGATTTCTACAACCGGGTGCTCGAGTCCCATGTAGATCAATACAGAGCGGAGAACAGGGCCATCGGGCAAGCACCCACTGCTCTGGCAGGCAACAACATGCGCGCTGACGGACAGCAGTTGGCCAAAGATACCTTCAGCCAGTCGTCCGGCAACGACTTCTACAACGGAGTGCTGGCGGCACAGGTGGAGGGGTACATCGAAGACAAGAATCTCATTGCGCCCGCGCCGACTCTGCTTGCGGGCAACAACATGATCACCGGCGAACAGCCCCAGCTAGCCCCGGTGCCGGAAGACTTCTACAATCGCGTGCTGGCGGCGAAGGTGAATGAGTACATCGTCCACAACAACGCCGTTGCGCCCTCGGCCATTCAATTTGCCGAGTTGCAGCCCATGAGCGAAGTGCCCGGCAGCATGGCTTCGAACGCCGGAGCACAGGGCGAGAGAAACTGGTACGACAGAGTAGTGGCGACGCAGGCGGAGCTGAACCGGCGTATTAAGAAGTCGGAGGTTCCGAGTACGTTCTGAACTTTTTGCACCCGTAGGATTATGCTAATAATCCTGTAACCCATTAACCCATGCTTGATGTCGCATCGACCCGCCGGGATGCTGTCCCGTGGGCATGTGAATAAGACAAGATCAAGAAACACAGGAGAAATGTTTTATGAAGCTTACATTTGGATTGCTCGCAACTCTGTTGCTCGTGTCCACGATTGCCGTGGGCCAGTACGGGGGAGGGTCGCCATTCCCCCAGGCTGCAAACCCGGCGCTGAGGAGCGGCGAGTCTGCGCTGCCAGTGATTTCGCCGTCGTCCATGGCCGCCGGTTCGCCTTCGCTCCTGTCACGGCACCAGAAGGTCGACAGCGGATCGCCATTTCCACAGGCAGCCAACCCTTCACTGGGATCCGATACGAGCGGGCAGACGTCACCTTCAGGCAACGTCGAGACCGGATCGCCGTTTCCGCAGGCAGCCAACCCTTCCCGCGAGAGCGAATGAGGGGCTGCGTAATTCAGCGAAGTGCGGCGCTGGCACGGATCGCAAGTTCCAGTGTGCAACTGGATTTACTCCGTGCCACGCGTCCACTTCGCGAGTAGTCGGCCACTATAGCAGTAACCCCAGGGAGGTTTCGATGACGCAAGTGAAGGAACATCCGACAGTCAGAAAATTTCGGGAACGGGAAGCGGCAGGCAATCAGCCGACAGGGTTGCACGCATTGGATGCCGCGTGGCTGCGCAGAGTGTGCATTGAAGCGGGCGCTGACGATGTTGGATTTGTGGATGCCGAGCGGTCGGAAATTGCGGACCAAAAGGCAGACATCGTCGCGGTCTTCCCCGACACCAAGACGCTTGTGAGTTTCGTCTGCCGGACAAATCGTGAAAACATCCGCACGCCGGCACGCTCCATTGCGAACCTGGAGTTCCACCTCAGCGTTGATGAGGTCAACGAGGTCGCACGCAGAATCGTTGCAGCCTTGGAACGAACCGGAGTTCGCGCCATCAATGGTGGGGCAGCAGGGTTCCCGATGGAAGCGGATCGCTGGGGCGCTAAGATGTGGGTAATCTCTCACAAGCCGGTGGCCGTAGCAGCCGGTCTGGGGCAGATGGGAATCCATCGCAACGTGATTCATCCGAAGTTCGGCAACTTTATTCTGCTCGGGACGATTCTTGTGGATGCTGCGGTGACCGAGACCTCGCACCCTCTCGATTACAACCCATGCCTTGAATGCAAATTGTGCGTCGCTGCCTGCCCCACCGGAGCCATTGAGCCCGATGGCCATTTCAATTTTTCTGCGTGTTATACGCACAACTACCGGGAGTTCATGGGCGGGTTTAACGACTGGGTGGAGACCATCGCCGACAGCGGCAGTGCCAAACAACACCGCGAAAAAGTTTCCGGTGCTGAAACAGTTTCAATGTGGCAGAGCCTGTCGTTCGGCGCCAACTATAAGGCCGCCTACTGCATGGCAGTTTGTCCAGCCGGGGAGGATGTCATCGCACCTTTCCTGACCGATCGAAAGCAATACCTTCAGACAATCGTGCAGCCTCTGCAGAAGAAGGTGGAGACGGTTTACGTCATCCCGAACTCTGACGCGGAAGAATACGTGGCGCGGCGATTTCCACATAAAAAGGCGAAGCGGGTCTCAAACGGGACCGCGGGACAAGGCTCTATTCGCGGTTTTCTGCGAGGGCTGCCATTGGTTTTCCAACGCGGCAAATCGGAAGGGCTGAACGCAACCTATCACTTTACGTTTACCGGGCAGGAGGAAGTGAAGGCCACCGTTGTAATTCGCGAGAAGACATTGCAGGTATCTGACGGTCATACTGGCTCCGCCAATCTGCGCATAACAGCAGACACGGAAACTTGGGTGCGGTTTTTACGAAAGGAAGCCAATCTGGTGTGGGCACTACTCCGGCGAAAGATCAGGCTTCAGGGGTCTCCAAAGCTCTTGCTTGCATTTGGCCGCTGCTTCCCGTCGTAGCAATCGCGGAGAAATACACCATGACGGCAGTCACACCAAGCGAAGTTTTGTCATCTCACGATGCTCGCATCGTAGGCACCGCACTCAAGCCGGCGGCTGTGGCTCGGCACGCTGAGTCCCGGATGGTCGGCTACTCGGAAGTAGTCGGGTGCTGGCAACCGCCGAGGCTCGGAGGTTTTGAGCCGCAAGCTGGCTACTTTAGCAACGTCAATGTTTATCGGACGAGCTTCCGATCGTTTTGGGGAGGGGCGATCCGCTGCGTGAGCTGCGGGTGGCTGTTGGCTCGGTACTCCCAAATCGGGTATCCGAGATCCGGCATCGGTTTTTGCCCGGAATATTTTGCGTGTCTGCTGTAACGCCCAATCCAGTGAACTCGGCTGCCGTTCCGCCGGTCGGATACACGGGAGCAACCCGGCTCCGCAACGAGATTTGTCCCGAGAAGTTGGCTCATGGCGATCACTGCTTCTGGCAGGCTTGTGGTTGCAGGAAAGTACGGCGAGCACCGGTACAGCTTCACCCGCAGTCATCCTGGAGCCGAGCGGAACGAGGTAGCAAATATCACGGGCGTCAACCTGCGGGTATGAAGGGCTGACTCGCGACACTAGCGTCAGGCAGTGCTCCAGCTGTCACACATTTGTCACACAGAACTTTACGAGCGTCTGTAAGTTACACAAACACCAACATGATCATTGGCGTGTTTTCCACAGCTTACGAAGCTAAGTGATTGGAAAACAAAGATGAGCAGCTAATTAGGAAACCGCTGCTCTATCCATCTGAGCTACGGGGCCACGGAGTGGCTTCCATGACATTGTAGCGGTGAATGCACGGAGCTAGCCAGTTCACCTTTAATCCCTAACGATTCCATAGCTCCGCACTTTTCCATGCGCATCGTAAGTAATTACGAGCCATTCAGAATCGATGCCAATAAAGCCTCTTTCGGGTCCAAGCCAGTACACCGCGTCGTATGCCTTGAAATACTCTGTGTCATCAGACTTCCCAAGCAGCTTCTCGACTTCCTCGCGTGATATACCGTCTAGCCGACGTGAACTGATGAGACTATCGACCATACGGATCCGGACTGGGTCATGGCTCTCCACCTGCTTCACATCCTGCCAAGCTGCACTATCGAAAGCAGTCCGGTGCCAGCGCTCACGAACCATGCTGTAATAGGCTGTGCCAAGCCAATAAAGCACTGGAGTAGACAGCGCCGCCGCCCCTATGGCAGCGACGATCAGGATTCTCCGCCAGCGCACACGCATGATCGTGAATTGTAATCCGGCAGGAATGGATTGGATCAGGGAAACTTTGTATCCGAGAGCGTCGATTCACGCTGTCACAGATTTCGCTGCTGCCGTTGCGTTACACCTCGTGGCCCAGCGCGCGCTTGAGCGGTCTTTGCAGGGCAAAGATTGCCAGTCCCGCCGCCAAACCCAGCACGGCCAAGCCAAAGAAGAACGATTGCCGCGCCATTTTTTCGTAGTAGGTGCCGAGGTATCCGGAGAGGAAATTTCCCAGGAAGCTGGAGAAGAACCACATGCCCATCAGCATACTGACCAGGCGCGCAGGCGCGACCTTGGTCACCAGAGACAGGCCGATGGGCGAGAGGTAGAGTTCGCCCATCGTATAAACGACGGTGCAGCCGACCAGCCACAGGAAGCTGATTCGCTGGTCGGGGCGCATACCCGTCGTGATGTAGATCAGCGGCAGAAACGAGATGCCGAGCAGACCGCAACCCATGGCCATTTTGGTTACGCTCGCCGGTTCCCTGCGGCGCTTCGATTGCCAACTCCAGAAGATGTTCAGGAACGGCGTGAACAGGAAGATGAACATCGGGTTGATGGCCTGGAACCAGGTCGAGGGCATCTCCAGCCCGAAGATGTGCCAGTCCGTGTTGCGGTCGGCGAAGAGCTGGATGGTGTTGCCCTGCTGCTCGTAAACTCCCCAGAAGATCACGTTCAGCATGCACAGGACCACCAGGCCAATAATCGCCTTCCACTCCGTGGAGGTAAGCGGCGCATGCTCGGTGTGGGTCTGCCTGGCGCGCGTCAACTGGTCTTGCGCCAAAAACTTCTGGCCCCAGAGATAGAGCAGCAGTCCGGCCACCATGCCCACGCCCGCGGCGGCAAAACCGTAGTGCCATCCGAGCAGTTGCCCAAGCGTTCCGCAGACCAGCGGAGAAAAGAAGGCGCCCAGGTTGATGCCCATGTAGAAGATGGTGAAAGCACGGTCGCGTCGCGGGTCATCGGGAGCATAGAGGCTCCCGACCTGGGTTGAGATATTGGGCTTGAAGCAGCCGTTGCCGGCGATGAGGAAGATGAGGGCCGCGAGAAACATCGATTCGATCGCCATCAGGAAGTGCCCAATCGCCATCAGCACGCCGCCCAATACGACTGTCTTGCGCTGTCCCAGAACACGGTCCGCCAGGATTCCTCCGAAAAACGGCGTGAAGTAGACGAGGCCCGTATAGAGTCCGTAGATCTGTGAGGCAAGCGGCTGCACCTTCATCGGGCCGAAGACGGCCTCAATCGAGTGCTGGAGAAGCATGAAGCCGAAGACATGCGAGCTTCCTGCGTGGATGCGGTTGATCAGATGATCGACCATGTAGAGGACCAGGAGCGACCGCATGCCGTAGTAGGAAAACCGCTCCCACATCTCGGTGAAGAACAGCACGTACAAACCGGCGGGATGGCCGAGAATCGTGCGTTGCGAGCGGACGGTGTCGGCAGGCGACAAAGGGCCAGCCAGACCGCTCTCAAAGCCGGTTGCATCCGTATCGCTCACCGCCTTCTCCTCCATGAATCCTATCCCGGACGGGACTTCCGCGCCAAAACGGGGTGTTCGTTCCGACCGGGGCGATCCAGGTCCGGATTTCGGCGCTGCCCAGGTTTCGGCGATGGTGGGTACTGGCCGGGCGGCTCGTATCAGAAATACGGTAATACGAATCACTCTAAGGGCATAATTTGCCGGCCCGCGTTGCGGCGATGGCAGCAGCTCGCGATATAATCTCGGTCACTTTGACGGCGCTCCGCAAATTCCGGGAGATAAACGACAGCGTTACGAGCTCCGCGCCGCTTGAGTTGCGTCCTACGAAGTCCGCGCCGCGCGAGTTGCGGCTCTTGCCCGCCTGGTCCAATCCGCTCGCCGAATTTGGCAAGAATCTGTTCGACGTTCTCCGTGGACGGTTAAGTTTGTTCGGTGGCCCCAGGCCCGATCATTCCTGGTACGGCGCCGAATTTCAATCGCCGCTGCCCTGGCGCCGATTCAGGGATTCGCTGCTCATGCATGCCGCATTGGTCGGCATGCTCTTCGCGTTCTCAACCTGGCCGCAGGCTGGGGTTCACCTTGTCCGGTGGACCGCGAAGGACCATCTCAGCCCATATCTGCCGGAACTGCACGGCGCTCGCGTGGTTCGGAAGCATGGTGGCAAGGCAGACCCGGTGCGTGCGCGGCAGGAGATCCGATCTGTTCCGGCTGCAGCCGACAATCGCCGCCAGACAATCGTAGTGCCTTCCAGTCGCAAGCTCCAGCACGCGATCGAGTTGCCGAACTTTGTTGCGGTCCAGCAGGCCCCGCCCGCACCGCCGCTGGACGCCAGTGCGCCTCAAGCACTTCTCAAACTTCCTGCCATGCTGCCGGAGCTGGTACAGCGCATGGCGGACATTGTGCAGTTGAAACCGCAGCGCGCCAAGATGCAGCAGCCTGAAACCCAGCCTGCGCCGGAGATCGGCACTCTGGGTCGAGAAGCCAATATTGCTCAGCTCACGTCGATCCGGGATCCGGCGCTGCCGCTGCAACCGACGCGGCGTGCGCCTGAGATCGTGCAGCTCCGGCCCCAGCGCGCTCCTTCTGTCCGGGAGCGGACGCTGCAGTCGGCCCCGAACATGGGCCCGGTTGGAAGCGAAAAGACGGTGGAGCTTGCGCGGATGGTTGCGCCGACCGGTCCGAATCTCCCCGTGCTCCGGAAGCCGCGGCCTGCGCCGGAGATCGTGCAGCATCGGCCGCAGCGCAGTCCTCAAATTAGTTCCCAAACCAGTTCAACGTCCGGTGCGGCGCAGCCGGAGCCGCAGCCAGAGTCATTCGGCTCCCCAGAGTCATTCGGCTCCAAAGTTGCGCGAACTCTCAATCAGCTTTTGCCGCAACGCGCCGACCCGGAGCTTCCGGCACCAGGCATGCCGAAGGCATTGGCGCTGAACGCGCATCCCGCCGAAGTTCCGGTTCCGGCCGCTCCTCCGGAGGGCAACCGCCGTGGAGCCTTCGCCGCCTCGCCTGCCGGCCGTGAAAACGCAACCGGCGAGCCGGGCGCAGGAAGCTCGTCCGGCATTGGCGAGCACGACACCGGCGCCAAAATGAACGCCCCGCCCGGGATCAGCGTGGGCGCGCCGCCGTCGCCGGGCGATGCTACGCCCGGCCCACGGTCCGCGAATTCAGCGAATGCGGATCAGGGAATGAAAGCGAAGCTTCTTGCCTCTACACGCGCTCCTGCAATCGTGCCAATCCCGTCGCCACAAGCGCCAGTGGCGCGGGAGCCGGCCAGCGCATTCTCCGAGCTGGAGAACCAGGTCTTCGCCGGGCGGCGGTCCTACAAGCTCGTGGTCAATATGCCAAATCTGAATTCCGCCATCGGAAGCTGGATCATCCGCTACGCCGAGCGGGAACAGCTGTCGGAATCGGAGCCGATCATCGCGCCACAGGTAATCCTCAAGTCCGATCCGGCCGTTCGCGGTGAACTGATCGACGGCGGCCTGCATGGCACTGTGGTGATGACCGCGATCATTCTCGCGGATGGATCGGTGGACCAGATAAGGGTGGTCCAAGGTGTTTTCCCCGAGCTCGACCGGAAGGCGGTCGAGGCGCTCGCGCGTTGGCTCTTCCATCCTGCGCTGAAAAACGGCCAGCCGGTTGAGGTGCAGGCCCTCGTCGCGGTCCCGATCCGAAAGAAGTAGAAGCCTGCGATTCAAACGAAAAAGGCAGGAGCCGAAGCTCCTGCCTTTTGCCATGCGTGGTGCCCCACTCAACGCTCTTTTCGTTGAGTGGGGCTTTTGCTTTAGTCGTAGTACTCCAGCCCGAGGTGCGTGATCAGTTCCTCGCCCTTGATGTGGCGCAGCGTGTTCTTCATCTTGATGAGCTGGATGAAGAGGTCGTGCTCGGGATAGAGTCCCGGCGCGGTCATCGGCGACTTGAAGTAGAAGCTCATCCACTCCTGGATGCCGATGCCCTTCAGCTCGCTGCAGCGCGCCGCCAGGTCGAGGAACAGCACGATGTCCAGCGCCAGCGGGGCCGCCAGGATCGAGTCGCGGCAGAGGAAGT
>Ga0137366_10004493_pt1 | contig 10918 bp, 5 predicted proteins | sample SagtaG_8_FD_104938 | JGI IMG/M metagenome (GOLD analysis project Ga0137366, IMG submission 104938) | Vadose zone soil microbial communities from Sagehorn Ranch, Mendocino, California, USA - Sage1_L_60_16 metaG | ecosystem: Environmental > Terrestrial > Soil > Vadose zone | place: USA: California... | reverse complement strand
TCGTTCGTCAGCCGAGACACCGGCGTAGACGAGTGGAAGCTCGACATTGTGGAGCGCTGTCGCGCGTGGAAGGAGATTGAAGGTCTGAAAGACGAAGCCGATCTCGCGATTTCTGACGCGTGCGAGCTCGTCCTCATCCTTGTCGGAGACGAGAGCGCCACTCAGCCAGTACTCACCGGCTGTCGGAGTGTCGAGGCAGCCAATGAGATTCATGAGGGTCGATTTTCCCGACCCGGACGGACCCATGATCGCGACGTACTCGTTGCGACGGATCGCAATGTCGACTCCACGCAGGGCGTGGACGACTTCGCCGCCGATGTCGTAGTCGCGCTTCAACCCACGCGTGACGATGACCCAGTCTTTTTCCGGCGCAGCGCCGGCCTCCTGGGTAACGATGTGCCGCTCAGCGGTCGTGCTGAGCGGGATCTCATCAGTATGCATTATGCCTTAGCCGGCTCGCCGGGTTTCTTCGGTTGTTCCTTCTGTGCGCGCACATTTGCGCCGTCCTTGAGCTCGCGGATGGCCTGGTAGGTGCCGCCGACGATGTTCTCGCCTTCCTTCAGACCGTTGAGCACCTCGAAATACTTCTCACCCGCGATACCAACCTTTACGGGACGGAAGGCGACTTTGTTGTTCGCACCGACCACGAACACTCCTTCGACATCGCGCTTGCCGACCTGCTTGGTCGGCGCTTTCCGGGCGAGCGTGAGCGCGGTGTCGGGCTTCACGCTGTCTTCGCGCACCGTCAACGCGATGATCGGAATCGACAACACGTTGTTTCTGGTCGACGTGATGATCTTCGCCGTCGACGAAAAATCGGGGCGCGTCTCGGGGGGAGCGTTCAACAGCTGGATCGTTACTTCATAGTCGATTGCCTGGTCGGTCGATCCGGCGGTGCCGCCCGTGCTCGCACCCTTTACGGAGCTGTTCGAGATCTCGGAGACACGGCCGATGAAGGTCGTGTCCGGAAACGCATCGAGTTGTATCACGGCGGAATCGCCGATCGTGATTCGACTGACGTCCGTCTCGTCGACCTTCACTTTCGTCTCGAGCACGCTCATGTCGCTGATGGTGAGCATCGTTGCCGCATCCTTGTTGAACGTGCCCTGGATCGCGGTTTCACCCTGCTCGACACTGAGACGTGTCACCCGGCCACTCATTGGAGCGACGATAGTCGTTTTGCTGAGCAGCGACTGCGAGTCGCGCAGCGAGGCGGTTGCCTGGTCGACAGCGTGATTCGCTGCCTCCAGCGACGCCTGATTGACTTCGACCTGCGTACGAAGCTGCTCGATCTGCTCGTCCGAGACGAGCGTCGGGTTTGCCTTCTTGAGCGCCATCAGCCGGTCGAAGTTTCGCTGAGCCTGAAGGAGGGCAGGCTTGGCCTGCGCTGCTTGTGCTTTCGCCGAGGCGACGGCGGCGGTTGCTCTCTCCACCGAAGCTCTGTACTGCGATGGATCGATTTCGAGCAGGAACTGTCCGGCCGTCACCATCTGCCCTTCCTTGACCGCCAATCGAACGATTCGTCCGCTTATGTCGGCGCTGATGTCGACCTTCGTGTGCGGGCGCACCTGCCCGCTCGCTGTCACGGAAGCGACGAGGTCGCGCCGCTGAACCTTTTCGATGCGGACTTCGGTCGCCTTATTGCGGCCCTTCATGGCGCTGGTGACGCCAATGATCAGGACTGCGAGTGCAATTGCGCCGGCTACAGTCCACTTGGTGCGTTTCTTCATATGTGTCGATCCGATTTAGCGAAGGGGATGACCGACGGCGCTTTCCAGAGCGGCGAAGGCCTTGTGGTAGTCATATACGGCATTGATACGATCGCTTTCGGCGCGCTCGTACGTCGCGCGCGCCTCCGTCAGGTCGACGAAAGTGGTCGCCCCGATTCTGTAACGGTCCTGCACCAGTTTCAGCTCCTGCTTTGCCTTGACGGCATTCTGTTCCTGGAGCGCGACAGTTTTTTCCGCAGTGACCAGAGTGAGATAAGCGGCGGTGACATCAGCGGTCAGCGCCAGCTCTCGCGCTCTCACGCTGTAGCGCGCGTCGGACCTGCTGGCCATCGCCTCCTGCAACCGCTGCTCGCGCGCGAATCCGTCGAAGAGCGGAAGCGAAAGAGTTGCGGATAATGAACGCGGCGACCTGGTGAAGCTGAAGGGAAACTTTGCGTTGGTGTCACGGATCGCCTGCGCTTCCGCGCTCGTGAATGCCATTGCGTTGCACTCAGCCAGCTGGTTCGAGAGGTTGAGCGCCGCGCGCACTTCTTCAGTCCTGATGCAGCTCGTGCGCGACGCATCTAGCTGTGCCGCTGCCTGCTGCACCGGGAAGTTGGAGTTGGCGTACCCGTAGGTGTAGCCGCCGACCCCCGTCGACAGGGTCAGTGTCGGAGAGTACTCGCCCTTCTCGCGCCGCACGTTCAAATCCGCCACGTGTTCGCGGGATCGCAGCGCGAGAACGACGGGATTCTCACGATGCGCCGACTGAATCAAATCCTGGAGATTCAAGTTCATCGGCGTAACCGGAAACTCGCTTACGAGCTTAACGTTCGCGGGCTGAGGAGTGCCCATCAACTGAAACAGCCGCAGCTTCTCGATATCGACCTGATTTCTTGCTTTGAGCGCCTGCACTTTCTGAAGACCGAGCGCAACTTCGGCGCGCTGGACGTCTAGCTGCGTGCCGGAGCCGACAATCTCTCTCGCCTGCGCGAGAATTAGTTCCTGCTGCGATGCAACCACAAGCGAGTCCTGCAGGTCCGCGTTCGCCTCGGCCTGAAGCGCCGACAGATACTGCTGTCTGACGTTGTTGCGCAGCGTCTCACTCGCGCCGGTGATGTCAGCTTCCACGGCGTCGCGATTGGCGCGCTGTAGACTCGGCGTGATCAGCGTGCCGCTGTTGATTCGGTAATTGAGTCCGATCTGGTAGTTGGATTGGTTGACGTCGGACCTCGCGCCCAAACTGGTGCCGCTGAAGATCTGCTGCCCGCCCTGCTGCCTTTGCACGCCGAACGACGCGTCCGCGCTTGGCAGCAGAGCGCCGTACGCGCTTCGCACCGCCGCGCGGGCATTGATCCGGTTATTGAGGGTCTGCTGCAGCTCGGGGTTGTTGCGTCGCGCGAGCTCGATGGCCTGATCGATTGTCAGCGTGGCGGGGGCAGTCGTATCCCGCGGAACGCCTTGGGCGGATGCCTGCACGGCGCCCGCGGCCAGACATATGAAAAGCAGTGATCGCATCATTATAGAAGAGGTGAGCTTTTGGAACATGTACGGGCAACTATACAACAGAGTTTCAGCGCCGAACACACCGAGTTTCCTTAAGATTGAATTAAGTGTTACCCGTGTGGTCTGAGCTTTTGCCGGAGCCATAGCGTTAAGCTTCGGCCGTGTGTTCTGAGCTTCCCGGCGGCATAGTCCGGGGCACGTGGGTCACTCAGCCGGCGCGGGCGCCAGGAAGATTCGGTCGCTGATCTTGGAATAGATCCGGTCGTAAATGAGCTTCCCCTTTTCTGCTGACGCGAGCGACGGTCTTCCGATCGATCCCGCGCTCCCGCTTGGAACAGTAAGCCAGCCGCGCCTGTACCGTCTGAGCTGCTCGCGAGACATCATGTAATCCTGTGCCTGATCCAGGTTCACCATCTCGGGTGCCAGAAAGAGCATGATTGAAGTGTCGACTTCGTCCCCGTGCATTGCTTCTCTCTGTCCTTCGAGCAGATCCGAGAGATTTACGCCGAACATGTCGACGACTCTGACGCGAGCTGCGGTAGTGATAACGGTTGCAAGTGCCTCCTGATGCGGATCGTGCCCGTGCGCGGTAAGCAGAATGAACTCCCGCACGCCAGTCGCCTCCCACGAATCAATGAGGTCATTCAGCATCCGGTGCAGAGTCTTCTTTCTCAACGAAGCGTTGCCGGTGAAACCCCGTTCGGTGTCGACGTTCACTCCGTACTCCACCGTGGGCGCCCTCAACACGCCATATTCCGCCGACAGATCGTCTGCCATGCGCTCCACGATGATCGTGTCGCAGCCGAGCGGAAGGTGAGGACCGTGCTGCTCGCACGTGCCGATGGGTATGATCAGGCGCGGGTCGTTGCCGAGTATCGCAGTGACCTGCGCGGGGTTGAGCTCCTTTACCCGCAGTGGCGCGGAAACCGGTATTGGGGAGGGAAGAGTCATCGCATCAGCTGGTAGCCTTAATGTAAGAAGCGGACGTCTCCGGCGACGCGCAATCCTCGCCGCTGCGTCGATCCCGCTCGTTGTTATCGCGATGTGGGTCCGAACTCCCGCACTTCCGCGCACCGCTGGCACCGTTACTTCGAGTGGCGCTGAGAGGGTCGACGCAAGCGAAGGCGCTCTCCGCGCCTTGGAGCGCGCGCTCGCCGACACACGCCAACGCCTCGACGAGCGGGCAACACGCGCACTCGATGCCCCGGCTGGTGCGGAAGCAGCCTTTGCGTTTCTCTCTGGCCGGTCTCCGCAGAGAGACGGCGAATCAGTCGTGCTCTTCGATCGCAATCATCCATTGGCCTGGTCAGGTGCGATGCGGATCGACCCGGACACGCTCATGGGCCCGGTGAGCGTGACGTTCAACCCGTTCTATACAACCCTCAATGTGGTGAAGAGCCGCGACAGCCGGCGTGCTGTTGCGTCCGCCGTGCTGGACGCCGCGCCACCGGCGAACAGACTCACCGAATCCGTGGAGACACGTCTCGCTCCCGCTCAGGGAGTTACTGCATACGAGTTTTCGCCGCCGGAGAATACCCGCGGTGGGCCGGTGGTCCTCGCTTCACGTGACACTCCGATTTTGCGCGCGCTGCCTCGCTTGGCAACTGCCGACGAGATCAGGTTTCGCCGCGCGTCGATGCTGCGCGCGAGAGGAACCGTCGCACTCGTCATTCTCGTTCTGGCGTTTCTGGTTTACGCGTGGAGGAACAGACGTGCTCTGGCGGAGCGGCTGTTCGCGATCGCTGTCGCGCTCGCGATCACTGCGCTCGTACCGTGGAACTCGTTCTCGAACACGTCGAGGGTCTTCGACCCAGCGTACTACTTCTCGAGGCTCGCCGGCCCGCTCACCGCCAACGCCGGCGCGCTCTGCATCAGCGCCGCGCTGGTCCTCATGGCCGTTTACGCTGTCGTTCGCGTCCGCCCCGAAATCCGTTGGCCGCGACCATACGCCGCGCTCGGCGCCTTGGTCACGCTTGGCATTGGGGTCCCGTTTGCGTCGAACATCGTCCGAGGGATTGGGCAGCCGCCGTGGGGATCTACACCAGCTCTCTGGCTTTCCTGGGAGGTCCCACTTTTTCTTTTTCTGTTCGCCGTGTTGCTGGCGGCGTATTGGATGCTGCGGATGGCTTTCGGCAAGTCGGGCGTAGTTACCCTTCGCGCCGCTCTGATCATCGCGTCCGCATCAGCGTTGGTCGCGCTGGGAGGTCTCTGGTCGACGACATCCAGACAACGCATGCAACTCGCCGAGCAGGACGTGGCAGCGCTTGGGCACGTGGACGACTATGCGCTTCAGCTCACGCGTCGCCTCGTCGCGTCGCTCTCGCAATCACTGCCGCCAATGACTCGCGCCGATTTGCTCAAAGCGTATGCTGCGTCGGACCTGGCTTCCGCCGAATACCCCGCGACTCTGACAGCATGGGACCCGACAGGGAAGTCAACAGCCGAATTCGCCGTCGCACCCAGCGAGACGGATTCGATTGCCATTTCGAGCGCGGTCAGGCAGGCACTCGGCAGCAAGCAAACAGTGACGCGAAGCATCCTCGGACCAACCGGCGTTCAGATTCTCGCAGCAGTGTCGCATCCATTCGACGGCGCGACGTCAGTGCTGGTACTCCCGCGCACGCGGCTGCTCAGCGCGAATCCGTACGCAGCGCTTCTTGGAATGGCGCTGCCTTCGGGTGGCGATCCACCTTATGCAGTGGCTCTGGCCGATGTTTCACCCTCGGTTGTCGCTGATACTTCGCGGGTCCACTGGCGCCGCATGGGAGACGAGCTTCACGGCGATCGACTCATCTCGACGAGCGCAGGGACAATGCGGGCGCACGTCGAGATCGATTTGAGGTCGTCATGGGCGCGTGCCGAGCGCGGCGTCCTCGTGCTCCTCTTCGACCTGATGGTCGCTGGTGTCTTCTGGCTGCTGGGGGCGCTGGCGGAAAAGGGATTCCTGCGCTGGCTCCGAGTCCGTGCGGCGCGGTGGATTTACACGTACCACGCCAGACTTACCCTGGCACTCTTCGCGTTCTTCGTGATCCCGGCGATCGCGTTCGCAGTATGGTCATATCAGAGGCTGCGAAGCGACGATCTGCAGACACGCGAAGTTCTCGTTCATGAAACGCTTCACGCCGTAGCTGTCGGCAACGAATACGAGCAGCTGCCGGGCGCCGCACGGCGCTTCGAGACTCCGCTCTTTCTTTATTCCGACGGGTTTCTCGAGCGCACGAGCGATACGTTGCTCGATGTGCTCGCGCCAACCGGACGGCCGCTGCCGGCACCGGTGCAGCTCCGTCTCGGCGCAGGCGAGCTTTCCGCGGCGTGGGAAGCAAAGCTTGGCTCCGCGAAAATGCTTTTCGGCTACAGTGCGGCGCTCGGACCGGATCAACAGCGTTACGTTCTTTCTGCGCCCGCGCGAAGCGATGACATCGTACTCGACCGGCGTCGCCGCGATCTGGGAATGCTCGTCCTGTTCGCGACCGCAGCCGGCGCGCTCGCGGCGCTATGGTTGAGCGGAATTGCGGCAAAGCGACTGGCGCGAGATCTGGAGCTCAGCAGGATCGAAGTGGCGCGCGCCGAACGTGTCCTGGCCTGGGGTGAGATGGCGCGCCAGGTCGCTCACGAGATCAAGAACCCGCTCACACCGATTAGACTGGGGGTTCAACATCTGCGGCGGGCTCGCAGTGACCCGCGCATTGATTACGACAGGGTTCTCAACGATAACGTCCGACGGATTCTCGCCGAGATTGATAGACTCGACGAGATTGCGCGGTCGTTCAGTCGCTACGGAAGTGTACCAGCGGATCTGCCACCAGCTGTGGATGTGGACGTTGCCGCGGTCACGAAGGACGTCGTGGGTCTCGAGCAGATGGGTGATCGAAAGGTGAAATGGCAGCTGCGTGGCGCCGACAGGCCGGTGTGGGCGATGGCGCGCAAAGACGAGATGCGTGACGTGCTTCTCAACGTTTTCGAGAACGCGCGACTAGCTGGCGCCCGTCACGTGGACATTGTGCTGCACGAGGAAGAGCGAAGAGTGACGATCGAAACCGTGGACGATGGCTCGGGGATTCCGCCAGCGGTGTTGCCCCGAATCTTCGAGCCGCATTTTTCGACGCGCACCACCGGAAGCGGACTCGGCCTCGCCGTCAGCCGGAGACTGATCGAAGCTTGGGGAGGTGAGATCACCCTCACCAGCGAGGAAGGAACGGGAACGAGAGTGCTGATACTGCTTGCACGGAGCGAGGCATGAGCGGGGCTAGCCGCGGAGTGGTGACGCCCCGCGCCACCAAGGTATTGCCGGCACACCTGGCGGATTGGCAGCTGCCGCCGGACTGGTCGTGGGGTCCTGGTGGAATGGTGGGCGACTATCGCCACTATCAGGAAGTGATCGACGCACTGGGGCGATCGCTATCGCTCGTGACCGCTCCGGATCCAGCGCACGCGGCATGGCTGTTCGAGGAAGCGAAGCAGCTGGCGCAGAGGAGTCATCCGTCGATTCCGACGACGTACCATTATTGGACGTCATACCGCGAGAGCCGCCGCGGACCCGGATATTTGCGTCGTTGGGTCACGGGAGAAACCGTACGCGCTCGTCTCGCGCGGCTCGGGTTGGCGGACATTCCGTACGTATTCCAGATGCTGCGCGGAGCTTGCTCAACACTTGCCTATCTGCACGAGACTGGCATCGCGCATGGCGGACTGAATGGCGATGCCTTATGGACTACTCCGACTGGACGCCTGTGGATGCTGGAGTGGCAGTGGGCAGTTCCACGTGCAGCAATTCCGGCCGGAGTCCGACCAGGCAGCGGACCCGTGGAGATCAGGCCTTTCGATGCAGGCCGTCCAATGCGTGCCGAGCTGTTGCCGATGCCGCCCGAGTGGGAAGGGAGCGAATGGGTGCCAACGCCTGCTAGCGATCAGTGGCAGCTCGCTGCGATGTGTTTCACGGCTCTCACGGGGGAAACTCCCCCCGCACACGGTGCACCGCCGATAAAGTTGGTGAGACCAGAAACGCCGGAGGCGCTGGCATCGGCGCTTGACCGTGCGCTGTCAACGAATCCGGCTGATCGGTTCCCGTCGCTTGCTGTGCTTTTGCGCGCGGTCGAGCGAGGAGATCCATCTCGCTCGGTCCCGATGGTGCGCGGCGAACCCGACCGAACTGCCAATCAGTCTGCCGAAGCGCGGGTGCGCTGGGCAGTGGGTGACGATTACGAGATTCTGTCGGAGCTTGGCAGCGGCGCGTTCGGAACAGTATGGCGCGCCCGTGACTTGTCTCTCGAGCGGGAGGTGGCGCTGAAGGCGCTGCATCCGCTCGTTGCCCGTGACGACAAAGCCGTAAAAGCATTCTGGCGTGAGGCGAAGCTGGCTGCCCAGCTCGCGCATCCAGCGATCGTTCCGATTTATGACTGGGATTCGAGCGGGGATCTTTCCTGGTATACGATGGAGCTTGCGGAAGAAGGCAGCGTTGCCAGTCTCGTTGCCAGATCAGGACCTCGCCAGCTCGCCGAGATTGCGTCGCAGGTCGAGCAGGTTCTGGATGGGCTGATCGTCGCGCACGCGAATGGAATTCTGCACCGCGATCTCAAACCCGAGAACATTCTCATCGACCGTTATCACCGCTGGCGCATAACCGATTTCGGAATTGCTAACGTAACGGGAGAGGATGTCGCAGGCACGACCGGTACGCCCGCATTCGCGGCGCCGGAACAACTCCTTGGCGAGCCGCAGGGACCGGGTGCGGACTATTTCGCTTTGGCAGCGATTGTGTACTTCACGCTGACCGGCGACACACCGTTCGGCGAAGATGACGCCAAGAGCATACTTGCGCGGCAGCTGAGTGAGCGCGCAGACCTCGGAGCTTTTCCAACAGTACTTGGCAACTGGTTTCGCAAAGCATTTGCGGCGAAATCGGAAGGGCGATTCGCCGACGGATCGGAGATGAAGAAAGCGTGGAAGGCGACGACCGAAAGAGTGCTGGCGCGTCAGCGAGGGTCATGGTGGCGGCGCGTTGTTTCATAGGGCGCGCCAGCTGTACATCGCTGATTGATCAGCGGATTCGCCACTGCGCGGAGTGACGAACGGGCACGTGCGCGGGTGCACCCCAAAAGGCCGGATTCGCGCTCGGAATGCACTTAATTCGGACTTAAAGTCGTGCATTTTCCCGCCACAGCAGTTGGCTGGCGTGGCACTTGCAAGCCGATTTGGCCACGACGAGAAGGGTTACCGTTGCCGTAGAATCTGCGGAGCGTGACGAATGTTTGTCGCGTTGAATTTAACGTGTGCATCACTAGCGTCTCCGAAAAGATTTGCTAGTTTGTCCGGTTGTGAGTCGGTTGGGTCTGGAGAGTGCTTGCGCGCTCACTGGGCATGCATCCTGCCTCACGACGCAACGTGCAACCGCGGTAACCGCTGCAAAGAATCTCCACCCTTTGAGAGGAAACCATCATGTTGAGAAGAAGTTGGACCGTCTGCGCGCTGACGGCCTTACTCCTCGGCGGATCGGCGGCGGCGCAGTCGCCCGGTACGTTGCTGGTAGGAGGCTTCGGTACGTGGACGCACTTCGATAGCAAATGGAATCTGGACACCAGCTTCGGTAATTCGTGGGGCTACGGTGGTCGAGTTGGTGCGTTCGTCGCGCCGAATTGGAATGTCGAGGCTGATGGTTGGTACACGCCGGCACAGGCGAAGGCCGGCAGTCGCTTCCTGGGATCGGGTGCTGTTGCGGGCGACGTGAAGGCGAGCGCATTCACTGCCCGCTTGATGTACAGCTTCCCACTCGGCAACCTGCCTTCGATTCACATTGGCGCGGGTGGCGTCCTCGAGAACTTCCGCGGGCCCGATGACACATCGCCGGGCACCTATCAGTTCGGAGCCAACGGACTGCTCGGATTCAACCTGGGTTTCGGTGGCGTCTCGCTTCGCGTCGACGGACTCGTCAACTACCTGCCATCCAATGGCGGGAAGTTCGATTTCGGCGCGCAGGCTGGACTTCAGCTCTCGCCTGACCTCCGCAATCTCTTCGGCGGCGGCGCCACTAGCAATCCCGTGATGTGGGCGCCGTACGTCTGGTGGGACGAGATGGCCGCGCCACTTCCGGGAACGGTGGAGCTCGGTGGCTTCGCTCAGTGGACCTGGTTCGACAAGAACGCGGGTATTGAAGGGGCTGCGAATCCCAAGGATGGATTAGGATACGGTGGCCGGTTGGGCGTCTTCCTCTCCGACCCTCGTTGGGAGATTGAGGGCGACGGGTATTACTCGCCACAGAACAACGACATCCCCGGCGCGACACGTCCAACGGATGTGAACGCGCATGCGTTCGCGGCGCGCCTGAACTACAACTTCCCGCTCCGTCTGTTCGGCAGCAGGGAGAGCCAGTTCATCATCGGTGCCGGTGGAACTCGCACCAGCTACAAGTTCAAGGGCGGCACCAATCCTCGCGATGACAGCTACACTTATAACTTCGGCGCAAGTGGTCTCGCCGGTCTGCGTTTCACCGTCGCCAACCGCACTGCGCTGCGTTTCGACGGCGTGCTCGATTACATGCCGAACCACAAACCCAGCGCGAACATGAACATTCATGTTCGTGGCGGTCTGAGCTTCCTGCTCGGTGGTGCGCGTCCGGAGGTTATGTGCACGTACCCAGGCCTCGAGAGCATTCCTGCTTCGAGCCCGAACTGCGTTGCGCCGCCGCCGCCACCGCCTCCACCGCCGCC
>Ga0137366_10004487_pt1 | contig 10923 bp, 4 predicted proteins | sample SagtaG_8_FD_104938 | JGI IMG/M metagenome (GOLD analysis project Ga0137366, IMG submission 104938) | Vadose zone soil microbial communities from Sagehorn Ranch, Mendocino, California, USA - Sage1_L_60_16 metaG | ecosystem: Environmental > Terrestrial > Soil > Vadose zone | place: USA: California... | reverse complement strand
CGATCCCACATCAACGCCTTCTGAGCTTCCGTATAGTAGATCCTCGATCTGTATTCCATTTGCAACATCCTCCTCTCTCGCTAGAGCATAGAATGTTGCGTCGACCGGTTGAATCCGCAGTCGGAATCAGGCATGTCGCGATCCCGCCAGAAGCGGACGTTCAATCCGCTCGGTGATGGCTCGAATCTGCTCCTGGTGCGGACGTTGTCTGCCCCTTGCTAAGAATCTCTGTCAACATGCTTCGAACTTTCTCCAAGTGGAGATCGTTGGTTGCAAACTGCCGAATCTGCCCTACCAATTCCTTGGGCTGACGACTCCTAAGCCACTCAAGCACCAAATTCTTCCCGTTCTTGCCAAACAGAAATGACTCGAATGATGCAATTTGCTTGCGCATTTCTGGGTCCACTTTGTTAAAAGACTTGCGCTGGCGCAAGCTGAGCTTTGTACTGCCAAGAAGATCATCTGCGGCGGCAAGACGGGCACGTACCAGTGGCACCTGTCTCCTGCATTGAGACTTGAAAAACTGGTGAGGGCCAGACGGTTCTCCGGAATCATCAAAATCAACAAAGAATCCGTTCTCGCGCCGCGCCTGTAACTGACCGAGATCGCTGAGTTCTTCGATCATGTCGGCAATAGTGTTGACAGCGCCTGGTATATCTTGCGCGGCCTGCTGCAAGTGGCTACGCGCGACCTGGATCGTTCCCGGTCTGACACCTTCCTTCAGCCACCTCTCCCGTTTTGCACGCATGGTTTCGTGGGGTGCCAGACCGAACATGACAAACGATAGGAGGCGCATCATCACTGTGATCGCCATGGTCGCGTGCTTCGCTTCATGTTTGGCGGTAGCGAGTGCAAGCCATTCCGGGTTTCGGAGAAAACCGTCGGCAAAGCAATGAAGGATTAATGCCTTGCCTGCCTCCTCTTCAGCGAAGACGAGCATGCCATACGCATGCCCGTAACTCTTTGTGTCCATCAACACCTGCGCATCTTTGAAGAAGCGCTTTGCATTACGCCGTGCGCGTACGCCGGCACGATGAATTTGCTCTGGCGTTGGTTGCAACCTCATAGGGCAACCAACAATTGACGCTGCATCGGAAGATCTCCGCCGACCGCCCGCTTTGGTCGTAAGCCCATATCAGTTTAGTCTCGTCGCGGCCACAAACAGCCGTTCGGCGGGTTTAGGAAGCAGAGTTTCGCGAATGGTGGTACGTCGACCATGAATATTCAGGTCCTCGATTTCAGCAGCCAATCTCATGAAGTGTAGGGTCCGCATATTCACGAGAGTGTGCGCCGCCTAACCGCGAAGCGTGCATCGGCAATAACCTCCGCGGCGAGTTCGGATTGATCACTTCCCCCGTTCAAGAGATCAATGTCCCCACGAGCTCCGGCATGGATGACGATGGAAGCTGCGATCTCAAGGGCCCTCGCGGTCTTGTGGGACTTGAGCCACCGCTGAACGATGCCGAGTAGATTCTCGATGCTGCGCCCATTCCCCAAGTGCCTTTCCACCCAATAGTCCAACGAGTGCACTACGTCATACGTCAATTCCTGGTCCAGTTCAGCGAAAAGGGTCTCGTCATCGAGGCCCGCGTTCTTGCGCCACTTCCCCAGACGAGCATCAAGATGCTCGCGGCGCAAATTCATCCATCCGCGCTCATTGCATAATTCCCAAAAGTGATAGACCGTGAATTCGTCCAGGTGATCAAGATAGGGAATTAGTCCCTCCACTTGTTCGATGTGCGTAACGCCTGGATGACCGAAAGTCTTTATTCCGAAATGTGAATCAATGTGTTTAAACATTTCCAGCGGCGACGCGCATTCACTGATCGTCTCCCGGACAAGCTCACGCAAGCGCGGCGAACCGACGTACAACGCCGCTTGAACATAGCTTGGCGAGAAGCGCAGGTAATTCCAATGTTTGCACAGTAAGCCCTCCGCGACCGAGGGTTCACGCCGCACCAATAGTTCCGACATTATCCAGTCGCCATCCCAATGTGCGCCCCAAACGGGAGTGAACGCCTTGCTGCGGAGAGATAACTGCTCGTCCAGTGTAGAGGTGAGCTCATCTGACCAAATAGCGCGAGCGAATTGCCACCAGTAGTTCTTGTTACCACCGCGGATTTTCTCGACGAGTAACGGGATCGCTGTTTTGTCAATTCGTTCCAGGCGCGCGCGCAGCAGTTCATCCGCCAGCAGATCCGTAGAATCCTGGGATTGTAGAAGCGGGAGATCATAAATATGTGAAGTGGCGGCCCAGAGCCTGATGGACTGCTTGCGCAGGTGTATGTCGTTCCCTGCGTTGGCCCACAGGTCATGTAAACGTGTTCGGGATACCAGCGACATCGACCGTCCTTGTTCCCGCTGTCGGCGACTCCACACTGAATCAATGATTGAAACAAAACTGATTGCACCCTTCCGCGCGCGTTCCGCAAACTCGTTCGCGATGAACGCGACAGCATCAGGGTGATCAACACCGCGCAGCATGTATGTGATTGGCCAGCACAGGTCATCGCGAGCGGCACGCTGAATGAAGTATGTCAAGGCTGTTGTAGGTAACCTCCTCCAGAACGCCCAAGCAAGCTGATCCGCTGCGAGGTCATCGCGCGGCGAAGAGTGTCCCTCCTTTTCTGCCTTATCCGGAAGTGCGGCCCAGGCGTCGCACACTGGCGAGAGTAATTGCTCTGTTTGTTCACCGCCGCACTGCGCGGCTGCCCACAAATATTCCGCCAGACGCGTGCCCCTCTCCTGGTCGGAGTTCCAGCATTGTCCGATGGCTTCCGCGAGCGAGATTTCTGCAAGGTGTCCCGCTAGGCGAAGGCCACCGATGATTTCGGCTTTCTTCAAACCTGGGCGTCTCAAGAGTTCGTTCAGTTCGCTGATGAGAGCAGGACCAAAGCGCGCTTTCGCGTGCTCGATGGCTCGGTCGCGCCATTCGGCACCCGATCCTGGCTCTAGCGAATAGCACAACTGCAGGCCGGATTTCAGACTACCGTTCCGCAAACCTGCAAGTGGGCCGGTCCAAGACCGATCGCGGAAAAGCGCCAACATTGGAACAACGTGCGATGACTGCGTGACCGACAGGACATGAAGAGCGGCATATCGCAGTGACTGATGCGCGCGCGTATGAGAAGTGTCATCTGAAAGCCAACTGTTTATCGCCGCCAATATTGCATCATGACTTTGTGTGGAAGACTCGCGGAACGAATGCAGCGCATGAAAAAGAGCAAGTGGATTTGATAGCCGCGCGCGCTCTGCCATGGGCGGAGCGATTGAAGGGTCGGCAAGGGCGGCGCCTATGATATCCGCAAAGAACGGCTCAGCAAAGACGGCCTCATCGAGGCTTTGTTCGCGCAGTACATAGATTGCGGCATCGGTTAGAAGCCATTTGCGCACGCGGTCATGACGGAAGCCGAGCCGTGAATTGTGAGCGGAGCCCGCGACGCGGATGGCTTCGCCGTACTTTGCCAGTTCGCGCAGTGAAGTTAGCTGATCTGGTGACCCGTTGAACCAGGTGAGCACATCGCTCCATGCCGGATCAACCTGGCGCCTTTGCAGCATTGCACCCGCCAGAGAGCGCAGAGCCACCGCGTACTCGCTTGCAGCGCGTGTTCCGTCTCTTGCAAGCCGGTCAGTGCATCCCGTGATGAACGTGGCGATGATGTCTTTGGGAGGTGTATCGCTCTTGAGATTTCGCAGGCCGATCAACAGGGGGTCATAGCCGAGCGCTTCCGAGATTGCGTCGGCATCTAGCACCGAAATATCTACTCCCTCAAGTGCTGCACGTTTCAGAACCACCTCGCGCGCATCCATGGGCGTGAACGGTCCTAGCCGCGCCGCTATCGGCTCAACGTGCTTGCGTGTCTCGTCGCCCAACGCTCCAAACAGTTCTGGCCATACGGGACAGATGAGACGCCATGCTGACTTCACGGCTCGGTCTTCGTTGCCAAGGCTAGTGGCCCACCTCACAAGCCGTTCAATGAGGTAGGCGCTTTGCCCGGACCGGCTAATGTCCTCCACGACAATCAGCAAGGGCGAATCCGCAGAGCACAATGAACAAGCCGTGGCCCCTGATCCGTACGCCAGTGCCGGATGGAATTGGCGCAGGGCTGCGTCAACGGCCTGGTCTAGCGTAATTGAGGATGCAAGAACTTCATGCGGGAGAACTAGACCGCAAGCGCCATGTTCTATATGCCGCGCAAGATACTGGTAGCATGCAACGCTTTTCCCAAAGCCGGACTCACCCACGAGGAAACCGACCGGTCTGGTGAGGCTCTCGATGACAGCCCGCGCGCCATCGCGAGCGACCTGCCCAACTTTTTCAACCATCGGCTGGCGCGCCGCAAGGCTTCTTTGCGACAGCTCGCGCAGGAGATCGCGCGACAATCTCTCCTGCTCAATATTGAGATACTTTCTCCTGAGCCATTGGCCGTCGGGACTATTGTCGAGATGGTCAGCTATGCGTGATCGCGACCAAATATCGAGAACAATCCCGTACGAATGTGCTACCAGCTCGGCTTCGCGGGTAACGTCTACTGTCGGCTCCTTGTTCGTGGTAAGTGCGAGCGTAACCTGTAGATTGGGCGTTCTTGTCCGCTCATCGTTCGCGATGACAGCGGTCTTAACCACGTCGCCCGCCGGTGCAACGGACTTCGTTCCCTTCCGCGATGTTACCTTCGAAGGATCATGCAGCCACTTCTTTCCGAGATCATCTTCTAAGCAAATAGTATGATGAGCTGTCACCATGTGGCGCGGGTTGGCGCCCGCCACGAACGAAATCGCGTCCACAGGTGATTTGACCGTCTTGCCTTCGGCATTCACCCCAGGTTGCGTCAGGTTGCCGTACAGCTCCGGTTTCGCGCTACGCAGCACTGCGGTAGCGAGATGTTCAAACAGCCCGGTATCTGTGATCTCGGAAAGAGCGCGGACGGTGTCGTTGTAATGACTCATGGACGATAGACGCAACCTCCCGATGCTGGCAGCACGCTACTGGCGTTCGCAAGCGCGAGGCATGATGGATTAAGACAACTAAATAGAGAGAACAAAAGGTGGCGGTACCTAGCGGAATCTGATAGCGGCATAACCTCGAGCTTTCGCTTGATCAGCTTCGTTATGGGTCGAAAGCAGCTGAGTATGATCTCCGACAGGTTGGCAACCCTGAACGGAGATGTACTAGATCCAAACGACAGTCCGCCGCGTTAGCTTCCTACCCATTCCAAAACGCGGATCGTCGGGTCCGCTCCAGTAGCACATTCGATAAGTACGCCGTGGCGATATCCAAGCTGGTCGCGGAAAGCATGCACGCGCATGCGATCGCATGCCGGACCGTCGCGGTTTTCTACTTTCTTAAGTTCCATTGCGATGATGTTCGGTCCATCGGCGCCCCTGCGATGAACAATGATGTCGGGCATGACAAGAGAATTGCCATGTTCATCTCGCCGATTCGCGCATTCTTCCGGCAATCGAAGGCGCTTGGGAGAGACACCTGCTCTGTTGTATTCGACGTCGACTACATAGTCGCCAATTAGGTGCTGAAGGTGCATAGCGAGACGACCCGCTATGCATCGCTCTAATAAGTCGTTTTCGAGGAGATAACGGTCCACCTCCATGAAATTGTTCAATGCTGCCTCAACTATTCTCTGAGCTTCCTGACGATTCACCGTTTGCTCCGAACCTATTGAAATGCGGCTCTTGTGGCGTTTAACAACCCAGTCGGGTCAGACACAATGATCGGCCATCGCTTGCCCGACACCAGATCAGGATGGCGCGGTTCGGAATCCGGCGTGCCATATTCGTCCCTGATCTTATCGATCTGGTTCAGGCAACGCGCGGCGACGTCCGTGGGGCCGCCGTCCGTCGTCATAGCGAGCAGTTTCCGCCGGAGTCCGACGGCGGGAACGGGAACGACCTCGTATGCGCCTTTCCAGTTCTCGGAAGGTCTGTGTTCGGTCACGACATTCTCGATCGTGCGCCACGAGATGAAAGACTGCTTGTGCTCTTTCTCGATCTTGATGAGCAGCAGCAAGCCATCTGCGTCGGGTGCTTCCGCGACGGCTTGGGCAAGCCGCGCGAGGCCGGGCGTCGTAGCTCCGTCTCGAAGGAGTCGATAGACGTGCGCACGCAGCTCGGGATGTTCGACCATCAAACCGCCGAGTTGGCGTGCGATGTGCCATCGGTCCGTTCCGCTGCCCTCGAACGCACCGTTCGCTGCCAAGTTGATAACCCGCCGCGCGGCCGACAGCGTGCCGCGGCGAAGGACTGTCTCGCGCCACTCATAGTTAGCGTACAGTTTCGGATCGACCTCCGCGAACTGAAACAGAACCCTCTCGGCGTCATCGCCGGGAGCTGCTCCCAAAGCCGCGATCAATCCTTCCAGCGGGTCCATCTTGCTTTGATGCTCTGGTAAACCACGGACGACATCGAATGCTTCGTTGGGACGGTTGGTGAAGGGCAGGAGTCGCAGCCACTCACTTAATTCATAGCCTTCCCACAAGATCCACGTCTGTGTCTTTGCCGCCTCGAACAGCTCCGCGATGCCGTTCTTGACCAATTCGATGCCGATGCTTTCGCCCGAAAGGATGAGGTTCCGTAGGAGCGCAGCGCGGGAGCGGCGTGGGGCCAGTGAAATGAGCGTCTGAATCGTGGCGTCGCGTTGGCCATGGGGCAAACTCACTGCCGCAATGCCGAGGGCGACGGCGTGCTTCTTCTGATCTTCCGATGCTCCATCGGCGATCAACGGTTCGATCTCGATGAAAATGGCGTCGGCCTCCGCCGACGTTGCCGCGGGATCAGTAGTGCGTGTGGCGCGCTTCTCCGCGACACGCGAGAAGTCGACGCCGCCGCGAAAAAAGCTGCGCCCATCGCTGGGTTCGTTCGCGGCGATCCACTGCGCCACCAACACCTGAGCGGCAAGCTCACCGAAATGCTCATCGTGTAGATACTCGCGCATCAGCGCAGCCGTCTCGGGCGCGTTGATGGCAAGAAACGCGCGCTGGTATTCGTGTGTATGTAGCGTACGGGCTTCATCAATCGCTTTTCCCTGACGCCAGCCCATGGCCTCCGCTTCGCCCCTGAACGCGCGGTAGCGACGCAGCTCTTCATCCAGCAACCGCTTTAGCAATGGTAGCAAGCTCACCGATGGTGCGTGGCTGGCGAGGCTTGCAATGGAAGCCAATTGCGAACGCGTCGCACTGCTTGAGGCAAGCATTCGGGTTCCCCATTCTTCTGCGAGCACACGGATAGCGGCGAGCGTATCGGCGTCAAATGGCCTGCCGCGATCGTTCCCGCCGTCCGGGTGGCGAGAGATCAGCTCCGCCAGATCCGCCATTTCCTTATTCCCCGCCTGTGCAGAGCGCGCACGGACGGCGGTGATGAGGCTTGAGCCCGGCGTATGCGCGATGCGAGCTAGCAAATCATGATAGCGGTCACCTGCGGCTTCGTTATACTTGCCGCTCGGGTCGCAAACGAGCTTCTTCGCTTCGAAAACAGTTTCGATCATGCGGCCCACGGCCCGCGGCCCCAGCACCGACGCGGCGGCTTCGGCGCGGTCATCGCGGCGGCTAGTCTCGGAGAGCGCGACCTCAAGGAGCGCATCGTCCTCCAGACTGAAACCCGCAGACGCTAGAAGGTCATCTGCGCCGTAGAACAGCGCGCGGCCCGCCCGCACACGCTGCAGGAGACCATCGGCAATGGGGCGTGAATAGCGGTTGCGCGCTTCATGGATGAGATGAACTTCTGCATCCCGCTTCTTGTCGATCTCCATTTCGGCGATGATCGCGGTGAGCTCTCCGCTCAGGTTTTCATCGCCTTGCGCATGAACGATTGTGCGCAGCCGATCGTAAGCCGAAACGCCTTCCTTCCGCTGACGCTCGCGCGCAGCGTCGAGTCCATTCTTGACGTGCTCGTCGTCCACTTCATCGATGAGGCCTTTGCGGGCCACCAAATCGAAGATTTTTTTGTCCGCGCCGCGTAGCACGTCGGCTACGTGACGATCCGCGCGGCGAAACGCGAGCGCATCGACTACGGCCGCCTTCACTTCGGGATCGGGATCGTCCTTAGCGATAGCGGCGGCGAGATCGAGGCCATCCATCCCGCTGTTGGAGGCGATCTCGTGCAGGACGTGTTTCCGAACGTCCGGCGATAACGCCGCAATCCGCTTGGCCGCATCGCTTCCAAGAAGGGATGGCCGGAAGCGCTTGCCAGCGCGGAGCGCCGAGAGATGCACTTGGTCGTTCTCGTGCGTGATGAGCGGCCAAACCTGATCGAAAAATTCGGGGCGGCCGGAGCCAATCATGAAGCGCAGGGCACGATCGACCCTACCGGACGTGTGCCACCGCCCGACAAGCCCCTGAATGGTCGAGCCGACGCGCGCCCAAACGATGTCGGTCGAACGGAAGATCATTTCGGCGGCAAGAATCGGATCAACCTCGAACGCGTCCAGGATGGCCGCACCGCAGGCCTCCTGCTGTTTTGGATCTCCGCGCGCCAGCCGCTCGCACGCGAAGAGAATGGATTCTTCCCATGCCGGCTGATTGAGAACGTCCGCCTTCAGCTTGTCTCGAGATGCGGGATCGCTGATGCTCGCCAGCATGAGGCGTTCGACGAAGTGCGACGCGTACCATTCCAGAAATTGCTGGTGCTGGAACGAATACCCCGCAGGATCGCCCGCTCGCATCAGTACGTGGTGACTAACCAGCGCCCCCAGCACTGCGTTGGGCTGGGGTTTTTCCGTGATCTGCCCTTCCGCCACGAGCGCGCTGTCCGTTTCCGATACAGATTTGCGGGCGACGGTTTCCGCGATCGTCGTATTCGCGGCCCGTGTGGCGGTCGCCGCGAGATCTTCGAGAAATCGCTGGTGTAAGCCGTGCGTCACTGCCGCGAGCGCTTCAGCGCGCTGCATGTCCTCTTCATGGACGGCAACGAAGCGGCGCAGCACTTCTTCCTTCGTGATCGGAAACGGCGCGCCCTCGGGAAGGGCCAGCAGCGCCGTCAGGTAGAGCGGTATGGTCACAAGCTCGCGCACACCAGCCGTGCGCCAGGCCTGATCGACCATGCGCAAGCCCGCGTCACCGCACAAAGCCTTGGCGATATCAAGCTGTTGCGTTTCACTGAGCGGCAGGAGGTTGATGCGCGCACCGTCGACCGGAACATCGAGCGCCTGCCTGCGCGTAGAGATCACCAAGCTGAGTTCCGGCAACTCCGCTTGGAGCAGCGCGACTTGAACCGCCAGACGCTTGCGCGCGGCGGCGTCGAGTTCGTTCCAGCCGTCGAGCAACAGGATCACGCCGGGCTTCGACGCGACGGCCCGCAGATCATCTTCCGAAATGCCCCGAAACGCGGGGCGCTTCAAAACGGATTCGAGAAGCGCCGTGCCGTCCGTGGACCAATCGCCGAGCGGGACGACGATTGGTGAGGCTTTCCCGTTAGCCAAGACCGCTTCCGCGATCTGGAACAGCGTCGTGGTCTTGCCCATGCCGGGCGGCGCGACGAGGATCAGATCATCCAGCGTGGTGAGCGCGGTCGCCAGCGCCGAGGGGTTCACCGGCTCGGTAAAACCTTCTACCTCCAGCGCCAGTGCGATTGAAGTGGATGGCCACTTGTCCGAACGCCGGAAAACGTCGAGGTCGGCGGCAGCGGCGGCGCGAAGACGGTTGACTAGATCGTCTTCGCTCGGCGCTGAGACCGCTGGGCCGCGTAGTACATCCCTGCGGAGAACGCGCCGCCATGAATCCTTCTGCGCCTGAGCCTTCCATTCGCGCAGCAGTTCAACGGTGTACTTCGGATCCTTGGAATCGATAGCGACGCCGTGATCCCTACACATCCAGATACCATTGTCGGCCGAGCGGCGCTGCTCGGGCGTCTGGTTCGGATCGTAGCGCGGGCCCTCTGCCGCGGCCGCGCAAATGTGCGCCGCCGTCCCTACCATGATTTCGCCCTTTCCGTCCGAGGTCGATCCGACCGTCGACTGGCAACACGATGGATACGAGCAGAGCCAGCCAGCGCGCTTCGCGATCTGGAGCTTGGTTTTCGGAGTGAACTCGTCTCGGTTTTTCTTTGCCATTACGCGCAGTTGGGAGGACTCGCCGCACACTAACCGGAGCGGAACAAGCTACCCCATCGTGCAGTACGGGGTCAAACAGCGCCGAGGACTCTAAGTCGACGTACACCTTTTAACAAGACCAAGCGTCTGCCTTGGGTCGAATGCGGGCGGTGCAACTATGATCGCTGGAGACCCCGAAGAGGCTTGGTAGAATCCCACTACTTGACCTGCCACGCTCTAATGGACCGCTCCCCCAACCACCTCGCCCGCAACGTAGCCCGCCTCTCTCACCTAGACCTGCCCGGCGCGGGACAAGTCACCGTGGCGGGGGACTACGCCTACGTCGGCCACATTCCGAACAAGCAGCGGCTCGGCACTTCGATTCTCGATGTGCGCGATCCGAAGAATCCAAAAGTCGTCTCGCAGATCTCCCTCGAAGACCCGGATTCGCACAGCCACAAGGCGCGGGTCGCGGGCGACATCATGATCGTCAACTCCGAGCGCAACATGACGCCGATCGGCCGTCGCGCCGAGGAGCTGCCGCGCCTGCGCGCAAGATTGCGGGAATCGCTGAAGCGGGAACCCGGTCACAAAGAACTCGCGGAAAAGCTCGGCATCAAGGAATCCGACATTCCCATGGTCGAGGCGGCCGAGCGCAATCCCTACGCGCTGGGCGGGTTCCGCAACTACGACGTTTCCGACCGGACGAAACCGAAGCTCCTCGCCTTTCAGAAGACCGGCGGCATCGGCGTGCACCGCTTCGACATGGACGAGAACTACGCCTACATCTCGACCGAGATGGAAGGCTACCTGGGGAACATCCTCGTCATCTACGACATCCGCAAGCCGGAGAAGCCGCAGGAAGTTTCGCGCTGGTGGATGCCGGG